>ENA-UPSM01000784-UPSM01000784.1-activated-sludge-metagenome-genome-assembly--contig:-NODE-784-length-44186-cov-6.442501_pt1 | contig 44186 bp, 33 predicted proteins | sample MGYA00238181_ERZ773283 | MGnify/ENA primary metagenome ERZ773283 (study PRJEB29023, sample SAMN05720199) | activated sludge metagenome | isolation source: Anaerobic digester | place: Japan... | reverse complement strand
ATCTACACACAGAGGTACACTCTTTCCCTACACGACGCTCTTCCGATCTCCCCGCCCGGCGACCCGCGCGCTGTCCTTCCTCAATGCCGGTCCGCCGCACAGGGGAGGCGCCACCCCACTCGTCGCCAATCCGCGCGAAAGCCCCTCCGGCTGGAGCGTCGCTCCACGTCGGGAAGCGCACCAGTCGCGGCGGCGCGCGCCTCACGAAGCCTCGGCGCGGAGATCCCTGCGGCGGCGCGGGCCGCGGGACAAGTGCGTGAAGGACTCCGCCGCGCACCGGGATTGAATCGGTAGGTCGCCCAACCCCGACACCCATCGGCCATGAAACGTACTCGTCGTGTCCAGCTCGCCTTGTTTGGCATCGCCATGGCCGTTTGCGCGGCCGGTCAGTCCTCGGCGCACCCTCGCGTGGCGCTCGTCTTCGACGACGGTCCGCTCCCCGGGCAAACGGAAGGTTTCCTCGCGGTTCTGGCAGGTGAGCAGGTGCGCGCCACCTTCTCGCACGTCGGCCAGAATGTGGTCGCCCATCCCGAACTGAGCCGCGCCGTGGTCGCCGCCGGCCACGAGATCAACAACCACACCTACACCCATCCGCATTTTCTCACCCTGAGCGATGCGGCCATCCGCCAGGAGGTGCGGGACACGCAGGCCGCGATCCGTGCCGCAACCGGCCAATCGCCGCGCTGGTTCTGGGGCGCCTACAGCGACTGGGACGCGCGCATCGCCGCCGCGGTGAACGCGGCCGGGATGACGCCGTTCCCCTCGAGCAGGTTCAATTACCTCTCGAGCGAGGACTGGAGGCCCGAGACATCGGCCGACGCCATCCTGCGCAACGCCACCAGCAACATCCGGGATCGCACGCTCATCCTCTGCCACGAGTGGCGCGCCGAGACGCTGGCCATGCTGCCCGCGATCATCGCCGAGCTGAAGCGGCAGGGCTGCGTGTTCGTCACATTCAGCGAACTGGAGGCGCTGACCGTCGCCCCCGAGGCCATCACCCGGCAGAGCGCCATCGCCGGTCCCAACATTTCAATCACCGCACCTGCCGCCACCGGCTCGCTGCAATGGCGGATCTCCACCGACCACGGGCGCACCTGGACCAACCTGACCGAGAGCACCACCTACCGCGGAGTGAGCACCAACACCCTGAGCGTCACCGGGGTTACCGCCGCCCAGAACGCCGCGCACTACCTGCTCGTGGCGACGAGCAACGGCACGACCTCCTACCCGAGCCTCGCCAAGCTCTCCGTGCTGGCGGACACCCTGCCCTATCCCACCGCAATCGCGGCGGACACCGCGGGCAACCTCTACGCCGCCGATGCCGCCACCGACACGATCAAGAAGATCGATCTCGCCTCGGTCGTCTCCGGCTTCGCGGGCACCTCCGGTCAGTCCGGCTCGGCCGATGGCACCGGCGCCGCCGCGCGCTTCAACGATCCGAGCGGAGGGGTCGCGACGACAACCGGCACAATCATCATCGCCGATACGGGCAACGCCACGCTTCGCGCGATCACGAGCGCCGGCGCCGTGTCCACTCTCGCCGGGTCGTCGACCCAGCGCGGCAACACCGATGGTCCCGGCTCCACCGCCACGTTCTCCTCGCCGAAAGGCATCGCCCAGGACACCGCAGGCAATCTCTACGTCGCGGACTCGCTGAACCACACCATCCGGAAGATCTCGCCCGAAGGGGCCGTTTCGACCCTCGCGGGCACCGCCGGCTCCTCCGGCAGCAGCGACGGGATCGGCGGGACCGCACGCTTCAACCGCCCCACCGGCGTCGAGGTCGACGCGAACGGATACGTCTACGTGGCCGACACCACCAACAATCTGATCCGCAAGATCGCTCCCGACGGGACGGTTACCACCTTGGCGGGCCTCGTCGGCGTCAGCGGCACGCAGGACGGCGCCGGGGCGGACGCGCTGTTCAACCAACCCGGCGGCCTGGCCCTGGATGGCGGGAGCAACCTTTTCGTGGCCGATACGGGCAACTCCACCATCCGGCGCATCACGCCGGCCGGCGTCGTGAGCACCTTGGCCGGATTGCCGGGCATCGCGGGGCTCAAGGACGGTGTGGGCGCGGATGCCTGGTTCAACCAACCGCTCGATCTCTGCCTCGGTGCCGACGGCGCCCTTTACGTGGCCGACACCGGCAACGCGGCCATCCGTCGCGTCGGACTGGATGGGACGGTGACAACGCTCGCCTTGTCGGCGCTCGCGCTCAGCGAGCCGACGACGCCGACTCCGCCCGAGCCCCCCAGCCAGCCGCCCACCACGCCGCCGACGCCCACCACACCCACCACGCCGACCGGAAGTGGCGGCGGTGGCGGCGGTGCCATTGGGTTCGGCTTCCTTGCCCTGCTCGGAGCGGCGTGGCTCGCCCGCGGCGTGGCCCGCCGAACTTGTTGAGGCCGGCCGACGAGGAATCGGGCCGAGACCGCCGGCCCATGTCGCCCGCGCAACAGGCGCGGACCCGACCGACCATCCACTATCCGTACCGACAAACTCGACCCGCCGCCACGTCTCGCCCGTTGAGGATCGGTGCCTGTCGGATGACTTCCGGCGCGCAATCCGGAGCGCCTTGGTATTCGCACCCCTGTTGCAACCGGTGAGCGGTGCACGCGGAATCGAACCCGTTGAGCCGAACAACATGCCCCGCGTCCAGGGCGGACGCGGGGCGTAGTCTTCGGGCGAGCGGCACGGCCGGCTGGTTGCGTCGCTCCCGAGCTCCACAACCAGCCCGGCATACCTCCGCCGACCGGCTGGCCTATTTCTGCTCCCCTGTGGGGATGTCGGTGGCCGGCGCGGCGGCGTCCGCCGCTTTGGCCGCCATCGCCTTCGCGAACTGTTGCTCCGCCACCTGCTTCACCTGGTCCACCATGGCCTGCTGCTCGGGTGAGAGTTTGAGCTTCGCCAACTCGGCCACGATCTTGAGGGCTTCGGCATACTTGTTCTGCCCGGTCAGATTCTTGGCGGAAGCGATCAGTTTCTCGACCTGTCCCGGCTGTTGCAGCACGGAGAACGCCTGCTGGGCGAGGGAGGCGGTCGCCGTATTCGCCTCGGCGGCCTTCGTCGTCGCCACCTGTTCCACGTCGGCCTGAAGTTGCTGGGCCGCCACTTTCGCGTCCGCCGCCGCCTGAGTCACCGTTCTCTCGGCTTCCGCCAGTTTGGCTGCCGCCTTCTCGGCTTCCGCCATCCGCAGGGCCTCGGCCTCCTTTGCGGCCAGCGCCACCTTCTCCGCCTCCTCCTTGAGTTGGGCCTCGGCGGCCTTCGCCATCTCGACCGCCTTGTCCAGTTCGGCCTTGCGGGCCGCCTCAGCTGCGGTCTTGGCCTCGGTGGCGGCCTCGCTTGTTGGAGCCGGGGTCGTGGTGGCCGCAGGCGGGGCGGCGGTTTCGGTCTTCCCGCATCCGGCGGCGAGCACCAACGCGCTGGCGAGCGCCAGCCATGAGATCGTGTTCCTGGTTTTCATCGTTGTGTATTCTTTTTTCGTTTCGATCGCGGATTCACGGAATCCAATTCTCCGGGTTCGTACCGATGGGACGAGTCCCCCACCCGATCGAGGCGTTTCGGGTTTGCCCGAACGCGCAAGGCTAGGCCTCCGGAGGTTTTCCGCAAACGTGCCCGGGCCACGGGCCCTGTCGTGCGCCCTCAAGCCCATGGCGAGGGCCCGCACTCCGCGGGTGCGGCTCGGCCGTTGCCTCGGGCCGAGGCAGTCGGCCGAGCCCCCACCTGCACGAAGGCAAAAAAGCGCGCGCCGGAGTGGCGCGCGCTTGGGAGGGAAAGCCGGCCCCGCTCAGCGGTGCAGCGCGATCTCGAGCAACTCGTCGACGCTCGTGTCGGCGACGCACTGGTAGCGGTCGCTGGCGCCGTAGTAGAGTTTGATCGAGCCGTCGGGCTCGACGACATGCGAGGAGGCGAAGACGCAGTTGGGCGTGTGCCCGGCATTCTCGTACGGCTCCTCGGGCGTGAGGATGCACTCGTCGCCCACACGGATGAGCTTCGAGGGGTCGTCGATATCGGCCAGCGCCACGCCGGCGTGGTAGAGGAACTCGTACTCGCACACCACGGAAACCGCGTGGAAGATGATCAGCCAGCCGGCCTTCGTGCGGATCGGCGTGCCGCAGGGACCGATCTTGCCCCAGCCGAACGAGCAGCGGCCCTTGTCCATGAGCAGGCTGGACTGGCCCCAGAACTTCAGGTCGGGCGAGCGCGTGACCCAGATCTCGCCGAGGGCGTTGGGGCGCTCGAGCGCGGTGTAGAGGCCGCCGACCTTCTCGGGGAAGAGCACGGTGTTGCGGAAACCGGTGCCGGTGATGAAGCCCTCCCACTTGAAGGTCTTCATGTCCTTCGACGTCATGTGGCCCATGCGGGCGTCGGACCCGTGGCAGCAGAACGTCATGTGGTAGGTGTCGCCGATCTTGGTCAGGCGCGGGTCGTACTGCACGCGGGCATACTTGCGGTACTCCGGATCGTCGGGCATCGGGATGACGTTGCCGATCTTCCAGCCGTCGTAGCCGTTCTTGGACTCGGCGAGGCAGAAGAAGTTGTAGAAGTTGTATCCCTCGCAACGCAGGACCATCACGTAGCGGCCGTCGTGTTTCACGACCGAGCTGTTGAAGATGCCGCGGCAGGAGAACGGCACCATGTCGGCGGTGACGATCGGGTTCTTCTTGTAACGGCGGACCGGGCGGCCCTTGGCGTAGACGCGTTTATCCGAGAACTGGAGCGGTTTGGTTTTCTTCATGGGAGACGGGGGGTGTCTGCGCCGCGACCGAACCACCAAGGTTCGGCCGCAGCGCCGCAGCGTTCTGGCGACACCGCCCTCCCGAGGCGAGCAAATGCACGGGCCCTCGCCGGCCGGAGCCCTTCCCGCCCCATTCGCGCGTCTCGCGCTACGCCTCCTCGGCGCGGTGCAGATCGAACCACGTCTGCAGGTCCGGCCGATCGCCGAACCCGCGGTCCCGTTTCGCCTGCTCGAGCTCCGCACTGCCGGAGTCGCGCCAGCCGCGCTTCGTCATGAACCCGTTCCAGATCTCGATCTCGTCGGCGCTGGGCCGGTAGGAGTTCGCGTAGCACCACTCGAGGATCTCGGCGTCGGTCCCGCCTTGGAGCACGCGGGCGACGAGGCGCTCGTAGTCGAGCCGCAAGAACGTGCAGCACCGCGCGTCGAAGTGCGTGCGGTTGGCGGTGCCGGTGTAGTAGTCGGGCGGGAGCGTGCCGGCCGCCTTGAGGCGGATCTTGTCGAGCATGCGCCCGAAAAACACGAGCCCACCGACCTGCTCGTAGTCGCTGCGGAGTCCTGGAACTTTCATGTGTGGAACCTTGGGTTGGATGGCCGCGCGGGGTGCGGGCCTCCCTCTCCCGAACGGCACACGGCCGGAGTTTCCCAACTCCGCTGGCGAGGCCGGGAAAAAACCGTCATTTCGCCGCCTCCGCCAGACGGCGCTTGGCAGCCGCCCGCCACCCGCCACAACTTTCCAGCCATGACCCCCACCGACGCCTTTTCGACCATCGCCGCCACCATGGCGCGCATGTCCGAACTCTACGGCCGCCCGCTCTTCGACGAGTGGGTCGTCGTCCGCCTCGGCTCCGGGAGTGCGGCGGTCGAGCACTACGAGGGTCCGCGCCACCAGGAGTGCCTCGCCGTCTTCGCGCGCGATGTGGCCCCGCTGCGTCGCGAGGCCGCCGATCGCGCGCACGAACCAGGCGACTTCGATTTCGCACGCGCCGCCGCCGGCACCCAGTTCGACGCCCTGCTGAAGATCGCCCCCGACGCCTTCCTGCTCTGCAACAACACCACGCTGTCGATGGAGCAGATCCGCGCCAATCCCGCCTGGCTCAGCGCCCAGGTTCCCTTCGCCAACCTCAGCGAACGCTTCCGGAACAACCCGGTCGTCTTCGGCTGATCCTGCACGGGGTCGTGCGGCGGTCGTAGGGTGCGAGCTCGCTCGCACCGCTCGGCAAGCCCGACCGCCACCGGGCCGAGCAAGCTCAGCCCGCGGACCGCCGCTCGTGCCCGGTGGGTGCGACCAAGGTCGCCCCCCAAGCGCGCTGCAGGACCGTCGCTCAGCTGCGCACCAGGGTCCAGAGCTGCCGCGCCTTCCCGATCAGCGTCTTGAGCACCTCGGGCGTGATCGCCTGCTTCGGGTCGTCGCCGATGCCCTGGCTCGGCGCCACGTGGCACTCGAGGCAGAGCCCGTCGGCCCCGTAGGCGATCGCCGCCAAGGCCGCCGCCGGCACGTAGCTCGCCCGCCCCACGGAGTGCGACGGATCGACGACCACCGGCGCCCAGGTGCGCTCCTTGAGCAGCGGCACGATGCACTCGTCGGGGTTGTTGCGGTATCCATCCGGCGCGGGCGCGGTGCCGCGCGGGCAGAGGATGACGTTGGGGTTGCCGAAGCTCACCACGTACTCGGCGGCGGAGATGAACTCGGCGATCGGGCCCATGTGCAGGCTGCGTTTGAGCAGCACCGCGGTGTCGCGGCCGGCGATGCCGCGGCCGATCTGCTGGAGCAGCGAGTAGTTGAGGGCGTTGCGCGCGCCGACCTGGATGGTGTGCACGCCGGCGCCCAGCGCCAGGCGCAGCTGGTGGTCGTTCATCACCTCGGCGTCGACCGGCAGGCCGGTGCGCCGCGAAGCCTCCATGAGGATCTCCAGCGACTGGTCGTCCCCCTGGAACGCATAGGGGTTGGTGCGCGGCTTCCACACCCCGCCGCGCAGCGCCTGCGCCCCGGCCTCCTTCACCGCCGCGGCCGTCTCGTAGAAAAAGTTCGGATTCTTCGGGTCGATCGTGCACTGGCCGGCGATGACGAACAGCTCGCGGCCCAGCGTCGCGCCACCGATGCGGATACGGTGGTGCGCGAGGTCGGAGCGCGCATCCATCAGCTTGAACGGCGACTGGATCCGGTCGACGCGATCGACGTACGGCAGGCCCTCCAGCCGGTTGATCATCAACTCGTCGCGCTCGTCGCCCACGATCGCGTAGATCGAGCGCACGGCGCCGACGATCGGCTGGAGGCGGCAGCCGAACTCCGCGACGATCGCGGTCGCCGCGGCGAGTTGGGCGGGGGTGAATTCCTTGCCTTTCGGGAGAATCATGGCGGTGCGCCGGGTGGCGCCGGCACCATCGCCGCTTTGATCCGAAACGCCACGACGAAAAACCGCCGCGAAGCGGAACGCCGCGCGGAGGTTCGCTTTGCCACGCGGGGCAAACCCGTTTGACTCCGCCGCACATGATCGAAGTCGAGCACCTCACCCGCGTTTTCCGCACGTACAAGAAACAGCCCGGTTTCTGGGGCGGCGTGAAGGGATTGTTCCGGCGCGACTTCGAGGAACTCGCCGCCGCCAACGACATCAGCTTCACCATCGGCGAGGGCGAGTTGGTCGGTTTCCTCGGGCCCAACGGTGCCGGCAAGACCACGACGTTGAAGATGCTCTCCGGCCTCATCTTCCCCACCTCCGGCCGCGCCCGGGTGGGCGGCTACGACCCCACGGAACGGCGCAACGAATACCGCCGGCTCTTCGCTCTCGTGCTCGGCCAGAAGAACCAGCTCTGGTGGGACCTCCCGGCCCTCGAGTCCTTCCACCTGTTGCGCCATATCTACGGCCTGCCCAAGGCGCAGTTCCAGGCCACCCTCGACGAACTCGTCGAGCTGCTCCAAGTCGCCGACAAACTCAACACGATGGTCCGCGAGCTCTCGCTGGGCGAACGCATGAAGATGGAGCTCATCGCCGCCCTGCTCCACCGCCCCCGCGTCCTCTTCCTCGACGAACCCACGATCGGCCTCGATGTCGTCAGCCAGCGCGCCGTGCGCCGGTTCCTCGCCGACTACAACCGGCGCCACAAGGTCACCATCCTGCTCACCAGCCACTACATGGCCGACATCAAGGAGTTGTGCGAGCGAGTGATCGTGATCCACAAGGGCCGCAAGATCCACGACGGCGCCATCGACACCCTCAACGCCGCCGAGGGCCGCCAGCGCATCATCCGCTTCCGCCCCGCCGCCGCCGGGTGGCCCCGCGACTGGCGCCCGTCCGTCGGCACGCTCGAACCCGACGACGACGGCGCCCTGCGCATCCACGCCCCCTCCGAGGCCGTCGTCCCCGTCTTTCAGGAGATTCTCGCAGCCGGTCCGGTCGAGGACCTCACCATCCAGGAAGTACCCCTCGAAGACATCATCGCGGAGATCTTCACCCGGGCCTGACCTCGCGCGCGGGGCGGAGCTCCCCCCCACCGCAGCCCTCCAGTCCACGGCGACAAGAAACCGGCAAGCCCAGCCTTGCCTCCACGGAACTGGGGGGATTTCCTCAACCCACCCCATGAATACCGAGTCACCCCTCCCCACCATGCTCGTCGTCGACGACGAGGAGGGGCCGCGCACGGCGCTGCGCATGGTGTTCAAGAGCCAGTTCAGCGTCCACGCCTTCGAGAGCAGCGCCGCCGCCATCGAGTTTGTCCACGACCACGCCGTGCACGTCGCCGTGCTCGACCTGCACATCGGCCGGGACAACGGCCTGGATCTGCTCCAGCGCATCAAGGAGACGGATCCGCGTATCGAGGTCATCCTGCTCACCGCGCAGGAGACGCTCGACACCGCCAAGCTCGCCATGCGCCACGGCGCCTGCGACTACCTCAGCAAACCCTTCGACCTGCGCAGCATCCGCGACGCCGTCGGGCGCGCCCACCGCCTGCGCTGCGCCACCAACACCATCGAGGCCAACAGCGAGCGGCTCAAGACCCTCACCGACCAGCTGCACGAGGCCTTTTCTCGCGAAGAGATGACGCGCACCGCCAACGAGATCTACGCCGGCGTCATCCACGACATCAACAACCCGCTCGCCATCATCGCGGGCTTCGTCGACGTGCTCCACCGCCAGCTCGAGGAGACCCAGCGCCTCGAGGGCCCGCCGCTCCAGGAGTTCCGCCAGCACCTCCAGACCATCGGCAAGCAGGTCAACACCTGCTGCGAGATCTCCTCGCGCTACCTGCGCTTCATGAGCCGGCTCGGCCGCGGCCCGCAGCGCATCCCCGTCAACCAGGTCCTCACCGACCTCGAGCAGCTGCTGCGCAACCACCCCGCGCTCCGGGGCAACCTGCTCGTCGTCGACCAGCTCGCCGCGGACGCCGTCACCAGTCTCCAGTCCACGGAGCTGCTCCAGGCCCTGCTCAATCTCGCCGTCAACGCCCTCCAGAGCACCGATACGCCGCAGACGATCCGCATCGCCGCCGAACTGCTCCCGCGCCCCCTGCCCGTCTCCTCCCTCGAGAACGGCCCCGCGCTCCGCCACTTCGGCCTCGAGTCGCTCGCGAACACCGCCCCCCTCGTCGCCCTCTCCGTCTCCGACCAGGGATGCGGGATTCCGCCGCAGGTGCTGCCGCGCATCTTCGAGACCTATTTCACCACCAAGGCCCCCGGCCGCGGCACCGGGCTCGGGCTCTCGATCGTCGCCCGCCTCGTGCGCTCCGCCCGCGGCTGCATCCGCGTCGCCACGCAGCCGGGCAAGGGCACGACGATGACCCTCTTCCTGCCCGCCGAACGCGTCGCCGCCCCGCAGTTCGACACCGATCCGCTCGCCGCCGACAGCGCGTCCGGCAACTGATCACGCCCCGCCGCGGGGCGCCGGTCTGCGTCCCCCCCGGAACCCGGCCGCGACCGCACCACGACGAGGCCGTTGCCTCCCGTTTTCGGAGTCGCCTCCGGCCCGGCAAGACCCTGTTCTCGCCCCGTGGACTGGCTCGCCCTCCTTCTCGGTTCCGCCCTCGGCGCTCTCGTCGCCTGGCTCTACCTCCGCGCCCGCGAATCCGCCCTGCGTGTCCGCCTGGTGGGCACCGAGGCCCAGCTCGCCGAGACCCGCACCGCGCTCGACGCCGCCCGGGCCGAGCTCGACCGCCTCCGCGCCCTCGCCGCCGAGCGCGAATCCGCCGCCGCCGCCCTGCGCGCAACGCTCGACTCCGAACGCCAGGCCGCCGCCGAGAAGCTGGCGGTCCTGCAGGAGGCACAGGCCCGCCTCACCACCGAGTTCAAGGCGCTCTCCGCCGAAGCCCTCAAGGGCAACAACCAGACCTTCCTCGACCTCGCCAAATCCGCCCTCGCCCAGTTCCAGGAGGGCGCCAAAAGCGATCTCGCCCAGCGGCAGCAGGCCATCGACGCCCTCGTGAAACCCATCCGCGAGTCGCTCGAGAAGGTCGACGTCCGCATCGGCGAGATCGAGAAGACGCGCACCTCCGCCTACTCCGCCCTCTCCGAACAGCTCAAGTCCCTCGCCACCGCCCAGGGCACGCTCCAGACCGAGACGACCCGCCTCTCCACCGCGCTCAGCGGTACCCGGACGGCGGGTACATGGGGCGAGCTCCAGCTGCGCCGCGTGGTCGAGCTCGCCGGCATGGTCGAGAACTGCGACTTCTCCGAGCAGGAGGTCGCCGGCGGCCAGCGCCCCGACCTCGTCGTGCGCCTGCCGCGCGGCCAGATCATCGCCGTCGACGCCAAGGCGCCCACCGAGGCCTTCCGCGAGGCCGCGGTCGCGTCCGACCCGGCCGTCCGCGCCGCCAAGCTCGCCGAGCATGCGTCCAAGGTTCGCGGGCACATCGACGCGCTCGCCGCCCGCGCCTACTGGGAACAGTTCACGCCCTCGCCCGAGTTCGTCGTGCTCTTTCTCCCGGGCGATCAGTTCCTCGCCGCCGCCCTCGAGGCCGATCCGGCCATCGTCGACCGCGGGATCAACAACCGCGTGCTGCTCGCCACGCCCTCGACCCTCGTCGCGCTGCTCAAGGCCGCCGCCTACGGCTGGCGCCAGGAAGCCGTGTCGCGCAACGCCGAGGAGATCGCCCAGCTCGGCCGCGAACTCTACGACCGCATCGTCGTCTTCGGCGAACACCTCGAGAAGGCCGGCCGCGGTCTCGAACAGGCCACGGCCGCCTACAACAGGGCCGTCGGCTCCTTCGAGGGCTCGCTGCTCCCCGGCGCGCGCAAGTTCACCGAGCTCGGCGCCCGCGGCGCCAAGGACCTGCCCGCCCTGCCCGGCGTCGAGACCACCGTGCGCGACCTCACCCGCCGCAGCTGACCCGTACTCTATGTCCACGCACAACTGCGAACACTGCGCCTGGCGGGCGAAGTACGACGGCAAGCCCAGGTCCCTGCTCGGCCGGGTCTGGCGCTGGCACATCAGGTTCTGCCCCGGCTGGAAAGCCTACTACACCGCCCAGCCCGAGGCGGCCCGCCGCACGCTCGACGCCCGCTACGGGTTGCGCCCGCGGTAGCGGCGTCCCGTGGTCCTCACGGCCGCACCGGCCAGAACGTATCCGGGGTGAACACGATCCCCGTCGGCACCTTGTCGAGCACGCCGAAGCCCGCCCGCACGCCGACCGGGCCGTAGCTCTGGTCCTCGGCCAGAAACCGCGCCGACACGACGAGTCTGTCGGGGAAAAATCCGTGCCGCGTGACCGGCACCTCCACCTCCAGCGGCGTGTGCCCGACAACCCGCCCGGCGACCGTGATCAGCGCACCGCTCGGACGCGACTCGATCCGCACGCGCGCGACCCCGACCGGAGCCTCCACCGGCGCGAGCGTGCCGGTGGGCCAGACTTGATTGCCGGTCGTGCACCCGCCCAACCCGAGCAGCGCAACAACCACCGCACCCGAGAGAATTCGTGAGTTCATTGCCGACAAACCCGAGACCTGAACAACTTCCCCCGGGTTCCCGCAAGCCCCAAGCTGGCCGCTCCGTTGCACGGCGACAGTTGGGCGCCCCCGCAGCGCCCGGCAATTTCCAGCTGGCTCCCGGCGGATTGCGCCGTTGAAACAAGCGCTCCAACTCCTCGCCATGGCCAAAATCGATATCGCCAAAGTCGCCGACATCCTCCGGCAAAACCAGCTGGAGCCCGCCGTCATGCGGCGCATCCTCGAGCAGATCAACAAGGTCACCGAGGAGGCGGCCGCCGCCGAGGACGAGAAGCCGCCGGCCCAGAAGAAACAGTTCGTGATCCTCGTCTCCGATCCCGACGGCCAGATGCCCGAGCAGGAGCTCGCCGGCTGGGTACTCCAGATTCCCGAGGAGGCCAGCCCGCTCTCGTTGCAGGAGCGCGTGCACAAGGCCGCCTACGATTTCAATGCCACCCGCCGCGGCCGCAAACTGCCGGTGGAGACCATGGGCGAAGCCTTCGAGAGCGTGCCGGCCAAGGCGTTCAAGGAGGTCGAGGTCACCGTGAAGACGAAGACCCCGGTGCTCGTGCTCTGCACCGACAACAAGCTCCCGAAGGACGCCCCGGCCGACGTCCGCGAGTGACGATGCGGTCCGCGGCTACCGCCGCGCCGGTCCCTCTTGGCGACAACACCGCGGTACCGACCGGGAATCGGCTCCACAGCACATCAAGCGGAGCCACTCCCCTCGTGCGATCGCGCCCGCCGCCTCCGGGCTGGCCAAAATCCTGCTCAGGCCTAGCGTCCACACCGCCCGCATGAGCGATTCCGGCCATCTCCCGAGCGAATCCGACGGTACGGCCTCCGGCCTGCCGCGGATCCAGGATTTTGTCGCCCGCAACGTGACGTTCCCGGCCTATTGCCGCACCACCTCGTTCGACCGCGCCACCCGCGATTTCCAGGTGGAGATCCGGCGCATCGAGGAGCTCTGCGGGATGTTTTCGCCGGACGACTTCGTGCGACGTGTCACCATTCCGCCGATGCTCGGGCTCGAGGACGACGAGCGCGACTGGTCCGCGGCGATGGTCGTCGAGCACGTGGTGCTGGTCGGGGAGTCGATCGGCGGCACCCTCGTCTTCCTCAGCCGCGGCCAGACGCCGCCCGCCGCCTTCGACCGCAAGGCGATGCGCCCGCGCGGCGCCCGGGGGGTCGAGACGGTGTCGGCGCTGCGCGCGCTCGCCCGCGACTACCCTCGCCTCGTGCAGACGGAGCTCGGGCCCACCACCGGTGGCGTCTGTCCGCATCCGCTCTTCGGCGACCTCGATCTCCATCGCTGGCACTGCCTGAGCGTGGCGCACCTGCGGGTCCACCGCCGCCAGCTCCACGAGATCCGCCGGCGCATCACCGCCGGCGCGAGAACCGGCGGCCTCCTCGGCGTCCTGCTGCCCACCGCCACGCCGGACCTGGATCCGCAGACCTGACCCGCGCGCCCGCGGGCTCCTCGTGGGCAGAGCCTCGGTACGCGAATCAGGGTCTCCCCTAGTGGGTTCGCCCCCGTATCCTGCTAGTCTGTCGGCGGTCGTCCCACCTCCGGCCGTACACCAGCAACCGCCAACACCATGATCATTCGACGCACCCTCCTCCCAGCGATCCTCGCCCTGGCCCTCGGCACCCGGAGCTTTGCCGCCTTCTCGCATTTCACGACTGTTTACGACACCGACTGGACCTCCGTCGGCACCGGTGCCATGCGCGGCGTCGGTTCCGGGACGCTCGCCCTCTCGGGCACGACGGGAGCCGTCACCGGCGCCTATCTGTTCTGGCACGGGCCGACCAACTCCTCCGATCCCCTCGCCAACGCCTCCGTGCTGTTCAACGGCCACGCCATCACCGGCGTGAACATCGGCATCTCCCAGAACAACAACTGGGGTTTCCTCAACAGCCAGGCCTACCGAGCCAACGTCACCGCCTGGGTCACCGGCGACGGTGCCTACTCCCTCGACAACTTCCTCAAGCCGGATGTCGAGATCAACGGCGCGTCGCTCTACGTCACCTACGACAACGGCGACGAGGCCGACAACCGGGACCTCGTCCTGTTCAACGGCAACGATTCCAACATGCAGAGCACCTTCGATCCCTCCGGCTGGAGCGTCGCCCTCAACGGCGTGAACTACAGCGGTGGCGCGGCAAACCTCCGGCTGACCGTGTCCGACGGCCAGGACTTCGGCCTCGACGAGGCGCTCTACCTCAATGGTTCGCTGATCATCCCGGAAGGCCCGACCTGGCAAGGCGCGCTCGGCACAGATCCCAACCACCGCGGCGCGTTGTGGGACGAGAAAACCTTCGCCCTCGATCCCTACCTCTCGCTCGGTATCAACAATCTAGCGATCGAGAGCATCGCCCCATTGACGGATGCGCTCAGCCTCGTCGTCGCCGCCATCGACTTGCCCGCCGGGGCCGCGCCGAACGCCGTGCCGGAGCCATCGACCTATGGTCTGATCGGAGCCGGTGTGCTGCTCGGCGGCATCCTGCTGCGCCGCCGCCTCCGGCGTTGATGGCCAACTCAAGCCCGTCCGGTCTGCTCTTCGCGGCCCGAGCCCGATCGCTCGGGCCGCTTCATTTTTCGATGGGCCGCGGGCTGTTCACAACCGCGCCTGCACTTCCGCAAAGAAACGCTCGTGCACTCCGCTGCGCGGCAGCACCCGCTCGCTCTGCCGCATGAGCCCGGCGCCGGTGCGCTCCTCCATCTGCTCGCGGACTTCGATCTGCACATCGGCCGCGCCGTCGGGTGTCGCCGTGATCGTGACACGGCAGTTGTGCTGGCTGGATTCGCGGAAGCTGTCGTCGATGCCGAGCCGGCCGTAAGCCTCGATCACACCCGCCGATTCCTTGGCCGTGCGGATCGTATAGCCCATCGCACGAAGCGACGCGACCGCAGCCTCGAACACTTTCGGCGCCGACGCCTCGAAGGTCTGGGTCACTGCCGGGCGGTTGAAACGTTCGCCGAGCGGTTCGCCAATCGTGTCGCAGCCGACCAGGAGAAACACCGCGCCGAGCGCGACGGAAAGGAAGAGAAACCGGGATTTCATGAAGTGGAATCTGTGCATCGGTTGATGGGAGGTAGGAGCCTGCTTGCAGGCGATCTGTGCTCGGAGTCGCCTGCAAGCAGGCTCCTGCTGTCGACCAGATAACCTGATCGTCACGCTCGGTCGCGGGAACTCATGCCGGTTGCTGTTGCGAGATGCAGTGCAGCGAACCGCGTCCCCAGATCAGGTGGTAGCAGTCGAGCGGCACGATCTCGCGGCCGGGGAAACACGCGGCGAGGATCGCGCAGGCGCGATCGTCGGCCGGCGGCTGGCGGAAGGTGGGCACGAGCACGGCGCCGTTGAGGATGAGGAAGTTCGCGTAGCTGGCCGGCACGCGGATGCCCTGGAAGGCCACGCGCTTCGGCGCGGGCAGCTCGACGAGGTCGAACGGCTGGCCGGCCGGCGTGCGCAGTTTCCGAAGGCGGCGGCGATTGTCGTCGAGCGCGGCGAAGTTGGCGTCGCGCTTGTTCGTCTCGACCAGCGTGACGATGCCGTCGGGTTTGAAGAAACGCGTGAGGTCGTCGACGTGGCCGTCGGTGTCGTCGCCCACGATGCCTTGGCCGAGCCAGTGGATCGTGTGCACACCGAGGTAGTCGCGGAGGTTCCGCTCGATCTGCTCGATGGTGAGCGTGGGGTTGCGGTTCGGGTTGAGCAGGCACTGCTCGGAGGTCAGCAGCAGGCCCTCGCCGTTCACGTCGAGCGAGCCGCCTTCAAGAACCATCGGGCCCACGAAGCGGCGCCGGCGCAGGCGTTTCGCGATGAGCGACGGGATTGCGTTGTCGCGGTCGCACGGCAGGTGCTTGCCGCCCCAGGCGTTGAACTCCCAGTCGACCAGCGCGACCTCGCCGGTCTTGGTGTGCTTCACGAAGATCGGGCCATGGTCGCGGCACCAGGTGTCGTTGGTCGGGTGGTCGTAGAACTTCACCCGCGCCAGCTTCGCGCCGGCGGCCTCGCAGAGTTCGCGGGCACGAGGCTGAAGCTCGGCGGCGGCGTTGATCCGCACTTCCTCGAAGCGGCTGATGGCGGCGACGATCTGCGCAAAGGCCGGCGGGATCGGGCGGAACTGCTTCGGCCAGGTCTTGCGCTTGTGCGGCCAGGACAGCCAGATCGCCGCCTGCGGCTCCCACTCGGCGGGCATGCGGAAACCGAGCGCCGCGGGCGTGACGGCGGGGGTCGAGGAAGTGGAACGGGGGCTGGTGTGGCGGACAGGCACGCGGAGAAAACGAGTCGCAGAGGTTAACGGAGGAAACGTTTCGTGAGGTCGCCGTAGGCGTCGGTCCGGCGGTCGCGCAGGAACGGCCAATGACAGCGCAGGTCGTCGAGCGCGCCGAGATCGACGGGCACCAGCAGCGTCTCGTCGGCCAAGACAGCGGCCTTGGCGAGAAGTTCGCCCTGCGGGCCGGCGACGAAGCTTTGTCCCCAGAACTCGATGCCATCGCCGCCGGCGGGCGCCTCATGGCCGCAGCGGTTGACGGCCGCGACGTAGCAGCCGTTGGCCACGGCGTGGCTGCGCTGGATCGTCTCCCACGCGCCGTGCTGCTTCGCGCCGAGCTGCGCCTTCTCCTGCGGGTGCCAGCCGATGGCGGTCGGATAGAAGAGGATCTCCGCCCCATCCAGCGCAGTGAGCCGCGCGGCCTCCGGATACCACTGGTCCCAGCAGATCAACACGCCGATGCGGCCGAACTTCGTCTGCCACGAGCGGAACCCGGTGTCGCCGGGGGTGAAGTAGAACTTCTCGTAGAAGAGCGGATCGTCCGGGATGTGCATCTTCCGGTACGTGCCGAGCAGCGTGCCGTCGGCATCGATAATCGCCGCGGTGTTGTGGTAGAGGCCGGGCGCGCGGCGCTCGAAGAGCGATGCGACGACGACCACGCCGCGCCGTCTCGCGAGTTCCTGGAAGAGCTCGGTCGTGCGGCCGGGGACCGGCTCGGCGAGCGCGAAGTGCGCGTAGTCCTCGCTCTGGCAGAAATACTGGGAGCGGAAGAGCTCCTGCGTGCAGACGATCTGCGCGCCGCGCGCCGCCGCGGCATCGGCCTGCGCAAGGGTGCACCGGAGGTTTGTCTCCGGGTCCGCGACACAGGTGTGTTGCAACAGTCCGAGAGTGACGATGCTCACGGGGAAAGCCCTCGCAGAACCGACGCGGCGAGGCGAGGAAACTCGCGTTCGCCCCGGGGCCGGTTGCCGGTGCCGGGGCGGCGGCGTGTGACGGTCAGTAGACGACCTTGTTGAGCGGATACTCGACGATGCCCTCGGCGCCGAGCGCCTTGAGCTGCGGGATGAACTCCCGGACGACCGACTCGTCGACGATGGTCTCGAGCGCGACCCACTCCGGGTTGGTGAGCGGGGAGATGGTCGGGTTGCGCAACGACGGCAGGGCCTTCACCATGGCCTCGAGCGAGGCCTTGGGCAGGTTGAGCTTGAGGCCGACCTTGCTGCCGGCCTCGAGGGCGCCCTTGAGCAGCATGGCGATCGTCTCGATCTTCTTGCGCTTGGCGGGATTGGCCCAGCTGGCCTTGTTGGCGATGAGCTTGGTGTTCGTCTCGAGCAGCGTGTCGACGATGCGCAGCTTGTTCGCGCGCAGCGAGGAACCGGTCTCGGTGATGTCGACGATGGCGTCGACCAAATCCGGCACCTTCACCTCGGTGGCACCCCACGAGAATTCGACGGCGACCTTCACGCCCTTCTTCTCGAAGTAGCGTTTCACGGTGCCCACCAACTCGGTGGCCACGCGTTTGCCGGCGAGATCCTCGGCGCACTTGATCGAGGAGGCCTCGGGCACGCAGAGCACCCAGCGCGACTTCTGGGCCGAAGCCTTCGAGTAGATCAGGTCGCAGACGTCGACGACGTCGGACTCGTTCTCCTGGATCCAGTCCTGGCCGGTGAGGCCGCAGTCGAAGAACCCATGCTCGACGTACCGGCTGACCTCCTGAGCGCGGATGAAACGTCCGTCGAGCTCCGGGTCGTCGATGGAGGGACGATAGGAACGCGAACTGGTCGTGATCTTGAACCCGGCCTTGGCGAACAGGTTCTTGGTGGACTCTTCCAGGCTGCCCTTCGGCAGACCCAGCATCAGGAGCGGTTTAACTTCGGCCATCCGTCCATGCATCCCGGCGGGCCGAAGCGGCTCAAGCCGAAAAACCGCAACGTCAACAATCTCGGAAGGTCGTGCGCCCGATATGGCTTTGACTTTTTACAATTCCGCCGCCTTTCTCCCCCCGAGGGACTCACCCCGCGGCGGCCTTCGCCCGACGTCGATCCTCGCCCACCCCAAGTCAACTTCCCGCGCACCTACTCAGCATGCCTCGGATCTCCAAGCCGCTCATCCTGATCGTCGAAGACGAGGAACAACTCGCCAACGTCATCGCCGAACACCTCGAAAACGCCGGGATGCAGACACAGGTCTATTACCGCTGTGCCCCCGCGATGCGCTTCCTCAAGCGCAACTTCGCCAACCTGATGTTGCTCGACCTCAATCTCCCCGATTCGAGCGGCTTCGCCTTCCTCCAGGAACTGCGCGCCGAGGACATCCGCGTCCCCACCATCTTCGTCACCGGCACCAACGCCGAGGGCATGAAGATCAAGGGCCTCGACGAGATGGGCGGCGACGACTACATCGTCAAACCCTTCAGCTACCCCGAGCTCATCGCCCGTATCCGCGCCGTCCTTCGCCGCTCCGAGACCGTCGGCGATCTCAACGTCGCCAACAACGTCCGCGTAACCGATGCCCCCTTCGACTTCCTCGGCGCCAAGGTCGTCCCGCTGCGCCTCGAGATCGAGTTTCCCGGCAACCAGACCGCCAAGATCGGCCGCAAGGAACTCGGCATCCTCTCCTACCTCAACGATCACCCCGGCGTCGTGATCCCGCGCAAAGCACTGATCCACTCCGTCTGGGGCATCCACGCCGACGTCCGCAGCCGCTCCCTCGACCAGTACATCGTCAAGGTGCGCGATCTGTTCGCGGCCCACGACATCCAGCTCGCCGCCTTCCGCACCATCCACGGCGTCGGCTACATCTACGATCCGCAGGGCACTTCCCAACTCGGCCGCGAGCACGCGGCCCCCGCCGGCACCCCGCCCACCCCCACGCCTCCGCCCGAGACCGCGGTGCGCAACGACACCGTCGCGCCCAAGAAGACGGCAACCGCCTCCGCGACCAAGCCCGCCAAGAGATCGGCGAAGAAGCCGGCCAAGGCCAAGGCCTGACCGCGGCACACAGTCCCCATCGGCCTTTCCGGGGCCCGGCGCTGTGCCGGGCCCTTTTTATCGGCGGCCACGGCTCGGCGCCCGCCTCAATCGAGATTTCCGGATACAGCAACCACGCCGCTGTTTCCGCGCACGAAAAAGGCCGGTCTTGCGACCGGCCTTTTCGTAAAGTGGTGGAGCCGAGGGGGATCGAACCCCTGACCTCCACAATGCCATTGTGGCGCTCTTCCAACTGAGCTACGACCCCACTTCAAAAAAACGAGAGGCGAGAGAATCGAGTTCGGCGTTCCGAAGGCAAGGAGTTTTTTGGGGATTTTTCGATCCCGGCAGACTTCCCTTCCCGCCCCCCCCCGAGGCGATCCCTCTCGACCCGTCCGCACACACGCCTAGCCTCCGACCGCACCCTTCCGCTCCATGGCCGACTCCGCCTCGCTGCTCAGCCCCACCCAACGCAAGATCGTCGGCTTCGCCCTCGCCCTGGCCGCCTCGCTGCTGATCGTGCTGCTGCTCGCGCTGCTTGTCTTCGGACTGTCGCGGGCGCTCGGCTTCTTCTCCTCCGTGCTCTGGCCGCTGGCCGTCGCGGGCATCGTCGCCCTGATCCTCCAGCCGGTCGTGGGCCTGCTCGAACGCCGGCTGCGCGTCGGCCGCCTGACGGCCGTCGTGAGCCTGTACGCCGTGTTCGTTTTCTCGCTCGCCGGTGTGCTCGTCGCCCTCGCGCCGGTGGTCGTGGCGCAGACCGCCGACTTCGCCCAGACCGTACCCAAGCTGTGGGAACAAGCGTCCGGCTACGCCCAGACCCACTACCCCGAGTGGATCGCCTACGGCCGCGAGCAGATGCAGAACCCCACCGTCAAACAGTTCGTCGACCGCGCCGCCGCGCAGTTGCAGGGACTTTTCGCCGGCCTGCTGCCCGGGGTGCTGTCGGCCCTCGAGCAGATCCGCGGTGCGGTCGGTTTCCTGGTGGGCCTCGCCCTGGTGCCCGTCTACCTGTTCTTCTTCCTGCGCTCCACCGGCGACGTCTTCGCGCAGCTGCGCGGGCTGCTCCCTTTCCTGCGCGACGACCTGCGCGACGACGTCGTCTTTCTGGTACGGGAGTTCGTCGGCATCGTGGTGGCGTTCTTCCGCGGCCAGCTGCTCATCGGCCTGATCATGGGCACGATCTACGCAACCGGGTTCAGCATCGCCGGCCTGAAGTTCGGCCTCGTGATCGGTCTGGGCATGGGCCTGCTCAATGTCATCCCCTACCTCGGCACGATGCTCGGCCTCTCGGTGGCACTGCCGCTGGCCTTCTTCCAGCCCGAAGGCGGCCTCTGGCTGGTCGGGGCGGTGCTCGGTGTGTTCGCCGCCGTCCAGGCCCTCGAAGGCTGGTTCCTCACCCCGCGGATCATGGGACAGCAGACCGGTCTGCACCCGGTGGCCATCATCGTCGCCATCCTCTTCTGGGGCACGGCCCTCGACGGCCTCCTGGGCATGGTGCTGGCCATCCCGCTCACCGCCTTCTTCGTCACCGCTTGGCGCCTCGCTAAGCACAAGTATCTGGAGACGCCGGCGGCGGCCCCGCCGCTGGCGGGTTAGGGCGCCTCGGGCTTCGTCCCGAGTTCACGCCGGGCGTGGAGCCGGGCGGCGGCAGGCACCGCCACAAAGCCGGCCTGCTCGAGCGCTGTGGCAACCTCGTCGCCCAGCAACCGCTCCAGGACCGGCGCCAGCTCGACCGCCCGCTCCGCCTTGAGCGCGATGAAGAACGGCAGGCGCAACGGATAGTCGCCATTGTGCACGTTCTCCGCGGTCGGACCGAAAGGGACATCGCGGTCGCTGCGCGCGATCAGCAACACCCGCACCCCGTCGGAGTCCGTGAGCGGCCGCGGAAACATCCCGATACAAGTCTCGTCCACCCGCACACGACGCAGGAGCTCGTCGAAGCTGGGTTGCTGGGCGACCGTCGGTTTGAGCTCCGGCACGTGCAACACCGTCTGGCGGAACAGATCGAGCGCGAGCGAATCGGGATCCGCGAACAGATTGGCCACGATCGACTTCTCCGCCCACTCGTTCGCCAGGCCGAGGCTGCCCCATTGGCGATGGTCGGTCGGCTCCTTGTCGCCGAAGACGCCACTGAGCTGCTCGATACTCATCTGACGCAGCGGATTTCCGGCGTTCACCGCCACCACCGCCACCTGATAGGCCAAAGGAATCAGCCGCACCCCACCCTCCGGGGATGCTTCGCCGGATGCGATCGCGACCAACGCCAAGTCCGCCCGCCCGGCCCGAATCTCGTCCAACACCCCGAGACTCCCATCGAGCCGCAACCGCAGCACCCGAGCATCGTTCACCTTCGCGCCCGCCAGCGGCTTCTCCAGCGCGGACCGGAGCAGATCGGAGCCGACAAGCGTCACCTCGGCGGCAGGAGTGGACAACGGAAGGCCCAGGCAAAGGGCGGCAAGGGTAAGGTGTCGGCGCATCGCAGTTCCAGGGAAGGTTTCCAGCGGGAGGTCTCCCCCGCAGCGCAACAACCTCCCGACTCCGAAGCGAGTGCAATCCGGCCGCCGGTCCTCCGCGCGCTCGTGCCCCGATCGCGCCTGTCGAGCGCCGCCGAGTTGCATGCCGCGCCCCCTTGCTTAACCCTCCGCGCTCCTCCCATGCCTGCCCTCGAAACCATCCGCCTCCGCGGCGTCCGCCAGAACAACCTCAAGGGCTTCGACCTCGACATCCCGCTCGGGCGCTACGTCGTCGTCACCGGCCTGAGCGGCGCGGGCAAATCCTCGCTCGTCTTCGAGACGCTCCACGCCGAGGGCCAGCGCCGCTACGTCGAGACGTTCAGCGCGTACACCCGCCAGTTTCTCGAGCTGCTCGCCAAGCCCCAGGTCGATTCGATCGAGAATATCCGCCCCTCGATCGCCATCGAGCAGAGCAACACCGTGAAGACCTCGCGCTCGACCGTCGGCACGATGACCGAGCTCTGCGACTACTTCAAAGTCTGGTTCAGCCACGTGGCCGCCTGCTACGACCCGGCAACCGGCGAACGCGTCGACGATGACAACCCGCAGACGATCTGGGCCAAGGCCGCCGCGCAGTTCGCCGGCCAGACCGTCCTCGTCGCCTTCGCCGTCGCTCGCCCCGACAACATGCAGTGGCGCGAGATTCTCCAGAGCCTCCAAGGCCAGTCCTACCAGCGCGTCCTCGTTCCCGACACCACTGGTGCCTGCGCGCTCCACCGCATCGACGACCTGCTCGCCGCCGGTCGTAGCGATGCGCGTGAGCGCATCGGCCATGGCACCGCCCGCCCGGGCGTCGCCTCCCTCGACTCCGCCACCGCACTCTTCGTCGTCCAGGACCGCATCACCCTCGAGCCTGCCGCCAAGGCCCGCTTCGTCGAAGCCGTCGAGACCGCCCTGCACTTCGGCCACGGCGAAGTCTTCAGTTTCTGTGAAACGACTTCCGGTCGTTTCGCGGAGACTGGCCACTACTCCCGCGGTCTCCACTCGCCGAAGACCGGCCGCCGCTTCCGGCCCGCCGCGCCGGCGATGTTCTCCTTCAACTCCCCGCTCGGCGCCTGCCCCAAATGCCGCGGTTTCGGCCGCATCATCGACATCGACTACCGCCTCGCCATCCCCGACGAGACCCTGAGCATCGACGACGGCGCCATCAAATGCTGGGAGGGCGAGGTCTTCGGCGAGTCGAAGCGCGACCTCCTCGGCTTCGCGAAGAAGAAGAAGATCCCGACGCACATTCCCTTCTGCCGGCTCACCCCCGCCCAGCGCGCCTACGTGATCGACGGCGAACCGGGCTACGGCGAGAACGGCGTCGAGTGGCCGGCCGCCTGGTACGGGCTCAAGGGCTTCTTCCGCTACCTCGAGGCCCGCACCTACAAGATGCACTACCGCGTCTTCCTCTCGCGGTACCGCAGCTACAACCTCTGCCCCGACTGCCACGGCACCCGCCTCCAGCCCGAGGCCCTCTGTTGGAAATGGCGGAACCGCACCCTCCCCGAGCTCTACCAGCTCCCCGTCGCCGAACTCCTCGCACTGCTCGCGCCACTCTCCCGTAGCGGAACGCGTGAGCGTTTCGACTCCCGCGGAGGCGCCGCTCCCGCGAGCAGCGATTCCGCCATTCCGCAATCCGCAATCCGCAGTCCGCAATCTTCCGACCTCGCCCTCGACGCCATTCTCGCCCGTCTGCGCTACCTTGAGCAGGTCGGCCTCGGCTACCTCACGCTCGACCGGCAGTCCCGCACGCTCTCCGGCGGCGAGGTCGAACGCGTCAACCTCACCTCCTGCCTCGGTTCCTCGCTCGTCGACACCCTCTTCGTCCTCGACGAGCCGTCCGTCGGCCTGCACCCGCGCGACATCGATCGCCTCGTCGGCATCATCCGCTCGCTGACCGACGCCGGGAACACCGTCGTCGTCGTCGAGCACGACGAGTCGATGATCCGTGCCGCCGACCACGTCATCGAGATCGGCCCCGAGCCCGGTGCCGCCGGCGGCCACGTCGTCTTTCAAGGCGATGTCCCCTCACTCCTCGCCTCGCCCGCGGCGATCACCGGCGAGTATCTCAGCGGCCGGAAGTTCATCCCGCTCCCGCAGCACCGCCGCCCGGTCACCGCCACCACACCGCGCCTCTCTTTCTCCGGCGTCTCCAAGCACAATCTCCGCGATCTCACCGTCTCGATTCCTCTTGGCCGTTTCGTCGCGCTCTCCGGCGTCTCCGGTTCCGGCAAGTCGACCCTGCTCGAACACGTCATCTACCAGGGCCTGCTCGCCGCCCGCCACCAGTTCGCCGAGGATCCCGCCGCCATCGCATCCATCCACGGCGCGGAGACACTCGGCGAGATCGTCCTCGTCGACCAGTCGCCGCTCAGCCGCACCCCGCGCTCCAACGCCGCCCTCTACGCCGATGCCTGGGACGCCATCCGCGCCCTGTTCGCCGCCACCGAGGCCGCCCGCGAGGCCGGCTACTCCGCCTCCAGTTTCTCCTTCAACGCCGGCGACGGCCGCTGCGCCCACTGCTCCGGCCTCGGCTACGAGGCCGTCGAGATGCAGTTCCTCTCCGACGTCTACGTCCCCTGCCCGATCTGCGAAGGTCGCCGTTTCAAGCCCGAGATCCTCGCCTGCACCTGGCACGGCCGCAGCGTCGCCGATGTCCTCGCGCTCACCGTCCGCCAAGCGCTCGACTTCTTCGCCGGGCAACCCGCCATCCGCTCCCGCCTCCAGCCGCTGGACACCGTCGGCCTCGGCTACATCGCCCTCGGCCAGCCGCTCAACACCCTCTCCGGCGGCGAGTCCCAGCGCCTTAAGCTCGTCAAATACCTCGGCACCTTCACGTCCTCCGAGCGTGGCGCCGCTCGTGAAAGCGGCGATTCCGAGCCACCCGACCCTTCCGCCACTCCGCAATCCGCGTTCCGCAATCCGCAATCGTCCTCCGTCCCGAAACCCGAAACTCCGAACCCGAAACCGCTTCGAGAAGCAGCCTTGCTGCTTCTCGACGAGCCCACCACCGGTCTGCACCGCCACGATGTCGGCCGCCTGCTCTCCGTGCTCCACGCCCTCGTCGACCACGGCCACAGCGTCGTCGTCATCGAGCACAACACCGACGTCCTCAAAAACGCCGACTGGCTCATCGAGGTCGGTCCCGAAGGTGGCGCAGCCGGCGGCCGTATCGTCGCCGAAGGCACGCCCGAGCAGGTCGCCCTCACCCGCACCGCCACCGCGCCGTACCTCCGGGCCGCCCTCTCGAGCAGCTCCGGCTTCGAATCGCTCGCCCTCGCCGCCGAACCCGAGCAAGCCCCCTACGCCCCGCCCGCCTCCGCCGCTCGTTGTGGCGCCGCTCGCGAGAACGGCGATTCCGCCCTCTCCGTCATTCCGCAATCCGCATTCCGCAATCCGCATTCGCACTCCCTCCAGATCCTCGGTGCCCGCGAGAACAACCTCCGCAACCTCTCGCTCTCCATCGCGCTGCGCTCGCTCACGGTCGTCACCGGCGTCTCCGGCTCCGGCAAGTCCACCCTCGCCTTCGACATCGTCTTCGCCGAGGGCCAGCGCCGTTTCATGGAGTCGATGTCTCCCTACGCGCGCCAGTTCGTCGAGCAGCTGCCGCGTCCCGCCGTCGACCGCGTCACCGGCATCCCGCCCACCGTCGCGATCGAACAGCGCATCACCCGCGGTGGCCGCAAGAGCACCGTCGCCACCATCACCGAGGTGGCGCAATACCTCCGCCTCCTCTACGCCAAGCTCGGCATCCAGCACCACCCCGTCACGGGAAACCCGGTGCGCGCGCTCACCGGCGCCGAACTGGAGAAACACTTCCTCGCCGCCCTCGCCACCCCCGCGGCGAAGAAGGCGAAGCATCTCTACCTCTGCGCCCCGCTCGTGCGCGGCCGCAAGGGCCACCACCAGCCCATCGCCGACTGGATCCGCGACCACGACTACACCCTGATGCGCGCCGACGGCCGCCTCCTCCTCGTCGAGAACTTCTCCAAGCTCGATCGCTTCAAGGAGCACAACGTCGAAGTCGTCGTCGCCGACCTGAAGAATCTCACCTCCGCCGCCCCAGCCAAGTCCCGCGGTTCGTCGCGCTCGCCCACCAAGTCCGACGCAGTCCCACCGGCCACCGGCCACCGGTCACCGGCCACCGCCCTCTCCGAGGCCCTCCGCCTCGGCCACGGCTCCTGCTTCCTCCTCCAGCCCGACGGCAAAATCATCTCCTGGTTCTCCACCACGCGCACCGACTCCGCCACCGGCGAGACCTTCCCCGAGCTCGACCCGAAGGACTTCTCCTTCAACTCGCCCAAAGGTTGGTGCCCCGTCTGCCGCGGCCACGGCCGCCTCGCGCCGTGGATGCTCAAGCCCGACAAGGACGACGAGGAGACGCCGCCCGAGATCGCCGAGCTCGCCCACCTTTTCGACGACGATTCGCCCGCCCAGTTCCGCACCTGCCCCGAATGCGGCGGCGCGCGCCTCAACCGCATCGCGCGTGCGGTGAAACTGTATTTCAAGCACGGCCCCGCCCTCTCGCTGCCCGAACTCCTCCACCGCACGCCCTCGCAGCTCCTCGCCTCCCTGCGCGAGCTCGACCTCGACGCGCGCGGCAGGCTCATCGTCCGCGACATCGTCCCCCAGATCGAGGAACGCCTGAAGTTCATGGACGAGGTCGGCCTCGCCTACCTCGAGCTCGAACGCTCGGCCGACACCCTCTCCGGCGGCGAGGCCCAGCGCATCCGCCTCGCCTCCCAGCTCGGCTCGAACCTCTCCGGCGTCCTCTACGTGCTCGACGAGCCCTCGATCGGTCTGCATCCGCGCGACAACGACCGCCTCATCGCCACCATGGAGCGCCTCCGCGCCAAGGGAAACACGCTGCTCGTCGTCGAGCACGACGACGTCGTGATGGACCACGCCGACCGCATCATCGATCTCGGCCCCGGCGCCGGACGCCACGGCGGCCAGCTCCTCGCCGACGACACCCCGGCCAACCTCCGCAAAAACAAGAACTCGCTCACCGGCCTCTACCTCGACCACGGCATCCCGCACCCCATCCGCGGCGCCTACCGGGAAATCACAAACTCCAAAATCCAAACGCCAAAGACCTCGGCCTCCCATTCCGCCTCCGCTCAATCGCAAAGCGGCAATCGAAAATCGAAAATCGCCACCTCCGCCCAATCCGCACTCCGCATTCCGCAATCCGCAATCGACCCGCCGCTCACCTGGCTGGAGCTTTCCGGCGCAAGACTCCGTAACTTGCAGGACGTCTCCATCCGCCTGCCCCTCGGCCGCCTGATCATGGTCGCCGGCCCCTCCGGCGCGGGCAAATCCACGCTCTTCCGCGACCTCCTCCACCCCGCCGTCGCCTGTGCCATCCAGCAGAGGAAGGCGAAGCTCACCGGCCGCGACTTCCTCAAGCTCGCGCCCAAGTGCACCCACGAGGTCTCCCTCTCCCCCGCCGCCGAGTATGCTTCCCGTAGCGAAACGCGTGAGCGTTTCGTCCAAGCCTCCTCACTCCGGATTCCGGCCACCGCCCACCGTCCACCGGACACCGGCAACCGGCACCCGGATACCGGCAACCGTCCACTGGCCACCGTCCCCTTCGACCTCCTCACCGGCGCCCCCTGCTTCAAGTCCGTCATCGAGGTCGACCAGTCGCCCATCGGCCACACGCCGCGCTCCACGCCGGCCACCTACCTCGGCGTCTTCGACCTGATCCGCCAGTTCCTCGCCACCGTGCCCGAGTCCAAGATCCGCGGTTACGCCGCCGGCCGCTTCTCCTTCAACACCTCCGGCGGACGCTGCGAGACCTGCTCCGGCGCCGGCCGTGTGAAGATCGAGATGAACTTCATGCCCGACACCTTTGTCACCTGCGAGGCCTGCGGCGGCCGCCGCTACAACCCGGAGACACTGGAGATCGAGTGGAAGGGCAAGAACGTCGCCGACATCCTCGAGATGACCTTCGAGGAGGCGCGCGATTTCTTCGATTTCCACAACCAGCTCCGCGACGTCTGCGCACTCATGTGCGAGACCGGACTCGGCTATCTCACCCTCGGCCAAAGCAGCCCCACGCTCTCCGGCGGCGAGGCCCAGCGCCTCAAGCTCGTCACCGAACTCTCCCGCGGCCTCCAGTCATACAAGGAGCGCCAACGAGGAGAGACTCCGAGCAATCTCTACATCCTTGAGGAACCCACAATCGGCCTCCATCTCAGCGACTGCGAAAAGCTGATCCACCTCCTCCATCGCCTTGTCGACCAGGGCCACACCGTGGTCGTGATCGAACACCACCTCGACCTCCTCGCCGAGGCCGACTGGATCGTCGAACTCGGCCCCGATGGCGGCCCCGCCGGCGGCCAGTTGCTCTACCAGGGCCCCGTCTCCGGCCTCTCCAAACTCAAGCGCAGCCCCACGGCGCCGTATCTGCGCAAGCTTCTGGCGAGGTAGTACCGAGCAATAGCGAGTAGTGAGTAGCGGGTAGCGAGCATCCTCCGGATCGTTCTCGTTCTCCTGTTCCAGCTCCTCCGTGGTAGGGACGTTTCTCCGAAACGTCCGCCACCGTCGCCTTCATCTTGCTCAACGCCTGCCACAGACAACGTCTCGGCGGTTTCGGAGAAACCGCCCTACCCCGGACATTTTCCGCCTATCCGCGACGCGCAACATTCCGCGTATTGCCGCGCGCGCTCCACGTCGCCACACTGATCAACATACCACCCCCACCATGCCCGTGCACGTCGCAGAGTCTCTATCGATGTTGGTGTTTTTGGGCATTTCGCTGGTGCTCGGATGGGTCGGTATTCGTCGCACCAAGCGCTTCGATGCGGCGATTCGCCACATCTACGAGACCGATCACGACCGATGGAGAAAACTTGGTAGGCCAATCGGGTATTTTTGGATTCCCAAAGAGAAGGTCCCGTTCTTCCGCTCCATTTACGCGCGAGATGTCCTGAATCTCCAGTTCCCGTGGTTCTCCAAGGTTGATTTGCCAAAGTGGCTGAGAACTGGGCCCGCCACGAAACCCGAAGACTCGGCTCCAATTGACCGACACATCTAGGAGTCGAGCGATTCTTTCAGCTATCACTCAATGCGCTCGCCCCTGCTATTCCTTGCACTCGCCCTCGCCGTCGTCCGCTCCGCTCCGGCGGCTGAACCACCGCCGAGTACCCCGCCCACGCCTTCCACCGTCCACAGTTTACCGTCCACCGCCGACCGTCCGCAGTCCACCGAGCTCAACCTCCGCGCCCTCGGCGCCATCGGCGACGGCCAGCCGCACCCGGTGAGCGAGTGGATCGCGGCGAAGAAGTACAAGAATCTCCGCGACCTCCAGCGCGACTACCCGTTCGTCACTTCGCTCGACTGGAGCGCCGACGAAGCGGCGTTCCAGCGCGCACTCCACGAACTTCCGCCCGAAGGCGGCACGATCCGCATCCCGGCCGGCCGCTACATCGCCACCGCCTACGGCTGGCGCATCGACCGCGACCACGTTCGCCTCGTCGGCGCCGGGGCGCGCGACACCATGCTCTCCACCGGACCGAAGCTCGTCGAGGGGCTCGTGCTCGCGCCCTACCGCCATGTCGGTTGGCGCCACGGGGTCGCCCACGAGTACCCGTTCGCCCCCGACAGCGGCACCGCCGGCGCGGACAAAATCCGACTCCGCGAGCCCGCGCGAGTCGCCGACCTGCAGCCCGGCGACCTCGTGTTCATCCGCAACGGCGCCTGCCGCTTCGACCAGGACTATGGCGAGTTCAACGAGATCGCCGGCACCACCCCCGAGGGCGATCTCATCCTGAAGCATCCACTCGCCCGCGACTACACGCTCGCCTCCCTCAACTGGGCCAACGAGACCGCCGAGCCGCTCACGCTCCCCAAGCCCGGCAAAACCGTGACCACGCGCGTGCGCACCGGCGAAGGTTTCTTTGCACTGCCCCCCAACGGCGCCATCACCGTCGGCGAGGCCCTGCTCGAGATCGTCGGCCGCGCCAAAGATTCCGTCACGCTGCGCATGCCTGTTCTCCGAGCGCCGAATGGTGGGGCGGGCTTTACGCCCGCCAAAGAGTCGTTGGCCGAAATGGCGGGCGTAAAGCCCGCCCCACCACCGGAACCATCTCGCACCGCCGCTTCGCCCACCCTCGGTTTCAACCCGCCCCCCGACACCATTCTCCCCGCTGGCACCAAGTTCGCCAAATCGCGCGCCGTGATCCGTCTCACCCGCACCACGCGCGACTTCTCCGCGCAGGGTCTGCGCGTCTTCGGCCGCCGCAAAGCGCTCAACCTCTCCAACAGCTACGAGTCCACGTTCCTGGACTGCGATTTCGTGCGCCGTCCCGACGCCACCACCCCACCCGGCGGCCTCACCATCGATGGCGACGGCGGCCGCTTCGCCACCTTCATGCGCTGCTCCATTCGCGGCACCGGGGCCGCGCCCATGCAGTTCGCCCGCTCCTTCGGCAACGTCACTTTCGAGCACTGCACCTTCGTCGCGACCAATGTCGTTTTCTCCGAGTTCTGCTTCGGGGCCACGCTGCGCGACAGCGACCTCCAAGTCCCCGCTACGCTCGGCAGCGCCGTCATCGTCGGCCGGTCCGGCGGGGACTATCGAGTTGAGGGCAACCGGATCGTCGTCACCGGCGGTGCGCTCAGGATCTTCGATGCCGTCACCGACATCGCCTCGCAGAAGTTCGACGCGGTCGGCCCGCTCACCATCCGCGACAACCGCATCACCGCGCCGGCCAACCCGCGGCCGCGTATCTTCCTGCTCCGCTCGGATCGCCCCGCCGCGGTCTCCGGCAACACCCTGAACGGCGAACCGGTGGCGCCAGTGGACGGGCCGCAGCCGTAGCCTGCGCGACGCGAGCCCTGCCATCCCTTGACAGGGCTCGATGGGCAACCATTTTGGTGGTGCCATGGCTGCCATCACTTTGAAGTCCCTGCCAAAGCCGCTCCACCGCCAGCTCAAGGCCCGTGCGGCGCGCCACAAGCGCAGCCTGAACCAGGAAGTCATCGCCGTGCTGGAGGAAGCCGTGGCCGATAGCCGCGTGGTCGACTCCGCGGCGCTCATCGAGGAAGCGCGTCGTTTCCGCGAGTCCCTGAAATTGACCACCACAGTCGAGGTGATCACCGCGTACAAAGCCGAAGGCCGGGCATAAACACCAAGGATCGGTTACGGCTCAGCCCGACATCTGGTAGTTTCCTGGCAATGATCGTCGTCGACACCAACATTCTCGTCTACCGCTGGCTGCCGAGTGCCCGCACCGCGGATGTCGAGGCGCTCATCCAGCGCGATCCGGAGTGGGCCGCGCCGCTGCTCTGGCGCTCGGAGTTTCGCAACGTGCTCGCCGGCTACATCCGCGCCGGGCGTCTTTCCCCAGCCGACGCCGAGCGCGCCACCCGCCACGCCGCCGGGTGCCTCCTCGGGGGCGAACACGCCCTCGCCGACCACGCCGTGCTCGACCTCGTGGCCCGCACCCGCTGCACCGCCTACGACTGCGAGTACGCCGCCCTGGCCAAGTCCCTTGGCACCTGCCTCGTCACCGAGGACAAGGCGCTCCTCACCGCGTTGCCGAAGGTCTGCCGGTCGCTGTCCGATATGGCGCACCGATCCTGACCCAGTTGGTGCCGCAGGACCCATCGTGGCCACGCCCAGTCCGATGGCCCGACCGACCCCACTGGTGGCATCGAGCGGCTCGCCGAGTCGTTCCGTCGCCACGACGCCGGTCGCCTCCGCCCGCAGCAGACCAGCCGCCTCCCGCGCCGCACAGCATCTCGGCCAGACCGAAACCGCGCGAGCCGACTACGACACCTTACTGAAGTACTGCCTCGACGACGCCGAGTACCAGACCGCCCTGCACGAGCGCCAAGCACTCGGGCCCGCTGGGCCCGCCGAGCGAACGGATGGCCCGGCAGTTCGTCTACCTTGGTCAGTCTATTGTGCGAGGCTCAATAGAGCAGTGTCCGAAGATCTGTAGCCGGCCGCGGCGAGACCGGCACCTCTGGCCGGGGTCACCGCCCCCGGCGACAGCAGACCCAAACCGCCCGAGGCACACACCGCGGGCACGTCGCGGCAAACGCCAAGCCAGAGTCAGCGACCATCCCAGCGATACGTCTCGCCGGCAGCGAGAGTGACGGCATGCACGACCTCGCCGCAGCGCAGCCGGACGGAGCCGGCCTTGAGCGCACGAACGGTGGCCTCGACAAGCTTTCCGTCGCGCCACGCGACATCGACTTCGAAGCCTCCGCGGGCGCGAATGCCGGTCACGCGACCTTCGGGCCAGACGGGCGGGAGCGCGGGCAGGAGGTGGATCTCGCCGCGGTGGCTCTGGACGAGCATCTCGAGGATGCCCGCCGTGGCGCCGAAGTTGCCGTCGATCTGGAACGGCGGGTGGGCGTCGAAGAGATTCGTGTAGGTGCGATCCGGGCTCAGGAGGAGTTTGAGCAGGTCGTAGGCGCGGGCGCCATCGTGGAGGCGGGCCCAGAAGTTGATCTTCCAGCCGAGACTCCAGCCGGTGGCGATATCGCCGCGCAGCTCGAGCGTCTTGCGCGCGGCGGCGGCGAGATCGGGCGTGGCGAGCGGCGAGATCTCGTCGCTCGGGTGGAGCGCGAAGAGGTGCGAGATGTGGCGGTGGTGAAGCTCGGGCGCCTCGAGGTCCCAATCCTCCATCCACTCCTGCAACTGGCCGGCCTTGCCGATCTGGAGCGGTGGGAGGCGGTCGCGAGTCTGCGCAACCTGGGCGCGCCACTCGGCGTCGACGCCGAGCGCCTCCGACGCTCGGATGCAGCGGTCGAAGAGTGCGCGGAGGATGGAGTTGTCCATCGTCGGCCCGGCGCAGAGGGCGACGCCGGCCGGGTGCGAGTTCTCGGGCGAGAGCGAGGGGCTCGTGACGAGCCAGCGGTGCTTCGGCTCCTCGACGAGGCTATCGAGGAAGAACTGCGCGGCGCCCCTCAACGTCGGGTAGATCCGTTCGAGGGTGGCGCGGTCGCCGGAGAACTCGTAGCGATCCCAGAGATGGAGGCAGAGCCAGGCACCGCCCATCGGCCACAGCCCCCAGAGCGGGCCGTCGATCGGCGCGGTGGCGCGCCACAGATCGGTGTTGTGGTGGGCGACCCAGCCCCGGGCGCCGTAGGTGTCCTGCGCGGTGCGCGCGCCGCTGACGGCGAGATCCTCGACGAGGCGCACGAGCGGCTCGGCGCATTCGCCGAGGTTGGCCGGCTCGGCGGGCCAGTAGTTCATCTCGGTGTTGATGTTGATCGTGTATTTGCTGCCCCAGGGCGGGTTGAGCTTGTCGTTCCAGAGGCCCTGAAGCGTCGCCGCCTGGCCGCCGGGGCGCGAAGTCGACAGCAGCAGGTAGCGGCCGAACTGAACGTAGAGCGCGGCAAACGAGGGATCCTCGCCGCGGGCGAACCGCGCGATGCGCTCGTCGGTCGGCCGCTGCCCGGCCTGCGCGTCGGCCTGCGGGCCGAGCGCGATGGCGAGGCGGCGGAACTTCGGCTGGTAGTCGGCGAGATGGTCGCGCCACAGGGTCGCGTAGCCCTTGGCGACGGCGCGGTCGAGCGCGGCGGCGACGAACTCCTTCGGCTCGCCGGTGAGATCCTGCCAGCTGCGGTAGTTCGTCGCGGCGGAGAAGATCAGGGTGAGCGCGTTGGCGGCGCGCACGTTGACGCATTCCTCGCCGGGCAACACGCGGCCCCCCTCGGGGAGGAGGCGTGCGGCGGCCTCGAACCGGAGCGCACCCTTGATGTCACCGAAATCGCGGTTGCGTCCGCGCATGCCGAGTTCGTCGCTCCGGCACCATTTCTCGACGCTCTGCCGCCACGACTCGATGCCGGGTTGTTGCGAGGCGAGAGAGAGGACGGTGTCGATGGAGCCCGGTTTGTCGGCGGTGAGGCGGACGACGATCACTTGGTCCACCGCGCTGACGAAGATCTCGCGCGTGAAGCGCACGCCATCGACGGTGTAGGTCACCCGCGTCGTCGCGGTGTCGAGGTCGAGCTCGCGGCGGTAGTCGGTGGCGCGCTCGTGGCCGGGGAAGTCGAGCAAGAGGTCGCCAAGAGGCTGGTACGCGGACTGCGAGAGCGGGCGGCCCATGAACTTCGCGGAGACGAGCTCGTCGGCCTCGCCGAACCGGCCGGCGAAGATCAGGCGGCGGAGTTCGGGCAGCGCGACGCGAGCCTCGGGGCTGTCGGCGTTGTAGGGGCCGCCGGTCCAGAGCGTGGCCTCGTTGAGCGCGAGGCGCTCGTGCGCGGTGCCGCCGTGGACGAGCGCGCCGAGCCGGCCGTTGCCGACCGGCAGCGCCTCGGTGATCGTCTCGCGGGCAGGGCGATCGTACCAGAGCGCGGACGCGGCGGTGGCGGCGGCCACGGCCGAGGGCAACGTGACGACGGCCGCGATCAGGGCGGCGGACAGGAGCGAGAGAGGTCGTTTCATTTCAGCAAAGGGTCCGGTTGCGCTGCTGAAGGCCTTGTGGCCGAGGCGTTCCGCTGCGCGAGCAGCGGCAGCATCGTGGCGGCGTATCGCGCCCCCAGCTCCCGGTATCCGGCCGGTGTGAAATGCAGACGGTCGGGATGGCAGGGACAACCGGCCGAGGAGACGACGTGGGCGGTCGGGATGGCCGTGGGCAGCGTGGCAATGATGGCATTCATGCTCGCGCATTCCCCGTCCTGATCGGCCGGCACCACTTCGCCGGCCAGCAGCGGGACAGCGGCCGCGTCGAGCCCGAGATCGCGGAGCAGGTTCGCGTAGACCGTCTTCACCTTCGCCGGCCAGTCGGTCTCGCCAGTATTCGATTCCCCCTGATGCAGGAGGATGCCCTTGATGACACCGGATCGCTGGGCCAGCCGCCCCATCTCCACCAGGCGTTGGTACGGGCTGCCTCCATACGCGGCGAGCGCCGGCTGCATCCACTCCGGCGCGGTCGCGATGTAGGCGGACTCGGTGGCGGTGTCGAACAGCTCGATCTTGCAGCCGCCTACGGCGACGTTGACGACCCCGACCCGGATCCCGGCCGGGAGCGCCGCCACCATCGCACGACCGAAATAGTCGGCCGGGCTCAGCCCGGCGCTCGGCCGGCTCAACGGCGGCGTCGCCGGATACCAGTTGCCCTTCAGCCGGCCCAGTTCCGGGAAATCGGTCGATGCCAATACCTGAAGACGCGGATCGATCGGGCCCTTCTCCTCCTCGGGGATCCCCGGGTATCCCTCCATGTTCGACTGTCCGAAGCAAAGGTAGATGTGGAGATTCGGATCCTGGGCGCAGGCGACCGTCGCCACGGAAAGGAGACCGGCCGTGAGGAGCGGTGTGAGCGAGTGTTTCATCGGGTTGCGGGGGCGAACGGATCTGGTGGGGAGCAAACGAGAGACGCGGGGCGCGAGGGTGGACTACGGCTGCGGCGGCCGGCTCACGCCGGCGGCGGTCTGCTCGACGGGCTTCATGGTGCCATCGGCATTGTATTCCAGATGCTCAACCGCGACGCTGCGGCGGCCGAGGCCGCCCTTCTCGCCGTTCAGCTCGAGGTCGGCGGTGTGGTAGAAGAGGTACCAGCGGCCCTGGAACTCCACGATGCCGGGATGGATCGTGTAGCTGTGCTTCGTCTGGTCGGTGAGGATGCCGCGGTAGGTCCACGGCCCGGTGATCTGCGGGGCGGTCGCGTAGCAGATCTTCTCCCACTGCCCCTGGTGCGCGAAGGCGGCGTAGGTGAGGTAGTAGAGACCGCCGCGTTTGTGCAGCCACGGACCCTCGGTGTAGTACGGCAGGTCGATGCGCCGGATCTCGCCGTCGATCTCGGTCATGTTCGGCTTGAGCCTGGCGAAGTAGAGGTAGGGGTTGCCCCAAGCGAGGTAGGCGGTGCCGTCGTCGTCGATGAAAACCGTGGGATCGATGTCGTTCCAGGGCTTGTCGCTGGGCGTGGTGTCGTCGCGCACGAGCGCGGTGCCGCGCGCGTCCGTGAACGGCCCGAGCGGGCTGTCCCCCACGGCGACGCCGATCGCCTTGCCCACGCACGGCTCCCCATGCTGCACCGTGGTGTAGAAAAAGAACTTCCCGTCCTTCTCCACGACCTGCGAGGCCCACGCCTCGCCGGTGGCCCACGTGAAGTCCGTCGGCTTGAGCACCGAGCCGTGCGGCGTCCAGCGCTTCATGTCCTTCGTGGAGTAGCAGAGCCACTCGGTGATGTTGAACATCTGCTCCCCGGTGGCCTCGTCGTGCCCGACGTAGAGGTAGAGCGTGTCGCCCACGACCAGCGGAGCGGGGTCGGCCGTGAAGGCGTCGCGGAAGAGCGGATTCGATCCCGGGGCCGTCGCGACCGCGGGCGGGGGGGCCTCCGCACGCAACAGCCGCACGTCGAACAACCCGCCGGCGAGCACCTTCTTGGCGACGAAACGAATCGTCACGTGACCGTCCGGCGCGGCGGCAAGAACCGAGGCAGGGATCTCATACTGTTTCTCCACGAACTCGCCCAGACTCTCGGCCACGAGATCCTGGGTCGCGATGAGCGTGCCGTTGGCGAGGATGTCGAACTGCCGTCCCGCATCGGAGCCCGAGTAGGTGACGGAGAGGGTCACCGCCTTCTCGCCGCGCGGGTTGAGCGTGTACTGGATCATGCGCCCATGCCGCCAGTGCCGGCCGTTGTAGATGCCGCTGTCCGTCTCCTCGCCCTGATAGGAGTGCTCGACCTCCGGCTGCTGCTCACCCGGCGCAACCCAGTCGAGCGTGGCCGCCTCGCGGGCCGCGCGGGCCCGTTCGGCCGCCGCCAACTGCTCCTGGCGGGCCGCCAGGCCCTCCTTGGTCGTGGTTTCCCAATACATCTGATACCGGGCATCGTGCAGGCGGAAGAACGGAACCAGCGGCAGGCCCTCCGGAACGGCCGGTTCAACCACCTCGACCAGCCGGAAACAGAGCGGACCGGCGGCCGGGTCGGCCACCACCTTGGCGGGGATCGACTCGGCCGTGGTCAAGAGGACCGGAGCCCGGTCGAGCGGCCGCTCGGGACCCATCGCCACGTGCGCCATGCGGGAGTCATCCGCGCGCAGACCGACCAGGTCCTGGGTGCCGGCGGGATGAGCCAGGACAATGGGGCCGCGCAGGATCGCATACCACGGGGAACCGTCCGGCAGACCCTCGACGGTGGTGCGCATCGGCAGGCCCACTTCGACTCTGTCGCCATCCCGCCACTCGCGGCGCACCGCGACATAGGAGGACGGCCCGGTCGCGACCGCGACCGGCTGGCCGTTGACGGTGACGGAGAATGCGCCCGGGGTGACCCAGCCCGGCTGGCGCAGATGGAGCGTGAAGGTTTGCGGCTGGGCGAGCTTCAGCGTGAGCCGCGTGCGCTCCTCGTCGGGGAAAGCGGTCTCCTGACGCAAGGTGAGGCCGCGCGAGGCATCCGCGAGTTCGGAGGGGATAAAGAGGTTGACGTAGAGCCCATCGGCCGCCCGCGCGTAGATGAACTCGCCGTAGCGTCCCGGATTTTCCATGCCGGTGCCGACGCAGCACCAGAAGCCCGCCTCGGGCTCCGAGTAGACCCGGTAGTGCCCGGGCCGGATCGGCGTGAAATAGACGTAGCCCGGATGCGCGGGGTTGATCGACGCGAGGATGTGGTTGTAAAGCGCGCGCTCGTAGTAGTCGACGTAGGCCGCGCGCGGATCGGCGGCGAACAACCGCTCGGTCAGCCGGAGCATGTTGTAGGTGTTGCAGGTCTCCGGCCCTTCCCGGTGGACAAGGACCCCGCGGAAACTGCGAGGATCGTTGAAATGTTCGGACACGCTGTTGCCGCCGAAGGCGACCGAGCGCCGCCCGGTGACGTTCTCCCAGAAGAAGCGCGCGCCGGATTCGGCCGCCTTGTCGCCGGTGAGCGTGGCGATGCGCTCGAGGCCGACGACCTTCGGGATCTGGGTGTTGGCATGTTTGCCGGTGAGCTGGTCCTGCTGCGCGATGAGCGGATCGAGCACCGCGTGGTGGTTGAAACGTTTCGCAGCCGCGAGGTACTTCGCGTCACCGGTGATCGCGTGGAGGTCGGCGAGGGTCTCGTTCATGCCACCGTGCTCCTGGTCGAGCATGCGCTGCATCTGCTCGTCGCTGAGGTGCGAGGTCAGCGCCACGCACCAGTCGCCCAGGCGGACGAGCAGGTCGCGGGCCTGTTGGTCTTCGGCCTCGAGGTAGGCATCGCGCAGGCCGGCGAAGGTCTTGTGCACGTTGTACCAGGGAACCCACTTTTTGTTGATCGCGGCGACATCGCCCCCGGAGATGGCGCGCCAGAGTTCGCGACTGCCGGGCACGCCGCCGAGGTAGCCGTCGCCGAACGCATCCTGGCACGCACGGAGTTCGCCCAGCATGTACGTGAGGCGGCGGCGCAGTTGTCCGTCGGGCGTATCCGCCCCGGCGGCGATCATGTGCGCGAGCGCCGAGAGGTAGTGGCCCGCGGTGTGACCGTCGAGGCCGATGCTCTCCCAGTTGCCGTAGGACTGGGCTTTCGCGGGCAAGCCGGCTTCGCGGCGGAACGGCGCGAGCAGCCGATCGGTGTCGAGCGCGAGCAGATACTCGCGGTTGGCCGCCACCGCCGTCGCGAACGGGCTGCCCTCGAGCAGTCGCACCGCCTGCAGCGGAACCATCGTCGCCGACGACGATGGCTCCACGTTGGCGCCAGGCCCGGCACCGAGGGACGGTGAGGCCAGAGCCAACAGCAGGGACGAGATCAGGAGGGTGTGTGCGGAACGAGAGGCCATGGGAAAGAGTGGGCGGCTTAGGTTGGGTCGGAGGGTTTTCACGGGACGAAGTTCACCTCCAACGGGTGACCGGCGTAGCGGACTTCGCGAACGGCGTTGGCGCCGGGTTCGAGCAATGAGATGGTGAGCGCGCGCTCGGCCACCATGCCGGGGAACAAACCCTGGCGGGCGCCGATGCGGAGCGTGCGGTTCGCGTCGTCCCACTTGAGCTCGTAGGTCGCGCGCTCGCCGCGTTCGTAGGCGTAGGTCTCGTTGTCGTCCTCGTAGACGGTGAACGTGGCGTCGGCGCCCGGGTAGATGCGGATCTCGTAGGGCGCGTCGGGGCGCTCGGTGGCGTATTGAAGATCGGCGGGGCCCATCGGCACGATGGAGCCGGCGCGCACGTAGAGCGGGAAGGATCCGAGCGGGCAGTCCATCGTGACCGACTGGCCGCCGGCGTGGCGCTGGCCGGTCCAGAAGTCGTACCAGTCGGCGCCGGCGGGAAGATAGGTGGCCAACGAGAAGTCGCTGTTCTTGGGCTGGTTCGCGAGGGCGTGGAGTTCGCTGGGCGTGCGCCACGCGAGACGGAAGAAACGCGACTGGCCGCCCTGGTGGAACTCAGCCTTCACGGTGACCTTCTGGCCGCGGGCGAGCGTGATCTTGGCGCTGCGGAGTCGTTTCGCACCGTAGCTCCAATCGTCGATCAGGAGGCGGCCGTCGAGGTGGAGGCGGGCGCCGTCGTCGTACTCGAGGGCGAACTCGTATTCGCCGTCCTCGGGCGCGGTGAGCGTGCCTTCCCAGCGGGCGGAGAAGTTGTCGAAGCCGTCGAGACCGGGCGGCGGGTTGGCGAGCGGCGGGCCGGGCCAGGCGTGTTCAAGGTTGGTGTCGATGGTCTTGCCGGCGGGCTTATCGAAATCGACTCCGGCGAAATACTGCACGGCGAGGCCGGGCTGGCCGTCGGGAGTGCGAAGCACCGCGGCGGGGATCGTGGCCGGCGGCGGATCGCTGAGGTGGTACATCGCGCGGGTGACGGGATGCACGAGGAACGCCGGGCCGAACAGGAAGGCGTCGTCGATCTGGCGGACCTTCGGGTCGTCCGGGAAGTCCAGCGGGAGGCCACGCATCATCGTGTAGGCGTCGGCGGTGCTCCGCCATGCAAGCGAGTAGATGTAGGGCAGCAGGCGGTAACGCAGCTGCGCGGCGCCGAGCAGCGAGTCGTAGATCTCGGGCGCGAGGGTCTTGAAGAGATAGGGCTCGCGCTCGATGTTCGCGCCGTGGATGCGGTAGATCGGGTTGAAGATGCCGAACTGGTTCCAGCGGGCGAAGAGCTCCTGGTATTCGGGATTCCGTTCGCCCTGGGGGAAGTTCACGAAGAACCCGCCCGTATCCTGGGTCCAGTACGGATGCCCGGCCATCGCCACGTTGAGGCCGCCCGCGATCTGGGCGCGGAACGTCTCCCAGCTCGCGGTGGTGTCGCCCGACCAGGACAACGCGGCGTAGCGCTGCTGGCCGGCCCAGGCGGAGCGGGTGAGCGTGAAGACGCGTTTGTCGCCCGTGGCGCGCTGGCCCTCGTAGGTGCCCTTGGTGGTGACAAGGGTGTAGGGATTGAGGTAACGCGTGAAATCGCCAAGGGCGTTGCGGCCGAGGCCCTTGATGTCGCGCTCGACCTCGATCGGATCGTGGCAGGCGCCGCCGACCTCGACCTCGGTGCCGTCCATCCAGAGCGCGTCGACGCCGACGTCGAGCAGGCCGCTCTTGATGTGTTTGAAATAGATCGCGCGGCCCTCGGGGCTGAAGGCGTCGTAGACGCGCGCCTGCTTGGAGATCCAGTGCAGCGGGGCGAAGCGCAGACCCTTGGCGTCGAGCTCGTGCGCGAGCGCGGTGTCGTTGCCGACGGAGGGCCAGATCGAGTTCATGAGCTTCACGTGGAGCTCGTCGTGGAGCGTCTTCGTGAGCGCGGCGGGGTTGGGGAAACGCTCCGGGTTCCAGATCATGCCGCTCCAAGTGCCGTCCTTGTCGCCGCCCCAGTACTGCCAGTCCTGGACGATGTAGTCCAACGGGAAGCCGGCGGCGCGGAAGTTGCGCACGACCTCGACGAGGCGGTCCTGGGTCTTGTAGCGCTCCTTGCTCATGAAGAGGCCGAACGCCTGCTTCGGGAACATGGGTGCGGCGCCGGTGAGGGTGCGGTAGCCGGCGATGACGCCGTCCATCGTGCCGCCGGCGACGAAGTAGTAGTCGACCCCGCCGGGCGCGCTCTCGGCCCAGAGGGTGGCGCCGGTCGTGTCGTCCTTGAAGGTCATCTTCGAGTAGATGTCCCAGAGGATGCCGTACCGGTTCGTGGAGACGAGGAACGGGACGACGATGCCGATGTTGGTCTGGACGAGCAGCACCTCCTTGCCGCGGTAGTCCATGTACGGCTCGTTGTACTGGCCGAGGCCGTAGAGCGACTCGTCGGGCGCGAGGGTGAACGTCTGGCGCACCTCGTAGCTGGGCGCGCCGGAGATCGTCACCGGTTTGATTTCGTACGGCCGGTCCGCGCGCTCGCGGGTGAGCACGCGACCGTCGGCGCCGAGGAAAGTCAGCGCGCCGGTCTTCTTGGCGGCGACGACGCGCAACCGCTCCGTGGCGATGGTGAGCGCTTCGGCAGACTCCTGCACGGTGAACGCCACGGCGGCCGGCTGCGCCACGACGGCGAGGCTCGGGTGCTCCCAATGGCTCGCGCCGAGGTTGGCGTTCACACGCACGATGCCGGGGCCGTAGAAGAGAATGTTCTTCGTGAGGCCCGCGACGCGGAGCTGCACGCCATGGTCGAGGCGGACGAAGGCGAAGGTATCAGCCGGTGTGGCGACGGGGGCGACAGCCTGCAGGTGGCTGTGCGGGTCGAGGCCGGTGGCAGCAGCGAGCTGCGGAGCCGAGGCGTTCGCGGTGGCGGCAACCACCGCGAACGAAAGGAACGGGCGAAAGAGACCGAGGGTAGCGGTCATGGGGCGGGTAATGGAGATGCGACCTTTGGAGGTCCTCTCGGTCAGCGGAAGAGCCGCTGGGAGAAGTGGTAGAGGTTGCTGGCCCAGGTATTCGGGTCGTGGTTGTGGTCGTCGACGTTCCAGATATGGGGCACGCCGTGCTCCTTGGCGTAGCGGTGCACGGCCTGCGAGAAGTTGATCAGGCCGTCCTTGTTGCCGCAGGAGATGTAGAGGAGCTTGAGCTGCTTGGTGGCGGCGGCGGGATCGGGCAGCAGCAGCGCGGGCGGCTTGGTGTTGGGCGCGGCGGAGAAGGCGCCGACCCACGCGAACGTGTCGAGGTGGCCGAGGCCGAAGTTGAAGGTCTGCCCGCCGCCCATCGAGAGGCCGGCGATGCCGCGGTGCGCGCGGTCGGTGAGGACGGAGAACTTCGCCTCGATCGCCGGGATCAGGCAGTCGAGCAGATCGCCCTCGAACTTGCCGAACGCAGCGGCCTTCTCGGGCTCGAAGGGGTTGCCGATCGCGCGGTCGTCGGCCATGGCGCGGCCGTTGGGCAGCACGACGATCATCGGCACGGCTTTCCCGTCGGCGATGAGGTTGTCGAGGATGACGGCCGGGGAGGCGAAGCTCAGCCACTCGTTCTCGTCGCCACCGATGCCGTGGAGGAGATAGAGCACGGGATACTTCTTCTCCGCGGAGTAGCCGGGCGGCAGGTAGACGTTGGCCTTGCGGCGCGTGCCGGTGACGGTCGAGTCGTATTCGAAGGGCACGACTTGGCCGTGCGCGATGTCGGCGCGCACGGTGCGGAAAGCCTCGGGCGGCTCCGGGAAGGCGCGGACGTCGTCGGCGGCGAGTTCGATCGGTCGGGCGAAGTTGGCGCGGGCGCGCTCGTCGGAGACCTGCTCGGGGTTCTCCTGGGCGAGGGTGGTCGCGGTGGCGGCGAGGAGGCCGAGGGCGAGTAGCGGGATGGAACGTTTCATTGGAAGGCGCGGAGCGGAGGGACGGCGTGAGGCCGCCGGGTCATCTGAAGTAGAGCTGGAGGGTTTCAGCGAGATAGTGGCGGGCGTTCATCCAGGTGTGGCCGCCGCCGGTGATGAGTTTCTGGTGCTGGATCTTGCGCTCGGCCAGCAAGTCGATGAAGGCCGACGCCTGCGGGTAGAGGAAGTCGTTCTTGCCCACGCCGAGCCAGAGGAGCTTGAGCTGCCGGTTGGTCGCGGCGGCGTCGGAGGAGAGCGCCGGGAGGTGCAGGTCGATGACCTCGGGCGTGAGGTAGGCGCTGTAGGAGCCGACCCAGGCAAACGTGTCGAGATGACTGAAGGCCGTGAAGAGCGACTGTCCCCCACCCCGGGAGAAACCGGCGATGGCGCGGCTCTCGCGCTCGGGGATGGCGCGGAAGTTGGTCTCCACGTAGGGCACGATCTCGGTGAGCAGCTCGTCACCGAACGCCTTGTACACCGTGGCCACCTCGGGCGTCCAGGGGCGCGGCATGCCCATGAGCATGTTGCCGTAGGGCATCACGACGATCATCGGCACGGCGCGCTTCTGGGCGATGAGGTTATCGAGGATGAAGTTCACCCGGCCGGCGCGGAACCAGGTCTCCTCGGTGTCGGTCGTGCCGCTCACGAGGTAGAGCACCGGGTAGCGCTCGGCGCCGGCGCGGTAGCCGGGCGGGGTGTAGATGACGAGCGGCCGCGTGCAGCCGAGGGCCTCCGACTGGTAGAAGGCGTAGGTGAGTTCGCCGTGGGGCACGTCCTGGACCGAGCGCAGCGACGGCTCCTCGTCGGGGATGTCGAGCAGGCTGGCCTTGAACCCCTCGTTGGGGAACACGTATTGGTTACCCGGATCGGCCACCCCTACCCCGTCGACGACGAAGTTGTAGGGGTAGAGATCGGGGGCGACGGGGCCGACGGTGGCGCTCCACACGCCGGTCTCGTCCATGGTCAGCAGCTGGTTGGCGGTGAGGAACTGGCCGCTGAGCTCGACCTTCTGCGCCTCCGGCGCGCGGAGACGGAAGGTGACCGTGCGGTCGGGGTGGACGACTGGGGAGATGACCGGCGCCTGGCGGGCGGGCTGGGCGAAGGCGCAAGCCGCCACGCCGAGCCCGACAGCGAGCGTGACGACGGTTCGGAGGTCGAACAGTGATTTGGTCATGGCACTCGCTGTCGCGGGGGTCACTTGGCGGGGACAGGCTGGTTCACGTCGGAGACCGACTGCTCGATGAGCGTGGCGACACCGCGCGGGTCCTCCTGCTGGGCAACGTGGTGGCCCGGGAAGGTGCGGATGGTCCAGCCACGGGCGACGGCGTTCTGCCAGCTCTTGTCCTTCTTCGCGCGCTCCTCGGCCGACTGGTCCTTCGGCACGAAGGCGACGTAGGTCACCGGCAGCGCGAGGGCGGCGGGGTTCTTGTAGGAGACGGGCGTGTTGAAGCACTTGATCGACTGGGCGACGCTGTGCGGCGGCTTGTCGCCGGGTTTCACCCACGAGACCTGCATCATGCCGTCGACGATGTTGGTGTTCGGCGGGTTGCCGCCGCCGAAGAGGTCCCAGATGGACTGGCCGTCGTTGGGCACCGCGGCGTCGAGGTAGACGACATGTTTGATCCGCTCGGGGATCCGGTCGATCACCCCGGTGATGACCATGCCGCCGTAGCTGTGCCCGGTGAGGACAACATCGTGCAGGTCCTCGAAGAGGATCGTGTTCACGACATCGTTGATGTGGGTCTGGAGGTCGATGTGCGGCCCGTTGAGGTGCATACGCTCGCCGAGGCCGGTGAGCGTGGCACGGTAGACGTTGTGACCATCGTCGGCGAGGCACTTGCCGGTGCTCTTCCATTCCCAGCCGCCGGCGGTGGCGCCGTGGACGAGAACGAAGGTGAGCTTCTCGCCGCTGTTTGCGGCGATGGCTCCGGCGGAAGCAACGAGCGCGAGAGCGCCCAGGACGATGGAACGAAGGAGTGATTTCATTGGTGATGAGTAGGGGGGACTAGCGGCGAGAGGTGTTTGTGTATCTGTGACCCGGCGACTCAGCGGGCCACACCGACGACGATCTGGGTGAACGAGTGGGCCGGGAACGAGTAGCGCAGCGCAGCGCCCTGGGTGGCGATCTGCTCGACCTTCGGCGGGTAGGTGTCGCGCGCCTCGTAGGTGTAGG
>ENA-UPSM01000768-UPSM01000768.1-activated-sludge-metagenome-genome-assembly--contig:-NODE-768-length-44741-cov-7.630332_pt1 | contig 44741 bp, 56 predicted proteins | sample MGYA00238181_ERZ773283 | MGnify/ENA primary metagenome ERZ773283 (study PRJEB29023, sample SAMN05720199) | activated sludge metagenome | isolation source: Anaerobic digester | place: Japan... | reverse complement strand
TGCCCGAGTGCGAACTCGTCCGCCGTCCCGGCCGCCCCCAATACGACGAACCACCCTTCTGATCTCCCGTTCGAGGCGAGGCCCCCGGCTCCAGCGCCCCACGTGATCTCCACCAGCAGGGCTGGAGCACAGAGAGTTTCGCCGGTGCGGCGTGAGGTGTCCGGGGATCGCGATCATGAAGTCAGAGCCCAGCGCCCCACGGCCCCGGGATCCCCTTCACCGGCAGGGGTGCCGTGTCACACGGTTCCTCAGTGGAGAGTCACGTGCGCTGGTCCAAGGTCCTCCGCCCGGGTGACACCCAGTAGTTGCAGCGTCCGGGTGAACTCGGCGCGCAGGATCCCCAGCGCGCGGTCCACACCGGGCTCGCCGCCGGCCATCAGGCCGTAGAGGTAGGCGCGACCGATCATCGCCGCCGAGGCACCCATCGCCTTCGCGGTGACGAGGTCGGCACCGGTTCGGACGCCGGTGTCAATCATGACCTCACATCGATCGCCCACTGCCGCAACAACATCCGGCAACAGGCGAAGTGGAGTCGGTGCCCGATCGAGTTGTCGCCCGCCATGGTTGGACAGCACGAGCGCGTCGGCTCCGAGGTCCACGAGCGCCTTCGCGTCCTCGACACTCTGGACCCCCTTGATCACCAGTTTGCGCGGCCACGTCTCGCGCAACCAGCGCAGGTCTTCGGGGCCAGCCGTCGGGTCGAACATCTTGGCGATCATCTGCTCGACGGTGCCGTCGAAGCTGTTGAGGGCCGCAAAGGTCAACGGTTCGGTGGTGAGGACGTTGATCCACCATCCCGGGCGGCGAGCCATGCCCGCCAGCGTCCGCGGAGTGAGCGCCGGTGGGACCGTGAGCCCGTTGCGCACGTCGCGCATGCGCGCTCCGCCGACTGGCGTGTCAACGGTGAGGACCAAGGCTTCGTATGCCGCGGCCTCCGCCCGTGCGATGAGGGCTTCGCTCGCGGCCCGGTCCTTCCAGAGGTAAAGCTGGAACCACTGCCGAGCCTCCGGCGCCGCATCGCGCACGTCCTCGAGGTCGGTCGTCCCCATGGTGGACAGCGTGTAAGGCAGGCCAGCCCGAGCGGCCGCCCGAGCGACAGCAATCTCACCCTCGTGGTTCATCATCCGGGTGAATCCGGTGGGAGCCAGCACCAGCGGGAGGGCGCTGGGACCGCCGAGGATCTCCACGGAAGTGTCGACATCGGAGACATCGCGCAGGACGCGAGGATGAAATTCGACTCCCTGGAAGGCGACCCGCGAGCGCGCGATGCTGATCTCCTGCTCAGCGCCGCCGTCGACGTAGTCGAAGACGGATCGGGGCACCTGCTTCAGTGCCGCGCGCCTCAGGTCCTCGATGGTGTGAGCGGAAGCGAGCCGACGACGGCGGGCGCTCAGGTCGGGTGCCTGGAGTTTGAGCAGTGGCCGGATCTCGGACGGTCTGGGCAGTCGTCGCTTGATGGGCGTCCGCGGAGGCAGTTCGGCAGAAGACATCAGTGACTCGCCCCCGTGCGCTCACGATGGCTGCAGCCGGGCCAACAGCAGGGGCGACGCTGACCCTCCTCGAGTTCTTCGCGGGTACGACGGATGCGTCGCTCACGTGTCTTGTCCTGCTTGGCGTCCTCGACCCAGCAGATGAACTCATTGCGTGCCAGCGGTGTGATGTCGCGCCACGCGGCGAGCGCCCCTGTCGCACTGTTCAACTCCGTCCGGAGATGAGTCGGCAGCTTGTGGACCGTTCCTCCGGGAATCGTCGTCGCCATTCCGTCAGCCTACGAGCCGGCTGTCTCCGGCGGAGGGTTCGTGGCTCGGAAGCCGGTTGACCACTGTGGGTTCGTCACTGTGGGTTCGTCATTGTGATCACAGCATTCGGCGCAGGAGCGTCGGCTTCCCCCACAACCGACGGCCGAGGACGAAGCCGACGTGGAGGGCGACGAGGACGAAGAAGGTGATGTGGGCTCCGACGTGGAGCGCCAGCCAGTCATCCGCGGTGAGGACCAGAAGACCGGATCCTGCCATCAGAGCGACCGACGCGAGGAGGAGTCGCTCGGTCCAGGTGGCGAAGCGTTGGTCCCCCTTGGACAGGCTCGAATCCCAGGGCGGGAGACCGACCCTGCGCCGCCACCCGAGTCGTATCACGACGACCAAGAGAATGGTGATCCCGAGGACGATGTGGATCGTTCGGAGGTCGAGACCGGGCATATCCGTCCCGGGCAGCTCGGTGGCAGCAGGGTCCGTGCTCTCCAGATGATCCGCGCCGGAGTCATCGGATCCGTCAGAGCCGACAACGACTTCGAGGTCGCTGTCGTCGCTGTCGTCTCTCTCGGTCGAGGCATCGTCATCGCCACCACGGCCTCGACCTCGGCCCTTCCCGCTCTCCCCATCGTCACCGCCACGACCTCGCCCACGACCTCGGCCGCTGTCGTCGTCATCCTCGAGCAGGTAGCCGACCGTGAACTGCGCCATGAGCAGCACCACGGTCAGCCAGTGGAGGACGCGGGCGCCAACGCCATAGCGCGTTGGGCGGGTGACCGTCGCGTCGGTGGACATCGCCCCATCCTGCCGGGCCGGCACGGCGGATACGCTCGGGCAATGAGCAGGATCTTCAAGACCGCCGTCGCCGACGTCTACCCGCACTACGTGACCAAGGTCGAGAAGAAGGGTCGCAGCATCGATGAACTGCACCAGGTGATCGCGTGGCTGACCGGCTACGACGAGAAGACCCTGACCAAGCACCTCACGGACCGGACCACCTTCGAGGACTTCTTCGCGGCAGCCGACCTCAACCCGAACGTCACACTCATCACCGGCTCGGTGTGTGGAGTGAAGATCCAAGAGGTCGAGGACCCGTTGATGCGCCAGATCCGCTACCTCGACAAGCTCGTCGACGAACTCGCCAAGGGCCGCCCCATGGAGAAGGTCCTGCGATCCGGAACCTGACGCGGGCGCCGGCATCGGGAGCAGCTTTCACCCCGCCGGAGTAACGTCCCAAGGATGACCAAGCCATCACTGTCCTCCGTGTGGGCCTGGCTCCTCACGACCCGACCACTGGCCAGGGCACCGATCCCGCTCTTCCAAAAGGGTTTCGGCTGGCTGCTCGGACCGCGCCTGCTCATGCTGGAGCACGTGGGCCGCGCGTCAGGCCAGCCGAGATACGTCTGCCTCGAGATCGCCCGCAGACCTGCCGCGGGACAGTTCATCGTCCCCAGCGGCTTCGGGACCAGATCCCAGTGGTACCGCAACCTGCGAGCCACCCCCGAGTGCTTCGTGAGCACGGGGCGCCTCCGTCACGCACCTGCAATCGCCCGCTTGCTCACGAAGGAACAGTCGGCGACCGAGTTGAAGCGCTATCAGGCGGCCCGACCCACCTTGTGGGCCCAGTTGGAGCCCGCCATCGAGAAGGCACTCGGACATCCGGTGACCGACGTGCCGATGGTCGAGCTGACCCTGACGAGATGACCCTGGCGACGTGACCAGCAGCATCGACGGGGAAGGGACGAGCGCATGGACAGCAACGTCGCACGGGCTCGGCTCCTGCAGGAGCAACGCGAGTTGATCGCGATGGAGCAGGGGCTCGACGCCAGCTTCCAGGACATCGTCGACGCAGCACGTGACAGCAACCTCGACGACGAGCACGACCCCGAGGGCTCGACGATCGCCGCCGAACGGTCACTCGTGTCCTCCCTCGGCCGCTCGGCCACCGATCGCTTGGCTCAGATCGAGGCCGCGCTCGCGCGACTCGAGGCCGGCACCTACGGGGTGTGCCTTTCCTGCGGAGAGATGATCAGCGAGGGCCGGCTCGAGGCGCGCCCCGCCGCCCCGCTCTGCATCACCTGCGCGAGTCGCTGAGAGAAGCGATCGATCACCAGCGCGAGAGCTGAGAGCGAGATGGGTCGCCTGCGCAAGTCGCTGAGAACGGGACGCATCAAATACGCGCGTCGTTGGGGGCGGGCTCGACCGGCCGGCGGCCGATCGCCCGCGAGCGCAGAGCGACGAGCACCGCGCCCACGAGCAACACGGTCACCAACCCGAAGCCGAGTCGCGGGTCGAGCGGGATCGCAATACCGATCCCGCCGCCGACGACCCAGAACGCCTGGAGCATCGTCTCGGCCCACGCGAAGACCCGCGCCCGCGCATGGTCAGGGATCTGGTCCTGGACGAGCGCATCCAGCGACAACTTGGCCAACTGGCTTGACATCCCGGCCACGAGACCGAGCGCGACCAGAGTCCAGAGGGAATAGAAGACGGCCGCCACGAGCGCCGACGTCACCGCCAGCCCCAGAGCCCCTGAGGCAATGACCTGCGGGGGCGGCAGCCGTCGCCAGTTGCCGATGACGCTGCCCAGGCCGGTCCCGAGACTGGCGGCTGCGACGACCATCCCGAGCACAAGCGTCCCAGACCACCCGGGGATGGGCTGCTCGCGCATCAAGAACGCCAGGAAGAGGGTGAGGAAACCCGTGAGGATCCGCGCACCCGAGTTGAGCCAGAGGGCATAACGGACATCCGGTGGCAACACGCGCACGCGGTGACGGAATCGGCTCGGGGTGGCCGAATCGGTCGGGTTCGGGACCGTGTCGTCGACCTCCCCTTCACCGATCGTGGAGTCGACGGCGGCCGGCAGCCGGATGGCCCAAATCGTGGCGAGGACGTAGATGACGAAGGCCAGCCGCAGCGACCACTCCGGACCGATCCGCGACACCGCCCCAGCGAGCACTCCACCAAGAGTCATGCCCAGGATGCCGACGATGTTGAGGCGCGAGTTGGCCCGGACGAGCGTCATGCCGTCCGGGAGAAGGCGCGGGATGGCGGCAGCCCGCGCCACGGCATACGCCCGCGAAGCGACCAAGCAACCAAGCGCGGCAGGAAAGAGCCATGCACTGTCATCGACGATCGCGGAGGCGAGCACCCACGCGAGGAAGCCGCGCAGTGCCAGCGTGGCACCGATCGCCCACCGCCGCCCGTGACGGAAGCGGTCGAGCACGGGCCCGATCAGCGGCGCCAACACGACGAACGGCGCCATCGTGAGCAACAGGAAGAGCGCCACCTGCCCACGGGCCTCGTCGACGGGCATCGCGAAGACGGTGCCCGCGAGGGAGACGGTCAGCGCTGCGTCCGCCGCGACGTTGATGCCGTGCATCTCGACGAAGCGAGCGAGCCCCGAAGCATCCGCACCATCGGCCCGCGAGAACCGTTGGAAGCGCGCATTGGCTGCCCGCGACCCGATGGCAACACCCCGCGCTGTCGCCCGACTCCCGCGTCCGATGGCTCGACCACTGGCACGCAGGGCTGCGCCCGAACCCGCGACGAAGCGACGCCCCCGCGAGGGTGGGGGCGGTGGCGGAGGCCCCGCTGTGAACCAGTCGGGCTGCTCCGCGCTCCCCGCCGGGCCCTCGCTCGACCAGTCCGGTTGGCTGCCGGTCACGGGCGTCCCCACGCACGTAGGCGCTTGATGACATGGCCTCGGCCCACCATCCGCGCCTCCTCGTCGACGTCCGCCCTGACCGGCCCCACGCTACGCAACCAACCGACCAAAGCGAGGGTATGCCGTGCGGCTGACACCACGGCATACCCTCCTTGGCATGGGTGAGACCTCATGACCGACAGCCACGCGCACCACAGCCACGAGAACCACGGCCACACGCACGCACCTGGCCACGAGCCTGACGGGCTGGACCGGTTCAGCGCGCATGCAGACACGTGGGACGAGAAGCCGGGGGCCGTCGAGCGCGCCGAATCCGTCGCCGCCGCGATCCGGGCGGCGATCGGCCTGACGGGCGAGGAGTCCGCGCTCGAGATCGGCGGCGGGACCGGCCTGTTGTCCCGTGCGCTCGCCGACGACATCGGCACGGCGCTGGTGACGGACGTGGCACCGGGCATGGTGGCGGCCGCCGAGCGGGTGCTGGCCGATGATGCGTATGCCGGGTGGCGGGCCGGGCTCTTCGACGTCGAGCGGGATGCCCTGCCGGATGAGCGTTTCGACCTCGTGCTGAGCCAACTCGCGCTCCATCACATGGGTGACATCCCCGCCATCATCGGTCGCCTCTTCACGTTGCTGCGCCCCGGTGGACACGTCGCTCTGGCCGATCTCGAACATGACGCCGACGGGGGCTTCCACCGCCACATCGAGGACTTCCACGGACACCACGGCTTCACCCGTGAAGCGTTGACGGGGTGGCTCGCGGACGCGGGCTTCGTCGATGTCGACGTCACGGTGGCCGGACACGACACCAAGGACGTCGAGGGCGAGACCCGGCGTTTCCCGATCCTGCTCGCGACGGGTCACCGACCTCTCGACTGAACGAGATCAGGGCGACGTCAGACCGAGGCGATCTCGATCTTGCCCAGGCTCTGACCGTCGACGACCGAGGGCTCACTCGACGGGGCCGTCATCGCGAAGAGAGTCCGCCCATCCGACCCACCCAGCGCCACGGCATACGCAATCTGGCTCGTCTCCACCTCGCCGGTGACCTCGCCGCCTTCGGCGTAACGAATCACCTTCGGCTGCAACGCTGTCGCCACCCAGATGCCACCTTCGGGATCTGCCGCGATGCCGTCCGGTGCGGCCATCTGGGGTGCCGTCGACGCCCACACCCGTGGGTTGCTGAGGGTGCCGTCCTCGGCGACGTCGTATGCCGTGAGCTGGAGTCTCAAGGTCTCCGCCACGACCAGCGTGCGGCCGTTGTCGAGCAGGACCATGCCGTTGGGGAAGCGGACGCCCTCGGCCGCGACGTGGACCGAGCCGTCCGGGTCGACGCGCGCGATCCGGGTCAGTGCGGCGGTCTCGTCGGCGAGGATCGTGGGGATGTCCCGCTCACTCATGTCGTGGTGCAGGTCGTAGCCGAAGTTGCCGACCCAGGCGCGACCGGAGTCGTCGGTGATCAGGTCATTGGCGTGGTGGTCCGCCAAGGCCGAGATGTCGGCGTGCTCGACGAGGGTGCCGTCGGGCTCCAGGCGCAGGACCTTCTTGTCCGTCATCGACGTGACGAGCAGACGACCATCAGGGAGCCAGCCGAGGCCGGAGGGTTGGTTCGGCACGTCGACGACCTTGGTCTCGGTGCCTTCCTCGTCGATGGTGAAGACCGCTCGCCGATAGAAGTCGCTGAACCACAACTTCCCGTCGCGCCACCTGGGCCCTTCGCCGAAACCGAGTCCGCCTGCCAGCACCGTTGCCGTCGTCATGCCTTCGACTATGGCAGTCGGGTCGGCCGGGCGGTAGCCCTTGCTCGGGTCAGGCGCCGTAGAGCAACTCGATGTATTCGGGGTGTTTCCCGATCCATGCCTTGATGAAGGGGCAGGTCGCGAGGACCTTGAGGTTGCCGCGCTCACGGACGTCGTCGAGGGCGTGGCGAGCGAGTGCGCTCCCGACACCCTTGCCCTCGAAGGCCGGGTCCACCTCGGTGTGGGTGAAGACGATGAGGTCCGACGTGAGCTTGTATTCGGCGAAGCCGGCGAGTTCGCCGTCGAGTCGCGCTTCGAAGCGGTCCTGGTCCTTGTTGTCCGTGACGTCGATGTCAGCCATGCCTCGAGGTTATCGCCCAGTGGGCGGCCGCCAGAGGGCCACTTGGCATGCTGGCTCCCATGTCGGACGGATTGGTGGACGAGGTCGCACGCCGCCTCGGGCCCAAGCACCCACGGTGGCTGGCCGTGCGCGTGGCCGGTGGGCACGCGGAGGTGGCATCGCAGGGGATCGAGCATGGGGCGGACGTCGAGATCGGGTCGATCAGCAAGGGCCTCACGGGCCTGCTCTACGTCGACGCGATCGAGCGGGGCGAGGTGCGGCCGGACACCACACTGGCCGACCTGCTCCCCTTGGGCGCGACACCCGCAGGTGGGGTGACCCTGACCTCGCTGGCCACCCACACCTCCGGGCTTCCCCGCTTGGCGGCGGACAGTGGCGCGCTGGCAGCCACCTGGCGGCTGTGGCGCGAGGGCACGAACCCCTACGGGGCCTCGCTCGACGACCTGCTCCAACGCACGCGGGAGACGCGGGTGGGAAGGCCGCGCCCGGCATACTCCAATCTCGGTTTCATGCTGCTCGGCCACGCGGTCGCGGCAGCCGCCGGCATGACGTATGCCGAGTTGTTCGCCCAACGACTGGCCGAACCCATGGGGCTGAGCGGTGCCCACGTCCCCGCCACGACGGCCGAGCTGTCACCGCATGCGGTCGTGGGGACCAACGGTCGAGGCCGTCCCATGGAGGCCTGGACCGGCGTCGACGTCGGGCCTGCGGGTGGGATTCGGATGACCGCCTCGGATCTGGCCGCGCTCATCAGCGCCTTGCTCGATGGCACTGCTCCCGGCCTCGCAGCTCTGGATCCGGTGCAGGACTTCGGCGGTCGAGCCAACCGCATCGGCGCCGGCTGGATGACGATGGCGACCAAGACCGGTGATGTCACCTGGCACAACGGCGGCACGGGCGGCTTCCGGAGCATCCTCACCCTCGACCGAGCCCGGCAGGTCGGCGTCGCGATCGTCACGGCCACGCCGCGCTCGGTGGACCGTCACGGCTTCGACCTCGTCAAGGAACAGGCGCGCCTGTCCTGACCAGGCGAATCACTCGGCGTAGAGGTGCAATTCGTTCGCGAAACGGTGGGTGATGCGCAAGGTCTCGTCGAGGTCCATGTGCCGATAGATGATCATGCCGTCGGAGAGCAGGGTGGCCCGCCAGTCACGGCGATGCGCACCGATGGGGAGCAGGTCCACCACGCAGACGTGGTCGCCCTCCTCAGCGAGCAACCGCTCGAGGCCCTCCACGCGAGTGATCCGGCCCGACCCCTGCGCGCGCTTGAACATGCTGGCGCAGTTGTAGGTGTTGGTCAGCGGCGGTGCGGTGCCGCTCGTGACGGCCTGGGCCCACGTGGCGAAGAGGTCGCCGTCGGTGGCGTAGTTCATCAGGTCGACGGTGCGCGCTCCGGGTGGACGAGCACCGATCTCGCCGAAGACGACCTCGCCATCGGCCTTGCGATACCACTCCATGTGCGTGAAACCGTGAGTGAAGTCGAGCGCCTCGATCACCGCGCGGCCCATCGCGATGCCCTCGGCCAGGCCGGGATCCTTGAGGTCCGACAGCACGAGGGTGACCGGGCTGATCCACTCGTGGCTGCGCTGCTGGAGCGGCCGAGGGATGTACCAACTGACGTTCTCGAAGAGGATCTGGCCGTTGCCACACACGGTGTCGTAGGTGAACTCCTCGCCCTCGATGAACTCCTCGACGCTGACCGTGCCGACGTGCGCGATCATCGGCAGCACCTCGCCCAACTCCTCGGCGGAGTCGACCCGATAGGTGTCGGCCGAGCCAGCACCGGCGATCGGCTTGACGATGAGCGGATAGCCGATCTCCTCGGCAGCCGACCAGATCTCGGCAGCATTGGTCGCCGACGCGTGTCGCGGTGTGCGGATGCCGGCCGCGTCCAGGACCTGCTTCATCGCCTCCTTGTCCCTGAACCAGGTGGCCTGCTCGACGCTCATGCCGGGCAGCCCGAGGTGCTCGCGGATGCGTGCCGCCAACACGACGTAGGGCTCCCACAGGCATTCGACCTGGTCGATCCGAACGTTGCGAGCAAGACCTTCGAGGGCGGCGAGAACGGCGGCCTCATCGGCGAGCGAGACGTGCTCGTAGTGCGCAAGGTGCTCCTGCGCCTCCTGCGGGAGTGCGTGGACTGGTTGGTCACCGACCCCGATGACCTGGGCACCGGTCTGGGCGACTGCCCGCGTGAAGTAGGCCTGCTCCAACGGGAAGCCCGGCGAGATCATGACGATGTTCACGGCATACCTCCTCTTCTCAGCTGACTCAGTCGGACTCGACGAACTCGACCCGGGCCACCTGGACGATGCGGTCGAGGGCCGCGCGCACGACGTCACTGTCGCGGTGGCGGACGGTGACGAAACCCTCGCCCTCGTAGGAGGTCGATGCCGGGGTGCCCGGCTGCGGGATCTGGGCCCGGACGACGAGCTCGCCGAGCTCACTCTGGAGTTGGTCGATCCCGTGCACGGTGCGGACCCGGCCGCGCCCCATCCCCCGCAGGTATGCCGTGCCGCAGGCATAGACCCGGTCGGGCCGGTCGAACGCGTCGAGAAGGACCAATCGCGCCCACAGGTCGTAGAAGTCGCGGTCGTGGGCGAAGCCGATCATCGAACCGATCTGCGCCCCGGGTGGGCGGGCACCGATCTCGGACACCGCGACCGAGCCGTCGGGTCTGGCGAACCATTCCATGTGGCTGAACGCATCCCGCACTCCGAGGGCCTCGATGGCACGGGGTCCGACACGGTGGATCTCGGCGTACTCCGGACCCGAAATGTCTTGTGGCAGAAGGACGGTCCACTGCATCCACGGGTTGCGGATGACCTCGAGAGGTGGCGGCACGTAGTCACTGATCGAGGCCCACAGGGTCTGTCCGTGCAGGGTCGCCGCGTCGAAACTGTGCTCCCGGCCGGTGAGGAACTCCTCGAGCAGCCAGACCTCGGACGGGTTCGCCCGCGCCATCGCCAGCCAGTTGTCGAAGTCATCAGGGGTGTCGAGGCGGAAGGTCGCCTTGGCACCCGCGCCATCCGGAGGCTTGGCCACGATGGGGAAGCCGACGAGGTCGCGGAACTCGATCGCCTCCTCGACCCGATGGACGAGTTGGTGTCTGGCACAAGGCAATCCGGCTGCCGTGAGCACGTCCTTCATGCGCGACTTCTCGCGGACGTTGAGGGCGGCCCACTCCCCCATCCCCGGGATGCCGAGCGCGTCACGGACCTGACCGAGCGGCACCTGGAGTTGCTCGAGGATCGCGATGATCCGTTCGACCTGCCCGATCTGAGTGGCGAGCCCGCGCACGGCGTCGGCGATCTGCTGGGCATCGAGACCGTCTTCGACCTGGTAATGGCCGGCGATCGCGTGCCGGATCTCCGCCGGCACCTGATCGAGCGGGGCCGTCGTCACCAGGCCCAGTCGCACCCCGGGAGTTCGGGCCGCGGCCAGCAGGAAGGCGTTCGTCGTGTCGGCGAGGAAGGGTGCGACGAAGGCAGCGCTGACCATCTCCGAACCCTAGTCCGCGAGCGGTCTTCGGGCACCCCCTTGCGCCGACGTCACGCTCTAGGGTCACATCCATGAAGCTGCTCGATAGCGCCCGTCGCGTCCTCTTCGTCCACGCCCACCCCGACGACGAGACCCTGGCCACCGGGGCGCTCATCGCCGACCTGGTCGCGCGAGGGGTCGAGGTGCACGTCGTGACCGCCACCCGCGGTGAGCGTGGCGAACTCATGCCCGGTGTCGCGGGTGTGGAGCCGGGTTCGGCGGAGTTCGTCGCCCTGCGGGAGCGTGAGTTGGCGGGTGCCCTCGCCGCCCTCGGGGTCACCCATCATGCATTCCTTGGTATGCCGTCCGCTGGCCACCGCGGACACGTGGACTCCCGCAGATACATGGACTCCGGCATGGAGTGGATCAGCGAGGGACTGGCCGGACCTTCGTCCGATGCCGATGAGCGATCCTTCACGGCCGCAACGCTTTTCGATGCTGCCCGTGATCTCTCGGCCTACGTTGAGGCAACCCGACCGGACGTGCTCGTCACCTACGACGAAGGTGGTGGCTACGGACATCCAGACCACGTGCGGACGCACGAGGTGACCCGGGAGGTGGCCGGGGCGCACGGCATACGCATGCTCGAAGTCATCCCACCAGATCGCGAGGTCGGCGGCGACCCAGCCCTCATCGAATGGTCCGATGCGTCGAATCACCTTGCGAGAGTGCAGGAAGCGTTGCGGTCACACGCCACGCAGGTCCGTGTCGACGGGGCTGATGTCGTCCACGTCGGCGGCCAGCGCGAACCCATCGTCACGAGGGTCGGCCTCCGTAGAGTGGATGCATGAGCGAGCCGACGAGCCAGTCCACGATCACCCGCCTCCCCGACGAGTCCTGGTCACGGGTGCTCTGCGTGGTGGCCCATCCGGACGACATGGAATACGGGGCCTCGGCTGCGGTCGCGATGTGGGCGAGGCGTGGCATCGAGGTGACCTACCTCTTGCTCACCAGTGGGGAAGCCGGGATGCAACGGGCACCCGAGGAGGTCGGGCCGCTGCGTGCTGCCGAGCAGCAGCGGGCGTGCGACACGGTCGGCGTGCGTGAGTTGCGGATCCTGGACCATCCCGACGGGATGCTCATGCCGACGTTGGACCTGCGGCGCGACATTGCGCGGGTGATCCGGCAGGTGCGCCCCGATGCGGTGCTCACCGCGAACTTTGACTTCGAGGCCTACGGGGGACTCAACCAGGCCGACCACCGTGCTGCGGGTGTGGCGACGGTGGATGCAGTTCGCGACGCCGACAACACGTGGGTCTTCCGCGAGTTGGCCGGTGAGGAGGGCCTGGCCAAGTGGCACACCCGGTGGATCCTCGTGGCGGGTTCACCGGACGCCACGCACTCGGTGCCGGTCGATGCCGAGGCGGTCGCGGCGTCCGTGGCCTCCTTGGAGTGCCACGAGGCCTATCTCGCCGATCTCCCGGGACACCCGAAGCCGGCCGAGTTCATCCCGGAGATCCTGCGCCAAGGTGGTCAGGCCGCGGGGGTGGAGCAGGCGGTCCTCTTCAAGGGATATGACCTCGGTGCCGGGATGGGTGCGCCCAGCAGCGACGAGGACTGAGGCCGAGCGCTCGCCGCTCAGTCCTCGAAGGAGCCGTGGCGTCCGGCGCCCCGGGCAAACCGATCGGCGCCGGTTCGACCGTCGAGCCGTAGTGAGGTGAGCCCCGCAGCGAACTCGTCGGCCATGGCGTCGGCCTCGTCCTTCCCCCACTGCGACAGGGCTGATGCCCGGTCCCCGCGCAGGCAGGCCTGCGGCAGGCCCGCGAGTTGGTGGCCCAGGGCGATTGCCTCAGCCAAGGATTGGCCGTCCTCGACCAGACGGTTGACCAGACCGATGTCGAAGGCTTCCTGTGCCTCGACCGGACGCCCGGTGAGGATGAGGTCCATCGCCCGCGACTGACCGATCAAACGCGGCAATCGGACGGTGCCACCGTCGATCAGCGGGACCCCCCAGCGCCGGCAGAAGACACCGAGGACGGCGCTCCGATCGGCGACTCGCAGGTCGCACCACAGTGCCAACTCCAGACCTCCTGCCACAGCGTGGCCGTGGATCGCGGCGATGACCGGCTTGCTCAGGCGCATCCGGGTCGGGCCCATCGGGCCTGCTCCGTCCGCGGCGAGTCGGTTGCTCCGATCGGTGTTCACCGCCTTGAGGTCAGCGCCAGCGCAGAAGGCCGCCCCCTCACCGGTCAGCACGGCGACGGAGGAGTCCGAGTCCTCGAAGTCAGCGAAAGCCCGCTCCAACTCCGCAGCCATCGGCCCGTCCACGGCATTGCGCCGCTCGGGCCGGCTCATGGTCACGATCGTGACCGGCCCGTCCTTCTCGACCCGGATGTCCGCCATGGGCCAAACCTCTGTCACGCCCATGAACCAGGTAGGGGCGAACGAGGGACGTCGAACAGCGAGAGCGACTCAGGCATCGCGCAGCTCGAGGATGAGCGGGTCGGTCACGACGTCGCCATCACCGACCATGACGGAAAGGGACTGAACACCATGCCGTCGATCTCCTCATCGGTCCCCATCGCCGCATCGTAACTTCACTCACTGCTGCATGGGCTGTCCCTCCGAGAACACCGACCAGCAGATCGCGTTGCGGCGGGCCTGGTCCTCGAGCACGAGGGTGCGCAGTTCGTCAGGGATCTGCGTTCGCTGCCACGCGCATTCGGCCCGCCCTGCGGCGAGGGCCTCCGATGCGTGGGCAGCCGCCCGGACCGCCTTGATTGCATAGGCAGCAGCCCCGAGGTCGTGCTCGGGAACGTGAGCGACAACGGCAGCCTGCCCCGCGGCATACGCAGCGAATCGGGGGGCACCGCTGAGGGGACGGGCGGCACCCATGGCGTGGCCACCCAGGGCCCGGGCCTGCATCATGGGCAGCTCGCCACGGGCCCATGCACGGATGCCTTCAAGCGCCTCGCGCGGTCGAGAGTCGTCTGGCGCGGCGGCCTCGAAAAGGGGCAGGACTCGCTCGGCACACGCCGCCGCCCAGAGCGCCAGCAGATGGTGGTGCTCATCGGTGAGGCTGCCCCCACGACGGATGGTGATGAGTCGGGGATCCCTGACGGCAGGCAGGATCACAGGGACGACTCCTCCGAGCACATGTGCCTCACCCAGCGCCTTCGATGCGGGCGAGGAGGTCGAGCGTGGCCTCGACGATCTGATCCTGGGCCGCTGCTCGCGATGCCGTGGGGGTGCCATCGCCCGGCTGCTGCCCGTAGTCACCGAAGAAGGCGTGCACGCCACCGTTGATAGCGACGAACGTTGCAGTCGAAGGGAGTTCGTGCCGGCTGGCCTCGATGTCTACTGGTGTCGACAGACCATCCGCGGTGCCGGACACGGACGTGACGAGCACGTCCTCCCGGCCCGCCAAGGAGTCCAACGGGTAGGCCGCCCACAGCAGAAGGCCACCGATGTCGGGTCGCGGCTCCACGGCATACTGGCTGGCCGCCACGCCTCCCAGACTGTGGCCACCGACGACCCACTTCGCCACCCCGGGATGGCGAGCCACGATGCCGGATGGTGCGCCGATGGCCATGAGCCCGATGTCGAGCGGCTGCTTGACGATGACGACCAGATGTCCAGCCTCGGCCACGCGGGTGAGCAGCGGGAGGTAGGCCCGCGGATCGACGCGCGCGCCCGGCTGGAAGATGAGGCCGACCCCTTGCGTCTTGTCCCGCGGCGTGAGTGTCACGGTCGACCAATCGCTCTCCACCGCAACCGCATTCGTCCCGCCCATGAGCGCAGCCGCATCAGCCGTCGCAGCAAAGGGACGCAACCATGCCGTCATGACTGCCAAGAGGGCGACGCCCAGCAGGCCGACGATCCGACCGGCCAGCCTGAGTCGTCTGCCCCGCCGAGCTGGGTCGACGACGCGGCGCCGGAGAATCATCCCGGCGATCATGACGAGACCGATGACCCCGACGAGGCCGGTGAGGATCGGGTATGCCGGGTGGCCCGCCAGGAGGACATCTCCCCTTGTCGCCCAGACCCAGATCGCGACCCCGAGCGCCAACAGCCCGACGAGCCCCCTCGCGATCGTCATGAACCTTTGGGCACGTAGGTCGTTGCGACCGCCCCACCCGCGAAGGTGATCGACCTGACCGGCTCCAGATCGACGACCTGCCGCAGCCCGTCGAAGAGCCACGGACCGTGCCCGGCGATCCGCGGGTGCACGATGAACTCGAACTCATCGATGAGCCCGGCATCGGCCAGCGCGACCGGGAGGACAACACCGCCCACGTAGAGACCCTCGCCCGGCTCCTCCTTGAGGCAGCGCACCGTCTCGATGAGATCGCCGGTGATGAGTTCGGCATTCCAGTCGACCGACGTGAGGGTGCGTGAGGCGACGTACTTCTTGGCCTTGCCGATCGCTTGGGCGAAGGGCACGGTCCAGTCAGGGAAGCCGGTCTCCTCCCGGGGTGGTCGCCACGCGGACTCCATCAGTTCATAGGTCGGACGGCCGAGGATGAGGGCGTCGGCGCGGGCGATGATGCCCGCCGAGTGCTGATGCAACTCGGGGTCAGGCGAGCCGACCCGATGGTCGACACAACCGTCGAGGGTCACATTGATCGAATAGCGCAGCGGTCGCATCGCTGACTCCTCACCAGGCCGTGATCGAGTCTGGCCTCAACACGATCACCGTGGAGAAGCGCTCGGCGATCGCGTCGAGTCCCATGCCGAAGGACTCCATCCCGGCGGCGTACTTCTCGGTGTAGGCAGCCCGGGTGTCGGGCAACCAGTCGGCAGCACTCCGCTCACTGATGCCCGCCGCACCGCTGAGCACGACGACACCATTCCCCGTCGCATCCGCGTGCAAGTGGAGCAGCGCCTGGGCCGAGCGCCGCACGTTGCGCACCTTCACGGTTTCCGGCTCGCTCATGATGAGCAGGTCACCCTCCCACCAGAGGAACCACACCGGCACGGCATGTGGTCGCCCGTCCTTGCGCGTGGTCACCAGCCAGCCGATGGTGTCCGAGCGCAGTCGTTCTTCGACCGCCTCCGCGGAGGCTTCCGACGACCCGAGATCAAGCGATGCATCACCCATGGCGTCACGCTAACGCGACACGACAGCACCCGTCCCGCGTAGCGTCGGGGCCATGCTGCGACTGGGTGCGATTGTCCTCAAGGTGTCGGACACCGAGCGCGTCGGAGCCTTCTGGTCCGAGGCCCTGGGCTATCGACGAGCCGACAACCCCGACTTCCTCCTGCCGGGAGACGCGAGCCAGCCACGGCTCCACCTGGACACCACCGATCGCACGCACCTCGACCTCTGGGTGGCCAACGCCGCCGAGCAGCGAGCCGAGGTCGAGCGCTTGGTCGGCCTCGGAGCAACCGAGGTGGACTGGGACTACCCCGACGACGCCGATTTCGTCGTCCTCGCCGACCCCGACGGGACGCTCTTCTGCATCATCGACACTGGCCGCGACGACAGCGACAGCGAAGCAACGGGCGCTGATGGCTGACTTTGCGCTGTCCCTCAACGAGATTCGCGCTGTCGCTGCGTATGCCGTGGCGTGCGCCGATCCCGCATTGGTCGTTTTCGAGAAGGTGAGGCCGGCGGACGACCGACCCCGCGCAGCCATCGCCGCGGGGCGGATCTTTGCCGAGGGTGCACCTCGCACGCGGCTGCAACGGACCGCCGCGGCCGACGCCGGACGGGCCGCCAAGGAGGCGCCGACGGAAGCGGCCAGGCACGCCGCCCGCGCCGCAGCGGCAGCCAGCGCCGCGGCATACCTCCATCCGCTGGCCAACGCGACTCAGGTGGGCCACATCCTCGGCGCGGCTGCCCATGCTGCTCGAGCTGCCGAACTCCATCGCGGCGATGACCCAGTGGTCGCTGAGTACATCCTCGATGCGGCGGCCAAGCGCATGACGCCCACTGTGCGCGAAGTCCTGAGTCGCTATCCGCGCGTCGTGGCCGGACGCTCTCGGGTCTCGATCCTGATGGCCAGACTCGACAGCCTGCTGCGGGACCCAGCTCCGCCGACACGAGTGGTCGACGACCCAGGGCCCTTCTTCCACGGCACTCGGGCCGCAGTGCAGGTGGGCGACCTGCTCTCACCGGGATGGCAGTCGAACTACGGATCCCGCCGCCGGTCCAACCACATCTACGTGACGGCCAGCGAGTGGGGCGCGCCGCTGGCGGCCGAACTCGCGCAGGGTGAGGGTCCGCCCAGGGTCTATCGGGTCGAGGCGCTCGGCATGCTCCACGACGACCCCAACGTCACGGACAAGAGGTTCCCGGGCAACCCGACGCGCTCCTATCGCACGACCGAGCCGATCCGGGTGCTCGAGGAGATGACGGGATGGGAGCGACCGGATCCCGCGCTCATCGAGCGAATGCGGGCAGGGCAAGCCGAGTTGGCCGAGCTCGGCATCGAGGCGATGGACGACTGATCGGGCTGAGCCAGCTGTGCCCGGCGACCGTCAGGCGCCAGCCTGTTGGCGCAGACCCGCGAGCAACAGGTCCAGGCCCGAGGTGAACTGAGCGACGTCCTCATGCCCCGCGAACTCGTCGGCGACGGCGTGGAGGAACGGGAACTCGGCCGGATCGGTGGCCCGCCAGATGTCGGCAGACGCCCGGAGGAAGTCCTCCCGGTCGGCCTCGGTCAGCAGGGTGCCGCCCGCACGCTCGGGCGCCTGTCCCATCTCGGCACCCACCCCGACGACGTAGTTGATGATCGCCGAGACCGCGTGGAAGCTCTCCTTGGCCGGCAGCGACAGCCGCAGCACCTGCTGCCCGAACCGCTCGTAGATCCGCAGACTGTTGGCCTGGATGGAGATGTCCCGCATGAGGTATGCCGCGAGCCAAGGGTGGTCCTCCATCGCACCGAAGAGGGCGATCGAGAGTTTGCGCAAGGTCCTGATGGCGGCGGTCACCTCGGCGGCCGCGGCTTTGCCGGTGCGCGTGCCGTGCATGGGCCGCTCCCCGGCGACGAGTGAATCCGTTTGTGCGAGAAGGCCACCCATGACCGCATCGGTGGCTCGATCGAGCAACTCCTCCTTGCTCGAGACGTACCAATAGACGCTGCCGACGCCGCCCCCCAGACGCAGCGCGAGCGCGCGGAAGGTGAGTGCCTGCTCGCCCGCCTCGTCGAGGAGCGCGACCGCTGCCTCGAGAATCGCCTCCATCGAGTGGGCGGACCGTTGACGTCCCCGCGGACGCCCAGGGCCCCGACGGGGGTCGGGTGATGGTCCTCGGCGAGCGGGTGGCATACCTCCATCTCATCACGGACTTGCGGAAATATCGAACATGGTTCTATATTCTCGAACAACGTTCGATAATGGAACGATGTTCGAAAGGAGCAACCCCATGACCACCCTCACCACCTCCCCCGCGCCGGCACCCACCCTTCGCCCGCGCGCCACTTCACTTCGCCAGGCCTGGATCCCGATGACCGCCCTGGCGCTCGCCTTCTTCGTCGAGATGGTCGACAACACCATCCTCAACATCTCGCTGCCCACGATCGGGCGCGACCTCGGTGCAGGCACCACCGCCCTGCAATGGGTGACCGGCGCCTACTCGCTCACCTTCGGCGGGCTGTTGCTCACCGCTGGCTCGCTCGCCGACCGACTTGGACGGCGCAAGGTCCTGCTCTGGGGGCTCGCGGCCTTCGGTGTGATCAGCGCGTTCGTCCTGCTCGTCACCACCAGTGGTCAGCTCATCGGCCTGCGCGCCGCTCTGGGCGTGGCTGCGGCGGCCATGGCCCCGGTCACGGCCTCCCTGGTCTTTCGGCTCTTCGACGACGAAGGCCTGCGGATGCGCGCCATGACCGTGATGGTCGTCATCGGGATGAGCGGTTTCGCGCTCGGCCCGATCGTGGCCGGCAGCGTGCTGGCCAGTTTCCATTGGAACTGGCTGCTGCTCATCAATGTGCCGATCGCCGTCATCGCCTGGTTCGGCGTCCGGCGCGGGGTCCCGGCCGACGAGGCCGCCGACCTGCACTCCGCTCCTCTGGACCTCCCCGGCGCCGCCCTCAGTGTCCTGGCACTCGGGGCCGCGAGTTACACCCTCACGAGCGGGGTCGAGCACGGCTGGCTCTCTTGGCCGACGGTCGGAGTCGCCGCCCTCGCCCTCGCCGCACTCACCGGGTTCATCCAGCGCGAGCGCACCACGGCCCACCCGATGCTGGACCTCCGCCTCTTCCGCGGGCGCACCGTGCGGGGAGCGACCCTCGCCCAACTCGGCGGCAGCATCGCGATGATCGGCACCTTCTTCGGGCTGGTCCTGCACTTCCAGTACGCCTACGGCTGGAGCCCCATGCGGGCCGGCTTTGCCAACCTGCCCTTCATCCTCACCATGCTCGTGGCCACGCCGCTCGCCGAGCAGGGCGCCAAGCACTTGGGCCATCGCGTGACCTGCCTCATCGGCGCTGGCCTCCTCACCGGCTCTCTCGTCGGCATGGCGTGGTCCGTCGAGCACGGCTATCTCGCGATCGCGCTCTGCATGGTCGGCATGACGATCGGGCTGCGGATCATCATGACGATCTGCGCCGTGGCTCTGATCGACGCGATGCCCGAGCAGCAGACCTCCATCGGCGCTGCCCTGAACGACACTGCCCAGGAACTCGGCACGAGCGTCGGCATCGCCACCGTGGGCACGGTGCTCGCTGCTGTCATCGGCAGCCAACTCCCGACCGGCACCTGGACCACAGCGATGGTGAGCACCTTCTTCACAGGTGAGCGCACGGCATACCTCGTCCTGGCCTTGCTCGTCGGCGCGATCGCGACCTACGGCGCCAACACCCTCACCAACTCACGCTCGACCGAGGAAGCCCACTGACAGCAGCCGCTCGGATGGTCAGGGCAATCTGGCGATGAGGTCGATGCGACAGCGGGGACCGGTGGCGGCGGCCAGCCGACGATCCCCCGTCACCAGCGGGACACCGTGGGCCTCGGCCGCGGCGACGAACAACGCGTCGTAGGCGGTCAGGTTGTCCCTGAGCTCCCAGACCCGTGGCAACAGCGGCGCCATCGGCAACCGGTCGAGGGCCAGGCGCGACCACGCACGGAGCACGTCCCCTCCCTCACCGCTCGTGAGGTGTTTGCCGATGACCAGCCCCCGGAGCGCATGGGCCACCTCGGCATCGATGACGTGTGGCGCGATCAGGCGGTGCCCCAGCAGGGCGTCGCGAGCCGAGGCCTGGCCCAGCAGAGCGGCGACGGCCGCCGAGGTGTCGACGACGATCAACGGTCGCGGCCAGCGCGTACGGCCTCGACGACATCGTCCAGGTGCACTTCGAGGTCCGGCTGCGTCCAGAGGAGGTCGACGTTTGCCCGGTAGGCCATGGCCGCCTTGAGCTCCCGCACGGCGAGCGCGCTCACGGACATCGACTCCTGCTTGGCCAGATCGTCGAGTGCCGCGGCCACATCGTCCGGGACGTTGCGGAGATAGAGCGTCTTCATGTCGCACAATGCTAGCAATCCGCGACAGCAGCGGGGGCCGCATGGGGAGTTCGTAGAATCCAGCATGGCCGACCACGCGACACCGAACCTCCCATCACGGGACCTGACCGCAACCTCGGCCTTCTATGCACGGCTCGGCTTCATCGAGAACTATCGCGACACCGACTGGATGATCCTCTCTCGCGGCGAGCTCAAGCTCGAGTTCTTCGTGCACACAGAGCTCGATCCGGCGACGAGTTGGTTCAGTTGCTGCCTGCGCCTCGACGACCTCGAGGACTTCTATGCGGCATGTGTGGCCGCTGACCTGCCGGAGACCTGCATCGGCTGGCCGCGCATTCATCCACCCCAGATCGAGGACTCGGGTCTGCGCATCGGCGCTCTCATCGACCCGGACGGCACGCTGCTGCGCCTGATCCAGAACCCCTGACCGAAGGGGTCAGGACGTCCAGCGAGCGGCGCGCTCCCCGGCCCGGATCGCGATGGCGATGGTCTGCAGGAGGTCGCCGCGGTCGCTGACCGGGTGACGGTGCTGCGCGATGGGCTCGTCGTGGATTCCTTCGAGCGAGCCGACTTCTCGATGATGCGGGCCTTTGGTGTGCGACCTCCCGATCCGGAAGCGATCGCGGGCTCCTTCTCCGGTGCAACCAGCAGCCTCCGGCGACTACGAGCAACTGGCGATGATCTACCACCGCGTCCTCGTCATGCGCTTCGGCCGGGTCACCGCGGAGTTGAGCGGTGAGCAGCTCACCGAAACAGGCATCGCCCATGCGGCCCACCTCGCCGAAGCGGACATCGCCTGACCAGAGGCCAACTGCCTCGTATGCCTGGAGCCACCTCACGGCACACGAGGCCTTGGGACTGAACCGGGAGCGTCGTGGCTACCTCTCCTCACTGGAACTGGAACCGTTGCGGCGCGCGAGCAGTCGGTCGAGACCGATGTAGATGAGCGCCACGACCATCGCGAAGACGAGAATCCCCCCGATCGTCGTGAACACCGACCCGTAGCCGTGAGTCGCCACGTCGAGGAAGCCATAGGGATAGGCACCGACCACAGCCCCACGAGCGAGCGCCCACACGATCCACGCCACGGGGATGATCAAGGCCGCGGGAATGAGTCGCCAGGAGAACCACCCGTGAGGTCCCCAGATCAGCCAGACCAGCACGGTGAGTGCCGGGACGACCTTGTGCTGCCACGGGTTGGTGAGGACCGACCACCCGGTGACGGTCTCCGTGGGAGCCAGCAGGACGGCATACACAATGGCGGTCACCGTGATCATGATCAGGCTGTCCAACAACAGAACTCGTCGCAGGGTCGTCCGCACGGCGGGAGCGAGTGCCAGCAACGTGAAGGTCACGGCGACCACGATGTTGCTCCACTCGGTGAAGTAGCTGAAGTGGTCGGCCAGGCGCCCGAAGGCGCCAGCCATCCCGGCGGCGTTGTCGCCATAGGTGTGGCCCTCGGGTGCCGAATGCTCGTAGCCGTCGACGAGGTTGAGCAGGGTCACCAGGCCCGAGCCCGCCCAGGCGGTCAGGGCTACGACGGCGTATGCCGTGCGCGCACCTTTGCGCAGCGGCGGTGCCGACTCGATGGTTGCGGTGGTCGCGGTGGTCGTGGTGCGGCTGTCCACGCTCGGCTCTTTTCGCAGGCTGGGATGTCGGCCGTGTTGGTCCCGTCGGCGTGAGGCTACTCGGGCGCGCTGAACTCGGGGGCAGTGTTGGGGCATGTCGGTCGAGATTCTCCGCGGGGCAGTTGCCCCGTCGCCCCAACCCGGCGGATTCACGCCAGGCTGAGCAGATCCTCCACCGGGGGCTCCGCGGTGCACCACCGGCGCTCCAGGGCTCCATAGACCTTGAGTCGGTCCATGACGTCGGCGATCAGCTCGGCGTCGGCGAGCAGGGTGTCGGGCACGGTGACCGGCTCCCCACGGGCCAGGCGTGCGGCGCGCGTGCCGATCGAGCGATAGGCGGTGCGGTCCATCAGCGGCGCCGGCGGCGAGAGTTCCAGGATCTCCCGGGCCGACCGGTCGGCCCGATGCAGCACAGTTGTGCCCTTGGCCAAGACACCGATCCCGATACCCGAGGTGGCCGATTGCGCTGCCTCCCAGGCGATTCGGACAACATCCACGCTGGCGTTGACCCGCAGCATCCGCACGCCACAGCCGGTAAGAGCCACTCCCTGCACCAGGGAGACGACCACCTCGCGGGCGGTGAGGCCGCTCATGGTCGGGCCCGCGTCCGGGCGCCCGAACGCGGGCGAGACCCCGATTCCGATCTCGGGCGGCTCTGAGACTGACACGCAGGTGAGTATGCCGGTCTCCACGGCCTAACATCGCGATGTGCCGAACACGACGAGCAACGGGCTCGATGTCCACTACGAGGTGTTGGGCGATGGCCCGCCCCTGCTCTTCCTCAATGGGTCGGCCTCACCTGCCCGACCTTCGTTGCGGCCGGACGTTTCGACGGCATCGCACCGCCGGAGAACGCCGAGGCCATCGCCTCCCAGATCCCCAGCGCTGGGGTGCGCCTCTACGAGGGAGGCCACGGCTTCTTCGTCCAAGATGCCGCTGCCCTGCCGGAGATCCTCGCCTTCCTCACGACGGACTGACCGTCCCGCTGCTGAGTCAGACTTCCCAGATCGCACTGATCGGAATGGCCCACAGCCCATCGCCGAACGAGCGAGTCTCCTGTCCCGTGTGAAGCACACAACCCGCCACGAAGTCAGGTCCAAGCCGCTCCTTCAGATGGCGGATGCCGCGGAAGTCCTCGGCCCTGACAGTCGACGAAGCCTTCACGTCCATGGCGACCACTTCTCCGGATCTCTCTTCGAGGACCAGGTCGACCTCGACGCCGTCGCGAGTGCGGTAGTGGAAGAGCTCGGCGCGGGTGGAGGACCACTCCAATTGGCGCGCAAGTTCCATCGCGACGAAGCCCTCCAAGAGCCCACCCAGCGGACTCTCCGGCCTGGCCAATCGTCGGGGATTCTGGCCGAGGAGATTGGCCGCGATTCCCGAATCGACCATGGCCACCTTCGGCGCGGAGACTGCCCGGCTGCTGAGGTTTCGAGACCATGCGGGCAGCCTCTTGACCAGAAAGACCTCCTCGAGCAAACCGACGTAGCGAGCCACCGTCGGACCCGTGATCCCGAGTTCGCCAGCAAGTTTGTGTGGCATGAGCAGCTGCCCTGAGCGCGCGGCCAGCAGCCTCGTCAAAGTCCGCATCTCGCGGCCTCGTTCGATCTCCGAGAGTTGGACGACGTCCCGGTTGATCAGGTCGGATACATAGTTGTCGTAGAAGCGATCTCGACGAGCACCCTCCCTCGCGACCGCTTCCGGGTAGCCACCGCGACAGAGCCGCTCGATGTAGTCACTCCGGGCCAAGGTCGACGTGTGACTGAAGGGCGTGCTGCGATCGAACACTGCGTCGATGAACCGCTCGCCAGTCCCATCGATCTCACCCTGCGAGAGTGGCCAGAGCTCGATGGTGTCCATACGCCCTGGTAGTGCATCCGGCAGACCGCGAAGGCCCAGCACTCGGGCACTTCCCGTCAGGAGAAATCGGCCCGGACGAGGGTCCTCGTCCACGGACGCCTTGATCGCCAAGAGGAGATCAGGCTGACGTTGGATCTCGTCGATGACCATGAGCCCGTCCGACTGAATGAACTCCACGGGATCCGCGTGAGCGGCTGCGCGCTCCAAGGCGCGGTCCAGATTGCGCCACTCCCCCGCTCGGTCACGACAGACCGACGACACCAAGGTGCTCTTGCCCGTCTGCCGCGCCCCGTTGACCAACACGACTCGGGTGTCCGCAAGTGCATCCGAAATGAGCCCCGCGACCTTGCGGGGAACAATGCGCCCCATGGGGCTGGTCGGCGTGCGGGACATGGTCCCAAAGGTACTGTCATGTTTATATAGCCGCAAGTGACCTGTTGATTTAGCCGCTGCTTGAGTGTTGATATAGCCGCCCACCTGATGATCATCCAGCCGAACCGTGGAAGCCCACGGCATACGAGGTGATCGGCCTCAGGCGCTGTCGCGGACCTCGCGGACAAAGTGGGCTGCGCGCTTGCGGAGGTCCTCGACGCGCAGGCCGATCCAGAAGTCCTTCTCGTCCTGCGAGGCGTCCTTGCTCATCTCGGCGAGCGACGGCAACCGCCGCGCGTTGGCCGAGCAGCCGAAGTCGGTGCAGATCGCGGTGCCGATGGTGTTGCCCCGACGGCCCGAGGCACCGGCGCGCTTGGCGATGTACATGACGACGTCGTTCTTGCTCACGATGTCCTGACACCAGGCGCAGAGCATCCGGCGCCGGCGCTCGCCCTTGGGAACCGAGCGCAAAATGACCCCGACCGGGGTGTCCGGATCCTCCGGCAGCGTCATCGCGACATAGGCGAGGAGGGGCAGTTTGGGGTTGCGCCACCCGAGGTAGTCGATCTCAGACCACCGCACTGACTCCAGGTCCGGAGCCCCGGCCTCGGCGGCCTCACGTCGGGAGGCATTGACGAACGACTCCCGAAGGTCGGCCTCAGTCAGCGGTTTCATCCGTTGCTTCCCGCCTCGATCCGGGCGGCCAGACGCTCCAGCCCTTGGCGAATCATGGCGCCGTAGCCATCGGCACCGAGCAGGTCGACCTGAGCGACACCGGCGGCCAGTTGCGCCCGCGCTTCGTGCATGAGGCCTGCTCGGAGATAGCCGTCGCCGAGGTTGAGGTGCAGGCTCGGCGCCATGCCGCCAGCATGCGGGATGCCTATGCCCGCCAAGTCCCCTTCGCCGACGTGGGCATAGGCCGCCAACGCCCGCTCGTCCCAAGCGATTTCGTCATCCAGGTCCGGCTCGAGGTCGGCCAGGTAGTGAGCGAGAACGCACCGTTGCGCGTGGTCGTCGTCACTGGTGCGCGCCCAGCACTCCCGCAGGGCCACTGCCCCCGCGTCACGATCGCCTCCGAGGGCCAATCCGACGGCACCGGTGATCTCGTCCCACGCGGGCGTCCCGAGGCCGCCCGTCACCCGCGCACCCGGTTCCAGAGTTGATGCGTCACGCCCTCACCCGAGGCAAACGTAGCGATCTCGAAGCGCTCGTGGATGCCGCCGAGCCCGGCCCACAGCGGCGTCCCCTCGCCGAGGACGATCGGCACGCTGACGATGTGCATGGTGTCGATGAGGTCGGCCTCAAGGAACTGGCGCACCGTGCTCGGCCCACCACCGATCCGCACGTCCTTGCCGCCCGCCGCCTCCTGCGCGATCCGGAGCGCCTCGGCCGGAGTGGCATCGAGGAAGGTGAAGGTGGTGCCGTTGTCAAAGACGATCGGCTCCCGGGGATAGTGGGACAACACGAACACCGGTGTCATGAAAGGTGGTTCGTCCTCCCACCAGCCCTGCCAACCATCGTCGGTCCAGGGCCCCGTCTGCGGCCCGAACTTGCGCCGTCCCATGATCTCGGCACCGATGTCCTGTCCCCACAAGGTGGTCAGGGCCCGGTCGAGGGTGAGCGGCACATCAGGTCCGAGCCCGTGGATGAGCCGTCCGTCGAACCGGGAGAACAACGCCCCGGCCCCGCCAATCGGCTCCTCGAGCGTGACGTGGGTGCCCGCAGCAAAGCCGTCGAGCGACACGAACAGGTTGTGGACCCGCGCCTTGGACATCGGCTTCCCTTTCACCTGTGGTTGGGTCTCCAACCGCCAAAGCCCACCGTATGCCGTGGGCTGGCAAGCCGGCATACCTCGCCTGAACACGGCCCCTCGACGCCGGACGGTGCGCTCGGTGTGCGTTTGCGCAGGTCCTTTGAATCGAGGGGCGTTCTTTCGGTTGAGGAGCGTCCTTGCAGGGACGCCCCTCAATGTGAAGGGCGCCCCTCAACGAGGGCTACCTTGGAGGAGGAGGCGATGCACCATGAGCAACGGATTCAGCGTCGGGGACCACGTCCAGTGGAACTCCGAGGCCGGCCACGTGTCAGGGACGATCATCAAGGTCCACACGGCGGACTTCGACTACAAGGGCTACACGCACCATGCGAGCGCGGACGACCCGCAATACGAGATCAAGTGTGACAAGACCGATCATGTTGCGGCACACAAGGGTTCGGCGCTGACCAAGACACCGGCCAAACGGTCGTAGGCGTCTCGTTGACAGGCCCTGCTGCGGTCACGGACCAAGCCCGCGCGGCTGGACGAAGCCCGATTCGTAGGCCAGCACCACGGCCTGGAGTCGATCCCGTACGCCCAACTTGGCGAGCACCGTGGCGACGTGTGTCTTCACCGTGGCCTCGGAGACGACGAGCGTGGTGGCGATCTCGCGGTTCGACATGCCGCGGGCGAGGAGTTGGAGGATCTCGCGCTCCCGTTCACTCAGTGCCGCGGTGACACCCTCCGTCACCGTTCCGTTTGGCGGACGAGCCACGAAGTGTTCGATGAGGCGCCGCGTGATGGCCCCTCCCACGACAGATGCACCCTCGGCGACGGCGCGGATCGCCTCGACCAACTGCCGGCGCGGGACATCCTTGAGCAGGAACCCCGATGCGCCGACGCGCAATGCGCGATAGACGTATTCGTCGAGGTCGAACGTCGTGAGGATGAGCACGCGTGCCGGCGAGCCCGACCTGACGAGCGCCTCGGTGGCCGAGATCCCGTCGAGGACGGGCATCCGGATGTCCATCATCACGACGTCCGGCCGAGTCCGAGCCACCTCCCGCAGACAGGCGCGGCCGTCCCCCGCGACACCCACGACCTCGAGGTCTTCCTCGACACCCAGGATCAGCGCGAAACCGTCCCGCACCAGCGCCTGGTCATCGGCGATCACCACCTTGATCACGAGGGTTCGACCTTCAACGGGATGGTGGCCACGACTCGAAACCCTCCACCCACTGGGCCATGGCTCAACGAGCCGCCGAGCGCTTCCACCCTTTCGCGCAAGCCCAGGAGGCCGAGGCCAGCACCCCGAGTGACACCCGTGACGCGCATCGACGCGGCGTTGCTCACCTCGACGCGCAGGTGATCCGACTCGGTTGCCACCCGCACGCTGACCGCCACCGGACCGGCAAACCGGAGGACGTTCGAGAGCGACTCCTGGACGATCCGGTATGCCGTGAGGTCCAGTCCCGGACGAAGGGTCGCCGGCCGCTCGGTCTGGGTGAGCGTGACTCGGAGCCCGGCGGCGGTGAAGGTGGCGATCAGGTCCACAAGCCCGTCCAACCTCGGAGTGGGCTCCAAGGGCAATCCGTCCGGCTCGGCTCGGAGCACCCCGAGGAACTGACGCATCTCATCGAGCGCGTCGCGGGCACTCGATTGCACCGCTTGGACGGCAACCCGGGCCCGCTGCGGGTCACGCTCGAAGAGCGCATCGGCGGCTTCGGATTGGACGGCGATGACCCCGAGGGAGTGGGCGACGACGTCGTGCAATTCACGGGCGACTCTCAGTCGCTCCTCGGCCGTGGCCAGTCGGGCGGTCTCGGTGTTGGAGCTCTCCGCGGCGATGGCCCGACGGCTCCAGCCGTTGAGCCCGCGACCGATCAGCCAGGCCCCACCGAAGACCAGGACCATGAAGAGATAGTCCGATCCTGCGTCGAGCCACTCCTGGAGGAAGAGCGAGGCCAGCAGGAGAGCGCCACCGGCGGCAGCGCGACCCTCGCTGGCGTGGGCGCCGACCGACACCATCGCGATGAGGAAGACAGCAAGCGCCCACAACGAGCCCGGTGACACGGACACCATGGCCTGGCTGACGGCGGCCACCGCCACCACCGCGGCCATGGCCAGCGGACGCACCCGCCGCAGGACGAGGGCTCCACTCAGAACGATCGCCACGGGCACGGTCAGCCACAGCGGACCCTCGGGCGGCTCGTGGTGCAGGGCGCTCGCGAGGGCCACCGCCCCGATGAGCGAGGCGAGTGTCAGATCGATGACGGGGACACCGTGGATCCGGCGTGAGCGCCACGAGGTCCAGGACCCGTGCACCCCTTCAGACTACGTTTCGCCGTGGTCCGCGACCTCGGCCATTGGGATGAGAAGGCGGGCCATGGGGATGGCCGGGGCACACGGCATACGGGCCGATTGGGTGATCACGATCCTCAACCCGGGCGATGACGTGGGACTCAGCCCGAGCGCACGGTGGATGGATCATCGTTCACCGAGAAGGGAATTCGCGTCATGAGCATCGCCTCGCCCCCCACCCACTCCGCGGCCAGTGCCCTCATCAGGCAGCGGCCGGCCCTCACCGCCGGTGCGTTGCTCGTCGGAGCCATCACCTTCGCAGCGGGCGACCTCGGCCGACGTCTGGTACTTCCCGATGACGAGGTCACGGGGATCCCTGACATGGTGCGTCGCGTGCAGGCCCACTCCGGCGCGTGGTTGGCGCTGGGGCTGGCCGTCGTCCTCGGCTCGGTGGCGATGATGCCGGGCATCCTCGCGGTGGTGAGGCGCCGGCCCGGCCTCGCAGATGCGGGTCCGGACTCCGAGCTCGAGTCCGGTCGCGGCGGTCGCACGATCCTGGTCGGTGGCGCCCTGACCTTCCTCGGGCTGGTCGCCTCAGTGGCGCACGCCCTGGCCTTCTACGGGATGGCCGCCATCGACGGGACCTCGGGTGCGTCCATGGCTGCCGTCCAGGCGATGGAGGATGCCTCGAACCGCTATCCACTCTTCGTCCTGATCATCATCGCGTTCATCGCGGGGATGACCCTCGGGCCGATCGTGCTGGCGTGGGGCCTGCGCCGTGCCGGAGCGGTGCCGATCTGGGTGCCCGTCGCTGCGCTCGTCTTCGCCGTGACCGGCACGTTGAGCGGGGCGGTTGCCGGTGTCGTGGGTCTGCTCGCTGCCGTCGTCACCTTCGGAATGATCGCCCGCACACTGATCCGAGGCTGACTGCCACGGCGAGCGTGGTCAGCGACGATCGTAGATCTCGCGGCGATGACCGACCGCGAGGACCAGGATGACCAGCACGCCGTCATGGATGTCGTAGACGATCCGGTAGTCCCCGGTGCGGACTCGCCACTCGCCATCGCCCCCAGCGAGTTTCCTCGCGCCCGGGGGTCGGGGGTCATCGGCGAGCAGTTCGATCGCTGCTTGGATGCGCAGTCGTGCCGCGCTGTCCAGCTTTCGCAGTTGTCGAGCAGCAGCCGGACTGAGGTCGACGCGATAGGTCATGCGAGACCGAGGTCGGCCTTGACCTGCTCCCACGGGATCGCGCCCTCGGCATCAACTTCGGCGCGAGCCGCCCGGGCCGCCTCGATGTCGGCCAGATCCTCAGCGGCCTCGATCAGTCGGTCCAGATCATCAGCGTCGATGACGGCAGCGACCCGTTGGCCTCGCCGCGTGAGGTAGATGGGGTCGTGGCGCACCCGAGCCTCGTCGACGACGTCGGCGAGGCGGGCGCGCGCATCCGTCACGGTGAGTTCGGCCATAGCATCCATTGTGCGCTGAAAGCGCTGAATTGTACATTTCGGTGCTCGAGCGAGAGCCGAACGCTACGGTCGAGCATGGCCAACGACACGGCATACACGATTGCGCCTCTGTCCACCGAGACCTGGTCGGCCTTCGACGATCTCGTGCTGCGGCACAACGGGATCTTTGGTGGCTGTTGGTGCACGTGGTTCCACGGCGGGCATCCGAGTTGCGAGGGGCGCGGGGAGACCGCGGAGGGCAACCGCGCGATCAAGAAGCGGCTCGTCGAGGAAGGCGTCGCGCACGCCGCGCTCGTCATGGTCGGTGACGAGGCGATCGCCTGGGCCGAGTTCGGGACACCGGAGGAGTTGCCCTCGCTGCACCACTTCAAGCATTACGAGGCGACCCAGATGGAGGTGCCCGACTATCGAATCACGTGCGTCTTCGTCGACAAGCGCCACCGGCGGCAGGGCGTGACCGAGTTGGCGATCAACGGCGCGCTGGATCTCATTGCCCAGGCCGGTGGTGGCCGGGTCGAGAGCTATCCGCACGACATGACCGAGCAGACCAAGAAGATGTCGTCGTCCTTCCTCTACAACGGCACGCGTCGGCTCTTCGAGCGACTGGGCTTCACCTACGACCGACCCAAGGGGCTCAAGAACTGCGTCATGGTCAAGGTCGTCGACCCCGCCTGACGGCCGTGCTGGGGAAGTTGGCGCAGGTCCTTTGCGTTCAGGGGCGCCCTTCGCGTTGACGGGCGTCCTTGCAGGGGCGCCCCTCGACGTGAAGGACGCCCCTCAATCGGAAGGACCTGCGCAAACCCGGCGTATGCCGGAAGCCCACTCCCGGCATACGCCGGCTTTGACGTGTCAGCGGGAAGGAGGCCGACCGCCGAGTCGAAGTCGTGACCTGGCTACGGGGTGCGTCCGGGCGTGATCTGGGCCACAGTGTGCAGATGGTCCGTCGACGTACCTTCCTCGCCGGCTCCGTCGCGAGTCTGGCCCTCGCCGGCTGCGGGGTGACGCGCGGCGAGAACGCGGGCGCCCGACGGCTGCGGATGATGATCCCGAATCGACCAGGCGGCGGCTACGACCTCACCGGGCGCGCGGCCGTGAAGGTCATGGAGGACGAGGACATCACGCCGCGCTTCGAGGTCTTCAATGTCGTGGGCGCGAGCGGCACAGTGGCGATGGCCCGGCTCATCAACGAGGCCGGCAACGACAACCTGCTCCAGTGCATGGGGCTCGGGGTCGTCGGCGCGGTCTACACGAACAAGTCCGATGCGCGCGTCTCGCTCGCGACGCCGATCGCCCGACTCATCCAGGAGGACGAGGGCGTGGTCGTGCCGGCGGACTCGCCCTTCAAGACGATCGACGACTGTGTCTCCGCATGGAAGGCCGATGTCAAGGGGATGACCGTCGGCGGTGGCTCCTCGCCCGGCGGACCGGATCACCTCTTCCCGATGGAGTTGGCACGCGCGGTCGGGATCAAGCCGGCGGACGTCAACTACACGCCCTACGACGGTGGCGGCGAGATCCTCGCGGCCCTCCTCGGCTCCAAGCTCGACATGGCGACGACCGGTCTGGGTGAGTTTGCCGAGCAGATCAAGAACGGCAAGGTGCGAGTGCTCGCGACCTCGGGCGAGAAGGCGCTCGAGGGCACCGACGCTCCGGCACTCAAGGAGGCCGGCATCGACCTCACCTTCACCAACTGGCGCGGGATCCTCGCCCCACCCGACATCTCCGGGGAGCGCACGGCCGAGTTGATCGCTCTCCTCCAGAAGATGCACGACAGCAAGGCGTGGCAGGACGTGTTGGTCAAGCGCGAGTGGACCGATGCCTTCATCACCGGGGATGAGTTCGGCACCTTCCTCAAGGAGCAGGACGACCGGGTCGCGACGACCTTGAAGGAGTTGGGGCTGGCATGAGTGCCGACATCACGCCCGTGCCGCCAGGCCCCGAGCCGCATGTCGAGGCCCGACCTCCACGGACCCGGGACCTGTCCCAGTTCGTCGTCGTCGGGGTCCTCGTCGTCATCGGGCTCTTCGCGATCATCAGCACGTGGGACGTCGTGGCCGGCTTCGCCAAGTCCGACCCCCTCGGGCCGCGAGCCTTCCCGGCCTTCATCGGCGTGGTCTGCTTGGTGCTCGCTGCGATCCTCGCCTGGCGCACCCTCGCTGGAGACGTGCCCGAGGAGGACGGCGGCGAGGACGTCGACCTCAGCCAGCGGCCGGACTGGGCGACCGTCGGCAAGCTCGTCGCGATCTTCGCCCTCAACGTCGCCATGGTCTCATTCCTCGGCTGGGCGATCACGGGAGCCCTGCTCTTCGCCGGGACGGCGTGGGTGCTCGGCAGTCGGACGCCGGTGCGCGACCTGATCATCGGGACGGTGCTCTCGGTCGGCTCCTTCTATGCCTTCTATGTCGGGCTCGGGGTCCCGATCCCGCCCGGCATCCTGGACGGGATCCTCTGATGGACGCCTGGAACGGACTCATGGAGGGCTTCGCCACGGCCCTCACCCCGATGAACCTGCTCTTCGCCTGCATCGGCGTGCTCCTCGGCACTGCGGTCGGCGTGCTCCCGGGCATTGGCCCGGCCATGACCGTGGCCCTGCTGCTGCCGATCACCTACAACGTCGAGCCAGCGAGCGCCTTCATCATGTTCGCCGGCATCTACTACGGCGGCATGTACGGCGGATCGACGACCTCGATCCTCCTCAACACCCCCGGCGAATCGTCCTCGGTCATCACAGCCCTCGAAGGCAACAAGATGGCCAAGGCCGGGCGAGCGGCGCAGGCCCTGGCGACCGCCGCGATCGGCTCCTTCATCGCCGGGTCGATCGGCACCGCGCTCATCGTCGCCTTCGCACCCACCATCGCCACGGCAGCCGTCCAACTCGGCGCCCCGAGCTACTTCGCGATCATGGTCCTCGCGCTCGTCGCCGTGACCGCGGTCCTCGGCGCAAGCAAGCTCCGCGGCTTCATCTCGCTCTTCATCGGCTTGGCCATCGGGCTCGTCGGCGCCGACCTGCTCACCGGCCAGAACCGCATGACGATGGGCATCCCCCTGCTCTCCGACGGGATCGACATCGTCGTCGTCGCGGTCGCGATCTTCGCCATCGGTGAGGCCCTCTGGGTGGCCGCACACTTGCGCCGCCGCCCACTCGAGGTCATCCCGGTCGGGCGCCCGTGGATGGGCAAGGAGGACTGGAAGCGGTCGTGGATGCCGTGGCTGCGCGGCACGGCATACGGCTTCCCGTTCGGGGCCCTCCCGGCCGGCGGCGCCGAATTGCCCACCTTCCTCTCCTATGTCACCGAGAAGAAGTTGACCAAGCACCCCGAGGAATTCGGCAAGGGCGCGATCGAGGGCGTTGCTGGACCCGAGGCAGCCAACAACGCTTCTGCCGCAGGCACGCTCGTCCCGATGCTCTCCCTCGGGCTCCCGACCAATGCGACGGCCGCGATCATGCTCGCCGCGATGGCCGGCTACGGCATCCAGCCCGGCCCGGCCCTCTTCGAGGAGAACGGCGACCTCGTCTGGGCGCTCATCGCCTCGCTCTTCATCGGCAACGCACTCCTGCTCATCCTCAACCTGCCGCTCGCACCGGTCTGGGCCAAGTTGCTCCGCACTCCGCGGCCCTATCTCTATGCCGGCATCCTCTTCTTCGCCAGCCTCGGCGCGTATGCCGTGAACCTCCAGTGGTTCGACCTGCTGCTGCTCCTCGTGCTCGGGCTGCTCGGTCTGCTCATGCGGCGCTTCGGCCTGCCCGTCCTGCCGATGATCATCGCCGTCATCCTCGGCCCACGGCTCGAATACCAGCTCCGACAGGCCCTCCAACTCTCCAGTGGCGAGTGGTCCACGCTGTGGTCGGAGCCCGTCGCGGTCGTCGTCTATGTCTTCCTCGCGCTGCTCTTCATCGTGCCGATGGTCCTGAAGCGCGTGCGTGGGGCTCATCCCGTGGCCGATGCCGACGTCACGTCCGGCTCCGATTCCGACCAGAAGGTGGGTTCATGACCGTCGCCGTTGCCTACATGCCCGGTCCCGAGGGGGATGCGGCGGTCGATGCCGCCATCGCCGAGGCCAACCTTCGAGGCACCAGTGTCGTCGTCATCAATGCGACCCGCGGCGATGCCCTCGTCGACACCCACTACGCCACGCGTGCCGGGGTCAAAACCCTCGACGAGCGACTGGCCGAGGGGGGCATCGACCATGAGATCGTCCGGCCCATGGGTCCGGACCTGGCGGATCTGATCCTCGACGCCGCCGAGAAGGCCGGGGCGACGCTGCTGGTGGTCGGTCTGCGGAGACGCACCCCGGTCGGGAAGTTGCTTCTCGGCAGCGTCTCCCAGCGGCTCCTGCTCGACGCGAAGATGGCCGTGCTCGCCGTGCATGCGGCTCCGTCCACACACTGAATCCTGCTGGGGGACGAGCCGAGTCACGGTGAAGGATCGCCCGTCCCCTGGCACGGGTGAACCTTCACCGGAGTCGTATTCAGCGGTCGAGCACGACCTCGGCCGAGCCACCCTTGCGGCGCCACAACACGAGCACGACGACACCGACCACCGTGTAGCCCAGCGCGCTGACCGCCCAGATGGTCGGGGAGTCGACGGAGAGCCCCATCAGCGTGCCGACCAGCGTGGCCAGGTGCATCCCTGCGTGGATGCCGACGGCTGGCCAGAGGGAACGTGTGAGGAGCACGAGTGCGGCGGCGCAGAAACCGAATGCGGTCGGGTTGAGCAGGTAGATCAGCCGCTCGAGCGTCGACTGCTGGCCGCCGCTGGAGAAGAAGTGCAAGGAGCCGAAGGCGACAGTCGAGACGGCCACGGCGACGAGCGGACGGTTGCGCAGCACCTGCATGAGCCAGCCCCGCATGATCAGCTCCTCGGGGAAGCCCTGCATGAACATCCCGCGCACGACCGCCAGCAGGACGCCGAGCCACAGGGGCGTGCCGAGGTCGGCGACCTCACGACCCGTCGACTGCAACGGGACGGCGGTGCCCAGCGTTACGGCAAAGGCGATCGCGAGACCGAGACCGAGCAGCCCGAGGGAGGAGCGCGTCCAGACGACTCCGGCGTCGCGCAGGCGTCGCCCCTCGAGACGGGTCATACACAACCAGACGAGGAAGAGCGCGGCGAAGGTGGGTGCCGCCAGGGTGACACTCATGGGGAGTGACCCGATGGCATTGGCCGGGTCGTTGAGCCAGGCAACGGCGTCCGGGAAGAACATCAGAGGTGCCTGGAACAGCAGCGGCGAGAAGGCCGCGATCAGCATGATCACCGGGGCGATGAGGATCCGCACCCAGAGAGGCCACCGCGGGAACCTGGGCCGTGCGGGTGGCGAGGTCGTCGATGAGGCCGGCGACGAGGCGGGCGAGGGAACTGAGGGCTGGGTGTTTGTCATGCCTCCAGCGTTGCCGGACGGACGGCATACGCCCTCCCCCTCCGGTCACGACTACGGGACCGCACCCATGACCCAGGTCACGGGTGTCACCCCGCTTACCGACCTAGGCTCGGACCATGCTGCACATCTCGAAGCGGGCCCGGCTCATGCTGGACCTGCTCTTCGGTGCCGGCGTGGCCTCGGCCCTGCTCACGGTCGTGGGGGTGGCGATCGAGATCTCGTGGGTCCGGTCCGCGGCGGCCCTGGTCGTCCTCATCGGTGCGATCGCCGCCTGGGTCACCTGGCGGCGCGGTGTCGCGCAGGAGCGGGCCGTCATCGTCCTCATCGTGTGCGCGACCGTGCTCCCGTTGGTCGGGGACGGTTCGGGCGTGCTGCCCCTCTTCTTCGTCGCTCTGGTCGTGCTCATGGTCGAGCGCGGGCCGCGGGCGGGGATCATCGCGGCCGCGGCCCTGATCGTGGGTACGTGGCTGCTCATGGCGCTCGTCTACCACCAACCCGCCGAGCGGCTCGTGCCCCAGGTCATCGGCACGGTCGCCCTGCTCGGCCTCGGCCTGCTGATCGCGCAACTGGTGCGCGAGACCGACCAGGCCAGGCGCGAGAACGAGCGCCTCCTCGCGGAGCTGCGCGCCTCACTCGACAGCGAGAAGGACCATGTCCTTGCGCAGGAGCGTGCCCGCTCGGCCAGTGACCTGCACGACGGTCTCGGCCATCAACTGACGGCGATGCAGATGGGGCTCGACTTCGCCGATCGGATGCGGACGCGGGACCCCGACGCGGCGTGGGAAGAAGTCGCCCGGGCCCGCGACCTGTCAGCCGCCGCCCTGGACCGGATGCGGGTCTGGGTCCGCGCCCTCGACCCCGTGCCCGTCGGATCACTCACCGGCACAGCGGCTTTCGAAGCAGTCGCCGATGCCTTCCGCGGCACCGGGCTCGAGGTCAACGTCACCACCGTTGGCGCCGAGCAACCCCTCGATCGCGAGCGCGCCCTCTTCTGCCTCCGGGTGGTGCAGGAGGGCCTGACCAATGCTCTGCGTCATGGCGGTGCGCGCCGGGTCGATCTCGTCGTCGACCACGCCGACGGCCTCACCCTCACCCTCACCGATGACGGCACCGCACCGGAAACGACGGGGTATGCCGTGGCCACCGGCTACGGGTTGCGTTCCCTTGCCGAGCGGGCCGGTCGGCTCGGCGGGGATGTCGATGCGGGGTGGAGTGACGACGGGTTTCGGCTCCGCGCCCACCTGCCGGAGCCGGCGGCGGGGGTGGCATGACACGGGTGCTCGTGGTCGATGACCAGCAGCTGTTGCGCCGCGGACTGCGGATGCTGCTCGGCACGGTGGACGGCATCGAGGTCGTCGGCGAGGCCGCCAACGGGGAGGAGGCCCTGGCGCTCATCCCACGCCTGCTGCCGGACGTGGTCGTCACCGACGCCCGGATGCCGCAGATGGACGGACCGGGACTCGTCGCCGCATGTCGTGAGCGGCATCCGCAGCTGCCCGTGTTGGTGCTGACGACCTTCGATGAGCCCGACGTCGTGCGCGGCTCGCTCGGCGCCGGCGCTGCCGGATTCCTGCTCAAGGATGTTTCTCCCGATCGCCTAGCCGAGGGCATCTGGGCGGCCGAGCGCGGCGAAGTCGTGATCGACCCCCGTGTGGCCCGCGTCGCTCTCGGCAGGTCCGCCCCGGAGTCGGTCGCCGATGACCCGCTCGCGATCCTCACCCGCACCGAGCGGGCCGTGGCCGAGCGAGTCGCGCGCGGGATGACCAATCCCGAGATCGCCGCGGACCTGGTGGTCGCCGAGGGCACGGTGAAGAACCACCTCACCGCCTTGCTGCGCAAGCTCGACCAGCCCAACCGGACGGCCATGGCGCTGCTCCTACACGAAGCCTTCGGTCGCACGGACTCCCCCGCGGAGTGACGGGCGTCGCCGGCTGGAAACCCGTGAGTGCTGGCCCATGTCCAGCCGTCAGGCCACCGCTGTGCGGATGTGACTGAGCACCAGGCCGACCGGGACACTGACGAGCATGAGGAGCAGGAGGCCCCGATAGGCCCACACGACAAGGCCATTCGGCAAATGGCGAGAGTGGAGGAGAGCCAACGCCAGGGCAACGAGGCAGGCCACGCCGCCCACGTCGACCATCCATGACTCGCGGCGCAGGGTCCCGACCATGACGTGGACATTCCCGAAGAGCCACAACGCGAAGAGCACCCACCCATGGCGGGTCCCCCGAGGCCCGAGCATGCGCGCCGCACCCAGGGCCACTTGGCCCACCCCGACGACGAGCACCAGGTAGGCCGCGAGCCAACTTCCCTTGACCAACGCAAGAGGTCCCGTCACCGCGGCCACCAGACCACCGAGGACGATCGCGAGGCCACCCACCGCTGCCATCACCAGGCCGGGGCGGTCGAGGGTGCGCATCTTGGCACCGTACCCCTGCCATCCCAACCCCCCGCCACAGACCAAGGCGAGGTATGCCGGGAGCCGGCTCCCGGCATACCCGGCCTTGGTCTGTGGTGGGGGCTGTGGCTCAGCCCTTCGTCAGGTCCTGGGCGAGCATGACGAGGATGCCGCTCGGGCCGCGCAGGTAGGTGAGTCGGTAGACGTCCTGGTAGTTGGCGACACCGCGCAGCGGATGGCATCCGTGCCTGGCCGCGATCTCGAGCGAGGCATCGATGTCGTCGACCGAGAAGGCCACGCGATGCATGCCGATCTCGTGGGGCAGAGTGGGTTCGGTCTCGATGGCGTCGGGATGGAGGTACTCGAAAAGCTCGAGTTGGCCGTGGCCGTCGGGCGTCTGGAGGACGGCGATCTTGGCGTGGTTGCCGTCGAGCCCGACCGCGGTGTCGGCCCACACCCCTTGGACCGTGTCGCGACCCAGGACCGTCAGGCCGAGGTCGGTGAAGAAGGCGATCGCCGCGTCGATGTCGCGGACGGCGATGCCGACGTTCTCGAGTCTGATGGCCATCTGTCCACGTTAGGCGACCTCAGGGCGCCTGTGGAAAAGTCCGGTCGCCTGTCGGTCCGATTGGCGAGAATCGGGGCAACGAGAGGACAGGCCATGGGGAACAGAAGCAAGGGGAGAGCGGCGCACCGCCAGCGATCCCGACCGGCGGAAACGAGCGCCAACCAATGGGGCCCGGGGCAGGAGCCACGGGATCCGTCGGATGAGGTGCGCGCGCTGATCGGAGCCGCGATCGAGGACTTGAGTTGGGAGCGGTTGGCCCGCTTCGACGACCACGTGGTCCTGATCGCAGCCCGGTGCGGCGAGCCCGGTCCACGAGCGATGGTCGTGGGCACGCTGACGGATGTCCTGGGCCAACGGCTGACGCAGGCGTGGGAGGGCGGATGGCAACCGGCAGACCTCCACCGAGCGGCGCTGCGCCGCAGCACCAAGGCCGTCGGGGACTTCCTCATGCACCAGATCCGGCACGACCTCAGCCGCTTCGCCCGCGACACGGTGCATCCGAGTTGGTGGTCCCAACTCGACGAGTTGCTTCCGGGATCGGCTCATCTCAAGGACCCGATCAATGCCGGGCGTGCCGCCGGGATGAGCTGGCTGAGCGTCATCGACGTGGCCGTGCGCAGCATCCACCTGCTCGCCGTCCTGCCGCGGATCCAGCGGATCACTCCTCTGCCGGGGACCTGGGTGCGGACGACCGCTGCGGCCACGTCGGAGGTGGACGAGCGGATCCTGGCTCGCGTGCGGATGCTCCTGGCCAAGGCCGAGTCGACCACCTTCGAGGCCGAGGCAGAGACCTTCACGGCTGGTGCAGCCGCCCTCATCGTTCGCCACCGCATCGACGAGGCGCTGCTCGCCGAGACCGATCAGCAGGCCGCACGCGATGGTGCTCAGGCCCGCCGGATCGGCATCGACAACCCCTACGAGCAGCCGAAGGTCCAGTTGCTCGGTGCAGTGGCCCACGCGAACTCCTGTCGTGCCGTCTGGAGCAAGGAGCTGGGGTTTGCCACGGTGATCGGCTTCCCGTCCGACCTCGATGGTGTCGAACTGCTCTTCACGTCACTGCTCGTGCAGGCCACCCGCACGATGACGGCCACTGGACAGCGCTCGGTGCAGGGGGCCCATCGCCGATCACGGACCTTCCGCTCTTCCTTCCTCACCTCGTTCGCGATGCGGATCGGCGAGCGCCTGCGCCAGACCACCGCCCAGGAGGAGGAACGCGTTGGTGCCGAGCGTGGGGCTGCCACCGGCTCACGACTGCCTGCCCTCATCGAGCGGGAGCAGCACGTCAAAGAGACGCTGACCGAACTCTTCCCGCAGACGGTGCCGACTCGGTCCCGAGCCACCTACGACGCCGAGGGTTGGCGGCAGGGTCGACAGGCAGCAGACGTCGCGAACATGGACGTTCGAACCAAACTTGCAGGCCCTCGGTGAGATATACAGGAAGAAATCTGCCTGTTATGGTGGATTTCATGGCGCTCAACATCAAGGACCCGGACACCGATCGGCTGGCACGTGAACTTGCCGAAGCGACCGGTGAGTCGATCACGGTCGCTGCCCGTCGAGCGATCGAGGAGCGCCTGCAGCGTGTGCGCGCGCAAGCCGCTGCGGGGGCCCGGGCGAACGACCTCGAGGCGATCATCGCGCGTGGCCGAAGGCGTCGAGTGTTCGATGAGCGCACTGCCGACGAGATCCTCGGCTATGACGGCAGCGGTCTCCCCCGATGACGGTGGTGGTCGACACATCGGCGCTCGCCGCCGTGGTCTTCGGCGAGCCCGATGCGGAGGCATTCCTCGCGGCGATGAGACGTTCAGCCGGTGACCTCCACATCGGTGCGGCAACACTGGTCGAGGCATCCATCGTCATCGAAGCCAAGCAGGGGCCCGAGGCTGTCGACGACATGCACTCCCTTCTGGCCGGCGTCAATGGCCAGGTCGTCGCTGTCGACGAGGCCCAGGCGCTCTTGGCGCACGCGGCGTGGCGCCGCTTCGGCAAGGGGCGACACCCGGCGGCACTCAACCTCGGGGATTGTTTCGCCTACGCCTTGGCGAAGTCGACCGGCTCGGCTCTCCTCTTCAAGGGTGGCGACTTTGCCCAGACAGACATCGCCAGCGCCTTGTGAGATGTCCCTGACGGTTCCTTGAGCCTGGCGAAAACTGCTTGCCGCCGCCACAGGTCGCGGCAACGATGACGGGGTGGAGGTGCAGGCACAGGTCGCCCAGGGTGTCGTGGTCGGCCGCCCAGAGGGCAGCCTTGCCGTCTTCAAAGGCATTCCGTATGCCGTGGCGCCGGTTCGCTTCAGCGCTCCCCAGTCGCCCTCCGACTGGTCTGCCCCTCGCCCCGCGCTGGCCTTCGGACCGGCACCACCCCAGTCCGGCGTCGCGGACGATTCGGACAGCGATGGCAACGACTGGCTCACGGCCAACGTGTGGTCGCCCGGCCTGACCGGATCACTCCCGGTGATGGTGTGGATCCAAGGGGGCGGCTACCTGTTCGGCAGCTCTGGCCTTCCTGAATACGACGGGAGCCGACTGGCGACTGAAGGCGTGGTCGTGGTGACCTTCAACTACCGGGTGGGCTTCGAGGGATTCGGCTTCATCGACGGGTCGCCGATGAACCGCGGCCTTCTCGATCAGGTGGCCGCCCTGGAGTGGGTCCGGGACAACATCGCTGCCTTTGGTGGTGACCCGGCACAGGTCACCGTCTTCGGTCAATCGGCCGGCGCTGGGTGCCTCGCCTCGCTTCTGGTGATGCCCCGCGCACGTGGACTGATCCATCGGGCCATCGTGCAGAGCATGCCGGGCGCCTTCTTCACACCAGCGTTGGCCGAGGACATCGCAGCCGTCGTTGCAGGTGAACTCTACTGCACCCCAAGGGAACTGGCTGACGTGGATCCAGAGTTGCTCACGCTCGCCAGCGACTCCGTCCTGGGCGACATGGCCCGGCACAGCGATCGGTGGGGGCGCACGGCATACGCCGGCATTCCCTACGCCCCCATCGTCGATGGGGACATCCTCCCCACCACCCCATGGCAAGGGATCGACGGCTCGATCGACCTCATCGTCGGACACACCAGGCACGAGCAGCGACTGCTCACCCTGATGGCGGGTGACCTGGGTGCAGTCACTCGGGCACAGGCCGACGAGAGCCTCACGGTGTTCGCACCGGATCCAGACCGCTATCGCGATCTCTGGCCCGACCCGGAGGAATGCCACGAGGTCGTGCGCTCCGACTGGCTCTTCCGGATGCCGTCGCTGAAGTTGGCCGAGGCTCAAGTGGCCGCCGGCGGCCGAGCCTTCCTCTACGAACTGACCTGGCCCGCTCCGGCGATGGGTGGAGCACTCGGCGCGTGCCACGGCCTCGATGTCCCGCTGGTCTTCGGCAACCTCACTGTGGGCGCGACGGCCATGCTCATCGGCGAGCCCACCCCCAAGGCGCATACCGTCTCGGAGCAGCTGCGGACGGCGTGGACGCAGTTCGCGATCACGGGCGACCCGGGCTGGGACTCCTTCGACGGCACAGCCAATGGGGCCGTTCGCGTCTTCGATGTCGAGCCGAACGTCACGACCTATCCCGAAGCAGAATCACGCGAAATCTGGTCCTCGATTGCTGACTTGGGCGTTCTCGATCTGACCTCGTGAGCCCGCCACGGCGAAGCCAGAAACGAATGCGTGCCTCCAACGCCAAGGGTCAGGATCGGCGCAGGCCCCACGCGATCGAACCGAAGACCGCGACGAGCGCGACATTCACCGCCACCGCCACGGGCGGCAGGTTGCCGATGTGCGCGACCGGCCAAGCCACCACAGCAACCCCGAGCAGCCATGACTGCCAACGGTGACCGAGCCGAGCCAACGCCCATGCGGCCAGCGCAAGAGACAGCGGGAAGAAGAGTCCGATCGGCTTGATGATGTTGGCCGGCCCCGCCCGATCGACGAGTTGCAGGTCGCCGACCGACATGTGGATCGCCTCGAACCCATAGGCCGCATTGCCCACGCAGCCGATGACACCGACGAACACCAGGGCCGCTGTCAGTCGCGAGCGGGCCGGGAGCCAGAAGGCAACACGCAGGATCACGAGCCCATAGGCGATGGCACCCACCACGTGGAGGGCTCCCGCGAGTCCGTCTCCCCAGCCGCGCGCGGCATAGATCGTGTCGACGGCGAGATAGAGCAGCGGCGCGACGAACAGGCTCGCCGTGAGCAGTCTCGCCAGCGGTCCCGGCCCGAGCGCAGGACCGTCGGCGGGCGCGGCAGTCGTGGAGTTGTAGGCGGATGAGGTGGCAGCCGTGGTGTTGGGCTGGCCGGTGAGAGCGATCACGGTCACTGCCTTTCGTTCTGTGTTGTCGGTCGTGGACCACCTCAGGCTGTGCGCAGTCACCCCCTTCGCACACCGGGGTTGTCCCTGAACCCGAAAAGCAGGGATAACCCTGTGCCCGGACAATTACCCGACTGCCACGATGGGCCCATGACCGAGTTGTCCACGCCCCGCGGTCGCGGCGTGCTCCCGCTGCTGCTCCTCAGCGGCGTGGTGATCGCAGTCGTCCTCGGTCTGGCACGAGGCGTCTGGCTGACCAACCTCCACAACGGCGTCCTCGGGCTGGCCTTCACCGCGGTCGGCGCGTGGCTCTTGCGGGAACGACCGGGCCAACGCCTCGGGCGCCTCTTCCTCGCCACCGGTGTCGTCGAGACGGTCATGTTCTACGGCCGTCAGGTCGGACACTCCCCGACCGGCTCGATCGGCGAGGAATGGTGGGCCTGGCTCGGCGTCTGGCCCCTGGCCATCGGCGTCGGACTGACCACCCTGTGCGTGCTCCTCTTCCCCGACGGTCGCCTCCCGACGCCGCGATGGCGATGGGTCGTCGCGGTGCTCGGCGTGGCCCTCGCCGTCTCGGCACTGCTCTCGGCGCTCTGGCCGGTGGAATACGCGGACGCCGGCATCGCCCGCCCCCATCCCTTCACTGTGCCCGGCGGGTCCGTCGCCACGTCCGTGTGGTCGGCACTCGCCCATCCTTCGTATGCCGTGTGCCAACTTCTCTGGCTGGTCGCCGTTGTCATCCGCTGGGTCACATCGGGCCCACTCGTCCGACGCCAGTTGGCTGTCCTCGTCGGCCCGGTCGCGGTGGCGGCGATCACCCTCGTTGCCGGTTTGGCGCTGTGGGACACCCCGACACCCGGCGTCCTCGCGGCCTGTCTTGTCCCGGTGGGAGCGGGATGGGCGGTGATCCACGGACGCAACCTCGCGGCATACAAAGCCCTCACCTGGCTCTCGCGAACGCAGGGTGAGGGCAGCGACCTGCCCGGCGAACTGGCCCGGACGATCGCCGATGCCCTCGGGGCCGAGGCCGCAGCGGTGTGGGTCGGCGACGAGGACGCTCTCGTCGCAGTGGGGACCTGGCCGGAGACCGGAGCAGAGGTGGAACCGATCGGCCTCACCGGACTACGTGGGACCGAGGTGATCGTCAGGACTGTGGTCCGTGGCGGGGTGGTCCGCGGCGCCCTCACGGCGAACAGGACTGGCGCACAGCCCCTTTCACCCTCCGAGAATCGCCTGCTCGCCGATCTCGCGGGTCAGGCCGGGCTCGTGATCGAGCACCTCAGCGTCACCGACCTGCTCGAGCAGCAGGCCCATCGCCGGCTGCCGCAACTGACGGCTCGGGAGAACGAAGTCCTCGAACTCATGGCGCGCGGCCTGTCCAACGCCGCGATCTGCGAGCAGTTGCACCTGTCGATCAAGACGGTCGAACCGGTGGTGAGCTCGATCTTCACCAAGCTCGGGCTGCAGGCAGAGTCTTCGAGCAACCGGCGGGTCCTGGCAGTCGTCGAGTTCCTCAGGAGCCGAGAGGCCTGAGACCGTCGCCGTGGCAGACTCGCGAGCGTGACGACGGATCCCGGGCCACCTGGACCCACGGCGCGCGGACTCGAACGCGGGTGGTTCGGCGTGCCGCTCGTCGCCTATGCAGGGCTGGCCTTCGTGATCGCCGCCGTCTGGGTCGTGGTCTGGCCCTCCGACAAGGCCGCCGGGGTCGACGGCCCGATGTGGTTCGCGCTGCGCTGGGGCCACGCGGCGGCGTGGGGTTTCCTCGGGCTCGCCCTGTTGGCCCGCGCCTTCCGAGCCGACCGCCTCACCCGACCCTTCGGACTGGTTGCGGGCGCGGCATACGTTGCGTTTGTGGTCAGTCTGATCGGCGCGGGCTGAGGTCCCTCTCAGGGAGTGCGCGCGACCCAGCGTGCGACCAGTTCGGTGTCGTCCAGCTCGCCGGTCTCGGCGAACCCGAGCGAGGCATAGAGGGCTCGCGCCACCGTGTTGTCTGGGGAGATCGACAGTGCGACATTCGGGCAGTCCGGCTCGGCGGCGAGCTGGTCGCGGAGTTGGATCATCAGGGCACTCCCGAGCCCTCGTCCTTGATGCGCTCGGTCGATGACGACGCCACCGATCCACCGGCTGTGGTCGTCGTCGACACCCCACATGGCGAAGCCGACGACCGTGTCGTCGAGGATGGCGGCCACGGGTTGCCAGGTGTCCTCATAGGCGCACAGGCAGAGGTAATGACTGACGTCGGCGACGA
>ENA-UPSM01000767-UPSM01000767.1-activated-sludge-metagenome-genome-assembly--contig:-NODE-767-length-44743-cov-16.396348_pt1 | contig 44743 bp, 39 predicted proteins | sample MGYA00238181_ERZ773283 | MGnify/ENA primary metagenome ERZ773283 (study PRJEB29023, sample SAMN05720199) | activated sludge metagenome | isolation source: Anaerobic digester | place: Japan... | reverse complement strand
ATAAGTATAATTTTCATTCTCTTGTCTTTCAGAAGTAAAATTATAATATCCTGCTCCTGAATCTATTATTGAATTATTTAGTATTTGTGTTCCATTCATAAATAAGTTATGATTTGAACTACAATTTGTATATACTCTAAATGTTTCCGGATAAGTTACTGGAGAAGATGTATTAAAATAAACAAAACAATCCTCATTTGATTTAAGAACATTAACATTGTAAAAAATCCAATTAATGTTGTTTGATGTGTCGTTAATAGAAATGTTCAATAAATAATTTCCTCCTGGTAAACTTGTGGAATTGGTTAAAAATCCTGATTGATTTATTGAAAATCTAGTGTCATTAACAGAATAATATCCAAAATTTACATTATCTGTTGCATCAAAGTCAACTCCTAAAGATTCATTTCCGTAGAAGATTGAAGCATTTAATGGTATAAATATAAACTCGGGAGGAGTTGTGTCCAATAAAAACTCTCCTGCTGAAATTGCTATCCAATTGAATTCTCTTCCATTACAATTATTTGTGGTGTCATCATCTTCTGCTGTTACAGTGAAAGAGGTTGTTGTTTTTCCAGAGACCTCTATTTCACAAGGGTCTGCTGTACCTGTTCTTGATGCTGTTGTTACAACCACGTAATTTGTATCTGGAAAAGAACTTCCCAACGGAATAACTTTTGAAGTTGCTCCAGAAGCAGTATTGCTACCTGCTTTAATTGTTATTCCACCTACTGTTTCTGTACCATAAGAAACAGCACACCAATCTATACTGCTAACATCTTCTAATGCTCCACCATCATCTAAAATAACTGAATTCCAGCTTCCTGTTGATTTTGAAGAATAACTTACTCTTGGAGAATCAGAATCCCAAGGTGTATAAGCTACAACAGCATAATTTGTATCTGGGAAACTTGATTCAAAATTTATTACAGATGTGCTTGAACCTGAACCTGAATTACATTTAACTGAAATATTCTGAAAATCAAATTCACCAAAAGATAATGCTGCCCACTCAATCCCTGCAGATTCGTTTGCTCCACCATCATCATGAACTCTATTTATTCTAAAGCCAGTTGTTGCTTTGTTATCATATTGAATAGAAAAAACAGCATCTGTATCTTGTTGTCCTGAAAATAAAATTGAATAATTTGTATCTGGCATAGCAGTTGAGAAAGTGATTTGAGTAGGAGTTCCTGCATAATAATAAGTCACTCCAGTACGAGCATAGAAATTCGGGTCTATAATATGATCAAATTCCAAAATACCCCCAACTACCTTTAAATCAAATATGTCTTGTTGAGATTGAAGATTTGTTAAATAAACTTTATTATATTCGTTTGAAATAAGATTATCAAATTGTGCGATTAACTCATTTTTATCTTTTTCATAAACTTCAACTATTGGATTTCCTGAGATAATTCTTGGAAATAATGTTATATCTCGTGTGTTGTCTAAAGGTACTTCAAAAGTAACTCTAACATATTCTCCTTCTCTTATTTCTTCTGACCAGAGATTATCTTTTTCTTTTACTTGCTCATAAATATCTGAAATAAAATTTTTATTTGAATCTAAGTGTTCTGCTTTGATTATTACAATTATTTCAAATGTTTGAGATGACAAATGGGGAGTTATCCATTCTACATAATCAAATAAGCCATTACCATTTGTATCTGAAGCATTGAAATCTAAGTAGGTATTGTTTTCTTTCCAATATATTTTGATTGAAGATTTTGAGTATATTTCTCTAGGTAAGTAAGTATAAGAGAGAACATTCTTGTAATTGAGTCCTTCTAATGAGGAAACTACAACTTCTTTGGTTGTGTTAGAAATTATTGTTTCTTCTATTTTTGGAGGTTCTGTAGTATATTCTATTTTAAGTTCCCCAGAAATGTTTTCAGATAGAGATTCTGTTAAATTAATGTAATTTTTACCATCAATGTTTGTCAAAGTATATGAAATTTCTTCACCTGTTTTATCTGTTAGAGTTAAATTAATTACTGGCGGTATCTCTATTAAATTTGTTAAATTCTCTTCTGAAATTGTTTGTGTCCATTCTACTGGCTTATTTATTTCTGCTTTTTCTTGAACAGGGTCTTCTGGATTAGGTTTTTGTTCTTCAGGAGATTCTTGTTCTGATGAAATAACAAAAAAATAATAAACCTTTTTTCCGTTTCCTCTCTGAACAACTACAGAGTATTCTCCTTCCTCTTCTAGTTTAAGTAAAAAATTATCGTTTGATGAAACTCTAGAGATAACTTCTTTAGATGGAGAATTTATAATTAATTTGTAATTGCCTAATTTTGTGAAATCTAACCTCAAAACAGTATCTAAGGGATAAGTATTATTTGATTTAAAATCAAAAATTACAGAATTTCCTCTTTCTTCTGGAATATTTGAATATGCTGAAGAAAAAAGAGAGAATGCTATTATTCCAAAAAGGAACAAAGACAGAAAGCCAATTACACCTATTTTAATTAACCCTTTTTTCATTTGATTACGCAAATTTAGATATTTTTATAGATTATTGTTATACAAAATCTCTTATAATGGTAAGATTTAAATACTTTTAAAAGTATCTGTTTAGTATCAAAAGAGGGTAATTAGGCACTATTAAAATCCTTTTAAAAGTACATGGTTGAAATAACATTTAAAGATAATAAGATACAAAAAGGCCACAGAATCAAAATTCCAAAGGCAATAGTAGATACACTTAATCTAAAAGAGGGTGCAAAAATAATTTTGAAATTTGACCCAATAAATAAAAAAATAATTGTGGAGGAAGAAAAATGAATAAAGTATTCTTGATAGTAATTATAGGGGCATTCTTTTTTGGAATCAGTGGGATTATTTTTGCAGAAGAATTTCAAGAAGGAATTAAACTTTCAGAGGGAAAAAATTTAGTTTATTTTAGTGAAGAGATTAAACCAATATATGCAAGTGATTTGGTTAAAATTTATCCTGAAATAAATGCTATTACTTATTATGAGGGAGATGAAGAAAAAGGATATGTAAATGTGTTTGGAGGGGTTGGAGAAAATTTTGTTGTAATGTTCAATAACACTTACGAAATAACTGTTGAAAAGGAGGTAACATTAAAATTAAAATGATAAAAAAGATTTCATTAAATCTGGCAATTATCTTGTTTATTTTGCCATTGGGCTCTGCAGCGCATTATATTGTTGGGATTGTTGAAAATGCAAAAGATGGAACTAGTGCTAATGGACAGAGTATAGTTCTTTGGAATCCTGATATAGGAATTCAAGAAAATGTAAGCGATATAATTGGTCCTGCTGGAAACTCCAGAACAAATAATATCTATATGATTGATTGTGAACTTCTACCAAGTGGATGTAATGTTACAAATACCTTAAGTTTAAAGGTGATAAATAATGGGGACAATTATATTTCCCAAGAAAAAAATGTTAGTGTTGGGGGATTTGGATATGATATTGTAGAGAATATAACATTAAATTCTCCTCCAAATATAACTCTTGTAAATGTGGATGATTCAATTACTTCTCCGCAAAATGAAATTGATTTAATACCTGCTGAAACTAAAGAGGTAATCTGTTCTGCTATTATTTATGAATATGAGGGAGAAGAGTCATTGATAAATGCAACTGGAAGATTTTTTGACAATGTTCAATCGAATTACGATTCCTTAGAAGATAATAATGAGCACTATAGAAACAATAGTTGTTTGATAGATAAAAATTATGGGGGAGTTAATGAAGCTGCTGTTTATTGTAGTTTTTATATTTGGTATTATTCAAATTCTGAAAACTGGAATTGTACTATAGAAGTAACAGATAATTTATCCATATCTTCTAGAGGGAGTGATTTATCTTTCATAAATCCTCTTCTAGCTTTAGGAGTGGAATCAATTGTGACATTTAATCTAACAAAATCTGACATAACTGATGAAGCAATATTGGATGTTACAAACTATGGGAATGTTAAAATAAATCTATCTTTAAGCGGATATGCTTTTGAACAGAATGATGGTTTAGCTATGAATTGTAGTGAAGGTGAAATCAGAAATATACCTGTAGAAAATGAAAAATACAATTTAACCAATAGCAATTCAGGAGATATAACATTTGAAGAGTTTATGATATCTTATAAAAATTTGACAAGTTACCCTGCTGTAAATAAATTCAATCTAGAATATAGAAAAGATGATTTACTAAATGAAGCCACCAAATCAACATACTGGAGGATTCATGTTCCTGACGGTATAACTGGAAATTGTCAGGGAAATATTGTTTTTGGAGCTGTAAGAGCACCAGGAGATTAAATGAACAACAAAATAAGAATAGGTATCAAAACAGGAATCATTACGTTAATTATAATTGTAAATTTATTATATGTCTCTTCTGCAAACATAGGCGTTAGTCCAGCAAATGTTTATTTCAAGGATGTTTTAAGAGGAGGTTATGCTGAAAGAATAGTTACAATAACTGTTGATTCTGAAGAACCTACAAAAATATCTCTTGAACCAAGAGGAGAGATTGTTGATTGGATTTCATTTGAAGAGAAAGAATTTGAAGTTTCGAGAAATAAACCATATTATTTAAAAATAATTTTACAGCCTCCTGTTGATATACCTAATGGAAATTACACTGGTTTCTTAAGAGTAACTACCTCTAGCAAAAATAAAGGAGTTGAGGGACAAGCCACTGGAGTAATTAATGCTGCATTAGATTTATACTTAGAAGTAAAAATAACAGATGTGGAATTCTCTTCTTGTAGAGCGTGGGACTTTCAAGTAGAATCTGTAGAAAAAGGAGATGATATTTTATTTAAAGTTAAAGTGTTAAATGAAGGAAATGTTAGGCTTTATCCTACGATAAAAATAGACATGTGGGATCAAGAAAGAACAGAACTAGTCAAACAAGTAGAATTTTCTGAAGATATGATAATTCCAACAACTGAAAAGGAATTAAATATAAAGGTGGAATCTTCTGACATGAACTTGGGGCAATATTGGGCAGAAATAACCTCTATTGAATGTTATGCTGCTCAAACATTAACTTTTGATATTTTAGAAGAAGGTGCTTTGAGGGCCCAAGGAAATCTTTTAAGAATCAGTTCTCCTACTTGGATTAAAGTAGATGATACTACAATGATTGAAGCTTTATTTGAAAATACTGGAGAAAAAAATGTAAATGCTAGGTTTAAAGGAGAAATTACACTTGGCAGTAGAGTAATACAAATACTAGAGAGTGAGTTGTCTAGTGTTTCCATAGGCGAAATAGAGACATTTAAATTTTATTTTACTCCAAGGAAAGAAGGTAAGTATATAGTTACTGGAATGGTATTTTATGATGGAAAAAGAACATTTGAAAAAAGTACTGTCATAAATGTAGAAAAAAAAGGTTTTGATATTGGTGTTATTAGAACTATTCTAATTTATTTAATATTGCTTATAGTTATAGCTTATCTAGCTTACAAAATAAAAAAAGAAAAGAGGAGGAATAATTTAAGATGGAAAAGATAAAGTCATTTTTATTTCTAGGGATTTTATTGACTTTGACACCTTTATTGATTGCAGCAAACTCTGTGACAATTAATACTTTCTATGGTTTCTCTAATGATTCGTTTATAGATGGTACAGTATACAAAACAGACTCTGTTGTTTTGAGAGTAAAGACCTCTGTTGAAACAGAATGTTATTATGGTAAAGAAATTTATCCTTCTACTCCCTTCCAAGGAGAATATGGATTAACTCATGAAATATATTTGGAAAATATTGAAGAAGGGTTCCATGAATATTATATAAGGTGTGGGGAAAGTTCCAATCCAATTATGAAGATAAATTTTGCAACAAGTACACCTATCTATGCTACTATAAAAATATCTGAAAATGCTCCTCTTAAATCTGGAAGGTACAAAATAAATTTAATTACTTCTAAAACAAGTTTAAATACCCCTCTTCTAGAGTATAGTTTTGATGATTTAGTTTACAAAACAATTCCATTAAGAGGGTCTGGTAAAAATTGGGAAGGTAATTTGATAATTCCTGAAAATGCTGGTGAAAGTGTATGTTCATTTAGATTTAAATCGAAAGATATTACTGGAGAAGAAGGAACAAAAATTATTGGAGACAATCTATTCCTCGTAGATACAATTAAACCTGCTACAATTTCCATAATTAGTGCCACAGGACATAAAGGAAAAATAAAATTAAATTGGTTTAGTGAAGAAAAAATAGATAATTATAATGTTTATAGGTCTGAATATTCTCCTGTAGATTACACTGACTTCTATGAATTGTCAAGTAAAGATTATTTTTATGATGAAGATGTAGAAAAAGGAAAAACATATTATTATAAAATAGCTGCAGTAGATGAAGCTGGAAATATTGGAGATTTATCTAAGGAAGTATATGCTACTGCGTTGTTAAGCAATACTTCTGAAAATACTGGATTAAATATAAAATTAATTGGAAAAGTAGATAATTTTATTATAGAAATTGACTCTCTGATTAAGAATATTGAGGACATAAAAGAACTTTTAAGACTAAAAGATAATAAGGAAAAACAGATATTTGAAAGTATTAAGTTAAATAAAGAGTTGGAAAGTGCTATTCTAGAATTAAACTCTTTAAAAAGAGATGTAGAAAATTATAAACTTCAGGATTTGAGTGAAGATGAATTAAACAAAAAAATATCTTCTTCTTCGATTAAATTGAGCATTATAAAGAAAAAGATACCAGAAGATATAACTATAATAGAGGAAGTAGAATTTTATAGAGAGATAAAAAAAGAAGATATAGATAGAATATTCTTACAATATTCCAATTATGATGATAGAGGTTATGGTAAAGAAATAACTTATACTCAAAAATTAATTGAAGACCCCAAAACAAAAATTAAATGTAATGCTTATAGTGTAGATATAATATATATTGATGGTACAAAAAAGAAAATAACATTTGTTGAAGAAGAACTAAGCATAAAAGAAGAATATGAAAAAGAAGTTAATTATATTTTAATAGTTCCAAAAGAAATTGCTGAAAGAGCTTCTGACATAAAAGTAATAAATTTGGAATATGAAACTATAAAAGAAGGTCCCATAATTCTTTTTAAACCAGATGTAAAAAAAGTAACTTATTATTTTTCCAAGGAAATTCCTTTAAATTCTATTAAAGAAATAACTCTATCGCCTATTAAAGTACCTTCGTTAGAAGAAGGTCGGTCAAAAATAACAGGAAATTCTATTTTAGAATATACCTCAAAAGGATATTTTGGAATAATTGTTTTAATTGCTTTTGCATTAATATTGGGAGTTTATTTTCTTAAAATAAGAAATGGTTCTTCCATTAAACCGCTCCTAATAACCATGGAGAATCTAAAAAAAGTTAAATCTCTCTTAAAGGAAGGGAGGGAACAAGAAGCTAAGGAGTTGTATAGTAAAATAAAAGAAGATTATAAAACTCTTTCAAAAAAAGAAAAGGAATTGGTGGTTGAAAAAATAAATGAGATGAATTTTGGAGGAATAAGATGAATAAAAAAATCTTATTTATATTTCTCGTATTGCTTATTTTACCATTGAGCTCTGCTGCACATTATATTACGGGATTTGTTGAAAATGCAAAAGATGGAACTAGTGCTGATGGACATAGTATAATCCTTTGGAATCCTATTATAGGAATTCAAGAAAATATAAGTGATATAATTGGTCCTCTTGGAAACTCTGGAACAAACAATAAGTATACGATTGATTGTGAACTTTTGCCAAGTGGATGTAATGTGACAAATACATTAAGTTTAAAGGTGATAAATAACGGGGATAATTATGTTTCACAAGAAAAAAATGTTAGTGTTAGTGTATTGGGATATGATGTTGTAGAAAATATAACATTAAATTCTCCTCCAAATACTACTCTGATTTATCCAACTGATTTTGAAAAGATTCCATATTCTGAAGTAATGTTTAATTGTTCAATAGAAGATTTAGATAATAATGCAAAAGAAATTAGTTTATATGGAAACTGGACAGGAGCATGGGAACTAAATGAAACTCAAGAAATTAGTTCAGGGGATAAATTCAAAACATTTATTAAAAGCATTGCAGATGGTTTCTACAAATACGCTTGTAAAGTAACAGACAGTTTACTAATCTCTAGTTTTTCTCTACAAAACAATAGTTTTGTAATAGATACAAACATTCCTCTAATCCAATCTATTTCTTCTAATGTTTCTAGCTTGTGTGGTAAGACAAATACAATACAAATAAATTGTACTGCTTACGATGAAACATCAGGAATAGATAAAGTAATAATACAATCTATTTCTCCACAGAATGAAATAAACAATTACAGTGCAAATAAGATTTATGATAACGTCTATTCTTATGAAATACTGCTTGATAAAATTGGAACATGGAATTTTAATTGTATAGCTAATGATAGTGCAGGAAATTACAACAATTTGTTTTTAAATGATATAAATGTTTATTCTGAACTCCCTCAAATAAGTGTAAATTCTAATTCAATTAATCTAAGCAAAGCAAACCCAATTGAAACAGAAGAAATACAAATTTCTGCTTTTGTAGAGAATAAAGGATGTTCTAATGCAGAAAATGTAGTTGTTGTATTTTTTAATGGAGATCCAGAAATTTCTGGAGAGAAGATAGGAGAGAGTGTAATAAATATAAGCGAAAATGATGGGCTTGTATCTAGTATTTCTTGGAGCACTAAAATTGGGCTAAATAATATTTTTGTTATAGGAGATTATTACAATTCTTTTGATGAAGAGGATGAAACAGACAATAAAGCAAATAATACATTTTCCATAAATTCTTGGCAAGAAATATATGGGAACACACAAGTAGATAAGGTTATTGGGGGAGACCAAGTTGAAATAAAAAAATGGTTTAATGAAAGTTATTTAGAAGGAAGTATTTTTGTAGCAGATTCTGAGTCAGATATCAACTGGTTGTCTTTAAAACCAATAGGAAGAAAAAAAGATGGACAAAAAAGTTCAGAAGATTTTTTAGAAATAGATGAAATACTCGGGATGACTTTTTTTGAAGATTCTGTTTCTAATGTCTTTTCTGAAAACCAAGAACCAAAAGAAACCAGAGATATGATTATTTATCAAAAAGAAATAAAAAATGTCCCGATAATTAATTCTACAGAAAACTCAGATTTTATAACTGGTTTACTTTGGGATAGTTCAGATGACTCTTATAATGGAGAATTTGATAGTGAAGATAAAGAAGATATAGTATTTGTTACACCAATAATTAAAAATTCTCCTGGGAAATATGGAATTTATGATTATGAAATAAGAATACCTTCAAAATTAAGAGAATACAATAAATTGAATATTGAAGAAGTTTATCTATATTATGAACTTAATTAATCTTTTTTTGGAGAGGATTCTTTAATAAAATTATTCAATATTTCTACTATCTTTGATTTTTCGACCTCTGCTAAAATTTTCTTGGATAATTCTGGTGAAACTTGTTCTGCCCATTTTGAAATATCGTGACGTTTAGAATTAACATGTATCTTGAAAACAGCTAATTCTATACCCGGCAATGTTTCAGCTAATTCTTTTAATGAAGATATCATTATTCCATTATCAAATGTAAGTGGTTTGAGTATTTTTGTAGATATGTTTTCTGCTTCTACTTTCTTTTCTTCTATTTTCTTTTTCTTTAATTCTTCTTTTTCATATATTGCTCTAGCTTTCCTTGCCTCTTCTACAGATTTCTGAATTTCTGAAGCGTCTATAAGTTTCTTTTCTAATTTTTTTGGTTTCTTACCTAGTTTTTCCCATTGTTTCTGTAACCTAGGTCCTATTCCTTCTATATAAATATCAACTACAGAAAAATTACCACTCATTAATTTGTCTTTTATTAATTTCAATTCCATCTTTAAATCAAATGTATCTATTTTTTCTTTTTCTAATTGTTCTATTTGATTATCAAAATCATCAATTATTTCATTATATTTATTGTATTTCTCTAGCTCTTCATCTGAAAGTCTTCTTGTGTTGTGTAAAATAGGTCTAAAATTTATGAAGTAGGGTTTACCTTTATTATATGCTGTATTAACAAACATTCCAACTCCAACAGATGCTTTAACTAAGGACTGCAAAAATTCCTCTCCATATTTTATTTTTATTCTTCCTAAATCTCCTTCATCTCTTGTTCTCATTTGTATTTCTGTGTTAATATTTGCTTTAATTTCTCCTACAAAGTCACTTAAAACCTGAGAAACTAACATAACTCCAATTCCCCATTTTCTAAATTCTCTACATGCTCTTTCTATTTGTAAAAATCCTTCTCCACTACCTCCAAACTTTGAAAGTAATCTATGTACCTCGTCAAAAACTAATAAAACTTTTAAATCAGGGGTTTCCTTTGGATCTGATTTAAATATTTGTCTTATAGCACTAGCAACAAAAATATCCATATCATTTGGATCAAGTTTATTTAATGCAAAGATTTGTATTTGTCCAGGATGTATGAATCTTTCTATGTCTATTACTTCTCTAGCATGGGAGATTTGTCTAATGTTTCCAAAAAATGCTCTGGCATCAGAGGGTTTTAATCCAAATTTTGGATAATAAGAAAGCATTTTTTTATCTTCGCATTTTCTAAGCATACCTGACCACTGAGCTGTTGGGTCAAATACAATTACTGCGACATTTTTCATTAAAGCCTCTTCTATTAATACCTGGGCAGCAATACTCTTTCCTCCTCCTGTAGCTCCAGCAACAATACTATGTGTTTTTAATTTTTCTGGTTCCAAGCAAGCTTTAATTTTTGTTTCTGCTATAAGCCCAAGAGATAAATTTTCTTTAGAAGGTATAGGAAGTTTTTTTGTATCTAATTCCATACGATATTTCTTTGAAAGTTTTATACGTCTTTTGATTAGGAAATAAATGAGTAAAAATAATAAAATCATTCCTATTCCAGAAAACAAAAGCCAAAGAGGTAAGAATCCGAATAAAAGCCTACTGAAAAAAGGCTTTCTAATTACAAAATAGCTCAAGGCAGGAATTAATTCATTATTATATACTGCAGATAATTGAAGTATATATTCTCCTTTTTCTATTTCTGGAGGCATTTCAAATTCTTTTAGGTGATAAAAAGAATTAGTAAAATTAAAACTCTCCTGGCCTAAGAAATAAGAATCGTTTTTTGTGTTGTTCAAAGAATAAGAAAGAACTATTTCGTCAAATTCTCCAGAATTTATCCTATATAAATATACTTTAAATTTAAGTTTTTCATTTAATTTAAAATATTTTTTATAGGGTTCTACTTGAACAAAAAAAACCGGATTTAGGTCTGATTCCACTACTCGAATATTTACAAGTATCCTTTCATTAACTCCTCCTGAAATAAGTATCTCTCCAGAGTAATTTCCAATTCTTGCACCTTTAATATAAAAGTACATTGCAGAACTGTTTTTTGGAAATATTTCAATTCCAGAAGATTCAAATTCAAGTAATTCCATCACATTACCTGAAGAAGAAAATGTTGCAGAGATAGGTTCGTTCCTAAGATTGTTCACAATAATAAAATCTTGGAATAGTGTTCCCACTTCTACACTTCTATCTACCTTGCTCCTAGAGACAACATATCCCTCTCTTTGTATCTCGTCTCCATATGCAGATTCTGCTATAATCATCTGAGAAAAGAATAAGATAAAAAAGAGTATTAGTAAAAATTTTTTTGTTTTCATTTTTCTGTTCTCCCTTTTTGAATGTTTGTATCTTTTTTTTGTTTGTTTTGTTCTTCTTTGAGTTCTTTGGGTTCTTTAGGTTCTTTAATCTCTTTTTTTTCTGAGGTGTTAACTTTAGGTATTTCCTTGGAATCTTTAGTGAAGGAATTGTACAAATCACTTATCTCTTTTTTTAATCTTTCTCTATCATCAAAAACCTCTTTAGGAATTGGTTCGCGATAAATATCTTTTATTTTTATAAATAATTTAAGTGCTTCATCCTCTTTATTTTGTTTTATTAAACTCTTTAATCTATTTAACATTATATACAACTCCAAAAGCCTTTCTTTCTTTTTGTCTCTTTTGTGCTTTACCATCAATATTGCTAAAAGTATTGCCACTAAAAGTATTAAAAAAGAGATAGAACCTATCTTGAAGAAAGATGCAAAATTGAATCTTGTACCTACCTCAAAAGGAACTGAATCTATGGCTATGTTCTTTTCATCTGAAGCTCTGGCATATATTAAATAATTTCCTTCAGGAGTTAGACTTGGCACTTGTAATTCTCTTTCAAGAAAAACATTGTAAAAAAACACTATTTCTTCTTCTGAAAAGTTGTACACTTTTCCTTCATAATCTTTTATAGCATAGTACAAAGAAGCATTAACTTCTTTTAAATCCTTAATATTAAATAAGCTTATATTAAATTTGATATTTTTTCCTGGTTTAACTAAAGAATACCCTTCAGATAAATTTAAAATCAAATCAAACTCTAAATCTATTGCTTGAACATCTAATACTGTGGGAATTGACCTATTTACTTTGGGAGATTTCACATCTATATATCCAAAATATTGCCCTGGAATAGTTCTTTCTGGAGCGTAAAAATCAATAGTAATTTCTTTTGATTTTCCTGGAAGAATAGTTATGTTTGTTTCACTGAAAATTGTGAAATTGTTTATTTTTCTTGAAGAAAGAAGGATTGGAATCTCTTCTAATCCTGTATTTGTTATCTTTAAAACTCTTGTTTTTGAAGAACCTTGTTTCAAAGAAACCCTTAATTCTGATATACTAAGCTGAAAGTTTTCAGATTTTCTTTTTTGAATTTCTATTTTACTTAAAATTCTATCCACTAGCCGAGATGGATCTTTACCAGAATCTCCACTGCTTCCTCCACCCCCAGAATATCCTCCAGGTATTTGTTGGGTAGAAACAACAAATGATTGTATAGGCGTAAGGTTCATATTTTCAGAAGTATCGAATGCATAAAATCTCCAATAAACAGTATTTAATGGGGGTGCTCTTATTTGAATGTTACGAAAAGAGACGTTTTCTAATCCAGAAAAATTTGTAGAAGAATAATTTTCCCATCCTGCTCCTTGGTTTATTGAGAAGATATATCTGCCTAACCCTCTGTCATCTGTCCAATTTGTTACAAATGTTATTATGTCATTTTGATAAACTGTTTGTTTACTTATATTTGGGGAAGACCAGTTAGGGGGGGAAGAATCTAATCCCACATATAACATAACTACATTACTAAGGGTATCATAAATAGAATCTGAAGCATAAAAAGTTACGTTCCTAGTCCCCGTAAATCCTTCTCTTGGAAAAAAAGAAACTTCATTTGTTAAGGGGTCTATAAATACATAAATATCTTCTACAGAAGAATTATAGTATGAAAGATTTGGAGAGTCTGCATCTGAGAAATAATCATCTAAATCAAATGCATTTAAATGATTTTGATTCTCTGGCCAGCTTTGGTTTGGAATGTCCTTTATAAGAAACGGGGGAGAATTAGGAATATCTAAACTAGTTAAGATATCAGCAGATACAAATTGTAAAAAACAAAATAAAATTACAAATATTATCTGTAAATATTTTTTCCCCTCTTTTAAAAAAAATGAAAATCTCATTTACCCTCTATTTTAGTTATTATCTACCTATTTATTTAAACCTTATTAAAAAAATACTCTAAAAAAAGAAACCTTTATAAAGTACTTAATGGTTTTTATATGATGCCTAAAAAAGACTTAAATGATACTAAATACAAAAGCGCTACTGTTAAAGGAACTATCCCATTTAATCAAAAAGAGGCAATAAGAAAATTGATTGGAGTCATAGGCAGCAATGAACAAGATGTGGTTGGAAAAATAATAACTCTCTGGTTATATAATGAAGGGTATCTAACAAATAAAAATAAAAAAGGAGAGTCAAAATGAAAGGCAAGATATTTCTGATATTTTTGGTATTCTCTTTATTGATTATGTCTCCAATTACTATTGGAGCAGATGGAGAGATTAACAATTCAGAAGATAATCCAAATTCTGAATTAAATGAAGATAATAATAATCAAGAAAACACTGAAACAACAAATGCAAATAGTTCTTCTGAAGATTTAAACAAAGTTATAGATGAAGTACCAAAACAAGATATAAACGATGATGAAAATAATGAAAGTAATTCTGATAAACAAGATATAAACGATAATGAAAATAATGAAAGTAATTCTGATAAACAAGATATGGAGGATGGTTCTAATGAATCTAATTCAACAGAGATAGAATTGGAGAATTTATCTTCACAAGAAAATTCTGTATATATTTCTTCGAATAATATCTCACCTCCTGAAGAACCCAAAGAGGAACAACCTGCTGCATTGCTTGTTGAATCTTCAAAAGAAGAGAATCCTAATCCTTGTTTGGGATATGCTGCTCTTGGGAAAAAGGTGATAGAGATAGAAAATTGTGAAGGAGGAGATATAGAGAAAATTAAATTACCAGAAGAGCTTGAGATAAGTGAATTTGAAAAAGAGGTGATTGTCTCAAGTAAAGAAGATTTCAATAAACCAATTAGAGTTTATAGTATTTTAACAAAAGAAGCAAATAAAGAAGAAATAAAGATATTCTGGAAAAATGAAAACAATTTAGAGATAACTCAAGATGAATCTTTTTCTGTTGAATACTATGATAAAAATGAAAATGGATTAATAGATGAGGTTTCTTGGATAGTCCCACACTTAAGTGAGCAAAGATTTAAGATAATAGTTGAAATTAAAAATCCTAAAGAATCTACAGAAGAACTTTTACTAAATGTTACTGGACCTTCTGGGCAAACTAGAAATCCTATAAATTTCAATATAGAAGTTAATTATTCTGGAAATTTTAGTTGTAATCTCGAAATTGGAAATGAAGAAGCTCTTGCTTTTTCTTCTAACAAAAATTATAGTTTAGACCTTCAAGATGGAGAGTATAATTGGGGAGTTATCTGTTATGATGAATCAAATTCATTAATTACCAATGCCACATTTGGTGACTTTTCTGTTAATGAAGGGGTTTATGATGCTAACTTAACTGAAGGAAAATTATATTTTTTGGATTTAATACAAAACAAAATACAAAACCCTGAAACAATAACAATTAATTCAACAAACCCTTCTAACTACACTATTAAAATAAAAAGAAATGGGCAAGAAATTTATGTAAAGGAATCGTTTAATAATACAAACATTCTGATGAATGAATTAATACTAAGTTCTGCTGGAAATTATACTTTAAGTGTTAAATTTAAAGAACCTTCTCCAGAATATGAAATTCTTAAGAACTTTTATGTAGCAAGTGCGAATATAACTTTAAATGCAACTTCTGTTGAAGAAGGTAAACCGGTTAAGATAACTGCTATAGGTAACTCTCAAGAAAAGGCCATTTCTACTATAATAATTGATTATGGAGATGGAACTAGTGATTATAATCATATAAATGCAAATTCTTTTTCAAAAGAGTTTGTTAAAACATACAACAAAAACGGAAATTACAATATAAAATTATTTATAACAATTCCTGGAGAAGATACATTTAATATTATCAAAAATGGATTAGTTGTTACAAAACCTACAACCCCTACAAATCCAAAAGATGAGAAATCTCCAGAAATTGAATTATTATATCCTGAAGATAAAGAGATATTTGAAGTAAATCATGTAAACTTTTCATATAAAGCTAGTGATGATGTTAAAATACAAAATTGTACATTTAAATTATATGAAAATTGTGCTTCTATGACTACTTGTTCTACAAGTGAATCTAATTTGGCTTTCCCTTTAAACTCTCAGCAAAAATCATTAGCAAATAATTTTTCTGTTCAAAACAACAAAGAAATTAGAATAGATTTAAAGGACTTTGATGATGGAATTTATTTATGGGAAGTAGAGTGTTATGATAATTCTTCAAATAATGCTTGGGAAAGGGGTTTTTTAAAGATTAAAGTAAATGAAAGTCAAACATCAACTACTCAAAATTATTCTCAAAAAGCAGAAATAGATGGGCTAAAAGAAATTGCAGATCACTTTATTACAAAAAGTTTCAGCTTAGAAGAAAAAGAGGTTTTAGAAGACCTTATACTCCTTGAAGATACAAAGTATTACAAAAAAAGGCTCTTAGATATTGAAAATTTCTTTAGGGAGAATTACAAATATGTTTCAAGTGAAGAATTAAGAAACAAAAAAACAGAGGAATACTTAACTGAATTAAATGAAATAAAAAACAAGATACCTAAAGAAATATCTATTAAAGAAAACTATGAATATGTTAAGAATAGTGTAGAAACAGATTTTGAAGATGTTATAAAAAGTTATTTTGACTCAACAAATACTCAAATCAGTAAATCTTCTCTTAAAAAATTAGCAATTATAAATAGAGAATTACAAAATGACATATCTATATCTACAAAAGTTAGGAAAGTAGAGATAGAGTATAATAATGGTACACAGGAGATAATATTAGTAAAGAAAAAAATTGATTTGAATGATGATTCCCATGAAAGAATATTAGAAATAATCCCTAAAGAAGTCCTAGAAAATAGTGATGATGTTTTTTTCTTGGTTGATAGCAAAGTGATTCAAAAAGACCCTATTTTTGAAATAGATTACGATGACTTGGAAAAAGGAGAAATTTTATATTACTTAACTAAAAAAATAAAGATAAAGGATATAGAAAAAACAGAAACAATACTTTTTGAAGATAATTTAAATAAATTTGAAAGGGGGGTCACAGGACTGTTTATTATTGAATTTACTTCAATAGATAATACAATTTATTTTGTGCTTATTTTTGTTTTGTTAGTTGTTTTAATCTCTATGGTATTTTTTGTGATTAAAAAATTCAAGATGATTGGTTGGAAAAAAGAACCCAATGTTGTTAGGGTGCTAAATTTAATTGAAGATGTAAAAAGAGCACTTAAAGAAAAGGACATAGAGAGAGCAAGGGAGAAATATTATAAGATAAAGGAAATATATCCTGTATTGCCTTCAAAAACTAAACCCTATTTTTATGAAAAAATAAAAGAAATGTTGATTAGGATAGATAGAAAAGATATTTTTGGGTTAGTTAAAGAATATCAAGAAGCAAAAAGAAAATGGAATAAAGAAGAGGTTCTTAGATTGTACGAAGATATTAGAAAAATCTATGAAAGATTACCTGAAAAAGACAGGAAAAAAGTATATGGTATAATTAATGGATACTAAAGAACAGCAAATCTTAAAAAAGTAACACTTTCTTAAATAAATATGGAATTTAAAAAAAATTGGATTTTCTTATTTGGATTGGTTTTAATTTTTTTACTTGCAGGGTTTGTTCTTGCTGTACCTAATTATGACCAAAAAGTATACAGAGTAGATTCAAAATTAAAAAATAATTATAATTCTGAAAGATGTTCTAACTGTTATAATTATAATAACTATGAATGGGATTATGGAAATCAAAAGAGAGAAATTGTGCGTAGTGATAATTATGGATTTAGAAACTACGATTCCTATAAAAGTGAAAAAACAAAAAAGAGTATTTTTGGAGATTATATTAAAGAATATTCTGTCCAAATTAGAAATAGGGGATATACTGGGAGATATTTTACAGTAGTCTTTAAATTAAAAGATAAAAATGGTTTTGAATTCACTCAATCAATTACCAAATACCTGAGAGGTGGAGAAAGTAAAAAATTCGTATATAAAGACATTCAATATGAAAGACATGAAATTCTTAATTGGGGCTACTCTATTGTTCCTGGAAAATAAAAATGCCTCTAGGGGCTTAAAAAAGGCCTATTTTTAGGGTGCGTACAATATACATTATACGAAGTTTTAAGTGATTTTTTGGTGTTTTTTAGGAATTTGAGAGATTTTGTCTATTTTATATGATAACTTAGGTTAGCTTTGTTATCTGTGCTGGATTTCTGAGTCCTCTTTTTTATAATCTGGAAGTAAATGATTTGCTAAACGAAAAAATCTATATTCTACTTCTTTTAGTTCTTTTGATTTGAATTGAACTGTTTTACAATCTTTTGCACTTAGGTTAGCTTTGTTCTTTTCCAATATCTTCTTGTGTTCTTAGAGTAACAGTAAGTTGTATGTAATATTATATTTATTCTCTTTTCTTATTTTCTTTTCTTGAAAAGTATAAGTGATAATTAACAATATAATGAATTGGGTTAATGGAAATTTGTATATTTTACATCCTGTTCATTTTTATCTTTTAAATCTGGTTTATTTGTACTTAGGTTAGCTTTGTTATAAAGACAGTTTTTAAGATTGAGTTGTTTAATATTGTTATCTGAATATTTAGCCAACCTTAAAATCAATTCTAGATGGGTTATTTCTTCATTTAAATGGGTTATTTCTTCATTTAATTGTCCTATTCTGTGTCTTGTATATGAGGTAATTTTAGTTATAATTTCTTCTGAAGAACCAGTAGATAAATTAGAGTAATCTCCATAGCATGCTGGACATTCTATTATATTATGGGAACCTCTGCCATAAATAACAAGATATGTGCCATCTAAGGGGCATCTTTTATTAGATAATTTATCTCCAAAATCTAAAAAAACTGCCTCCTTTTTTCCCTCTAAACCAACAAATAGATATTCTCTTTTTTCTCCAGGATTTCCTATATCAAAAAGCTCTTTTGGTACTTCTTTCATTGGTCCTTTCATTGGGATTAAAATCCCTCCCTCTTTTTAAGGATTTGTTGTTCAAGAAATACAATTACAAAACTAAAATCCAAATTTTAAATAAAATGTGTTCTGGGGCATTTTGCACTTAGGTTAGCTATGTTATTTGCTAAATTTGAGAATATTTTAGGAGATGTAAATTGAAAAAAAAAGATGAATTAAATGGCCTGAAATCTGGAGTTATAGGAATTATTTTTTTAATATCTTTGAAATATATTTGAATTAAAAAAAGAAAGAGGGAAATTTTAAAGGGGTTTTTGAGGTGTTTTTTGGTGTTTTTTGAAATGATTTTTGGAGTATTTTTTGGGGCGTTTTTTGAATAAATTTTGCTCTAAAAAAATGATAGAATTGATTTTTATAAGATATTTGAACTTAGGTTAACTTAGTTTTAAAAAAAATGTGCTGGAATCTATAAAAAATGTGCTGGAATGCTGTTTAAACAGCTGTTTTTTTGGTTTTATCGACGTAAAAATAAATAAAGACAAAGGATAAAAACAGGGTGTTTATAATGTTCAAACAGCTGTTTGTGTCTGTTTATGGCTGTTTAAACAGCCTGTTTTCCATTAATTTTTTAGACAAACACCCCTACTTTTTTAAATAAAAATGTTCAAATCTTTGCTAAAAAATTCTTTGTAAATAAAGAAAAATAAACAAGTAAAAATAGTTTTTATATCGATAAAAGCAAAACATTTTTAAACTAGATATTATAACATATAATATGTTTGGATGGTTTTCTTGGAAAAAAGAAAGTAAAAAGATAAGAGATGATACAAAGACAGGATTTGAGTTTGTTAAAAAAGATATCTCATCTCTAACTGGCTGGATTAAACACCTTGATTCTGAAAAAAATATTCAAAAAAGAGATATAGATCAGATAAAGTATGATTTAGCGTCTATAAAAAATGAAATTGAATCTATAAAAAATGTTATTTCTATTATGAACAATTTAAAGCCGAAGCAGGTGTTTAAAACAAACAGGGGGCTGTTGGATAAACAAACACCTGTTTATGCTGTTCAAACAGGTGTTCAAACAGGTGTTCAAACACCAAATTTAGACCAATTTTCTGTTACAGAAAGAGCAATATTATGGATTCTATTAAATGCGGATATGAAGTTAGGATATGATGACTTATCTACAATATTAGGAAAGGAAAAAAGCACTATAAGAGGGCAGATAAATGCTATTAAGTCAAAAAGTGAGGGATTGATAGAAGAGAGTATTGAGAAAAATGGTAAGAAAAGAGTGTTTATATCTGAAGAAATAAAGGAAAAAATGCTAAAAAAGTCAAAAGTGAGAGTTGGAGGATCTAAAAATATGAAGAAATATGAGAAAAATGAAGAAAAAAACACTTAAAAAACCGAAAAGTGAGAGTTAGGATATTAAAAAATTAAATAAAAAATATATAAAAGAGGCTAAAGTGAGAGAAAATTTAAATAAAAATTAAAAAAAGGAGGAAAAATAAAGAATAAAAAGGGTTGAATCAAAAAAAGGAAGGCGGAAAAGCCTAAAATGAGGCTTAATTTAGGGGAAAAGGAACAGAGAAAGAGAAGATTAAAGTTATTCTCTTTACCGAATAATTATAATTCTCTTAATTTAAAAATTGTTGGAAGAGTAGCTATCTTTTTAAGATTAGGAGAGATAGAAAGGCGAATTGATTTGTTGTTTATTTTAGTTTTTTCGACGGGAATTCCTTTTTTTATTAATCTCCCTATGTAATCTCTAATTGAACTTTCTGTTAAACCTAATTTTATTGAAAGGTTCTTATAATCTGTATATCCGTTTTCTTCAGAAAGCTGATAAATTGTTGAAAAAACTGAAAATTCTTGGTCTGTTAATCTCTTAAATTTTAATCTAACTTCTTTCTTCAAATTATCCAAAGAATCTAGTATTTTTGTAGCATCTCCTATATAATCTTCTGATAATTTACTTAGATGTATTTCTTCTGGATTATACGAACTTTTATCTGTCTGTTGGTTTGTCTGTTGGTTTGTCTGTCTGTCTGTTGGAACCCCTCTATTTCCTGTGGAAAGTATGGTATTTTCACCCTTTAAGGCGTTATAAGGGGGTTTTTGTGTTGGATATGTTGGATAACTAAAAGTATCTGTTGGAATATTTTGTCTTTGTGCTGGATGTGCTGGATATGCTAGATTGGCCCTATGAAACATAAAACACATTGGAAAGTTGGTATTATTAGTATTGAATGGGCATGAATAGGGAATGTTATTTTGAGGGGGTTCTTTTTTTTGGGAAATTGTTTCGTTTAAAAATTCTTTTCTTAGCAAGTCTTCATTTTTTTTATTGATTGTCTTAAGAACATCACATATTTCTATTAATCTTTGACGAATTTCATTCAATTCTTCGCTTAAAGAAGATGCTTCTTTCTTGAGAATGTTTATGTCTTGCTTAACTTTAGAAAAAGCCTCTTTTACGTGTTCCATTTTTCTGCAAACAATCAGAACTATAAAAAGATTAAGATTAATAAAAATATATTAATTTAAAATATATTCTGTATTTTATTGTCTTTGTTTATATATTAGATATGCTTTCTCACTAAGTTTCCATCTGCTTCTTTTAAGATAATCTTTACCCTGGGGGTTTTTAGTTATTTCTACAACAAATCCTTTCTTTTTTAAATCTTTTAAGAGCTTTTTAACAAATTCTTCATCCCTTGCTATTTCTTTTGCTATATGGAATGTAAAAATAGGTTTAGGATTGACAATGTAGAGATAAGCCAATATTTGCTCTGAAATTTTCTCTTTTTTTTCTTTTGAAATATACATTATTAGAGAAAGAAACAGATTGTTTTAAAGTTAACCTAAAAAGAAAATAATCACTTTCCTTTAATCTTAAAAGAAGGAAGGGGAAGATGTGGTGGAAGATTAAGCTCTTCTTCAAATTGTAATGCTTTTAGATTACATTTTCTAAAAATAGAATTAAATATAATTTCCTTGAATTTTTCTGGTATTTTCTTTTCCTCCCATTTATTTAATATTTCATCGGATTCTGAATGTGAAAGAGAAACTAAAAGATAGCCAGAAAATTTTAACAGAGCTATGTCTTGCTCGTAATTAAGTTCATATTCAAATTTTATTTTTATTGGTGATTCAGAATCAGTTAATAATGTAGAAGATGATTTTTGTATCCCTAATATATTTAACTTTGTAGAAATTTTAATATTTTTAAAAGAATCTTCTTTTCTTTCTAAATCAATTTTATAAAAACTTATTCCTAATACCTTCATAAGATAGAAATCAAAGATTTATTTTTAAATATTTGTATTAAAGAGAATTATATAATTTAACTAAATAAATTAAATTATTTAAATTGAATTATTTAAATTAAATCTTCTTCAGAAACAATCATAAAATCACCTATAGCAATTATTGCGCTATAAGGAATTAAAAATTCCCCAGAAGAAGTTTTTTCTAAATTCAAATTTCTTGTATAAGGAGTAGCATCTCTTATTACAATCCCGATTAATTCACCAGATCTTGTTTCAAATGTAATATCTCTAACAAAACCTAGTCTTTTTCCCTCTTTTGTTACTACCATCTTTCCTACAAGAGCATTGAATGGATTTTTTTCGCTTTGCATATGAGAGATAAAAGTAAATAATTTATAAACTTTTCTGTGAAAATGTATAATTGTTAAAAAATCAAAAAAGAGCTAATTTCATATAAGCGAACCCTCCCTCCCCTTTATTTCTTATGGAAATATTTATAAAGAAATATTTTATATTTTTTTATTTTTATTTATTTTAAAAAAATATATATAATAAATAATATATAATGGACAATATATAATAAATGAATTGAACAAATTACACAAAATAAATGAAATAAATGAAATAAATAATATGTAATGAATAATAAATAATAAACGAGTTGTACAAAATAGATTAATTACATAAAATAAAATAAACAATATATGATAAATAATAAATAATAAACTAATTATATAATCTATAAATAAATTAAATAAATAATATATAATAAACTAGTCGTAGGATATATAAATAAGATAAATAAGATAAATATACTATCAAATAAGTAAAAATTTCTTAAATATACTTAATTAATATATATTTCCACAGGAAATAGAGGCGTTCCTCTTTGTTAGTAGTTATAATCTTTTATATAATCTTTAATTTTTTTTCATCGATAACTTAAGGAGGAATAAAGTTTCCACAGGAAATAGACGTGTGAGTCTTAGCTTAAATTAATTAAAATGAAGTTGGATATAGATAAGATATTTGATAGCTTTGATAAAAATAATATCTTTAAAGATAAAACTATTTTGCAATCAAATTATTCTCCTAGTGAAATCCCCCATAGAGAAGAACAGATAAAGCAAATAGCTTCTATTTTAGCCCCTGTTTTAAGAGGTGAAAAAACCAGTAATCTTTTTTTATATGGAAAGACAGGAACAGGGAAAACTCTTGCAATGAGATTTGTTCAGGAAGAATTGTATAAGAGGGTTAAGAAAGATGCTGATTTTAAACTTAAAATTGAATATTTAAATTGTAAGATGAAGAAAGTTTCTGATACAGAATATAGGATTTTAGCTGAATTAGTTAAAAAAATGGGGGGAGATGTTCCTTTAACAGGTTTACCAACACAAGCAATTTATAATAAATTTATAGAAACAATTGATTCTGAAAAGAATTTGGTTGTGCTTATTTTAGATGAAATAGATCAAACTGTTAAGAAAATTTCAAGTGATTTTTTATATAGCCTTGTTAGATTAAACTCAGAATTATCTAAATCTCAAATATGTCTTGTTGGAATAAGTAATGATTTAAGATTTTTAGAAGAGTTGGACCCTAGAGTTAGAAGTTCTTTGTCTGAAGAAGAAATTCTTTTTCATCCATATAATGCACTCCAAATACAGGATATTCTTAATCAGAGAGCAGAATTGGCATTTAAAGAAGGGGTTTTACAGGAAGGGGTTATCAATAAATGTGCTGCACTGGCAGCAAAAGAACATGGTGATGCAAGGAGAGCATTGGATTTACTAAGAGTAGCAGGAGAATTAGCAGAAAGAGATAATTCTAAGAAAATTTTATTAAAATATATAGATAATGCTAATGAAAAAATAGAAAAAGATAAAATTTTAGAAACTATCTCTTCTGAACCAAAGCAATTTCAGTTGGTTTTAGGTTCAATTATTTATCTTTTAGAACACCAAAAAAATGATTTACCTGTTTTTACAGGAGAGGTTTATGATTTTTATCAGCAACTTTGTCTTAAAAATAGATTGGAGATTTTAACACAAAGAAGAGTTGGGGAGATTATTCAAGAATTAGATATGTTGGGCATAATTAATGTAAGAGTAATTTCAAAAGGAAGAGGAGGAAGAATGAGAGAAATAAAGATGGCAATATCTAAAGAAATTACCAACAAAGCTAAAGAAATAATAGAAAACTCTCTTAATTATGTTTAAACTTATATTCAAAAATGGATTCAAAGCAACTTTTGAAGGTTTGTTTAGAGAATGGTTTATTAGTGGATAAAGATGTTTTGAACCTTTTTAATGGAGCAAAGGATATAAATTCTGTTAAATTAATCATTGATAAACTGAAAAATTATACTCGTCAGAATATCATAACTAAAAACATCTTTTATGAACACAAAGAGAAAGTAAATGAATTTTTTTATGAATTGCCTCAAAAATCACAAAAAGAATTAGAAAATTTTAAAATTAAATTGGGTCTGAGTATAGAAATTTCAAGAGAGAAAGAATCTATAGTAGATGAAAAAAATTCCCTTTCAATTAACTCGGTCAAATCAAATTCTTCTTCTAGTTCTTTAGTTTATTCTGATTCTTCAGAATCTTCTGATTCTTCTGGAGAGGTTTTAATTTTATCTTCTTTTCCTGTTGTAAATAAAAAATTAGAGGTTCAGGATTTTGTGTCTTATTTTAGGAGCAGGTTTGTTGAAATGAGGGGAATTTTGCAATCAAGGCCAGAATTAGATAATCCAATTTCTATAAGTAAAATATTTGGTAATAAACAGAAGATATCTATAATTGGGATTGTATCAAAAAAGTCTTTTACTAAGAATAGAAATATTATCTTTGATGTTGAAGATACTACTGGATTAATTAAAATAATAATAAACAAGGATAAAAAAGAGCTGTATGAAAAAGCAGAAAATGTTGCATTGGATTCTGTTATTGGATTTAAAGGTTCAGGTAATGAAGAGAGATTTTTTGCAGATGATATAATTTATCCTGATTCTGCTCTTCCTGAAAGAAAATTTTCTTTAAATGATGAATATGCTGCATTTATTGGCGATTTACATTTTGGAAGTAAAAGATTTATGAGAGATAATTTTATTAAATTTATAAATTATTTAAATGGAGAATTAGACGAAGATAAAGAAGCAAAAAAGATAAAGTACCTCTTTTTAGTTGGCGATATTGTGACTGGTGTTGGAAATTATCCTAATCAAGAGAAAGATTTAGAGATATTAGATTTAGAAGAACAATTTTTTGGATTAGCAGAACTTTTAAGTAAGATAAGAAAAGATGTAAAAATAATTATTTCTCCTGGAAATCATGACGGTGTTAGACTTATGGAGCCCCAGCCTTTTTTAGATCAAAAATATTCTTGGCCATTATATGAGATGGAAAATGTTTTTATTACACCTAATCCTTGTTATGTTAATATTGGGAAAAGAGAAAATTTTTCTGGATTTAATGTTTTAACTTATCATGGTTTTTCTTATCCTTATTATGCAAATAATATCCCCTCGCTTATTCAAAAGAAAGCAATGAATTGTCCAGAAGAAATTATGAAGTATCTTCTTAAAAATCGACATCTTGCTCCAACTCATGCTTCTACAAAATATTTTCCTTTAGAGAAAGATGGTCTTTTAATAAGAAATATCCCGGATATATTTGTATCTGCTCACACACATAAATGTGGAGTTACATATTACAATAATATCTTGGTTGTTTCTGTTTCATGTTGGGAAGAAATGACTCCTTATCAAGAAAAATTTGGAAATATTCCCGATCATTGTAAAGTTCCTATTTTTAATTTAAAGACAAGAAAAGTTAAAATATTGGATTTTGAAGATAATGAACCTGTTCAAGAAAATAAATTGCCTTCTTTAGAAACAACCAATTCAAATGGAAATTAAGGATAGAGTTTATGGAGTTCAGAAGATAGAAGAAAATGTTATTTTAGATTTAATTAATTCTAATTCTCTTAAAAGATTAAAAGATATTTCTCAATTAGGGATGCCTGATACTTATCTTTCTTTTCCTGGTTTTTCCAGATATGAACATTCTTTAGGCACCATGATACTTTTGAAAAAGTTAGGTGCAACATTAGAGGAACAGGTTGCAGGGTTATTACATGATATCTCCCACACTCCTTTTTCTCATGTTATAGATTGGGTTGTTGGAGATCCTACTAAAGAAGATTACCAAGATAAAATATTTCAAGAATTTTTAGAAAAATCAGATGCATTTGATATATTGGACCAACATGGACTAAATCCTTATTTTATTTCAAATTTAGATAATTTCAAACTTCTAGAGAGAGATGCTCCAAAACTTTGTGTAGATAGATTAGATTATTCTTTACGTCAATTAAGGATAGAAAAAGGTAAAGAATTAACAGATAAAATATTAAATGATTTATGTGTTTATGATAATCAAATTATGTTTAAGAATTTTAAGCCAGCGAAATTGTTTGGAGATTCATATATGGGACTTCAAAAATCTAGTTGGGCTGGAGACGAAATGCGAAGCAGGTATCATATCTTGTCTGAAACTTTGAAAGAGGCCTTAAACAAAAATCTAATTGATTTTAGTTTTTTTAATGGAACTGAAAAACCTATTTTAGAAATTTTAAATAATTCAAATAATGAATTTATCTTACTTAATTTAAGTATGTTAAAGAATGGCTTTTCTATTATTGAAGATAATGAAGGTATAGAATTAAAAAAGAAATTTAGATATGTTGACCCTGAAATTAAAGTTAATGGAGGTTTTGTTTGTTTAAGTGAAATTTGTAAGGATTATAAAAAAACAGTAGAATATGAAAAAGAAAGAAATAAGGAGGTTAAGAAAGTAAAAATAATTCCAGTTTAAAATGGATACTAAAATTTATTTTGAAAATTTGAAAAAAGAAGTGGATAAAGTTTATTCTGTTGCTAATTTAGCTCGTTCTAAAGGTTATGATCCTGTTCATGAAGTTGAAATTCCTTTAGCTATGAGTATGGCTGAAAAGGTAGTTGGATTAATATCTACAATTTATCCTCAAATGAAGGGAGCAGGTATTGCAGAAAGGATTTTAGAGTTAGAAAAGGAGTATGGTAAACTAGATGTGACTATTTTATTTAAAATTGCAGAGGAAGTAGCTAAACAAAAATTCTGCAAATTTGAAAATTTATTACAAGCTATGGATGCCGGAATAAGGATAGCATTTGCTTATACTACATTAGGAGTGGTTTCAAGTCCCATAGAAGGATTTACAGGATTAAAAATAAGAAAAACTCGTGACGGAAAAGAGTACCTTGAAGCGAGTTTTTCTGGCCCGATTAGAAGTGCTGGAACTACTGCGAGTTGTGTTATTTTGATTGTTATAGATTATTTAAGAGAAATTTTTGGTTTTGCAAAATATGATCCTACACCAGATGAAATAAAAAGAGTTTATGCTGAATTGGAGCATTTTCATGATAGGGTGACTAATTTACAGTATATGCCAACTGAAGAAGAAGCACTTTTTTTAGCAGAACATCTTCCCATACAAATTGCAGGAGATGCTTCTGAAACAATTGAAGTTCCAAATTATAAAAATTTAGAAAGAGTGGACACAAATTATCTGAGAAGTGGTTTTTGTCTTATTATTGGAGAAGGGCTTGCTCAAAAAGCAGCAAAAGGATTTAGATTGCTTGGCAGGGCAAAAAAAAATGGGATACAATCTACTGGTTTTGATTTTTTAGAGGAATATGTTAAGATACATGAAAAAAGAGATAGAGGAAAAGCAGATGGTTCTCCCACATATATTAAAGATTTGGTTGCTGGAAGACCTATTTTTGGACATCCTTCAAAATCTGGAGGATTTAGATTTAGATATGGAAGAGGAAGAGTATCTGGTTTTAGTGCAACTTCTTTAAATCCTGCAACTATGGCTGTAACAGACGGTTTTATTGCAATTGGAACACAGCTCAAGATAGAAAAACCCACAAAAGGTTGCGCAGTTACTGTATGTGATAGTATTGATGGTCCTATTGTAAAATTATTCAATGGAAGTGTAAAAAAATTATCTTCTATAGAAGAAACAAAATCTATTTATCCAGACATAGATGAGATTATTTATCTTGGAGATATTCTTTTTCCTTTTAGTGACTTAGCAAACAGGAATGCTAATCTTATTAAGCCAGGATATGTTGAAGAATGGTGGCATTTGGAATTAATTGAAAAAGAAAATTCTTTGAAGAACATTAATCCTTTTTCTGTTTCTTTTGATGATGCTATTGAATTAAGCGAAAAATATTCTCTACCTCTTCATCCTAAATATATTTTTTATTGGACTCAAATTTCAAGAGAAAATCTATTAGATTTACTTATTTGGTTGGAAAATGCAAGAATTGAAAAGAAAATAATTTTACCTTATAATAAATCTGAAAGAGAAAAATTTTCATTAGGAAAGAGAGCATTGGAGATTTTGGGTGTTGAACACCAAGTCACTGTAGAAAATGTTGTTTTAACAGAGGATATAAGTAGGGCTCTTTTATTTAACCTCGGTTTTGAATTAAATAAAGTTGATGGAAATAAAATTAATTTTAAGGAAATTTTTGACTTTTATAATTTAAATAAAGATAAATCTGTTTTGGAGATTGTTAATTCTTTTTCTAAATATTTAATTAAAGATAAAGCAGGGGAATTTATTGGGGCGCGTATGGGTAGACCAGAAAAAGCTAAACTAAGAAAACTTGTTGGAAGTCCGAATGTTTTATTTCCTGTTGGGAAAGAAGGAGGAAGGTTGAGGAGTTTACAAGCAGCTTGTAAAGAAGGAAAAGTTTGGGGGAGCTTTCCTATTTATTATTGTGATTCATGTCAAAAAGAAACAATCTATCTAACTTGTGAAGAATGTAATTTAATTACTAAGCCGATGTATTATTTTATGGAAACAAAAGAAAAACTTTTTAGTAAATCTAATGAAAATTCTTCTAGAGAAGGAGTAAGATATTGTAATAAATCAATAGATATAAATCATTATTATGAACATGCATTAAAAAGATTGGGAGTATCTAAGGAAGAAGCTCCTCTTTTGATTAAAGGAGTTAGAGGCACTTCTTCTGCAAATCATGCTGTAGAGGACTTATCTAAGGGAATTTTAAGAGCAAAATATGATTTACAAGTAAATAAGGACGGAACTATTCGTTTTGATGCAACAGAATTACCTTTACTTTACTTTAAACCTAAAGAGGCTTATGTGAGTGTAAAAAAACTTCGTGAAATAGGTTATCATAAAGATATTTTTGGAGAAGAATTGGAAAGAGAAGACCAAATTTTGGAATTAATGCCCCATGATATTTTATTACCTAGTTCCTTTGACTCTTTAGACGAAAGAGCAGATGATGTTTTTTTTAAGGTTTCTCGTTTTGTCGACGAGGAGTTGGAAAAGGTTTATGGACTTGAAAAAATTTATAATGTCCAAAATAAAGAAGATTTAATTGGTAAATTGGGTGTTTGTATGGCTCCTCATAATTGTGCAGGGGTTATTTGTAGGTTTGTAGGATTTTCAAATACACAGGGTTTATTTGCTAGTCCATATATGCATGCTGCTGTAAGAAGAGATTGTGATGGAGATGAAGCAGCAATTATGCTTCTTGGAGATGTTTTACTTAATTTTTCAAGAGAATTTTTACCAAGTCATAGAGGAGGAACACAAGATGCTCCCCTTGTTTTAAATGCAAAAATAGATGCTGGAGAGGTGGATGATCAAATACTGGATTTTGAATTTTTAATGAATTATCCTCTTGATTTATATCGTGCTGCTGAAAAAGGAGTTCATTCTTCAGAAGTTAAAGTAAATACTGTACGAGAGATTTTAAAAAAAGGAGAGAATCCTTTTTTGAGAGCAGGTTTTACACATGATACAGATAATTTCAATGAAGGGATTTTGTGCTCTTCATATAAACGTTTATTGACAATGAAAGATAAGGTGAATCATCAAATGAATTTGGTCGAGAAGTTGAGGTCAGTGGATACTTCAGATACTGCAAGATTAATTATAGATAGACATTTTATAAGAGATATGAGAGGTAATCTCAGAAAATTTTCTATGCAAGAATTTAGGTGTGTTGGATGTAATGAAATTTTAAGAAGAGTTCCCCTAAACGGGGTTTGTCCTTTTTGTAGAGGCAAACTTATTTTTACAATTCATGAGGGAGGAATAAAGAAATACTTAGAACCTGCCTTGGATTTGGCTAAAAAATATAATCTTTCTAATTATATGCAACAGAATTTAGAACTTGTAAAAAGATATGTTGAGAGTATTTTTGGGAGAGAATTAGAAAAACAAGAGAACATAAGCAAATGGTTTTAATTTTCATTAAAGAAGATATAATAAAATTGTAGGAATTAATAAACATCCCATCATCTGTGTTTTTTTAACATTGAGTTGAATACAATACAATCCTACTAATGTAGATATTCCAAATACAAATAATCCAAGAATCCCAGAGATAATTAAAATTAAAACACTAAGAAATAAAATAGTCCATTTAGAGAGTTTATTGTAATCTATTTTTTCTATATATTTTATAAACAATATGGATAATTTTTTTGTAAGAAAAAAGGAAATTATTCCTGAAATTAAACAAACAATAATAATTAAGATTAAACTTTGAAAGGTTACTTGCCCAAGGAGAGATTGCACTGCTGCAGCTGCACCTGTACGGGTTCTAGATATACTATATAGAGACACGAAGGAAAGTCCCATAACAAATACATTTACTATTCCTAAAAGTATAAGAAAATCTTTTTCGTTTGTTCTAGATATTTGGTTTCCAATAACTGCTGCTTGTCCTCCTCCTAATCCTGGAAGAAAACCACAAAAAGGAGAGGCGATTATTGCTCCAGATAGAGGACGCATCATGTTTTTTAATTTTATCTTTTTGAAATTAGTTTTTTGTTTGGGTATTTTTGTTTTTTGTTTTATACTCAACAATAACATAGAGCTACCAAACAATCCACTTAAAAGAGGTAAGAGAGGTTCTTTTAAATTTAAATCTAATACAAGGTATCCAAGAACTCCAGTCATAATCATTACAAGGAATGCCTGGAGTTTATTTTTTTCTGAGAAAATCATAATTATACAAACTAAGATTAGGATGTATGGAATTACTTTTTGTATTGTAGGATAAGTTTTAGACAATAAAAACGAGAGCGGTAAAAAAAGAAGAACTAAAAGAATAACTCCGCTTAATCCCCCATAAGCAGTTCTCATTACTGCTTCGTGTCCTTTTCCTTGCTTTAGCATTTCGTGTCCAGGAAGTACAGCTAATTCTGTATCTGTGTCTGGACAACCAAGAAAAATACTTGGAATGAAATCAATAAAAGTGTGGGCTATTGCAAGAGACGAGATAAATACAACCAGATATATCATAAACGAATGATTAGAGAAAGAAGAGGAGAGAGTCACTAAAAATGTTCCTACAAGATTAATATGTATTCCAGGGAATAAGCCTGTGAATACCCGCGAATACATATAGAGGGTTTTATAGACGATAAAACACTTATATTTTGGGTGTTTTTTGGATTAATTGGCGTGGTATGAAAGGCGTTAAATCCAAAGTGGTTTTTTAGGGTTGGTTTTACGTCGGGGGTTATCATCTTTTAATATCTCTTTTATGTTTAGATATTTTGGGTTTTGGGGCGTTAGTATCATTTTCTTTCTTTTTTGCTTTCTTTTTTATTTGTTTTATCTCTTTCTGTTTTTGAATTATTTTATTATTATCTCTTTCTGTAAGATGTCCGATTTTAGTATTAAGTAATTTATCTTGTGTTAAACCTTTTCTTAAATCAAGTTCTAGTCCTTTTTGCATTTCTGTTTCATATTCAAATGTTTTAACTTTTTTTAGATATTTTAAAAGCGCTTCTTGTTCTTCTATTTCTTTTTGTAAATTATCTACTTCTTTTTGTGTATCGCAAACACTCCAAAAATCCATATCAAAATTTTCTCGCATATTAGCCATACCCGTCCATAGATATATTTTGTTATCTGTATGTTTGTAAATAAAGATTAATTCTAATTTCCTTAATTTATCAATATGTGGTTTAAGATTTTTGTGTTTAATCTTTAATGCTGTGGCTAATTCTAAAACGCCCATCCCTTGATTAGATTTATCTAGCATTTCTAAAATCTCTAAATCTATGCTATCAAACAAAACACTCGCACGCTGTCCTATATTCCTTTTATCCATAAGAGAAATAAAGGAGTGTAACTTATAAATCTTTCCAATAAAGGATATATCCTTTTAAAGTAAATAAATAGAAACATTTATATAGTAGTTATAATTTAATATCCTATGAAAGAATATAACCTTTTAAAGAAAGAAGAGATAAAAGCTAACCCTACTATGAAAGTCCAAGAGAAAATTTTAGAGGTTATTGAAAAATCTAAAAATCCTATTTCTATAACTTCTATTTCAAAATTATCAAAAACTTCTTTTTACCAAACAAAAGTATCCATAGATTTTTTATATAGATTAGGGATATTAGATTTAATTATTTCTTCTGGAAATTCTACTTTTGTTATTTTAAAAAAACAAAATTGCGAGGTTACAAACAAATGAGCTCTACAACATATATGTTAAGGATACGGCTAACAGAAGAACAAAGAAAGCGCCTAGAAGAATTATCACACGCAGACGGCGAGGTTACATTAAGCTCATATTGTAGGAAAAAACTTTTTGAAAGTTTAAGTACGGAAATAAAATTAAATAAAATTTTGGAGATGTTGAATAAATCTAAAAAATAGAGCGTGATAAAAATGTGTGTGTATAATGAGCTTATAGGGAAAAAAATAAAAGTTGTGTGGGAAGATAATTTTAGAGATAAAGCGCTTGTGGGTATTCTTAAAGATTATCTTGAAGAGGATAAAGCCATAGTTATTTTTACAGAACGTAACCAAACATTTCTTATTAAGATAGCGCAGATAAAAACTTTAAATGAGGTTGTTGGAAATGGATATTAAAATTTTAGAAACCGCGCTTAAAGAGATTGAAAAAAATGTTAGGGTTTTGGAAAATTCTAAATTTGAAAAAATTAAAACCCTAGTTAAAAATGGGCGACAAGTAAAATTAACTTTATCTAATGATGACTTAACTAATTTGTTTGATGTTGAAAAAATTGAGAGTGTTGAAAAATTTACTAACAGCGATAGATTTTCTAAAAACAAAAATGTTAAGCTTTTTGAATTTAAAGGGGGGTTTGTTATTTTAAAATGAACGGCGAGGATAATTATAGCAGTAGCGAGAATTTAGATTTTAGAGATATAGTTTTAAGTTATATGCGTAGAGTTATGGATTTGAATTTAAATATAATTTCACAAGAAAATATTTTAGATTATGCTAAATGTTATAAGCGTGCTGTGTTGGGCTTGAATGATATTCTATTACCTTTTTTTGATGATGAGATGAGTAGAGCTTATGAGAATTTTTTAGATGATTATGATTGGATGATGAGGAATAATACCACAGAAAACGGCACGAAAATAAGTGATGTTAATGAGTATGTTAGTGGAATTATGAAAGTTTGTAGGGGGTTGTTTAGGGAATTAAATAAACTTCTTAACAGAAATGATTATTTGAAAAGTAAGGTTTATGGTGAAACTAAAAACGAAGTCGCGCGAGAGCGTGAGGATGATGAGGAGTATTAAAAATGGAAAGTGAAAATAGTTTTATTGTGAATGATAAATTAGAGTTTAGACAAATTGTTTTAAGCCATATAAGGAATATTCTTAATTTGAGTTTGCGAAGTAATAGGGATGGCGAGAAATTAACTTTATACTTTAATTCTATTGAGGCGCTAGCTGATGTATTAATACCTTTTTATGATGAGCAAATGAATAAAGAAATAGAACAATTTGAAAGCACACTTATAAAAATTCAAAAAGAAAATAACGAGCAGTTAAGGGCGTTGTGTCCTGCGGATTATTCTAGTAGATACGCGGGCATACATTACGCTAAAAAGAAAAGCGCTTATAGAAATATTTTTAGAAAATTAAACATCTTGTTGAAACGAAACGACTATTTGAAGAGTAGCGTTTATGGTGAGGATAAAGATGAGATAGCACAAGAAGAGGGCGAAGATGATTAAATTAAATTTTAGCGAAAGCGGGAGTAACACAAATGAAAAAAGTTAAAGATAACCAAGTCACAGACGTTCTTAAAGATGATAGAATTAGTGACGAGGATTATTGGAAAGAATACGCCTTAACTGATGAGGGTATGCAAAACCACGAGATAGAGTTAGATGTTGTTTGTAAGTTTAAAGGAATTAACGGCGGTGTAATTTATGAAACAAAAGAAACAGCGATTAACTGCAATTTGCACGATTTAGAAACGTGGTTTAGAAATCTTAAAAAAGTTATTCGTATGCTAGACGAAACTATTTCAGATAAAGAAGTCGGTGAGGGGTTTTAACTTCACCACTTCTATTTTTTAAAAATGGAAAACACAAATAGCTATACAAACGATAAACTAGAATTTAGACAGATTGTTCTAGGGCATATTAAAAGAATTTTAGAGTTGAGTAGCCACGAGTTAAGAGATACTACTTATATTATAAGTCACGGAAATTTTAGCGATACAAAATACCAAGAGGATACAAGATATAGTTATATACAGGCGATTGAAAATTTATCGTTTGTGTTAATGCCTTATTTTGATAAAGAAATGCAAAAGGTTTATGAGAGTTGTGTAGGAATTATTAACGCTTATGATTTTCAGATTGAGAGCGCATACAAAGAAGAGATTAAATTAATTTTAAAAGAATTAGGAAAAGATAGCATAAACGTAAAACCTTATTGTTTAGATAAAAAAATAGAGTGTGCGAAAGCGTTATTTGTTGCGTTGAATATGTTATTAAAAAGAAATGATTATTTGAAGAGTGCGGTTTATGGTGAGGATAAAGATGAGTTGGGTGTTGAGGATGATAATGAGGGGGGTGAGGAATAATGGCTAATGCAGTTTATATTTATCGCGGGAAAGCTAAAAAGAATAGTTGGGCGCGTTGGATGGTTAGCCGAACTATGAAACAAAATAAGAATAATTTAATTTCAGTTGTGGGAAAAACGGGGAGTGGAAAAACATTAAGCGCTATTTCAATATGTGAGATTATGAGCGAAATGGATGGCGTGCCTTTTGATGTTAGAACACACGTAGTTTTTACTTTAAAAGAATTAATGGATTTAATTAATAGCGGAAAGTTAAGGAGAGGTAGTAAAATAGTTTGTGACGAATTTCAGTGTAGTATATCCGCGCGTGAATTTCAAAGCAAAGCAAATAAAGTTTTCAATTATGTGTTAAGCACGTTTAGACATTTAAATTTAACTTTATTCTTTTGCACACCTTTTGAAACTTTATTAGATAAGAACACTAGAAAGTTATTTCACGCACGTTTTGAAACTATGAGCATTAATAAGAATAATCAAACGTGTAGATTAAAACCGCGTTATATTGAGTATGCGGATTTTAAAGCCGAGCCATATAGAAAACAAATGTATATCTTTTTTAAGGATGATAAAGGGAATAATAAATCGCGTCAGTTGTTTTGGTGGGATGTTCCGCGCCCGAGTAAAGAGAGTGAGGTTGTTTATGAGAAAATGAAAACAGATTTTACTAGCCGATTGAATAAAAACATTTCGTTAGAGCTAGCTAATGAGCGGGGCTTAACAGATAAAGAAGAGGATGAGATAAAGGTTAGAAAGCCATTAACAGATAAGCAAGAGCGGGTTATGAGAGTGCTAGCCAACATAAAAGAGAGTAATAAATATGCGAGCGCTAGCAAAAAGTTAGGTATTTCTTTAAGCACAATACACCAAAACAAGACATTAGCAGAAAAGAAAGGTTATACATTAGAGGAGTTTAAAGAAAATGATGATTGAAAACACTGATAGGGGCTTATATATAGAAAATACTAGGGTTTTCGGTGTTTTTAGGTATATTTCGCCACTAAAACGCCCACGCGCGCCCATTAAATTAACTTATAAGGTGAGAACTTTTAGGTATTGTCATAGTAAAATAGGGGGGTTGTGTTAGGATGAAGATAAGGATACAAGACAGCAATAAGTTTATTGATGTGGATGTTGCACACCCTTATTTATTAGGTGATGTTAATGTATATGAGCGAGAACTTAAACCAAAGATACAAGAGATTATAGATAGGGATAACTTAAAGTGTAGTGGTTGCGGAAAGCCATTAAAAAATAATGGTTGGATTTGTATTAATCACCGCCCGAAGAGTGCGCTTAATATGAAAGAAACTTATAGGGTTGAGGATGAGAACACGGGCGAGGTTTATGGTGAGGGTGAGTTTGAGTTAAAAGATATGTGGGCTATGTTCTTATTCTGTTTTGATACTAGGGAAAGTTGTTTAACTAAATGGAAAGATAAACGCCCAAAATGAAAAAAGATATTGAGGGGATGAGCCGAGAGGAGTTAGTTAAATTAATTAGTAATATGATTAATGAGCGTGAGTTTGGAATAAACCCTATTAATAAAGTTAGTGTTTGTGATGTTGAGGTTGCGAGTAGTGTAGAGAGTTTAGACAGATGTAAGAAAGCTGTTAATGATTTGATTAAGACAAATAAAAAGTTTATCACATTAAGACAAAATAAAATTAAAGCTGATAGTTTGGGTTATTTTGGGTGAAGTGAATGTATTACTACACAAGTGAATGTAGTAATATGTAGTAATTCACGTTTTATAAACCCTGAATTATTAGAAAAAATTAAAGCCGTAACGTGCGCGAACACAATTACGGCTATCATTCCGTAACCAAACAAAATGATAATAGAAATATTGCAAATAAGATTAATAAAAGTATGGGTGTGTTTAGCTGTTTGTTTGTTACTTAAAGATAGAGATACTAAAAGATGTTCTTGTTGTGGTTGTGAGCTTGATGTTGAAGATTATTTTTTTAATAATGTTTGTGAGTGTTGTGGTAGCTCACAGGGTTACGATAAAGAGTATTTTGAAAATTCAGATTTAAATTATAGGGGTGTAAGATGTTTAAAGATATAGAATTATTTAACCCGAAGTTTATAAGAGTTGAGCGAGAGAATGATAATGTTGTTTTTGATTTTGAAAATAATATTTATGTTGCGCGTGATAAAGATAAGTATGGGAGTTTAAGTTTTGAAGATTATTTAAAGAAAGCAGAACACGAACACGGAGTTTTAAGTTATCATATTTCTTTAAGGAGTGCGGATAATAAAAGAGCGCTGTTAGTTTTTGAAAGTGATGAGGTTGGGGGTGAAGAGGTTATATTAAAGTTGTGTGGATTGATTAGAGAGAAAGGAATTAAATTTATTTTAAAAGATAGTGGAAATAGAAGTTTGCATTTAGTAATACCAATTTTATGTAATGAGAAACAAGATTATGAAAAACAATTTAACACTATCTTTTATTTGTTGAGTGAGAAAGAGCGGGCGTTTATTGATGTGCAGTTAAATAATATTGATAAACAAGTTAGAGGTTTTGAGAGTTTGCATTTAAAGACATACAAACAAAGCGAGATTAAGAGCGGTAGTTTAGAAAATATTAATAATAATTTATGTTCTGAAAATACAAAACTGATTAATTCTTTTAGCGGTGTATTTCAGAAATCGGCTTTAATTTCTAGTGCGGGTGTTACTTCGGTTATGGGGAAAAGTAAAGACACCCGTTCTAGTTTTTTATTTGATAGTATTGAGTTGAATAGACAAGAACAGCTTTTAGAAGTTGCTAGGAATTTAAAAAAAGGTGAGCGTGGTGTTTGCTTAACATACATAGCTAGCAAGTTAAAAAAGAATGATGAGAATAAAAAGTTTTTTGAAAGGGTTGTTAAAGCTGTTAAGGATAAGCGAGAGTTTGATATTAATGAGGAGTTGAAAAAAGGGTTAGCGATTTTTGAGAAAGGTTATAGTAAAAAGCTAGTTGATAAGACAGAACACGGGCGCGAGATTGTTAAGGCGTTGTATGGTTATCAAAGAGAATTAATTATTAAGCGTGGGATAAATGAGGTTTGGAATGATTATTTAGGTAGGGTTAGCGGGATTGAGGATAAAGAAAAACGTGAGAGAAAGATTAAAGAGTGTGAAGAGGCGAAAGCATTTTTAGAAGAGAGAGGGTTTTTAGAGTTTATACCCGACGCACGAAACGGGATACAAATTTATCATAGTTTAAGATTAATGGAAAATAGCGCGGGCTTGAAAATTACACGTGAGGATTATAATGTTTTGGATTTAGGAAATAAAGAAGATATGATTAAAGGCGCGCTAGCTGAAAGTGGGCTTAATGATTTTAATGAAGAGTTGAAAGAGGTTAATGAGCTTGTTAAGAAAGAGTTAGAAAGTAAGAATAAATTAATTGAGTTTAAACCCGAGATACCTAAACCCGCTAAAAATGATTATGGTGATTTTGGTTTAATGAATAAAGGAAATAAGAAATTTACAAAAATCTATTATGATATTGAAACAGATTACAAACAAGAGGCGTGTTTAATTGGTGTTTATAATAAAGAGTTAAAGAGGATTGTGTTAGCGCAGATTGTTAAAGAGATTAGATTAAAAGAGGGTGAGCAAACATTAAACCCGAGATTTGAGAAGAGTTATAAAAATGGTTTTGAAATTATTAAGTGCGAGGTTGTTAATGGTTATGAGGCGGTTTTTTTAGCTGATAGCGAGAGTTATTTAGCTTGTGTTTGTAATTCTTTAATGAGGCAGGGGGATAAAACACCTAGCATATTAAAGAATATGATTAAAGGCGTTGATGTTAATTTTAATTTTTTTAGTGAGATATACAATAATAAAAGGCGTAGCTTGTGGATAGCGCATAATTCTAATTTTGATATTAACAAATTAAACTTAACAGCTAGAAAAGGTTTAGTGCATATTGATAGTAGCGGGGTTAAGGTTGAAGATATTGTTATTAATACTTTTGGGAATAAGAAAAGATATCTAGGTTATTTATTTAATCCGAATAAAAATTTAAATGAGCGAGAGAAATGGGGAGTTAGTTATAAATTAGGGAATAGAAATATAGGAGTTTATTTTAAAGCAGGAACTAAAAAATATGGGTTGTATGAAAAGCCCGAGATTGAATTAAAACCTATTCAGAAAGAAAGCGATAATTATGTTTATGCGCTTGATAGTGTTTTAATTGCTAGGGCGTTGCAGAAAAAAAGCGCTAGCTTGAAAGCGTTAGGTGAAGAGTATAACACAGAAATTAAGAAAGCTGAAAGTGAATATAATTTTAAGGGTGGTGAGTTGTGGAGTGATGATAAAAAAGATATTAGCGAGGTTGAATATTTAATTAAAGATTTATTTGTTACTGATTATATTTTTAGGGAGTTGTGTAATGAGTTAGATGTTATTGAGGATTTGCTAGGATTAGTTAAGATTGATAAGAATAGAATTAAAAAACACGCGTCTGAAATGCCTTATTTGTATAGGGTTTATTCTACTGCAAGTTTAAGTAAGCTGTTTTATCAAATAAAATATAGTGAGGATTATGATGATTGGAAAGTTAAACACGGCAATTCTAAATTTTATGAAAATATAAACGAGCTGTTTAAAGAGGTTTATAGCGGTGGTAGAGTTGAGATATTTAGGCACGGGATTATAAAAGATAAGAAAATTATTTATTCGGATTTTGCTAGCTTATACCCGCATACTTCTTATTTAACAAATATAGAGCCGTTAATGAATGATATTTTAAACAAGAATTTAAAATTTACTTCGGATATTGAAAAAATAGAATATGATTTTTGGGTTATGATACATAAGTTAGCAAAGAAAATTAAAAATAAAGAGCCGTTTGTAAAAGAGGATTTTTGTGATAGCGCGGTTTTGAATGTTAAACTTAATGATGTTGATTTAAGATTATCTAGGAAAGCGAGCATAGTTAAGGGTGTTGTTAAAACAGACGCAAATAAACGTAATCGTTGCGATTTGATTATAAATAAAGATAGTGTTGTTAATGTTAGTTGTTATGATTTATGTTATGCAGTTTTAGAAAAACATTTAATTGATAATGTTAGTTTAGAAGATTTGCAGAAAAAAGTTATTTTCAATAAGGGTTTAATGGTTGAGCCGAGTTATAAGACATCTAAAAATAATGATATGCACACTTTACTTTATGAAAGAAGAGGTAGTATAAAAAATGAGATTAAGGCGCTTGATCAAATTAAAGAGAATAACGAGAAGATAAAACATTTAGAAAGCCAAAGCCAATTTATGAAAATTGTTTTAAATGCGGGTTATGGAATTACTGCGGAATTTACAAACGATAGAGCGGGGCAGTTTTATAATCCAATTTTAGCGAGTAGTATAACGGGGATGGCTAGGTTAATGAATAATTTAGTTGAGGTTAGCGCTAGATTTTATAATTTTGATATTTATTATTCGGATACTGATAGTTGTTTAATGGATAGCGAGGGTTATGAGATTGTTAGCAATTTGTTTAAAGATATTTGTGAGTTGAAGAATGAATTAAGCGAGGGTGTTTTTGTTAATAATATGGTTATTGTAGGCGCGAAAGAATACGCATATTTTACAAATAATAAAGATGAGTATGGTGTTAAAACGCACGGGGTAGGATTTAGAGCGAGTAGTTATAAAAATGTTTTAGAGAGTTTGTTTAGAGATTTAATTAGCGGTGTTGATAAAGAAACAGCAATAAAAAGCGCTGTTGGGTTTGCGCCTTTATTGAGAAATTTTAATTTTTCGCACGTGTTCGGTAGAAATAGCACACTATACACGGGATTAGCGGGCATTATTAATACAAAAAAAGAAGTTTTAGGCGAGTATAAAATTGATGATAGCGTGTTTAGATGTTATAGTTATGGAAAAACAGGTTTGTTTATTTCTGATTGTGAGAATATAACAAAAGGAACGTTCGGTTTGATGTTTAGATTAAGTGAGCCGAAGATTTATTTTTTTAGTGTTAAGTATGGGTTTAATGAAAAAATGTTAAAAGAAGTTTTAGAAAATATTGAGGGAATACCCGAAGATAAAAGAAAATTACTTTTAGAGAGATTAGATACTAAATATAGCGAGGTTTTATTTTTAGAGAAGTATTTAGGAAAAAACGAAGATAATGTTAAGCGTAAGATTTTAGAAAATGGTGTTTGCGTGCCGTTTGATTGTGAGATTAAAGAGGATATTGATATTAGTTTTAATGAGAAAGAGTTAGCGTTAGATGGTGTTGAGTATTGCGGGTTTGTTGATTTACCGAAATTTGATTTTGCTAGTAAAATGCAGGCGGATTTAACAACATTTTACAGCAAAGCTATAACATCAATAAGTAAGAGTTTGAGTTATTGGTTTGCTAAAAGACAAAACCCCGAGAGCGCAGACGAGATTTTTAATAAAAGAAATAGTGAATTGTTGATACCGCAAAAGAAAAACGAGATTATTGTGCCGTTAAATATGATTGAGATACCCGAGAGTGAGATAAAAATTATTAATGAGTTAGAAGAGCGAAAGAAAATTAAAATTTTAGATAAATATTATTACCGAGCAAAGCCGAACGAGTTTAGAAAAATAAAAAAGGGTTATGAGTTTGATGAGATTAAAGATTTTTTATTAAGTGAGTTGAAACCGAGAAATACAATAATAACCGAAGTGTTTAATAAAAAGAAATATTGGTTTGAAGTTACTAGCCATAAAGCAAATAAACATAATGCTATTTTAAGGATTAATGTAGTTGTTGGAAACCCGCCAAAACTAAAATATTATTTATGGATTAATCCAACACCTTTTTTTAATGTTGAGTTGTGGAAAGCTAGCTATACCGATTTAATGTTTAGTAGTGAGGGGTTAAGTAATGTTGTGAATAAGGTTTTTGAAATAGCTTATAACAATTCAGAAAAACAGCACGGCGCGGTTTATAATTCAATTTTAAGCGGATTTTCTAGGGGTAGTAGTTACAGCTTAAACGATTTGAAAAAGAATAATAAATATTTTTTAGATATTTGTTATAGTGTTGCGTGCGCTTTTATTGTTATGAATAGTGTTAAGCATAGCAGTTTAAAAATAGGGCGTTTAGATTTGAGTTTGAATGTTGAGAAACAAGTAAGTGAAGATAAACAAGATTTAGTAGTTACGTTTTTACAAAAGCAATTAAATAGAGAGGTTAATGATTTTTTGGATTTTAAGAGTAAGAAAAATTTTGTTGATAGGGTTAGGTTAGGTGAAGATATTTATACGGCTAGTGGCGGGCATTATTCGGGGCTTGTGAATAAAAGAACAAAAATAAGCCAAGTGATTTATAACAAAAGCCAACAGCTAGATTATAAAATGATTAAGGCGAGTAGAAAGAAAAATATGAGTGCGTTGATGTTACAAAGATTAAGTTTAGAAAAAGAAAATTTTAAAGGAGTATGGCGTTTAGAAGTGCAGGCATACGGATATAAAGCAATTCAGAAAGCTGTTAATAGCTATGATAGAATTATGAAAAAAATGAGTAAGCTGTTATTTATTGTGATTAGGTTGGTTAATAAAATTGATATGCGCGAGTTTGTTGTATTAAAACAATTCGGTGAAGAGGGTAGAGAGTTTAGTTTTTGGTTTAATGATATTTCAAAAGAGAGATTTAAACCGCCGTTATTGTTGGTTACGTGATTAATTCTATTTGATTTTTTAAGAAAGTTTGGTTAGCTTTTGCTTTATTTATTGATTAAGTGAATGTATTACTACATATTACTACATTCACCCGAGAGTGTGTTTTGAGGTGAATGTATTACTACATTCACTTTATTTTGTGGTATTTTTTGAAGAGGATATTAGCACGAACGAATATACCGCCTTTATTATTACTATAAGTAAAACTATTCTCCGAACGATTAGGGTTAAGAAATAGGGCGTAGCGCGTGTTTTAGCGTGTTGTAGGGCGTGCTAGGGCTTGTTTAGAGTTAGATAGGGATAACTCTTTAAGTTTAGAGTTTTCTTGTTTTAGCTGTTGATTTTCTTTAAGTAGCTCTTTAATCTTCTGTTCTATAAGCTCTAATTTCGCTTTCTGTGTTTGGGGCTTTATTTTTTTCGTCATCATTAAAGTAATCTTTTTTAACCTTTATTAATCTTAATGCAGTTTGAAAATCGCTAGCGGATATTTCACCACGAGCGAAACGCTCTTCTAAAATTTGTAGTGGTGTTTTATTTTTTGCGATTATTGGGATTGAATAATTTAAAGCGTTGCTAGGATTTTCTTGAAATAGTTTTGTTTTAATAGGAATGTTAAAAGCAAAATCTACACTTTCTTTTTTTGTTTTATCTGACATCTTCGCGTAAATTTGAGTTGTTGAAACTTGATTATGTCCGAGCAAATGAGAAACGGCGTATAAATCCCGTGTTCTTTCATAAACATAAGTTGCGTAGAAATGTCGCAAGTGGTGAAAACGATATTTGTAAATTGTGCTATCTTCTCTATTATTAAATTTTCTTTTGTATTTAACTTTATATTCTACAACATCTAAACCCGCTCTATGCCGAGCTTCTGAAAACCATATATGCAAAGTTTTAACTCTTAAAGGATTGTCGGGCGATTTTTCAGACGGAATAAAATATTTACCGCCGTCTATAATATCTAACCATTTCTTTATAGGGCTTATAGCTATTTCGGGAATAGGCACAATTCTATCTTTACCATAACCTTGTTTTGTTCTGTTGGGGTTTTTACTATCTCTTATTTTTATCTGTCGCCGTTGTAAATCTATATCACCGATTTGTAAGTTACAAATTTCTCTAATTCTTAAACCACACATTAGAGCCATAAAACACGCGATTGAACATTTAGGAATTAAGATATTTTCAAATAGCTTAACAAGTTGTTCTTTCGTTAATAAATCGGGTAGTTTGTTTTTATTTGACATTTTCTTTTTTTAACTCTTTCAAAAAACATTTATCTGAACAGAAAACTTTTTTTGATTTAATTTTCATTTGTTTAAATTTATTAATATAATCTAAATATTCAATATCCCAAAATTCTTTTAACTTTAATATTATTGTTTGAACATCACCCTTAACACCAAAGTTTTTTATTTCTTTATTACAATAGGAACATTTTTTATTTTTCTTTATTAAAGTGTTTTCTATTATTAAAAAACTGAATATTTGTTTATTTTCTTTTATATCTTGTTCTTTCCAATTATAACTTCTAAGATAGTGTTTTGTTACATCAATAACTATTTTTATTTTATTCTTCATTTTTTATAAACTCCCGACGATATTAGTTATTTCTTCCATCATCAATAAACCATTATTACTCATTTTAGATTTTTTACGATTATCATTTATTAACATAGCTTTCTTAAAAGTAATCTGTCCGTTTTGCAGTTTATCTTTAACATCTGACGGCAGACGGCACGCAATAAACCAACGATAAGTAGTAGAGGGATTGAGTTTATTTTTTAACATATAATCATAAACTATTTTTTCGTTTGTGGTTAATTCTCTCTTATTAACAATATTTTCTTTAACCGCTCTACGCCCATAATACAATTTACCATAATAAAAATTTCTGATATGGGAAAGCATAGACAAAAATCTATCCTCATCTACTTCGGGAATTAGCGCCTTTAAATCTTTTTTAATTCTGTTTATTCTATCAAAGATAGGAATTTTTTTATTTTTATAGCGAACGTTCTTATTGATAAACACGTGATTATTTACTTTATTCATATACATTTTAGAAAACTCCTTTTAAAATGCGTTATAGCATTATTGTAGCAAATTATAGAAATAGAGGGTATAAACCCGTGGTTTGTGGGTTGATTTGCCTGTGAAAATTCCCACAACAATTCCAAGAATTATTGCAATTATTATCTCAATA
>ENA-UPSM01000766-UPSM01000766.1-activated-sludge-metagenome-genome-assembly--contig:-NODE-766-length-44748-cov-10.846016_pt1 | contig 44748 bp, 41 predicted proteins | sample MGYA00238181_ERZ773283 | MGnify/ENA primary metagenome ERZ773283 (study PRJEB29023, sample SAMN05720199) | activated sludge metagenome | isolation source: Anaerobic digester | place: Japan... | reverse complement strand
TTGGTCTCATTCCCTTATTTTATCGCGTTTTTATCCCCGAGCGAATATCAATAAAAACACGCGCTCACCTGCTCAAGCGCGATGCACTGGCATTGTATTTTGCCTATCGCGACCCGCGCACCCCCTGGTATGCCCGCCTGTTTGCTGCCTATGTGGTTGCCCGAACGTTCAGCCCCATTGACCTGATCCCCGATTTTATCCCTGTTTTGGGCTATCTCGACGACTTGATCCTCACCCCGCTGGGCATAGCCCTGGCTCTAAAGATGATCCCTGCCCAGGTCATGATGGCTGCGCGCCAGCAAGCCGATGCCTCTCTGCAATTTAAAAAACCGATCAATGGGCTTTATATCGCTCTGGTTATCCTGATCTGGTTGTTATTGGCGCTTGTTGTTGGCCTGGTGGTCTGGAATCTGGCCCATACAGGTGCTTGACAAACCCTTTATCCTGATTACAATCAAGGTATTCAAAACCAAAGGAATCAATACGCAATGCTGCGATACAAAGTAATTCTCAATCCGGCGGCTGGCCGTGGAACTGCCCGAGCACAGCTCCCTTTTGTCCGCCAGGCGCTGGAAGGTTATGGCTTATCGATAGATGTTGCCGAAACGGCTCGTCCTGGTCATGCGCTCGATCTGGCGCGTCAGGCCGTAGCTGATAACTTTGACGTCATTGTCGCCGGTGGGGGCGATGGCACGGTTAACGAAACCATTAATGGCATGATGCAGGCCAAACAGCAAGGATTGGGCCGTGCGGCGCTGGCAGTCATCCCCCTGGGGCGTGGCAACGACTTTGCCGCCAGCATGGGCGTGGGCGCCGATTGGCAGCGTGCCTGCCTGGCAGTGGGCGAAAACCACCGCCGCTGGATTGATATTGGCCGTTCTGTCGGCGAGTTTTACCCCGATGGACGTTATTTCGGCAACGGCGTGGGCATTGGTTTTGATGCCGTGGTCGGCTTCCAGGCTGCTAAAATGGCGCATATCTCTGATTCTTCCTATGTGGTTGCAGCCATCAAGACCATCTTCCTGTATTTCAAAGCCCCCGAAGTCCAGCTTGTTGTGGATGGACAGACCTCAACGCTGCCCTGCTTAATGATCAACATTATGAACGGCCGGCGCCTGGGCGGCAAATTCTGGATGACGCCCAATGCCAAGCCCGATGACGGCATTATGGATTTGTGCATTGCCCGGCAGGTCAGCCGGTTGGAAATTCTTAAAATCATGCCGCTGTATCAAAGCGGCACACAGCACACGCACCCCGCCATCCGCACCATGCATGGCAAACGCGTGACCATTACCGCCCTGAAGGGGACGCTACCCGCCCATGCCGACGGTGAAACCTTGTGCACCGAAGGCCATCACCTGGAAATTGAGATCCTGCCCCACCAGCTTGAGCTTATTATTCCGCAGGACGCATGAAATTATCAGTACACGTGGTCAATCGAACAATTAAATTCGTCATCCGCATGATGTTTGATATGCAGGATGCCGAACTGGCGCGGGTGCCCCAGCAGGGCCCGTTGATTTTGGCCGTGAATCACGTCAATTCAATGGATGCTCCCATGGGCCTCTCGCATCTTTATCCCCGCCCCGTAGCTGCCATTGCCAAGGTCGAAACCTGGGATAATCCCCTGTTTCGCATCCTGTTCAACGTCTGGGATGGCATCCCCATCCGCCGCGGCGAAGCCGACCTGTCGGCGATCCGCCTGGCGCAGGAGGCGCTCGCCGCCGGCAAAATTGTGGCCGTGGCCCCCGAAGGCACCCGCAGCCGGCATGGCTGTCTGCAGGAAGGGCACCCCGGCATTGTGCTGCTGGCGGTGCGCAGCGGTGCGCCCATCCTGCCGGTGGTCTATTACGGCCATGCAGACTACAAAGAACAACTCCTGCACTTCCGCCGCCCCCGGGTTCAAATTGTCGTTGGGCAGCCATTTTACCTGGATGCAGGCGGCAAGGCCCTCTCCCGTGATGTGCGTGATCAAATGACCGCCGAGATCATGTACCAGATGGCTGCGTTGCTGCCGCCGCACTTCCGCGGCCACTATGCCGATATGAAGCAGGCCACCCAGGCCTATTTGCGGTTTGGCCCGCAGGCCGCACTTCAATTCTAAATTTGTCCATTCATTGGAGATTTTGTCCAAAATTTGTCCAGACCCCGGTGCATAATAAGATTATCAAATATGCTTTCTGGGGCGCTGGCGAAGGGAGCCGCGCAAAAAGAGGCCAATCGTGTAGGGGACTTGCACGATTGGCCTTTATCATTTAATTCATCGGTTGGTTAATCGGGCTGCAGGTGCGCCACAGTCACCCCATCGCCGCCTTCTTTGTCCTTCCCGTTTTCAAACGTAGAGACATGCGGCGAAGCCCTCAGCGCCTCGCGGACAACCACGCGCAGCCGCCCGGTTCCCTTCCCGTGAATGATCCGCACCCACGGCAGCCCTGCCAACGCCGCAGATTCCAGGTAGCGGTCCAGCGCATCCAGCGCATCTTCGGCACGCTGGCCGCGCAGGTCCAGTTCCAATCCCGGTGAGGCGTGAAAAGGCGCCATGGCGCTGCCAGAGACGCTGCGCTGCAGCGCAGGCGGCTCAACCTCAGCCGTTTGCGAGCGCTGCACATCCGTCAGCCGCGAGCGTATCCGCAGGCTGCCGATCATCACTTCCACTTCGTTCTCGCTCAGCGCGGTCACAATGCCATCCGCTTGCAGCGAGCGCACGCGCACCTTGTCGCCGGGGCGCAGGGGCCGCGCCACGCTGGGTTCAGTCCGGCTGACCGCGCGGCGCGCTACGGGCTGTTCAACGGTTTCCTGCAGGGTTTCAACGGTTTCTTGCAATGGCTTCAGGGCTTCAACCGGCTGATGTGCCCGCGCCAGGGCGCGGCGCACCTCATCCAGCTCGGTATGCAGGGCTTCCAGTTCTTCTTCAGCCTGGGTGCGGGCCTTGTCCAGAATCTTTTGCCGCTCGTCTTCAATTTTTTCCAGCCGGGCATTCAGTTCATTTTGCTGTTGATTCAGCCGGGCGCGGGTTTGTTCGGCCTCACCGCGGGCTTTTCGGGCCAGGTCGCGCTGATGATGAATCTCATCCAGCAGATCTTCGGCGCGCAGGTCCGTCGGGTCAATCATGGTGCGCGCCGCCTGGATGATCTCGCCGGGCAGCCCCAGCCGCTCGGCAATTGCCAGCGCATTCGAGCGCCCCGGCAGGCCAATCGTCAGATGATAGGTCGGCCGCAGCGTTTGCAGGTTGAACTCCAGGCTGGCATTGACCACCCCCACCGTGTTGTGGGCATAGGCCTTCAATTCGGGGTAATGCGTTGCCACCAGGCAGGGGATCCGCTTTTCCACTAGATTCGACAGGATGGCGCGCGCCAGCGCAGCGCCTTCCTGCGGGTCGGTCCCGGCCCCCAGTTCATCAAAGATGACCATGGTCTTGCGGTTGGCGCGCTTGAGGATCCGTACGATGTTGGTGATATGCCCTGAAAAAGTGGATAACGACTGTTCAATGGACTGCTCATCGCCAATGTCTGCATAGATATCTTCAAAGATACTCAACGTTGAGCCCGACTGCGCCGGAATGTGCAGCCCGCTCTGCGCCATCAAGGCCAGCAGCCCCACAGTTTTGAGGGTGACCGTCTTGCCGCCGGTGTTTGGCCCCGTAATCACCACACCAAACGTGCGTTCATCCAGCTCAACATCAATCGGCACCACGGTCTTAGAATCCAACAGCGGATGCCGGGCATGTCGCAGCATGATGGTGCTGCCGGGGTGTTCCCCGCCCCGGACGTTGCGATAGGGCACCAGCACCGGTTCAACCGCGTGCAGGTCTTCAGCATACTTGGCGCACATCAAGGCCAGATCCAGCTCAGCCAGGGCTTCCACAATCGCGTGCAGCTCTGCGGCATGCTCGCCCACCTGCGCAGACAGCGCCGCCAGGATGCGGCGTTCTTCGTCGCGCTCGGACAGTTGCAGCTCATGCCAGCGGTTGTTCAATTCCACCACCACCAGCGGCTCCACAAACAGGGTCTGCCCGGAGGAGGATTGGTCGTGAACGATGGAGCGCAGCCGCCCCTTGAAGTCTGCGCGCAGCGGGATCACATAGCGCCCGTTGCGCTGGGTGATGATTTGCTCCTGCAGGATCGGCTGATTCTTGGGGTCGTTGACCATCCGTTCCAGCCGGCTGAGCAGCCGCTCGTGCGCCACTTTGAGTTCTGACCGAATGGAAGACAGCGCCGGTGAAGCATTGTCCAGAATCTCTCCGCGTTCCGAGATGGCCCGCGAGATGGCCTCAATCAGGCCGGGTGGGGGCAGCAGCGGTGCCGCAATTTCGGCCAGCCGTGGCGACTGGGCGGATAGGCGTTCAAAGGTGCGCCCCAGCTCGCGTGCGCTGATCAGGGTATTGCGGACTTCCAGTAGTTCGGTGGGCAGCAGCACCGCCATCCGCGCCGCCCGTTCAGACAGCAGCCGGATATCGGTTGCGCCGCCGATGCCCACTTCGGCATTCACGTCCAGCAGGCGGCGCGCTTCGGTAGTGCGCGCCTGCCGCAGCAGGGCTTCGTCTAGATGGGTGGTGGGGCGCAGTTCGCGCGCCAGTTCCGCCGAGGCGCTGAAGGCCGCATAATCGGCCAGCCGCTGGAGAATCTTGGGGTATTCCAATATGGTAAGTGTTTTTTCGTCCATGGTTTCTTGTCCATCACCGCGCCGCCCGATTTTTAACAGCAATCGCGGGCGCCGCGCTTTAAGCAGATAGGGTTTGAAAATTCAGTTTCAAACTTGAATTGATCTGCGCAGCCGCAGCGCCCGCGAATTTTTGAAAAGCTTTTCAGCTAGGCGTTGTGATTGAACCCGCGTCCCACCCCGTAATAGGTAAAACCCATTTCACGGGTGCGCTGCGGGTCCCAGATGTTGCGGGCGTCCATCAGAATGGGCTGCCGCATAATCTGGCGGATGCGGTGCATATCAATTTGTTTGAATTCGTTCCATTTGGTCGCCAGCACCAGCGCGTCTGCGCCTTCGGCGACTTCATACGGGTTCTGGCACAGAATGACGCCCTTGAGTGCCGGGGCGGCATTGGCCATCGCCTGCGGGTCATAAGCGCGCACAATGGCGCCTTCATTTTGCAGCAGGTGAATAATCTCAATGGCAGGTGACTCGCGAATATCGTCCGTCTCGGGTTTGAAGGCGATGCCCAGCACGCCGACCACTTTGTCGTTCAGGCTGCCCAGTTCCTTGCGCAGCTTGTAGATCACCTTGCGGCGCTGGTTGCGGTTGATGTCCATCACGGCTTGCAAGAGCTGCGGGTGAGTGCCGTGCAGCACAGCCATATGCGCCAGCGCTTTCACGTCCTTGGGGAAGCAGCTTCCGCCCCAACCCAGCCCGGCTTCCAAAAATGCCGGGCCAATGCGCTTATCCAGGCCCATGCCGCGCGCCACTTCTTCCACATCGGCGCCCAGCTCTTCACACATATTCGCAATCTCATTAATGAAGGAGATGCGCGTGGCCAGGAAGGCGTTGGCCGCATATTTGATCATTTCTGCCGTGCGCAGGTCGGTGATCAGCACCGGACAGCGCAGTGCAGAATACAGCTCGCCCACTTTTTCAGCCGCGGGGCGGCTCAGCGACCCCAGCACCACCCGGTCCGGGTTCATGCAGTCCCCGATGGCCGAGCCCTCACGCAGAAATTCCGGGTTGGATACAACCTGAAATTCCAGCGGCTTGCCATTGCGCTGCTTGCGGATGATATCAGCCACCCAGTCGCCGGTGCCCACTGGCACGGTGGATTTGTTGATCACGATCACCGAATGATCCACCAAGTCGGCAATGCTTTCAGCCGCCTGCCGCACATACTGTAAATCAGCCTCGCCATCCACGCCAGAAGGCGTGCCGACGGCAATAAAGGCAAACTCAACATCCTTCAACGCCACTGCATAGTCAGTGGTAAAGCTCAATCGTCCCGCGGCCACATTGCGCGCCACCAACTGCTCCAGGCCGGGTTCGTAAAACGGCATAATATTTTGCTTCAACCGTTCAATCCGGCTTGCATCTACATCCATGCAAACCACGTCATTGCCCAGGTCGGCAAAACAGGCCCCCGTCACCAGGCCAACATATCCGGTTCCAATTACACAGAGTTTGCTCATCGGTTTATTTGATCTCCTGAAAGCGGATTATAACATCAGTTTGCCCGCGCGCACTTTTGTGATGCAGGTATAATCAATGGAAACCTTTGAAATTATTCCCGTGCACCAGAATTTTTGAACTCCTGGAGGACATATGACCGCACAACTTTTAGATGGTACCACACTTGCCGAACAGGTTCGCCTGGGGGTAAAAGAAGAAGTCGCTGCCTGGGTGGCATCGGGTCGCCCGGCGCCCTGCCTGGCAACCGTATTGGTTGGCGAAAACCCGGCCTCACAATCCTATGTCAAGGGCAAGCGCAAGGCCTCGGCCGAAGTCGGCATTGATTCGCTGGGCTACGAGCTGCCCGCCACCGCCACCCAGGCCGAGGTGGAAGATCTGGTCCGCCAGCTCAACGCCGACCCGCGCGTCAACGGCATTCTGGTGCAGCTCCCACTGCCTTCAGGTCTGGACGAGGAGCGCGTGCTCAGCGCCATCAGCATCGAAAAAGACGTGGATGGTTTCCATCCCCTCAACATTGGCCGCTTGGCGCAAAAAGGCCGCGACCCGCTCTTTATCCCCTGCACCCCGGCGGGTGTGATGTATATGCTCAATCAGGTCATGCCCTCCCTTGAAGGCGTCAATGCGGTAGTGCTGGGGCGCTCCAATATTGTGGGCATGCCCGTGGCGCTGCTGCTGGTGCGCGCCAATGCCACCGTCACCATTTGCCACTCCCGCACCAAAAACCTGCCCGATGTTGTCCGCTCGGCAGATGTGCTGGTGGCCGCGGTGGGCCGCGCTGAAATGGTGCGCGGCGATTGGGTCAAACCCGGCGCGGTGGTGATTGATGTGGGCATTAACCGCGTGGAAGATGCCACCCGCCCGCGCGGTTATCGCCTGGTGGGCGATGTGGCCTTTGACGAGGCCAAAGAAGTTGCCGGCATCATCACACCGGTGCCCGGCGGCGTAGGCCCCATGACCATTGCCATGCTGCTCAGCAATACCCTGGCTGCCGCCAAACTGGCACACCAATAAAGCCAGCCGTTTGTCTAAATGTCTGACAATTGATTGACATTTTGGGGCGTTTTGGTTAAACTCTAATCACCAAACGCCCCATTTTTGTCTGTGTATTTGCAAAGGGAATCCGTGAAGAAGTTCCTGTCCAATCTTCGGTTTCCACCCTGGACGCTTCCCCTGGCTCTGCTGGCTGTTTGCGCGCTCGCGTTTGGCCTCCTGCTCCCAAAACTGGGGTTTTACTGGGATGACTGGTCTAACATCCACGTTGCCAAAATCTACGGCATTCCCGGCCTGTGGGAATTTTATGGCGACACCTACCGCCCGCTGACCGCCTGGACCTTTGCCGTATTCACCCCGCTTGTCGGGTTGAGCCCGCTCGGTTGGCAGATTCTGGCGCTGGTGCTGCGCGGCCTCACCGCCTGGGCTTTTGCCGGGCTGCTGGGCGCACTCTGGCCCCAGGCCCGCTGGCAGGCCGCCGCGGCGGCGCTGCTTTTTCTTGTCTATCCGGTCTTTCTCCAGCAGCCTATCGCCGTCACCTACCACCGTCACTGGACCGGCTACCTGCTCTACATGACTTCCCTGCTGTTGATGGTTCTGTCTGTCCGGCAGCCGCGCCGGGCGGTACTCTTCACCCTGCTTGCCTTGCTAGCCCTGGCTGGCCATCTGGCCATTTTTGAATATTACGCCGGCGCCGAACTGGTGCGCCCGCTGGTGCTCTGGCTGGCCCTGGCCGGGGCCGGGCTGACCGGGCGCAAACGCTTTGGGGTGGCCCTGCTGCGCTGGCTGCCTTACCTGGCGCTGTTTGGCGCTTATGTGATCTGGCGCTTGCTGGCACCAACCGTGGGCGCGCCCGACCCTAACAAGCCCCAGCTTCTGCTGGAGTTGTTCTCCCAGCCCGTGCAGGCCATTTTGCACTTCACCCAGCTCGTCATTCAGGATGTGGTTTTCATCATGGAGACCAATTGGCACAGCACCCTGCAGCCCGCCCTGTTTGATTTTTCGGCCTCATTCACGCTCATCACCCTGGGAGTCAGCCTGGTTGCCGCGCTGGCGGTCGCCTTCTACCTGACCCGCATCCAGACTGGCGCCGAGCCGCCGCGTTCCTGGTGGAAGCCCGCCCTGGTGCTGGGCCTGGCCGCGTTGATCTGCGGCGGCCTGCCCATCTGGTCCACCGGGCGGCAGGCGCTCAGCGGCGGCTTTGCTGACCGGTATGTGCTGGCCTCGCTTTGGGGGGCATCCCTGGTTTGGGTTGCGCTGATGCAGGCCGTGACCGATATCCGCCCGGCGCGGGCCATCATTCTGGGCATTCTGATTGGCCTCAGCGTGGGGCTGCACCTGCGCACCGCCAACGAATACCGCTGGTCGTGGGTGCACCAACAGCGGTATGCCTGGCAGCTCTACTGGCGGGCCCCCTGGCTGCAGCCCAACACTACCCTGCTCTCTGATGATGATATCTTCCCGCAGGTGCGCCGCTCGTATGCCGTCAACCTGCTTTACCTCGAACCGCGCGATGGCGGCAAGCAGCTTTCCTACTGGTTTGTCCGGCTGGATTCGGACCATGTGACCGATCCAGCGCTTGAATTTGCCGACAAAGCCGTGGACATTGAATACCTGGGCTTTACCTACCACGGCACGCTCAAAGACAGCCTGGTGGCCTACTACCAGCCCGACCAGCAGGGCAACTGCCTCTGGGTACTCGGCCCTGGCGATGCCGATACCCCCGGCCTGCCCGCGCTCACCCGCTACGCGCTGTCCTATTCACATCCCGAGCGGATTGCGCCAACCCCGGCCGCCTCAGACTACCCGCTGACCGATATCTTCGGCGCTGAACCGACCGGCAGCTGGTGCTATTACTATGAAAAAGCCGACCTGGCCCGTCAGTTTGGCGACTGGCCTGCAGTTGTCTCCCTTGGCGATGCCGCCCAGGCGGCTGGCTTCACCCCTGCCGATGGGGCTTCAAATTCGGTGCATGAGTGGCTGCCCTTTATTGAGGGTTATGCCCGCCAGGGTCAATGGCAAATTGCCCTCGACCTGACCCAGTCTAACCTCGCCCTCGATGGGCGCTACACCCCGCAGCTTTGCCGCCTGTGGCAGGGGCTTCCTGCTGCCGATTCCGCTGGCCAATCGGCCCGCGCCGCGGCCCTGGCTGCTTTGAATTGCATCCCCTGATTGAAAGGAGTTATCACATGAGCACCCTCTTGGTTAAAAATGCTGCTTTACTGGTCACAATGGACAGCGGCCGCCGCGAGATCGTCAATGGCGGCCTGTTTGCCCGCAACGGCTTTATTGAGCAGGTTGGCCCCAGCGATAAATTACCCCAGACCGCCGACGAGGTGATTGACCTGCGCGATCACCTGGTGCTGCCCGGCCTGGTCAATACCCACCATCACTTTTACCAGACCCTCACCCGCGCTGTGCCTGCCGCTCAGAATGCCAACCTGTTCAACTGGCTGAAAACCCTGTACCCCATCTGGGCCAACCTGACCCCTGAAGATATCTTCATCTCTACCCAGACCGCCATGGCCGAGCTGGCCCTGTCGGGCTGCACCACCTCATCTGATCACCTGTATCTCTTCCCCAATGGCTCCAAACTGGATGATGAGATTGAAGCCGGTCGCGAAATCGGCATTCGTCTGCATGCCTCGCGTGGCTCGATGAGCCTGGGCGAGAGCAAAGGCGGCCTGCCGCCAGACACTGTGGTCGATTCAGAAGATGCCATCCTGGCCGACTCTGAACGCCTGATCCGCCGCTATCACGATGACCAGCCCGGCGCGTTCATCCGCATTGTGCTGGCGCCCTGCTCCCCCTTCTCTGTGACCGGTGAACTGATGAAACAGAGCGCTGAAATGGCCCGCCGCTACGGCGTCCATTTGCACACCCACCTGGCCGAAACCCAGGACGAAGAAGCCTTTTGCCTTCAGATGTTCGGTCACCGTCCAGTGGCCTACATGCAGTCGGTGAACTGGATTGGCCCGGATGTCTGGTTTGCCCACTCGGTCTATGTCAGCAAGGAAGAAATCGGCCTCTATGCCCGCACTGGCTGCGGCGTGGCGCACTGCCCCACCTCCAACATGCGGCTGGCTTCGGGCATTGCCCCCATCCGTGAGATGATGGCCGCCGGCGTCAAGGTCGGCCTCGGTGTAGATGGCTCCGCCAGTAACGACGGCTCGCACCTGCTGGCAGAGGCTCGCCAGGCCATGCTGCTGGCCCGCCTGCGCTCCGGCATTGAAGGCGCCTCGCTCAGCGGCGAAGACGCCCCGCCCATCATGACCGCCCGCCAGGCCCTCGAACTGGCAACCCGCGGCGGCGCCGCCGTGCTCGGCCGCAACGACATCGGCTCGCTGGAAGTCGGTAAATGCGCCGACTTCGTCGCCATCAACCTCAACCGGCTTGACTATGCCGGCGCCCTCCACGACCCGCTGGCGGCAGTCATCTTCTGCCAGCCCCGCGGCGTGGACTGGAACGTGGTGCACGGCCGTGTCATCGTCAAGCACGGTGTCTTGCAAACCGTGGATGTCCCCCACCTGGTTGAGCGCCACAACCGCGCCGCTCGACGGCTGGTAGATTAGTAAGGATTTGTTAATATAGCATAGCTTGCTACGAGGCCATAGATGATTATTGAAGATTTGGAACTTGTTACGATAGAAGAGGCTGCTCAAGCCGTTAATAAAACCGCCAATAATATCCGTGATTATATTCAACGTGGAAGAATTTCTAAATATAACTCCCGGGGTGAAGTAATTTCAAAAGCTGGCAATGGTGAGCTTCGAGTTTCACTAAAGGAAATCAGAGTATTTTTGGACTTAATTAACAAGGGTGAAGAGCAACACTACCATGCTGGATTGCATCAGGAATTGGGCTTTTACGGTGTTCCTGAGCATCAACGTACTAAACATGTTCATAGGCTACATCCATATTTGGGGAAATTCATACCCCAGTTAGTGGAATGGTTCCTTAAAAGATATTTTGAAGAAGATGCGATAATTTTAGACCCTTTTATGGGTTCGGGTACTACACTAATTCAAGGTAACGAAATGGCAATGCATACCATTGGTGTAGATATTTCTCCGTTTAACTGCGCTATTGCTCGAGTTAAGTCCGCAAGGTATGATCTGTCACAAGTTAGACAAGAGGTGTTGGAAATAGAACACCGAGTAAAAACTTTTTCACAGTATTTGAACCATTCCTCTGCTGTAAACCTATCTTTATTTCCCGAAGATCGGATGGATCAACTTAAGGATAGTTTACTGGCGGAAATTGATAGTGACTATCTCCGCACTTGGTTTGCCCCGAAAGCATTATTGGAAATACTTTATTATCGGAGATTGATACCCCATTATACCTATGTGGACCTGCTAAAAGTATTATTGAGCCGAGCAATGAGATCATCTCGACTTATCACCCATTATGATTTGGCAACGCCAAAAGCGCCATTGCCAGTTGGCGAACAGTATTGGTGTCGCAAGCACAATCGCTTTTGTATGCCTATTGATAACTGTATCACTAAAATACATCAATACAGCCAAGATACAGTTAGGAGGCTGGAGCAATTTGATCAAATTCGTTCTGATAAATCAATTACTATTATTCAAGGGGATTCAAGAACGATAGACATAGAAACAACTTTAAAGAATCCCCCATTGAATGGAAGGTTAATTGATGGGATTTTTACATCTCCACCTTATGTTGGACAGATTGATTATCACGACCAGCATGTATATGCGTATGAACTGTTTGGATTCCCCCGGCAAGACACATTGGAGATTGGCCCTAAAAAGAAGGGAAAATCTAAAGCCGCTCAACATGATTATGCACAAGGTATAGCAGCTGTTCTTAAAAACTTTATGCCTTTTATAAAACCTGATGGTTTAATTTTTATTGTAGCTAATGATCGGTTTAACTTATATCCAGATATTGCGACACAATCCGGGCTACTGATTAAAGAGACCTTTCAAAGAGCTGTTACTAAAAGAACCGAGCAAGGGAACGACCCCTACGAAGAAACTATATTCATGATGACAAAGGAGAATTAAAATGACTATATCGCAAACGCAATGTTCAGAAATTTCTGCCCATTTGTTGTCAGTTATTCGAAATAAATTGGTAAACTACAACCCTGAAACAAACAATATGCCATTTCATGTTCGATTATTGGGTCAGGACAGGATGGCATTATTCTCGTTTATCCATTCAATCAATACAGTGATTGGAACCTCGGTTTTTGAGCAAGTGGCTGTAATTATGGCCCAGCCAAGGTTCAATCGGGTTCAAATGCATCACACAATTGGGATGCAGGAAAGCCAAAGGGCACAGGGAGTTATTGGCCAGATCATGAATAGATTAGAGGCATCGGTTAGAGACCCAAATAAACTTAATGAAATTATGGAAATTATGGAGGTCGCTCAAATTCCTCCATTCGATAAAGTCAAAAAGACAATTGTGGATCTATTTGTTGAAAGTTGTGATGGCTGTGAGTATTACTTTGATTTAAAGACAGCGAAGCCTAATAAGGGCGACTTTACAGAATTTAAAAGAACCATGTTAGACTGGGTTGCTATTCGGGGAGCACAGAATAACAAGGTTCATATAAAAACAATGATAGCAATTCCTTATAACCCTTATGAACCGAAACAATATCAGAGGTGGACACTCAAGGGTTTGTTTGATCTTGAAGAGGAGATTATGGTAGCTGCTGAGTTTTGGGATTTCCTGGGCGGTGAGGGGGCATACAATCAGTTGCTAGATGTATTTGAGCAGGTTGGTATGATCTTGCGCCCAGAAATCGATCAAAGATTTTCTGGCTTTAGAAGTTGATGGAGAGTTTTCTGTGCCATTAATAAACACTGAGAAGCTGAACGAAGTTATTCGTATTGTCCAGAACCTCCTGGAAGTATATTCTGATGAAATTGAGGCATATGTCTTGTATGAGTGGCCCGATTATGATTTGCGTCAGCATTGGCTGGATGAAGTTGAGGCTATTGAAATTGCGGAATGGTGTTATCACGGCTTAGCAGCTGCTGGTTATAAGCGTCGTGCACCCATCACCCCCCGAGAAACTTTGGAAAGTTATCTCATTGAATTAACACGAGCGAGTGATAACGCTAAAGTTTTTAGTCAAAGCCGAGCTTATTACAATCGAATTGTATATCATTCAGCAATACAGAACTTTCAATTTGATATGTTAGATGATCCTGATCAAGAGATTGTACGACGCTCTCGGTGCTTTCTGTTGAGTCAGATTGACGAATTAATCACAGATGCGCTCCACCAAATTCCATTTGGTTGGCACTTAACTATAGTTACTTAAGAGATGGGTCTGTCATGAATAATTCTCTCGCCCTCCAAGATGCCCGCCCGCTGGTGGATTGCGCCATGGGCCGCACCCCCGCCGACCTGGTGATCCGCTCGGCGCGCTGGGTCTGCGTGCAGACCGGCGAAATTGTCCCCGCTACCGATGTGGCTGTCATTGCCGGCCGGATCGCCTATGTGGGCCCCGATGCCTCGCACACGATTGGTAATCACACTCAGATAATTGATGCTGAGGGCCGCTACCTGGCCCCCGGCCTGCTGGATGCCCACATGCACGTCGAATCGGGCATGCTCACCGTCACTGAGTTTGTGCGTGCCGTGGCTCCGCATGGCACCACCGGCATGTTTGTTGACCCCCACGAAATCGCCAACGTCTTTGGCCTCAAGGGCGTCCGCCTGATGGCCGATGAAGCGCTGCTGCAGCCCATCCATGTCTTTGTGCAGATGCCCTCCTGCGTGCCTTCTGCCCCCGGTCTCGAGACCACCGGCGCTGCCATTGGCCCGGCCGAGGTGGCTGAGGCCCTCACCTGGCCCGGCGTCATCGGCCTGGGCGAGATGATGAACTTCCCGGCGGTCTTCAACAGCGATGAATCCATTCACGCCGAACTGACCGCCACCCGGCTTTCCGGCAAGGTCATTGGCGGCCACTACCCCGACCTGGACCTCGGCCTGCCCTTCCACGGCTATGTGGCTGGCGGCCCTGCGGATGATCACGAAGGCACCCGGGTGGAAGATGCCGTGGCCCGCGCCCGTCAGGGTCTGCGGGTGATGATGCGCTACGGCTCGGCCTGGCATGATGTTGCCACCCAGGTGCGCGCCGTCACCGAGCAGGGCCTCGACCCGCGCGGCTTCCTGCTCTGCACCGACGACTCACATTCGGCCACCCTGCTGGCTGAAGGCCACATGGATCGTGTCATCCGCCATGCCATTGCCCATGGCCTGCCGCCCATGACCGCCTTGCAAATGGCTACGATTAATACCGCTGAACATTTTGGCGTCAGCCGCGACCTGGGGATGATTGCCCCCGGGCGTTACGCCGACATGGTGCTGACCTCAGACCTGGTCAATTTCCGCGCCGAACTGGTGATTGCCCGCGGCCAGATTGTGGCCGAAAACGGCGAACTGCTGGCCGATCTACCCTGCGTGCAGCACCCCGATTGGGCGGTTCACTCCGTGCATCTGCCCCGTCCGCTCACCGCGGCCGACTTCCGGCTGCCCAGCCGCGCCAACCCCACTGTGATGGCCAACGTCATCGGCGTGATTGAAAATCAGGCCCCCACCCAGCACCTGCGTATGCAGGTGCCGGTAACTCACGGCGAAGTTCACGCCGACCCCGCCCACGATCTGGCAAAAATCGCCCTGGTGGAACGCCACCATGGCACCGGGCGGGTGCAGGTGGCGCTGGCGCAGGGCTTTGGCTTCACCGAGCGCTGCGCTGTAGCCACCACCGTGGCCCACGACAGCCACCATCTCATCGTGGTTGGCACCGATGATGCCGAAATGGCTGCCGCAGTCAACGCGCTGGCGGAATGCGGCGGCGGGCAGGTGGTGGTCCGCCTGGGGCAGATCATTGGCAAGGTGGAACTGCCCATTGCCGGTCTGATGTCTTCGGCCCGCGCCGCCGTGGTGGCGCGCCAGGCCGAAACCGTGCTGGCAGGCTTCCGCGCCTGCGGCTGCACCCTCAACAATCCCAATATGCAGCTCAGTCTGCTGGGCCTGGTCGTGATCCCCGCCTTGCGCATCTCAGACCTGGGCCTGGTGGATGTGAGCCGCTTTGCCCATATTCCAGTTTTGGAAGCCTAACGGTCCGGGTCATATTTCCGAGGAGCAATGAACGATGACAGAAAATCAACTTTTTCAACGATTGCAGGCCCAGCTATCAACGCTGATTGAACAAACCCCGGCGGGGCAGCGGCTGCCTTCTGAGCCAGACCTGGCTAAAGAGCTTGGCGTTTCGCGCGCCACCCTGCGCGAAGCCATGCGCGCTTTTGAGGCCCAGGGTCAAATCCGCCGCCGGCAGGGGGTGGGCACCTTTGTGGTTGGCGCCCCCGGCGTGATGGAGACCGGCCTGGAGCTCCTGGAAAGCATTGAAACCCTCGCCAAACGGATTCAACTGCCGGTTTCTCTTGGCGCGATAGATATCAACCCTCTGCTGGCAGATGCTGCCCAGGCCGAGAAGTTGCGTGTAGCCGAAGGAACTCCGCTTGTTGAGGTCTCGCGCACCATCCTGACCGCTGACCGCCCCGTGGCCTTTCTCATTGACCTGCTGCCGCAGGAATACCTGCTCCCCGAAGATTTGCAGCAAGGCTTCAGCGGCTCAGTGCTCGATGTGCTGCTGCACCGCAGCGCCCCGCCGCTGGCCCGCTCGGTGGCGCAAATTCAGGCCGTTTCGGCCAAACCGCAAATTGCCAAAAAACTCCAGATCCAGCGCGGCGACGTGCTGCTGCTGCTGGAGGCGCAGCTTTACGGCGCCGATGGGCGCATTGTGGACTATTCGCACAGCTATTTCATCCCCGGCCATTTCCGCTTCCATGTGGTTCGCCGGGTGGGCACAGCCTGATTTTTATAGGAGGTAAAAGGATAATGGATAAGCAAGTCATTGATGCTGTACAGTCGCGTGTCCGCCAGCACCGCGACGACATGATCCGCTTCATGCGCGAGATCGTGGCTATCCCCAGCATGGACTCTAAGATCGGTCCGGTTGGGGAACGGATTGCCGCCGAAATGCGGCTGTTGGGCTATGACGAAGTGCGTTTCGATGTGATGGGCAACATCCTCGGGCGTATCGGTTCAGGCCCGCGTGTCATCGTCTTCGATTCCCACATTGACACCGTGGGCATCGGCGACCCTGCCGAATGGGAATTTGACCCCTTCCAGGGCAAGGTCGAAGACGGTATTCTCTACGGCCGCGGCGCCTGTGACGAGAAAAACAGCACCCCCGGCATGGTCTATGGCCTGGCGATTGCCCGCGACCTGGGCCTGCTGGATGGCTGGACGGTCTATTACTTTGGCAACATGGAAGAATGGTGCGATGGCATCGCCCCCAATTCCTTTGTCGAAGTGGATCCCAAGGTGCGTCCCGATTTTGTCGTCATTGGTGAACCGACCAAGATGAATGTCTATCGCGGCCACAAAGGCCGTATTGAGCTGCGTGTGGTGGCCAAGGGCAAGAGCGCTCATGCCGCCAGCAACCACCTCGGCGAAAATGCCATCTACATGCTGCTGCCCATCATCGCCGGCATCCGTGACCTGGAAGCCAGCCTGGGTGACGACCCCTTCCTGGGACACGGCAAAATCACCGTCAGCGACATGACCGTCAAGACCCCCAGCATCAATGCCGTGCCCGATGAGGCTGTCATCTACATTGACCGCCGCATGACCTTTGGCGAAACCAAAGAAGCCGCCATTGCCCAGGTTGAATCCCTCATCCCCGCCGAGCTGCGCAACAAGGTCAAGGTTGAGGCGCTGTTTTACGATGAGCCGTCTTACACCGGGTTTGTTTTCCCGGTGGATAAGTACTTCCCCGCCTGGGCGCTGGATGAAGCCCACCCGCTGGTGCAGGCTGGCCTTGAAGCCCGCCGCGCCATGGGCCTGACCGATGCCCCCGCCGGAAAATGGGCCTTCAGCACCAACGGCATCTACTGGGCGGGCAAGGCTGGCATTCCCAGCATTGGCTTTGGCCCCGCAGACGAAGAGACCGCCCACACCACCCGCGACTCTGTGCCGCTGGATGATCTGGTGCGCGCGGCTGAATTTTACGCCCTGCTGCCGACAATCCTCAAAGCCCGGCTGTAATCGCTCAATTCAAAAATTATCACTCGATATCTTATCAAGGAGACTGAAATGCAAACTTACCTTCACGGTCGTGACCTGATTGGCGACCTCGATTTCTCGAAAGAAGAAGTCGAAACCGTTTTAGACGTGGCGTTTGACCTCAAGCGCAAGCGCGCCCTGGGCGAACCCCACGCTTACCTGCGCGATAAAGTGCTGGCGATGCTCTTCTTCTTCTCCAGCACCCGCACCCGCGGTTCATTTGAAGCCGGCATTGCCCAGCTTGGCGGCCACGGCGCCTTCATTGAATCCTCCACCACCCAGATCAAGCACGGTGATACCGCCAAAGAAATCGGCGAAATCTACGGCCGCTACTTTGATGCCATTGCCATCCGCCACTGCGACTGGCAGATTGGCAATGCCTACCTCAATGAGGTTGCCCGAAACTGCCGCGTCCCGGTCCTCAACATGCAGTGCGATGTCTATCATCCCTTCCAGTGCCTCGCCGACCTGATGACCATTGTGGAAAAGAAGGGCCGTGACCTGCGCCGCAAGAAGATCGTGGTCTCGTGGGCCTACGCCGCTTCCTACCTCAAACCCATCTCCGTGCCGCAGTCACTCATCCTCCAGATGCCCCGCTTTGGCATGGATGTTGTGCTGGCCTACCCCAAAGAATTTATGCTCATGCCCGAAATTGAAGCCGAAGCCCAGGCCCAGGCTCGCAAGTTCGGCACCGGCTTTGAAATCGTTCACGATATGGACGAAGGCTGCCGTGATGCCGATGTCATCTACGCCAAGAGCTGGGGCCCCCTGCTCACCACCTCAGACGCGGCCCAGGGCAAGGTGCTGCAAGACAGCCACATCGACTGGATCATGGATCAGCGCCGCCTGCGCCTGGCCAAAGAAGATGCCATCTACATGCATCCCCTGCCCGCCGATCGCAATGTCGAAGTGACCGATGAAGTGATTGACGGCCCCAACTCTGTCGTGTATGATGAGGCCGAAAATCGTCTGCACGTTCAGAAGGCCGTCATGGCGCTGACGATGTAATTGATCCAACCTACCCTTTTTATTTGGTTTGAGGAGCTTTGAATGACTAAAAAACGTGTTGCTGTTGTGGCCGTGGGTGGCAATTCGCTGATCAAAGACGAAAAGCGCAAGTCCATCCCCGATCAGTACGAGGCCGCCGTCGAGTCCATGCGCCACATTGTGGACATGGTGGAGCAGGGCTGGGAAGTTGTCGTCACGCACGGCAACGGCCCGCAGGTCGGCTTCATCCACCGCCGCAGCGAGATCTCTCGCCATGAACTGCACGAGGTGCCTCTGGATTACTGCGGCGCCGATACGCAGGGTTCCATTGGCTACATGTTCGTCCAGGCACTGCATAATGAATTCCGGCTGCGCGGCATCAAGAAACATGCCGTCGCCGTGGTCACGCAGACCCTTGTGGACCCCCATGATCAGGCTTTCCAGCATCCTACCAAGCCGATTGGCTCCTTTATGGACGAAGCCACGGCTCACGAACGCGCCGCCCGCGAAGGCTGGGTGGTGGTGGAAGATGCCGGCCGCGGCTGGCGCCGTGTGGTGGCCTCTCCCATCCCGCAGGAAATTGTCGAAGCCGATGCCATCCATAAGCTGATTAACGCTGGCTTTATGGTCGTCGGTGTGGGCGGCGGCGGCATCCCCGTGGTCAAGCTGGACAACGGCGACCTGAAAGGTGTTGAAGCCGTGATTGATAAGGACTTCGGCTCCTCACTGCTGGCAACCATGATCGGTGCCAACCTGTTCATCATCAGCACCGCGGTTGAGAAAGTTGCCATCAACTTCAACAAACCCAACCAGCAGTGGCTCGACCGCATGACTGTGGCTGAGGCCAAACAATACATTGCCGAAGGCCACTTTGCCAAGGGCTCCATGCTCCCCAAGATCCAGGCCATTCTGCGCTTCCTCGAACATGATGGCGGCGAAGCCCTCATCACCAACCCCGAAAACATCGGCCGGGCGCTGCGCGGCGAAACCGGCACATGGATTGTTCCGTAGTGGTACAATTAATTGGACTGTGGTCCACGAAGAGGGGCGGGCTTATCAAGCCCGCCCCACCTCTAAACTGAAAACCAAGGAGGTGAGCCCGGCGCAAATCATCTTATGGATACCCAGTCATCTGACACATCGTTCCCGTTCACTTTTTCAATCCAATAGGAGGAGCAAGATGAGTTCCAAACGTTTATGGTTCGTGGTGAGCCTGATGCTGGTGCTGGCTATGGCGCTGGCAGCCTGCAAGACCCCCACAACCGAATTGACCCAACAGCCCGAAGTTGAAACCGAAGAACTGGTCTTTGGTATGCTGCTGGTTGGTCCCTATAATGACCACGGCTACAGCCAGGCGCATTATGACGCCGGGTTGTATGTGGAAGAGAACTTTGATGGCGCTCGCATGGTGTATGTGGACAAGGTGAACCCCGCCGACCGCCCCGGCACCACCGCCGATCAATTAGCTGAAGAACTGCTGGCGAAAGGCGCCACGGTCATCATCTTCAACTCAGATGATATGAAAGATGCTGCCGTGACCTTTGCCCAGGCGCACCCCGAAGTGATCGTGATCCATGCTTCTGGCGACAATGCCTGGAAAGACGGCCAGAACTACAAAGCTCTGCCCAATCTCAGCAACGTCATGGGCCGGATGGAATTTGGCAAGATGATGGCTGGCTGCGCCGCCGCCCTCACCACCGAAACCGGTAAAATTGGCTACCTCGGGCCGCTAATCAACGACGAAACCCGCCGCCTGGCCTCCTCGGCCTACCTCGGCGCCCGCTACTGCTACGAGAAATATCGCGGCGAAAACCCCGATGACCTCGAATTCAAAGTCACCTGGATTGGCTTCTGGTTCAACATCCCCGGCGTCACCTCTGACCCCACTCAGGTCGCCAACGACTTCTATGACAAGGGTTACGATGTCGTCATCTCGGGCATTGATACCACCGAAGCGCTGGTGCAGGCCAAGCAGAAAACTGCTGAAGGCAAGAAAGTCTTTGCCATCCCCTACGACTTCATGGGCGCCTGCGCCGAAGCCGAAAATGTCTGCCTGGGCGTGCCGTACTTCAACTGGGGCCCGGCCTACCTGAGCATGCTCAAAGCTGCCGATGCCGGTACCCTGCAGCCCACCTGGGATTTTGTTGGCCCGGATTGGAAAGACATCAACAACCTCGACACCAGCGCCATTGGCTTCATCAAGGGCCCGGCGCTCCCTGCCGATGCCGGCACCAACCTCGATAAGTTCATTGCTGAACTGGCGGGCGGTCTCAATCTGTGGACCGGCCCGATCAAGCTGCAAGATGGTTCCGAATACCTGAAAGCTGGCGAAGTTGCCACCGACTTCCAGGTCTGGTACCTGCCGCAGCTGCTCGATGGCATGGAAGGCCAGAGCGTTAGCGAGTAATCCATCATCACATCTGGAGGAAGGCGGTTTGCCGCCTTCCTCCTTTTACCGGAACACTGGCGGTGCTTATGAATGTCGAACTGCGAAACATCCACAAACATTTTGGGAAAGTCCACGCCAACAACGATATCACGTTGAACATCCCGGCCGGGGTCATTCAGGGTATTCTGGGCGAAAATGGCGCCGGTAAATCAACTTTAATGAAAGTGCTCTCCGGCTATATCCACGCCGATTCGGGTGAAATTTTGCTGGACGGCCAACCCGTGCGCATCACCGCGCCTGCCGATGCCATTCGCTGCGGCGTGGGCATGCTGCACCAGGACCCGCTGGACTTTCCCCCCATGCGCATCATTGATAATTTCATCCTTGGTCAGCCGGGCGGGCTGCTGCCCAATCGCCGCCAGGCAGAGCGTGAATTCCACGAACTGCGCACCCGGTTCGACTTTAACATCAACCCCGATGCCTATGTGGACAGCCTGACCGTGGGCGAGCGCCAGCAGCTTGAGATTTTGCGGCTGCTCTGGCTGGGTGCCCGCGTTCTGATTTTGGATGAACCTACCACGGGCATCAGCGCAGCGCAGAAAACCAAGCTCTTTGCCACGCTGCGTATTTTAGCCGAGCAGGGCAAGACGGCTATTTTTGTCTCCCATAAACTGGAAGACGTTGAAGAACTCTGCCACCGCGTGGCCGTGCTCCAGCGCGGCCGATTGGTCGGCGAGGCTGCCCCGCCGTACGTCACCGATGACCTGGTGCGGATGATGTTCGGCAAGGGCATCAAACTGGCGGACCGTGCCGCCCTCTCTAGCGGCAAGTGCGGCCTGAGCGTCACCGATTTATCCATTGAGGATGTGCGCCTGAATTTACGCCACATCTCACTCGAGGTGAACTGCGGCGAGGTGATTGGTCTGGCTGGCATGGAAGGTTCGGGTCAGCGCCAGTTCTTGCGGGTTTGCGGCGGTTTGCAGCGCCCGGTGGGCGGGCACCTGCACCTCAACGGGCATGACCTGACCGGCAAGCCCTACCGCAATTTTCTGGATGCCGGTGTGGCCTATGTCCCCGCCTCCCGCCTGGAAGAGGGCCTGATCCCAGGTCTGACGCTCACCGAGCATTTCATCCTCACCGGTAAGCAGCCCGGCTTTTTTATTAACCGCGCGGCGGCTCAAAAACGCACTGAACAGGGCATTGAGGATTTTTCAATCCGGGGCACACCGGCCAGCCAGGTTGAGCGGCTCTCTGGTGGCAATCAGCAGCGGGCCTTGCTGGCCTTGCAGCGCAGCCCGCTCAACCTGCTGCTGCTCGAACACCCCACCCGCGGCCTGGATATTGAATCCTCCATCTGGATCTGGGGCAAGCTCAAAGAGCGCTGCCGCCAGGGCACCAGTATCATCTTTATTTCTGCCGATCTGGACGAAATTTTGCACTACAGCGACCGCGTGCTGGTCTTTTTTGGCGGCCGGGTGTCCGAGCCATTGGATGCGGCCTCGACCTCGGTGGACCAGTTGGGCCAGCTCATCGGCGGAAAGGGATTTTAGCGTTATGAAATCATTCCGTTGGTCTACAGTTGGTTTTCAAGTTCTGGCGGTTGTGCTGGCGCTGGCCTTCACCTCGCTGGTGCTGATGATTGCCGGCACCCCACCGTTGGCGGCCTATGCCAATATCCTCAACGGCGCGTTCAACTCCATGAAGAGCTTCGCCGATGTGGCCGTGGCCTGGATCCCACTGCTGATTGTCACCGCGGGCCTGCTTGTCACCTTCTCCGCCGGGCTTTGGAACATCGGCATTGAAGGCCAGATCATGGTCGGCGCCATCTTCACCACCGGCGCGCTGCGCCTGCTGCAAGATTCGGCCCTGCCCTCGGCATTGATTATAGTGGCAGGCTTCCTGGCGGGCATGCTGGGCGGGGCGCTCTGGGCTGCCCTGGCCGGGCTGCTCAAAATCTACGGCGGCGTGAATGAAATCTTTGGCGGCCTGGGCCTCAACTTTGTGGCCACCGCCCTGGCCCTCTGGCTGATCTTTGGCCCCTGGAAGCGCCCCGGCGTCGGCTCGATGAGCGGCACAGAACCCTTCCCCGAGGCGCTCTGGCTGCCGCTGCTGCCCGGCACCCGGCTCAGCGGCTGGTCGGTGGCGGTGGGGCTGGTGGGCATCATCGTCATCTACTTCCTGCTGCAGGGCACATATTTCGGCCTGCGGCTGAAGGCCGTGGGGCGCAATGCCCGGGCAGCCTTCCTGTTGGGCATCCCCACCAGTATGTACGGCCTGCTGGCGTTTCTGATTTGCGGCGCTCTGGCAGGTGCAGCGGGGGCGGTTCAGGTCACGGGCGTCTATCATCGCCTGATCCCGTCCATTTCATCGGGCTATGGCTTTTTAGGCCTGATGGTCGCTATGCTGGTTAATTATCAGGCCATCTGGGCGGTGCTGGTCTCGCTCTTCTTCGCCGCCTTGAATATTGGCAGCATCCAACTGCCCATTGTCCTCAAGGTGGACTCATCGCTTGCCGGTGTACTGCAGGGCGCACTGGTACTCTTCTTCATGCTGATGGACGGCGTCCGGCGGCGCTTCCAGCCCAAATCATAAGGAGCTGAACATGGACTCTGCCTTTCTCTCTGGTTTGGCTGGAATTTTAGCCGCAGCGGCGCCGATCTTGTTTGCCGCGATTGGCGAAACTCTGACGGAACGCGCTGGCGTGACCAATCTGTCAGTCAACGGCGCCATTATCCTGACCGCCATGGTCGGCTTCGTGGTTGCCGTGGAGACCAACAGCACCGTGCTGGGTTTTTTGGCCGGGGCGGTTGTTGGGGCGCTGGTCACCTTGCTGCTGGCATTTGCCACCATCACCCTCAAGCAGTCGCAGGTGGCGGTGGGGTTTGTGCTGGCCCTCCTCTGCCGTGACCTGGCTTACTTCCTCGGCAACCCCTACATGGGCGTTTCTGGTCCCATCGTCAGCCACCTGCCCATCCCTCTGCTGGCTGATATTCCCATCATTGGGCAAATCTTCTTCCGCCATAACCTGCCGGTCTATGCCAGCTATCTGCTGGTCTTTCTGGCCTTCTGGTGGCTCTTCAAAACCCGCCCCGGCCTGATGCTGCAAGGCATCGGCGAGCGCCCCGAAGCAGCCTTTGCCCGCGGCGCCAATGTCAACCGGATGCGTTACTTCTACACCGTTCTGGGCGGCGCCCTGGTGGGCATTGCCGGACCGCTGTATTCGCTCAGCGTCAAGGCTGGCTGGAAGGGCACCATTTCTGGCCTGGACGGCATTGGCTGGATTGCGCTGGCGATCACCATCTTCGGCGCCTGGAACCCCATGCGCGCCGCACTGGGCGCATACTTCTTCGCCTTCTTGCAGTGGCTGGGCCTCGTGCTGCAGCCCAGTCTGCCGGGCATCCCTTCCCAGGTCTTGCAGGTGGCACCCTTCCCGTTGATGATCCTGACCCTGCTCTTGGTCAATATTGGCAATGCCGAGTGGGTGGATCGCGCCCTGGCTGCCATGCCCGAAAAGACCCGTCATTTCATCTCGCGCTTGCTGCGCGCCATGCGGTCATCGCCGCCGGGCGCCCTGGGCGTGCCTTTTGATAACGAATAATCTACCATGGCAGCTTTTTTAGGTTATCGCTGTTCGTTGTGTCAGGCCGAATATACGCCCGGTCAGGTAACCTATACCTGCCCTCGCGATGGCGGCAATCTGGATGTGGTGCTGGATTATGCCGCTCTGCGGCAGAAATATGAACCCGCCGATCTTACTTCCCGCACCGAGGAATCGCTCTGGCGCTACTTGCCGCTGCTGCCGGTGGCCGATCCCGAGGCTGAAGGCACGCCGCTGAACCGCGCCGGCTGGACGCCGCTCTACACCCCTTCCCGGCTGGCCGAATCGCTGGATTTACGCCAACTCTGGATCAAGGACGAGGGCCGCAATCCCACGGCTTCTTTCAAAGACCGGGCCAGCGCTGTGGTGGTGGCCCGCGCCCGGCAGTTGCAGGCTGAAATTGTAGTCACCGCTTCAACAGGCAATGCCGGGGCTGCCCTGGCAGGCATGGCCGCGGCAGTGGGCCAGCCTGCGGTGATCTTTGCCCCACGCAGCGCCCCTCCCGCCAAGGTGGCGCAGCTGCTGGTCTATGGCGCCCGCGTCATCCTGGTGGATGGCAGCTACGACCAGGCTTTTGACCTTTCAGTGCTGGCCGCCCAGGAATTTGGCTGGTACTGCCGTAATACGGGCTACAATCCCTTCACGCTGGAGGGTAAAAAGACCGCCGCCTTTGAAATCTGGGAGCAGGTCATCCTCAGCCTCAGCCCGTCATCCCGCCCGCTGACAGTCTTTGTCTCAGTCGGCGATGGCAACATCATATCTGGCATTCATAAGGGCTTCAAAGATTTGCAGGCCCTCGGCTGGCTGGATCAAATGCCGCGGTTGATCGGTGTGCAGGCCGAAGGCTCTGCCGCAGTGGCCAACGCATTTCGCTCTGGCGTCGAAACCATCATCCCGGTTCAGGCCCAAACCCTGGCCGACAGCATCTCGGTAGATTTACCCCGTGATGGCGTCCGGGCTGTGCGCGCAGCCACGCAAACTGGCGGCGCTTACCTTACCGTCTCGGATGTTGAAATTCTGTCCGCCATTGCCGAACTGGGGCGGGTGGGAATCTTTGCTGAACCCGCCGCGGCCACAGCCTATGCTGGACTGATGAGCGCCGTTTCGCAGGAAATGGTGCGGCCAGAAGATCCGGTTCTGGTCATGAATACCGGCAGCGGCCTCAAAGATGTGCGCGCAGCCATGCAGGCGGTCCAGGCAGCCCCGATCATCGAGCCGACCATGCCCGCCCTCAGGCGGCTGCTGGCAATTTAGCCAGCCCTTTGGGGAGCGTCGATCTCCAGCGTGCGACTTTAGCCGTACGCTGGTTTACTGCTTAAACACTGCAACGCCGGTGAGCGGCCGGCGTTGCAAGCGGAGAGAGGGGAGCGGGAGGATGGGATAAATTACTGTCGGGTCGGCGGGTCGCCAGCGGAAGTTCGCGAAACAGGCTGCCCGGAAAGGGAATGATAAGAGGGTTCTGGGCGGGAACTGGTAGCCGTGGAGAGTGGGCGGGGGTAAGGCCGGGCGGCCGGAGCTGGATTGGAAGCTGTCGGGCGGGCTGCCGGGGTGGAGGTCAGCGGGCGGCCAACCGGCACTGAGGCTGAAGGCGCCGTGGTGCGCGAGCGAGAGTATCCGCTGGACTTGCGCATATCCGAGAAGATGCGCTCGCCAGCCGTGGAAAGTGTGCCGATGACCAGGATACGGATGATCCAGACCAGCACTGCCACAAAAATGGGCACAACCTGAGTGATCACACGGGCATCAACCACGGCCACCGAAGCCACGGCATGGTTGGCAATCGCCATCGAAACACCCCACCAGGTAAGCACGGCGTTCATGGTGGCCGCCAGCAGCCAGGCGCCGAAGAGATACCAGACCTCTTTGGGTTCATCAGCGCCCTGTTCGGGGGTGAAGAGGCGGGCGATGCCGGCGAAATCCATGCCGCAGAAAGCGATGGCGAGGATGGTGGCCCAGGGGATTCCGGCAAACTGAAGATTGCCGAGGAGATCGCGGAGGGCGTAATCGGTGGTGGAATAGTTGAACAGCTCAAAGGCGAGGAGGGCCGAGAGGATCAGCACGCCGAAGAGCAAGCCGGGGCGAAAGCGGCGGAAAGCGCCAGTCAGGAAATCAGAAGCAGAACGGGTGGGTGAGAATTCCATGGGGAGACTCCTTTATAAACAGCAGAACACTTATTCTGTTCCTATAATAGAACACAAATTCTATTTTGTCAAGTAGTCAAAATCTGATTTTGCGCTTCTCGTGCTGCCGCCCTGCCCGCCTCAAAAATCATGTTATACTGAAATGACGCAACCCTTTTTGTTTGCCAAAGGATTGAAAAAATGCTCAAACTATCTCACCTGGTTGGCATTCCGCTCAAATGGACCCAGCCCAGCATGATGCGAATGCAGTATGAACTGCTTACCGGCGAAACCGTCGCCGCTACCCTCAACTTCCGCAGTTCCTGGGGTACCTTTGCCACGGCTGAAAGCGCCGATGGCTGCTGGACCTTCAAACGCATCGGTTTCTGGCAGAACCGCGCCAGCATTCGCGTCTGCGGCTCTGAAACCGATCTGGCCATTTTCACCAATAATACCTGGGCCAACGGCGGCACACTGGAGTTTGTGGGCGGGCGCAGCTACAAGATCTCCAATAACTTCTGGATGACCAAATATGAGATTTGTAACAGCGCCGAAGAACCCGTGCTGCGCTTCAACTACGGCGGCTTCCTGCATACCTCCGCCGAAGTAGAGATTCTGCCGGGCGCGGCTTCCCTGCCCGAACTCGCCCCCATGCTGATGTTCGGTTTCTACATTGCCATCATGCTCCACAACGATTCTGCCGCAGCGGCGGCCGCGGCCTCAGCTTAGCACTCCGATCCCAGGCCAGCGATGACCACGCCCGCGCTGGACAGCGCCGCGTTGACCGCCCGTGCTATTTGCAAGGCCTGGGGCGCGTCGCCATGGATGCACAGCGTGTCCACGCTCACCTGACGCATTTCGCCCCCGCTCAGAAACTGAATGCCCGCCGTTGCCAGCTGCACTGCCTGTTCACCGGCGGCTTTGGGTGATTCAATTTGCGCGCCGGGCTGCCCCCGCCGGATCAGGGTACCATCCGGGTTGTAGCCCCGCTCCGGGAAGCCCTCGGCCGCGGTGCGCAGCCCGGCTTCCACCCCGGCCTCAATCAGTGCCGAGCCTGCCAGCCCCACCAGAATCAGTTCACGGTCAAACCGCCGCACCGCGCGGGCAATGGCCGCCGCCAGCGCCGGGTCTTTAGCTGCCTGGTTATACAGCGCCCCATGCGGTTTAACGTGCCGCAGTTCGCCGCCATCGGCCTGCAGCATCCCCGCCAGCGCCCCGATCTGATACAGCACCAGCGCCTCAACCTCAGCAGGCGCCAGCATCATCTCGCGCCGTCCAAAACCCTGCAGGTCCGGGTAGCCCGGATGCGCACCGATGGCTTTAGCCTGTTCAACTGCCAGCCGCACCGTTCCCTGCATCACCAGCGGATCACCCGCATGGAAGCCGCAGGCAATGCTGACCGAGGTCACCAGTGGCATTATTTGCGCGTCTTGCCCCAGCGTGTAGCGGCCAAATGATTCGCCCATATCACAGTTGATGTCCATCAGATACGCTCCTTCAAGGTCTAAATTGGCGTCAGTACGTCATCCATTTCAGTAACCCCGCGAGCCAGCCCGTCCAGCAGGGCGCGCCAGCGGGCCTGGGCGGCTTCGGGCTCAGTCAGTCGGAAGCGCACCACCCCGATTCCCGGCGGCGACTGTGCCAGCAGCGGCAAATCTGCCGTGGCAATCACCGCAATTTTAGGGTAGCCGCCCGTTGTCGGGCGTTCGCTCATCATCACCAGCGGCTGACCGCTGGCCGGCACCTGAATCGCCCCCATCACCAGCCCTTCAGACAACAGTTCGGCCTGCCCGCGGTGGGTGACGGCCGGGCCTTCCAGCCGATAGCCCATCCGATCCGAATCGGGCCGTACGGCAAATTCGCCAAATAACAGCGCGGCCTGTCCCTCCAGTGTGAAGTCATTGTACTGCGGCCCGGGGATGGCCTCCAGCGTGGGGCGGGTGCGGTAGGGCGGGCGATATTCTGGCGGCAGCCACAGCCCGGCATGGGTCCCGGTCTGCGCTGGGCCGCAGGCCAACCGGTCGCCGCTGCGCAGGGTGCGGCCCTCCAACCCACCCAGTCCGGCATTCAATGCCGTGGCGCGGCTGCCCAGCACGGGTGGCGTATCCACCCCGCCAGAGACAGCCGCATAACCCCAGCAGCCACCCGGTACGGGCGTCAGTGTCAGCGTTTGCCCGGCATCCAGTCGGGCCGACATCCACAGCGGGATCCGCCGCCCCTGTATCCGCGCCTCAAACCCCGCACCGGTCACGGCAATGATCAGGTCACTCTCCGCCCGCAGCCGCATTCCAGCCAGCCCAATTTCCAAAACCGCGGCCTCGGGTGGGTTGCCGGTCAGAGCATTGGCGGCTCGCAGCGCAAATGCATCCATCGGTCCGCCGGTGGGCACCCCATACTGTTGGTGCCCGGTGCGTCCCAGGTCTTGCACGCTGGTCAAAAATCCCGCATCGAGAATCTGTAACATCCGCGTCGATTATATCATTCGGCGCGGCTGGTCGCCTTCATCCGCTTGCCTTGATTTGAAGCCTGTGTTAAACTGATAGCATGAGCTCTGAAGAGACCATGTTTCAAGAGGCCATGGCCGCCATTGAAAAAGGCGAAAAAGCCCGCGCCCGCGATCTATTCACCCGGCTGCTGAAATCAGATCAAAACAACCCGGATTACTGGCTGTACCTCAGCTCGGTGGTTGAAACGCCGAAAGAGCGCATCTACTGTCTCAAAGAAGTCTTGCGCATTGATCCCGAGCACGTCACCGCCCGCCGCGGCTTGATTGCCATGGGCGCAATGCCCCCTGACCCCTCACTGGCGATTCCCTACCGCCTGCAGCGGCGCAAGTGGCAGGCTGATCTTGAAGTCCGGCAGGCTGAGAAGCTGACCGGCGCCGCCCGCAAACAGCTTATTATATACGGCGCTGCCGGTCTGGTTGTTTTAGCCCTGCTGATCCTGGCCGGGATTGGCGTTGCCAATATTAACTGGCGCCCCACCGAAACCAATGCCGCCGGTTTTCGCGTCTTTCCCACCGCGGTGATGTCCCCAACCGCCGGTACCGTGGTTCCAACCCCGTCACCGGTTGGCCCCACCCCGCCCTGGGGCGCCCTGCAGGCCACCTATACCCCCACGCCCGTTTACGCGCTGACCCCCCACAACCTGGTCGAAGCCTACACCATTGGCCGCCGTGCCTTTGAACGCGGCGATTGGGCGTCTGCCATCACCTACTTCCAGCAGGCGGTCAACAGCGAACCTGGCGCACCCGATATTCTGTATATGCTGGCCGAGTCCTACCGCAATTCAGGGCAAACCACCGAGGCGCTTGAGCTCTACAATCAGGTGATTGAAGATGCCCCCAGTTTTGCCCCGTCCTATGTAGCGCGGGCGCGCCTTTATCTCGCGCAGGATCCCCCTCAGTTTGACCGGGCCAGCACCGATTTGCAGAAGGCCATCCAGCTTGATGCCGGATATGGCGAGGCCTATCTGGAACTGGCACACGTCAAGCTGGTTGAAGGCGACCCTGCCACAGCCCTCCTCCAGTTGGATGCCGCTGAAAGTCTGACGCCTGCCAGCCCGCTGCTTTATTACTATCGCGGCCTGGCCTACCTGGCCCAGGAGGAATATGCCGATGCCCTCGAACAGGCTGACCTGGCGCTGAAGCTGGATATTGCCATGCTGCCGGCCTACAGTCTGCGCGGTCAGGCAGCTTATGCAACTGAAGACTATGAGCAGGCCGTGACCGATCTGACCATTTATACGACCTATGGCGGCGAAGATCTGAACGCCCTGGTGATGCTGGCCCGCGCCCACATGGCTAACGGCGATCAAGACGCCGCCCTGCTGGCCTTTGACCGCGCCCTGGATATCAACAAGAAAAATGTGGATGTGTATCTGGCCCGCGCCGATATCTACCTGGCAGATGGAGAAGCCCGCAAGGCCCTGGCCGATTACAAGCAGGCCCTGGCCTACCGCCCCAACTCGTTTGAAGGCCGCATGGGCGTGGCCCGCGCCTACATGGCGCTGGAGCAGTACGGCAATGCCTGGGAAGCCTATAACGACGCCCTGGACCTGACCAGTCAGAGCCTGCGCTCAGATATTGGCCGCCGGGCGTTGATTTTGTACGAGCGCGGCTTCGCCTATTGGGAACTGGGCTATCCTGGCAACGCCATTTTTGACTGGGAATATATTTTGACCCTGGATAAAGACGAGGTGGACCCGGAAGTCTGGACCGGGGTTGAGCAGGCCCTGGCAGAACACATCACCGCCACGCCAACGGGCAAATTTACGGCCGGCCCCACCGAAACCCTGCGCCCTACCCCAACCTCCAAAAACAGCACCCCGGCTGGCACCATCACGCCCACGCCCAAGGCATCGCCCACGCCTAAACCCTCTGCCACGCCCACCCCCCGGGTGACTCCCACCCGTACCCCCACGCCTAAAAAGTAACGCTTTGCGCCCTGTTCCTCTTCATTTAATGGTTACTCGTCGGACGCGGCGGCGTGTGCAGCGGCGTCATCAATTCACACCCCGCCTGGGACGCACCGCCCGGGCCCTGGGCGCTGTATTGGGTGTGTTACTGGCGGCGGTGGTTGTCTGGGCGGGCTTTGCCTGGGCGCGTCTCACTGCCGATCTGCCGTCCATTCAAATCCTGCCCACCCTGCTCGATCGCCAGACCGGGCAGATGCTCCAACCCACCCGGCTTTTTGACCGCACCGGGCAGCACCTGCTCTATACCTTTGAAAACCCTGGCATCCCGCGCCGCTTCCTCCCAGTAGATCCGGCGCTCAGCGGCCATTTTGAACCCCTTCTGGTGCAGTATATGGTCGAGCTTTACGACCCCACCTTCTGGCAGCACCCCGGCTTTGACTGGCGCTCCCTGACGGATCCCCAGCCGCGTACCCTGGCGGAGCATCTGGTCAGCGATCTACTGCTGGAGCAGGAGCCGCCTTCTTTACAGCGGGCGCTGCGCATGCGCCTGCTGGCCGCCCAGGTGGTCAGCCGCTATGGACGCGGTCAGGTGCTGGAGTGGGCCTTGAACAGCACATCGTACGGCCACCTGACCTACGGTGCCGACAGCGCCGCCCGGCTCTACCTGGGCAAACCAGCCACCGACCTTTCGCTGGCCGAAACCGCCCTGCTCCTGGCCGTCAGCCAGGCGCCAGCGCTCAACCCGTTGGATGCCCCCGCCGCCGCCCTGGAGAATCAACAGCAGGTGCTGGCACTTCTACATGATCGCGGCCTGATCCCCGAAGCCGATTATGCTGCGGCCGCCGCTGAAGCACTTGATTTGCAGCCCGCCCTAGAACCTGCCAACCCGGTAGCGGTGGCTTTTTCCAATCTGGTCATCAACCAGTTGGGTGCGCAGTTCGGCAGTCAGCGGGTGGAGCGCGGCGGCCTTACCGTGATAACATCGCTGGATTACGAAACCCAGCTTCAACTGCAGTGTGCGCTGCAAACCCAGCTTGCCCGCCTTCAGGGGCAGCTTGAACCCGAATCACTGCCCGATGGCCGCTCCTGTGACATGGCCCGCCTGCTGCCCACACTGTCTGCGGGTCAGCTTGCCGATGCCGACCTTGCCTTCAGCGCGGCCCTGCTTGATCCGGCAAATGGGCAGGTGCTGGCCTTACTCGGCGACACTACCCTGGACAAAGAACAATCATTTTTAACCGGACACCAGCCCGGCTCGCTGCTCACGCCGTTTGTAGGTGTGGCGGCTTTCGCGCGTGGGTTTGCCCCCGCCTCGTTGATGTGGGATATTCCGCCCGCGGGTGCCGACCAGGAATCCCCTGCCGCAAACCCTGATGGCCGCTATCACGGCCCGGTGCGGCTGCGCGTGGCTCTGGCAAACGATTATGTAGTGCCCCTCATCAACCTGGCCGACCAGATTGGCGTCCTGGGCATCTGGCGTACCGCCGAGTCACTGGGCCTGTCGGGCCTGTCCACCGCCGCCCCCGATGCCGACCTGCTGACCTCAGGCGGCAGTCTGACTGTTTTGCAGGCCGCACAGGGGTACAGTTCATTTGCCACCCTGGGCCTGTTGAACGGCCGCCGCGCCGCAGTGGATGAGCCGCTGCAGCCGGTCTTGATTTTGCTGGTGCAGGACAGCTCGGGCCGCGTCCTGCTCGATCAGCAGGTCGGCGAGAGCCAGCCCGTCTTGAGCCAGCCCCTGGCCTATTTGATCACCCATGTCCTGAGCGACGAATCCGCTCGCTGGCCCAGCCTGGGGCACCCCAACCTGCTGGAAATTGGCCGCCCTGCCGGAGCGCACCTGGGGCAGATTGCCGATGCCACCCAGGCCTGGACGGTCGGTTATACGCCGCAGCGCGTGGCAGTCGTCTGGGCCGGTTCTGATATTGCCCTCAACTCCGATCTCTCTGCATCGCTCTGGCACGCACTGATGCAATATACACACGGCGGCCGGCCGGTTGAGAACTGGACCATGCCCTCCGGCCTGCAAACTGTGGATGTCTGCGACCCATCCGGCATGCTGCCAACCGTCAACTGTCCCAATGTGGTCAGCGAACTGTTTATGGCGGGCAGCGAACCGGTGATGCTCGACACACTGTACCAGTCCCTTCAGGTCAACCGTGAGACGGGGCGCCTGGCGACCGTCTTCACCCCACCCGAACAGGTAGAAGCACGCGTCTATCTGATGGCTCCACCCGAGGCACAGGCCTGGGCCCGCTGGATGGGCCTGCCCCTGCCGCCCATTGAATATGATGCCATTCAAGCCCCGCCTCCACTGCCCAATGTTCAGGTCACCTCACCGGGGCTGTATGCCTATGTGCGCGGGGTGGTGCCCATTATTGGCACCGCAGCCGGCACTGATTTTGCCTCCTATACCGTGCAGGTGGGGCAGGGCATCAACCCCCGCAGTTGGATGCAGGTGGGCCAAGCCAGCGAATCGATGGTTGTTGGCGGCGAACTGGCCGCCTGGGATACCACCGACCTCGAAGGGTTATACGCCATCCGGCTGGTCGTTGTGCGCGACGATTCCCAGGTGGATTCGGCCATCCTTCAGGTTACGGTGGATAACACCGCCCCGCTGGTCGAGAGCCCCTACCCCCTTGCCGATCAAACCATCACGCCCCCCACCGGGCAGATTGTGACCCTGCAGGCTGCCGTACAGGAAGCCGTGGGTGTAAACCGGGTGGAATGGTGGGTGGATGGCACCCTGGCAGGTTTGCGTCAGGGTGGCGAAGGCCTTACCTCTGGCGATGCCATGGCCTTCAGCCTGCCCTGGTCAGCAGCACCGGGCCGGCATACCCTGGTCATCAAAGCCTACGATCTGGCTGGCAATCTGGGCGAGTCAGAATCGATTTCATTTACCGTGAGCCGTGAATGACAACTGAAACCGAACGCCCCCTGCTTGCTTTGCCCCCCGCCCTGAGCCGTTTGCGTGACCGCTTTCTGGCGGGCTGGCGCAACCCCCGCCGCCGCCCGCTCACCCTGGCCCTGGTCTTAATCGGCGCACTGCTCCTGATCGCCAGCTGCGGCCTGCTGCTGGCGGGATCTTTTGGCACCTTGCCCACCGCAGTTGATTCCCCTTTTGAGCAAATTTTGGTCGGGCGCTGGCAGCTCACCGCCGACAGCCCGCGCCCCAGCGGCTACAATGTAGAGCTGCGATTTGAAGAAGGAGGGCGGCTCTGGCTGGTTGACCGCGCCACTGGCGAAGGTCTCTCTGCCACCTATGTCTTTGTGGCCGAAAAACGCGTCAGCATCTTTATTTCCATTGGCCTGCCCTCCTACGATTTCACATTTGACTACGATGGCAGCGTTTTGTCGGTGGAAACCCCACCCGATCTCGGTTTTGGCACCCTGTACTTCACCCGCGTTTCTGAATAATCTCCCCTGGCTTGCATTCCTTCATACATAAAATCTATCAGGGGATATTTGTTTCTTCCTCGAATGACAATAAACACTAGCCGCACTGTGATTTAGAAGGCATAATCAGATTTGGCAAAATATCATACTGATTTTGTCCGAGTTTAGGAAACGTTCAACACAGGAGGATGCGATGCCCCCAAAGGGACGAATCGAAGTCAAGGAACTGACTTGCAAAGGCTGCAATCTTTGTGTTGGGGCCTGCCCCCAGCATGTGATTGCGCTCTCGGAAGGGATTAACCCCAAAGGTTATCATCCGGCCACCCTGGTGGCAGAAGGCTGCACCGGCTGCGGGATCTGCGCGCTGATGTGCCCCGAAGCCGCCATTACGGTTTATCGCGAGACGGTTAACCGTCCGATCAAGGCGGAGGAATAATATGGCTCGTGAATTGATGAAGGGCAACGAAGCCGTTGCTGAAGCTGCTGTGCGCGCCGGACTAGGTGCCTATTTTGGCTACCCCATCACCCCCCAGACCGAACTGCTGGAATACCTCTCTCGCCGCATGCCCGAATTGGGCCGTGCTTTTGTCCAGGCCGAAAGCGAACTGGGCGCCATTAACATGGTCTATGGCGCAGCCTGCACCGGCACCCGTGTGATGAGCTCTTCCTCCAGCCCGGGCTTCAGCCTGATGCTCGAAGGCGTCTCCTATATCGCCGGCACCGAACTCCCTGTTGTGCTGGTGGATGTGATGCGCGGCGGTCCGGGCCTGGGCAACATTGCCCCCGCCCAGGCAGATTACAACCAGGTGGTGCATGGCGGCGGTCATGGCGATTATCATTCCATCGTCCTCGCCCCTGCTACCGTCCAGGAAGCCGTTGACCTCACTGTGCTGGCCTTTGACCTGGCCGAAAAATATCGCTCGGTCACCGTTGTGCTGCTTGATGGTAGCCTGGGCCAGATGATGGAACCCTGCGAACTGCCCCCCATGGCTCCCCTGCGCGGTGTGTCCACTGCCGAATGGGCCACCACCGGCACGATGGGTCAGCGCGGCCGCAGAATCCTGTCCTCTATCTACCTGAACCCGCCCGAAGAAGAAGTGGCCAACATCCGCATGCTCAATCGCTGGCAAGAAGTTGAAGCCAACGAAGTGCGCTACAAGACCTACTTCACCGAAGACGCCAAGTATCTGGTAGTTGGCTTTGGCTCAGCTGGCCGCGTGGCCGTCTCGGCGGTGCGCGCTGCCCGTGCTGAAGGCATCCCGGTTGGCCTGCTGCGCCCCATCACCCTGGCGCCCTACCCCACCAAAGTGTTGGACGAACTCGTTGACAAAGTGGATGGCCTGCTGGTCACCGAAATGAATGGCGGTCAGATGCTCGAAGATGTCCGCTCCATCGTGCGCGGCCGCAAGCCGATTGAATTTTATGGCCGCCTGGGCGGCATTGTCCCCTTCCCGGATGAAATCCTGGGCGAGATCCGGCGCATGGCTGCCGGCCCCCTGCCCACCGACGGGCATCCGCGCGATCGCTGGCTCAAGCGTATGGCGACTGTGATTGAGTGAGGTATAAAATGGTAACCCAAACCACTCCCGAACAGACTGTTTATGAACATCCCGATGCGCTGGTCGATTGCTCCACGCATTACTGCCCTGGCTGTACGCACGGTGTTGCCCACCGCCTGATCGCCGAAGTCATTGATGAAATGGGCATCCGCGATCGCATGATCGGCGTGGCCTCTGTGGGCTGCTCGGTTTTTGCCTACAATTACTTCGATTTTGACTTCGTCCAGGCGCCCCATGGCCGGGCCCCCGCCATGGCAACAGGTGTCAAGCGCGCCATGCCCGACCGGGTTGTTATGACCTACCAGGGCGATGGCGACCTGGCCTCCATTGGCATGGGCGAAATCGTTCATGCCGCCGCCCGCGGCGAGAACATCAGCGTCTTCTTCCTTAATAACAGCAATTACGGCATGACGGGCGGTCAGATGGCCCCCACCACGCTCCCCGGACAGAAGACCTCCACCTCTCCCAATGGCCGCGATGTGGAACTGCAAGGTTATCCCATCCGCGCTTCTGAACTGCTTTCCACCCTCGATGGCGCCAGCTATGTGGTGCGCCGCAGCCTGCACGACCCCAAGAACATCCGCCTGGCCAAGAAAGCCATCCGCATGGCCTTTGAAACCCAGCTCCGCGGCCTCGGCTTCTCGATGGTTGAAATGCTGTCCACCTGCCCCACCAACTGGGGCATGCAGCCGCAAGACGCAATGAAGTGGCTGGAAGCGAACATGGTGCCCTACTATCCGTTGGGCGACTACAAAATCCACCCGGCTGTGGCCGAGATTAAGATCTAAAAGAGGGACGACATGCAAACCGAAATCATCTTCTCTGGGTTTGGCGGTCAGGGCGTGCTCTTTGCCGGGCAGCTCCTCTCCTACGCAGCCATGGATAATGACCTCGAGGTCACCTGGATCCCCTCCTACGGCCCCGAAATGCGCGGCGGCACCGCCAACTGCACGGTGGTCATCGCCGATGAAGAAATTGGCTCCCCCCTGGTTCGCCATCCGAATGCGGCTGTGGCCATGAACCTGCCCTCGCTTGATAAATACGAATCCGTGATCAAGCCGGGCGGCGTGCTGGTAGTCAATTCCTCCATGATCAATCGGCCCGTGAACCGCACCGACATCGTTGTGGTCATGGTCCCCGCCAATGAAATCGCCGAGCGGCTTGGCGACAAGCGCATGACCAACATGGTCTTGATGGGCGCTCTGCTGGCCAACCTCAAAGTGCTGCCCCTGGAAGCACTGGAGAAAGCCCTGCAGGAACACCTGCCCGCCCGCCACCACCGCTTCCTGCCGTTGAACTATCAGGCGCTGCGTGAAGGCGCTCAGATACCCGCTCAACCGGCCAAAGCTTAGTCAAACTGCCATTACAGCAGCTCGAAGCCCCGGTATCGCCGGGGCTTCGTTTTATTTTAGCTGATTTTAATCGGGTACTTGCCTTTCCGTTATTAATGTGATATCATACTCACAACCCAAGGACATCGCAAGACACAGAATCCCTCCAACTGGAGAGGTTTTTTCTTAAGTGGCCTTTCCAACTCCCAAGTTTTACTTTGGGAATCAAACATTTAAACTCAGGATACGACCATGCATAACACATTCTTGACCCGTGAGGGCTACGAGAAACTTCAAGAAGAATTGGAATTTCTTCGCACCACCAAGCGTAACGAAATAGCAGATCGCTTGCACGAGGCCATGGAAGGCGGCGAACTCATTGAGAACGCTGAATACGAAGCCGCCAAAAACGAACAGGCCTTTGTGGAAGGCCGCATCAAGGAACTGGAAATTCTGCTCGCCACTGCCCATGTGATTGATGAAGCCCCTGCCATGGGTGACACCATCCAGGTCGGCTCCACGGCGATCATCCGCGAAGAAGGCACCACCTCTGATGAAGAATATACCATCGTCGGCGCCGCCGAGGCAGACCCCGCCCGCGGCCGCATCTCCAACGAGTCGCCATTGGGACGCGCCCTCTTGAATCATAAGGCTGGCGACCGGGTGCAGGTGGATGCCCCGGCCGGACAGTTTGTCGTGCAAATTGTGAAAGTGCAATAGCCCCACAAATCGACAATCCGCCCCGCCCGCATCCAGGGGCGGGGCTTTTCTTTGAAAGGATCAAACCTGATGGAACGCACAGAACTTGAAAAAATCAGACTGGAAAAATTACAACGCCTGCTCGATCAAAATATACTGCCCTACCCGACCCGCGCCCATGTGACGCACACCGCCGCCCAGATCATCGCCGCCTATGAGGCTGCTGAAGCTGCCGGCGATGCCACCCCCGTTGCCGCCACGTTGGCCGGGCGGCTGCGCGCCCTGCGCCCCATGGGCAAGGTGGCCTTTGCCCATATTGAGGATGGCAGCGGGCGCATCCAGCTCTTCTTCCGCATTAACGAAATTGGCCCCGAAGCCATGGACTTTTTACAGCAGGCCTTTGATCTGGGTGACTTTATTGAGGCTGAAGGAACCATGTTCCGCACCCGCACCGGTGAAGCCACCCTGCAGGTGCAGTCTTTCCGCATGCTGGCTAAAGCCATCACCCCCCTGCCGGCCGCCAAAGACGAACTGGTGGATGGACAGGTGGTGCGCCATGCCGGTCTGACCGACCCCGAAACCCGCTACCGCCAGCGCTATGCCGACCTGGCAGTCAACCCCGAAGTGCGTGAAATCTTCCGCGCCCGCGCCAACACCGTGCGCGCCCTGCGCCAGTTCCTGGATGAGCGTGACTTCCTGGAAGTTGAAACCCCCATCCTTCAGCCCATTTATGGCGGCGCAGCCGCCCGCCCCTTTGTGACCCACCATAACCAGCTCCATCAGCAGCTCTACCTGCGCATCTCCTTTGAGCTCTATCTCAAACGCCTGCTGGTTGGTGGCCTGGACCGGGTCTATGAAATTGGCCGCGACTTCCGCAATGAGGGCGTCTCCTATAAACACAACCCTGAATTCACCCAGCTTGAATTCTACATGGCCTATGCCGATTATCTCAAAATCATGGAGATGACTGAGCAAATGATCGCCTTCGTTTGCGACCAGGTCCTCGGGCGGCGTACCGTCAATTTCCGCGGCAACCAGGTGGACCTCACCCCCCCCTGGCGGCGGGTTGATCTCCGTCAGGGTCTGATCGAGACCACCGGCATCGACATTGCCCAGCACCCCACCGCTGAAAGCCTTGGCGCAGCCATGCAGGCGCATAACGTCCCCTTCAAACCGGGGTCACCCCGCGGCAAACTGATTGACAGCCTGCTGGGTGATTTTCTCGAGCCGACCCTCATCCAACCCACCTTCCTCTATAACTACCCGCGCGATATCTCGCCTTTGGCCAAATCCATCCCCGGTGACCCCACCACTGTGGAACGCTTTGAGGGCTTTGTGGGCGGCATGGAACTGTGCAACGCCTTCACCGAACTCAACGACCCGCTGGATCAGGAAGCGCGCTTCCAGGAAATGGGGCGGGCCTACGACGATAACGATGAGCAGCGCCACCCCATGGATGAAGATTACCTGCGCGCCATGTCCATGGGCATGCCCCCCAACGGCGGCTTTGGCATGGGCGTAGATCGCCTGGTCATGCTCCTCACCGACCGATCCACCATCCGAGAGGTCATCCTCTTCCCGCACCTGCGGGAACGCGACGAAGATTAATTGTGACAAAATGGCCTTGACACAGAACACTTGTTCTTGTATAATTAGCACAAATGTACAAGTGTTTCCGGTGAGAAAGGACACATCGAATGGCCCGACGTAGCCAGAAATTAAGCGAACGACAGACCCGTATCATGCAATTCCTGACCGATTTCCAGGAATCGCATGGGTATTCACCTTCCATTCGCGAGATTGGGGATCACATTGATGTCAAGTCCACCTCACTGGTGGATTACTACCTCCGCCAACTCGAAGAGCTCAGCTATATCCGGCGCGATGGCCGTGTCTCGCGCAGCATCTGCGTGTTGCAGCCCGTGCACGGCACCGTAGGCGGCAAGGTGGTTCAGACAGTACGTGAGGCTGGTTCAGCCTTGCGCGACCTGGTCAATGTCCCCCTCCTGGGGCGCATTGTTGCCAGTGAACCCATCCCCATGCCCACCCAGTCGGGCGGCGCCCCCGGCTACTTTGACCCCGAAAGCAGCGTTGAAGTGGCGCGGTCCATGCTGCCCGGCCGCGAGCGGATTGATCAACTCTTCGCACTGGAAGTCCAGGGAGATTCAATGATCGACGCCATGGTCAACGATGGTGATATCGTCATCCTGCGCCCCGCCCAGGAAGCCAACAACGGCGAAATGGTCGCCGTCTGGCTCGATGACCGGGACGAAACCACCCTCAAATACTTCTATCGCGAACCCGACCGCATTCGTCTGCAGCCGGCTAACCGCACCATGCAGCCCATCATTGTGAATGACCCGGCACACCTGCGCATCATGGGCAAGGTGGTCATGGTCATTCGCCAGGTGCAAAGCGTAGCTGCCTGACGGTTATTACAATAAAAAAACAAAAAGCGGGCGCAGTTGCGCCCGCTCTTTGTTTAACGCGTTGTTCAGAAATTAGGCAATTTCCACAACTGCGCCGGCGGCTTCCAGTTTGCCCTTGGCATCGGTGGCAGCTTCTTTGCTGACAGCGGTCAGGACTTTGGCGCCAGCGGTCTCGGCCATCGTCTTGGCTTCCACCAGGCCCAGGTTGGTGAGCTGGCGAATGACTTTGATGGTGTCGATCTTCTTGGGGCCGGCGTCCTTCAGGACGACATCGAACTCGGTTTTTTCTTCAACGGGTTCGGCGGCGGCGGCGGGGCCAGCGGCAACAGCCATGGCGGCCACAGGAGCGGCGGCGGAAACGCCCCACTTTTCTTCGAGCATTTTAACCAGATCGGCAGCTTCCAGAACAGAGAGCGTGCTCAGTTCTTCAACGAGTTTGGTCAGATCAGCCATTTTTAAAAATCTCCTAGCTTGATTTATTGGTTTTGAATCAAATTGTTTCTTGATGACGGGCAGACGTGCTGCCCTCCGATCAGCAGGGCGGACCCTGCCAGGTTGGACAACACAGAACTACCCGGCTGCCGGAACGGCTTCCTTTTCGGAATGGGCCTTGATGACTGCAGCCATCGAGCGGGCGGGTTCGGCCAGCGTGCGGACGAGCTGAGACGCCGGGGCCACCAGCACACCCAGCAGGCGGGCGCGCATAACGGGCAGGGGCGGCAGAGCAGCCAGCGATTTGACCTGGGCGGCATTGAGCAGCTCCGTACCCAGGAAACCACCTTTGATCTGGAAGATTTCCGATTTACCCAGTGCTTCAACCAGTGCCTTGGCAATGGAAGCCGGATCGCTGGAGAATACGGCCAGGGTTGTTCCTTCGGGCTTTTCAGCCACATGGATACCTTCAGCGCTGAGGGCGTTGTAGAACAGGGTGTTCTTCACCACATGCGCTTCGCCGCCAGCGTCGCGGATCTTGGTGCGCAGGGTGTCAATTTCCTTCATAGACATTTTATTGAAGGTGACCAGCACCACGCCTTGAGCGTTGCGCAGCCATTCGCGGTAGAGGGCAACCATCTTATCTTTTTGCTGTTTTGTGAAAGCCAATGAGGATTCACCTCCTTTCTGTTTCAGGGTATTAAAAAGTCTTTACCTTGCATACTTGCCAGGTAAAGACTCTTCCATGCCCCATGGGGGGCGGTTTTTTGGGGTTTGTCTCCACCTCGGCAGGATATTAAGCCTCAGAACGCTGAGGCACCGGCTTTCTACGGTGAAATTAAGTTGTTTTGGGGCGCCGGGGTTAACCAGCGCCCCTATTTTACTATAGACTGATATTTTGCGCCAGATTGGGATCCACGTGAATGCCAGGACCCATGGTGGCAGCGAGGGTGATGCGGCGAATATAGATGCCCTTGGCGGCAGCCGGGCGGGCTTTCTTAATCGCTTCCATCAGCGCAGCAAAGTTTTCGAATAGTTTGGTCTCATCAAAAGAGGCCTTGCCAATCGGCACATGGATGTTGGCGGTCTTGTCCAACCGGAATTCCACACGACCAGCCTTGGCTTCTTCAATAACGCGGGGCAGATCTTCAGCCGGAACAACCGTGCCAGCTTTGGGGTTCGGCATCAAACCGCGCGGACCCAGCACACGACCCAGCTTACCAACCTTGCCCATCATATCGGGCGTGGCAATCGCCACATCGAAATCCGTCCAGCCGCCCTGGATTTTGGCAACCCATTCGTCGCTGTCGGCGATATGATCGGCGCCGCCTTCCTGGGCGCGGAGCACGCCTTCACCCTGGGTGAAGACCAGCACGCGCACTGTCTTGCCCAGTCCGTGCGGCAGTACAACCACATCACGCACCTGCTGGTCCGCCTGGCGGGGGTCCAGACCCATGCGCATGTGAACTTCCACAGTCGCGTCGAAGCTGGTGTAAGCGGTTTCTTTCGCCAGCGCAACGGCGGCCCGGGGTTCATAGTTCTGTTTGCTGTCTACTTTGGCCTTTGCGGCCTCGTATTTCTTACCGTGCTTTGCCATGAATACTCCTTCGTGGTACCAGCGGGCAGCCTGTTCGGCCACCCTCCCACATTCCTTTAGTCAACGACCGTGATGCCCATGTTGCGGGCGGTGCCTTCCACCTGGCGCATGGCATCTTCAATATCCACCGCGTTGGTGTCCTTCATCTTGATCTCGGCGATCTCGCGCACCTGAGCGCGGGTCACTTTGCCGACCTTGGTCCGGTTCGGCGTGGCCGAACCCTTGTCAACCCCGGCAGCCTTCTTCAGCAATACTGAAGCCGGCGAAGACTTGAGGATGAAGACAAAAGACCCATCGGAATAGACGCTGATTTCAGCCGGAATGACATCGCCGGTGCGGTTTTGCGTCCGGGCGTTGTATTCCTTGCAGAAGGCCATAATATTCAGGCCATAGCCGGCCAGGGCCGGACCGACGGGCGGTGCAGGGTTGGCCTTACCGGCCACCAACTGCAGACGAACAACAGCTTTCAGTTTCTTTGCCACAGTTTTTCTCCTTCGTGGTTATAGCGGGTGATAAGGGGAGCACCCTCCCACATGATTAAACGCAGTCCGTTGACTACGCTTTTTCAACCTGTAAGAAGTCCAGCTCCACCGGGGTTTCACGCCCAAAGAAGCTGACCATCACACGCACCTTGGTGCGTTCCATATCAATCTCAGAGACGGTCCCCCGGAAGTCATTGAACGGGCCATCTACAATCCGAACCCGCTCGCCCACCCGGAAGGTAACCTTGATATGCGGCGCTTCGGCCTCCATGCGGCGCAGAATCTGCTGCACCTCTTCGGGGCGCAGGGGGGTAGGCTGGTTGCCCATGCCCACAAAGCCCGTCACACCGGGGGTGTTGCGCACCACATACCACGACTCTTCGCTGAGCAGCATGTTTACCAGCACATAGCCGGGGAACACATGGCGCTCAACCGTGCGGCGCTTGCCGTCTTTGACTTCAATTTCTTCCTGGGTTGGAATGACCACATCAAAGATCTGGTCTTTCATTCCCATCGTCTCAATCCGCTGCTCCAGGTTGTGCCGAACTTTGTTCTCATAACCTGAGTAGCAGTGAATGACGTACCAGGCACGTTCGTTACTTTCGGTAACGGTTTCTTCAGAAGCGGGGTTTTGAACCGGCTCCGATGTCCGCGCACGCCCGGTTGACCGGCGGGGCTTGCGCTCCTTCGGCTGCTCAATACCTTCTTCTTCGGGCTTGAAATCGTCGTGTGCATCCATCGGTATTACCTCTACTTGCCGCGGTCTAGATCTTGACCAGCAGTGTAATCAGTTCAGAGAAGATAAAATCGAGCCCACCCAGGAACAATGCCATAACAAGCATGGTGACCAGAACGATGCCGGTCAGGCGCTGGGCTTGCTGGCGGGTAGGCCAGCTCACTTTGCGCAGTTCACCCATCGTCTCGTGCCACCACTGCTTGATGCGGTTGGGTTTGCTGGGCTTGTCGGATTTGGCCGCGCTTTTTTCAACAGGTTTGGGTTTTGCCGCAACCGGTTGAACAGGCTTTTCTGAGGGTGTATCCTTTGTCTTGACCACGTTCCGCTCCTTGTTTTTTTACGGCTAAAACGCCGCCTTGAAGGCGGCGTCGCCTGGGTTTTGTGCAGGCCAGGCAGGAATTGAACCCACAACATCCGCTTTTGGAGAGCGGCGCTCTGCCAATTGAGCTACTGGCCTGTATGCTCAACCTCTGCACCGGGAGGGGTCTTGTGAACCCCACCCGGCGCAGAAAGGTGAAACCTACTTAGTCTCGCGGTGCGTCGTATGTTTGTGGCACCGCGGGCAGTATTTCTTGATTTCCATGCGGCCCGGATCATTACGGCGATTCTTCTCGCTGGTGTAGTTGCGTTCCTTGCATTCATTGCATGCAAAGGTGATCACCGGGCGGATGTCTTTCTTCTTCGAAGCCATGCTTGCTTACCTTACTACCTGACAGGCAGGTTAGTCCAGAATTTTGGTAATGACGCCAGCGCCGACGGTGAGGCCGCCTTCGCGGATGGCGAACTTGGAGCCCTGCTCGAGGGCCACATTGACAATCAGTTCAACTTCCATGGTGGTGTTGTCGCCAGGCATAACCATTTCAACGCCGGGTTGCAGCGCAATGTTGCCGGTCACATCCATCGTCCGAATGTAGAACTGCGGGCGATAACCGGTGAAGAATGGCTTGTGGCGTCCGCCTTCGTCCTTCTTCAACACGTACACATTCGCCAGGAATTTGCGGTGCGGGGTGATGCTGCCCGGCTTGGCAATCACCATGCCGCGCTCCACATCCGTCCGCTCGATGCCGCGCAGCAGCAGGCCCAGATTGTCGCCCGCCATGCCTTCATCCAGCAGTTTGTGGAACATTTCCACGCCCGTGCACACCGAGTTCATGCTCTTCTCGCGCAGGCCCACGATTTCTACTGCTTCGCCAACCTTGATCCGGCCACGATCCACACGACCCGTCACGACCGTGCCACGACCCTTGATCGAGAACACATCCTCGACCGGCATCATGAACGGTTTGTCGGTCGCCCGCGGGGGCTCCGGAATGTAGCTGTCAACCACTTCCAAAAGCTG
>ENA-UPSM01000754-UPSM01000754.1-activated-sludge-metagenome-genome-assembly--contig:-NODE-754-length-45402-cov-7.470307_pt1 | contig 45402 bp, 41 predicted proteins | sample MGYA00238181_ERZ773283 | MGnify/ENA primary metagenome ERZ773283 (study PRJEB29023, sample SAMN05720199) | activated sludge metagenome | isolation source: Anaerobic digester | place: Japan... | reverse complement strand
CCTTTCCAGACGACCGATGTCCAGGCACCAACGCTTGCCGTTCCAACGCAAGGGAACGTCGACAAGGCGGACTCCCCCATGGCGCGCGAGATCGTCGAGCAAGGGATAGCTGGGCCGGTTCACCACCACCTGGTCGCCGGGATCGCACAGGAGCTGGAACAGGATGGAATACGCCTCGCTCGTGCTGGCGCACAGGAACCAATCGTCGATGCCCACGGCGCCTCCGGTTTCCCGGGAAAGAAGTTCGCGGACTTCGCGCAGACCTTGGGGATCCGGACAATAGCGGTTGGACGATGGATCGGCGAGAAGACCCAGCGCTTCGCGTTCGATTCCCCGGCGTTCGATCCAGCCTGTCGGGTCGCTACCGGTCAGATCGAAGGGGACGGGACCTGTCTCGCGCATCCGCTCCATGCGTCGCACGAGGGGATGCGGTTCACCAGCTGGATTGTCGGTTCGTCTCGAAAACCTCATCCACCAGAAGATGCAAGACAAACCGACAAACCGCGAGCCAGATCTTCCGCCTGGAACGGCTTGGCGATGAAGGCGTTCACGCCCAGCCGGGCCAGGGCTTCCGATTGCCCGTGGCTTTCGAACCCGCTGGTCAGGATCACGGGAATGTCGGACCGGACCGACCGCGCCTGTCCGATGAACTGTTCTCCGGTCAGATCGGGCATCGTGTAGTCGCTGACGATCGCCGCCCATTTGTCGGGATCGGCGCGCATGGCTTCCAACGCCTTCAGCGGATTCAGGAACACTTCGGATCCGTAGCCGAGCACCGCCAGCAGGTGGTGGAGGACGTCGGCGACGGCTTCTTCGTCGTCGACGATCATCACCGGTTTTTCCGTCTTGATCCGCACGGCGCGGTCCTGTTCGAGCGTTTCCTGGTTCATGGACTTTCCGATGCACGGGAACAGGATGCGGAACGTGGTTCCCTTTCCGATTTCGCTGTCCACGGTGATCGATCCCTTGTGGCTCTGGATGATCCCGTGGACCACCGAAAGCCCGAGTCCGGTTCCTTTGCCGGGCGCCTTGGTGGTGAAGAACGGCTCGAAGATCCTGGGCATGACTTCGGGAGGGATTCCGCTGCCCGTGTCCGCGACCAGGATCTGCACCACGGGCATCGGTCCGTCGCGGCCGATCTTGTCCATGATCCTGCTCGCCGACACCGTGAGGGATCCGCCGGATTCTCCCATGGCGTGGGAGGCGTTGGTGCAGAGGTTCATGAGCACCTGGTGGAGCTGGCTGGCTTCGCCCATGATCGGAGGAAGGTTCGATTCCACGTCGAATTTCATCTTGATCGTGGAAGGGAACGTCGCGCGCAGAAGCTTCCAGGTCTCGTCGACGAGTTCGTCGATCTGCACGGGACGGGATTCGGGTTCCTGCTTGCGGCTGAACAACAGGATTTGTCTGGCCAGGTCGCGGGCGCGGCGGCATCCCTTGAGGATGCCTTGGATGGAATCCGCGCCGGGTCCTTCCGAATAGCGCATCTCCAGAAGCTGCGCGTGCCCCCAGATGGAGGTGAGGATGTTGTTGATGTCGTGGGCCACGCCGCCCGCGAGGGTTCCGACGGCCTCCAGTTTCTGGCTGTGCAGGAGCTGCTGCTCGATGGACAGACGCTTGCGTTCCGATTCGATGCGTTCGAGCTCCGAACCCGCGCGCGAGGCGAAGATCGAGATCAGATCCTGCGTGAGGGCGGGCTCCTCGATGTCCATGTCGTTGATCACGACCAGGATCCCTTGCGGCGTCCCTTCGCGGGAATCCAGCCGCAAACCGATGGCCGAATGGATTCCGAGCGATTTGAGCAAGGCGCCGTCGGAATAGCGATCGATGTCGGTGGCAGTGGCGGTGACATGGCCGTGGTGGAGCACGGCTTCGGCCATGGAACCTTTGACAGGGAAGACCTCGCCCGGCACGGGTCGGTCGATTCCGTACACGGCCAGGGTCTTGGCGGTCGCGTTTCCGTTCAGGTATTCCGCGATGAGGGCTCCCCTGAACCCCAGCGATCTGGCCAGGGTCTCGACCAGGGAACGGAAGAATTCCACGCCGATTTCCGAACTCGTTCCTTTCAAGATGGCCTGCAAGGCGTCTTCCAGGGTCTTTTGGCGCAATTCGGCCTTGCGACGCGCACTGCGCTCGGCCGATTCCAGGAGTTCGCGCTGGATCGCGGGAACCAACCTGGCCAGGTTGTCCTTGAGCAGGAAATCCCGCGCCCCGTTGCGCATGGCCTCCACGGCGAGTTGTTCGCCGATGGCGCCGGAGACGAGGATGAAAGGGGTGTCCAAGCCCGATTTCCTGAGGATTTCCAGGGCTTGGAACCCCGAGAATCCGGGCATCTGGTAGTCGGAGATGATGAGATCCCATTGCCCTTCGAAAAGGGTCTTTTCGAACTCTCCCGAAGAATCCACGCGTTTGAGATCCAGGATGAATCCCGCGTGGGTCAGGTGTCTTTGAAGGAAGAACGCGTCGTCTTCGCTGTCTTCCACCAGGAGCAGTTTGAGGTGGGTGGCCACGGTTCAGGATTCCTCGACGGTTTCGTCCAGTTGCAGCCAGTAGGCGGAAATGGTCTGGACCGCTTTCAGGAATTCGTTGAAATCGACCGGCTTGCGGATGAAGGAATTGGCACCCAGTTCCGCGCAGCGCTGGATGTCCTTTTCTTCGCGCGAGGACGTGAGGACCACGACCCGGGCGATCCTGGTGCGGTCGTCGTCGCGCAGACGGCGCAGGATCTCCATGCCGTCCATCTTGGGCAGCTTGAGATCCAGGAGCACCAGGGAAGGAAGCGATTTGTCGAACGGCCCCTGGCTCAGGGCTTCCAGGGCCTGCAGGCCGTCGCGGGCGATGACCAGTTCGTTGGAGATCCCCGCTTTGCGGAAGGCGCGCTGTGTGAGCAGAACGTCGTCCTCGTTGTCTTCGACCAGCAGGATGGGACGGCAGTCCATGTTGTCTCCGTTGGGAATTTGTTTTCGCGAGGTGCGCCGGTAGGCCTTCATCTGGAGTTTTCGGGAAGAGGATCCAGCGTGAACTTGAAAACTGCACCTTTGTCGGGGGTTCCGGCACCCAAGATCGTACCTCCGTGGCGTTCCACCAGTTTTTTCACCGTGGCCAACCCGATCCCCGTGCCTTCGAATTGTTTGCCGGGGTGGAGTCGCTGGAAGGTTCCGAACAATTTTCCGGCGTGCTCCATGTCGAACCCGATCCCGTTGTCCTGGATCTGGACCCAACGGCGGCCGTCGACGATTTCCGAGGTCACCTCGATCACGGCTTCTTCCCGGGTCGAACTGTATTTCCAGGAATTTCCCAGGAGATTGTCCAGGATGGATCGGACCAGGACGGGATCCCCCTGCACCCGGATGTCGGGATCGACCTTGGTGAACAGCGAACGCTCGGGATTCTGGTTGTGGAAGCCCTCCAGGATCTCGTGGGCGATGGAGGTCAGATCCACCTCCGATTTGCGGATTTCCACGCGGCTGGATCGCGACAGCTCCAGAAGATCGTCGATGAGGTGGGCCATGTGGCCGGATGCCGATCGGATGCGATCCAGGTAGTTGCGCAGCTCCGGAGCCAGGTTCGGCCCGGCGTCCTCGATCAGGGCCAGACTGAATCCGTCGATGGCCCGCAAGGGGGAACGAAGGTCGTGCGAGATGGAATAGGAGAACGACTCCAGCTCCTTGATGGCGGACTGCAGCTCTTCCGTTCGCTCCTGGACCTTTCGCTCCAGCGTGCCGTTGAGTTCCAGAAGTTCCTGCTCCGTCTTCCGGTGCAAGGTCCGATCCAGACCGGTGCTCACGACGTATTCGTAGGCACCGCTGGGCCCTTTGATGCGGCTGTTGGCCCAGGCGATCCAACGCACCGATCCATCGCGCGCGATCCAGTCGTTTTCGAAACGCTTGGGTTCGAAGGAGTCGAACGCGTCTGGGAAAAGCTTGGCGATCTCGTCCCGGCGCGATCGCGGGAGGAAGAGATCGAAAAAGGGCTTGCCCAGGACTTCCTCTTCCTTCCAGCCCAGGAGGTCTTCGGCCGCGTGGTTGAACCGGTGGATGCGTCCGAACCGGTCGAACACCACGATGATCCCGCCGGTGGTGTCGATGAGCTGCTGGTTGAACCCGGCGAGTGCTTCGATGCGTCGAAGCGCTTCCTTGCGCTCGGTGATGTCGCGGGTGGAACTGTGGATCTCCAAAGGCGATCCGTCGGCGTTGCGGGTGAGGCTCCACAGCGATTCGACCCAGATGACGCTCCCGTCGGCGCGCTGGAGCCGGTATTGGAGGCTTGATCGACTCTGCACCATCAACGATTCCAAGTTCGAACGGACAAGGCTCCTGTCTTCGTCGACGATGAATCCGAAGGCGTTGGTGCCGACGACCGCATCGGGATCCAAGCCTACGATCTGTCGGCTCGCAGGCGATACCCATAGACAGTTGCCCGTCAGATCATGGCGCGAGAGCATGTCCAGGGACATGTCGGCGACCTCGCGGAAGCGCATTTCGCTCAGGCGGATCGCGTCTTCCTGTCGCCTGCGCTTGGTGATGTCGGCCACCAGGACCGCGAACTGGTTCGAGGCGGGACGGTAGGCCCAGGTTTCGTACCAGCGATCCAGGGGAGCGGTGTAGTTCTCCATGCGGAGAGGCTCGCCTGTCAGCGCGACACGACCGAAATTGTCGATCCAGTAGGATTCGACACCCGGCAGCGCCTCCTTCACGGTCCTTCCGATCAGGTCCTGGGCACGCAGGCCCGTCATCCGCTCGTAGGCTGGATTCACCTCCAGGAACCGGTAGTCCACCACCTCGCCGGCATCGTCGAGGATCACCTCGTGCAGAGCGAATCCCGTCGTCAGGTTTTCGAACAGTTTCCTGTATCGCTCCTCGGCCAGCTTGCGTTCGGTGATGTCGCGGGTGAAAACCAGGATTTCCCGGACGATTCCCGCCGATGGATCGCGGATGGCTTTACCGATCGATTCCAGCCAGAGGGACTCGCCGGAATCCTTCACATGCCGGAACACCGCCTTCGCGACACCCGATCCCGACGCGATCGATCGGAAGGCTTCCTCCATCCTGGGATGGTCGTCCGGATGGATCTTGGCCATGGACGAAGTGCCCACGAGGGCATCGGGATCCTCCCCGAGGATGGTGCGGATGGAAGGCGAAACCCACAGGTAGCGCCCCTGGGCGTCCAACCGGAGGATGATGTCGAGGGAGTTTTCGGCCAGATCGATCAGTTGGCGGTACCGTTCTTCGGCCGCCTTGCGTTCCGAAATGTCGATATGGGTTCCGATCATCCGCACGGGGCGGGCTGCGGAGTCCTTTTCCACGACCTTGCCGCGCGCGAGGATCCATTTCCAGGATCCGTCCTTCTGTCGCATGCGGAACTCGATCTTGTACGGGATCCGCTCGTCGGCGAAGTGCTGCTCGAGCAACGCTTTGGCGTCCACGAGGTCGTCGGGAAACAACCGCTCGCACCAGGAATCGAAATGGCCGGGGAATTCCCCTTCCTCGTAGCCCAGCATGTTGTAGAAACGGGCACTGAAATAGCATTCCCCGGACGGGATGTGCCAATCGAAGATGCCATCGGAAGTGGCCTCCAGCACCAGCTGGATCCTGCGACTTTCCTCCGAATTTGCCGGAAGGATGGAATTGGGATTCATGTCTTGTGGACATGTTACCACTTGTGGGGCTTTGTTTGGTGAACGATTTCGGAGATCATGGTTTCCTGGAACGGGGTCCAGGATCCAAAAATCAGGCTATTGCTTGAGCGAGACCCCTTCGAACCCGGGCACCAGTTTCACGGATTCGTCGGCGTGGTAGGAACTGCGGACCATGGGACCGGAAGAAACCGACACGAATCCCAATTCCAAGGCGAAGGACTTCCAGTCCGCGAATTCTTCCGGGGTCACCCATCGGTCGATGGGAAGGTACTGCTTGCCCGGCTGCAGGTACTGGCCCAAGGTCAGGATCTGCACCCCCGCGTCGCGCAGACGCCGCAGGCTGTCGGGGATTTCGGACTTGCGCTCCCCGATCCCGAGCATCATTCCCGACTTGGTCACGGCGCCTTCTTCGGCCGCCCAGGCCAGTACCTGGAGCGAACGCGCGTAGCTTGCCTGGGGCCGGACGGCCCGGCTCATGCGTTCCACCGTTTCCAGGTTGTGGTTGTAGACCTCGGGCCGGGCTTCCAGCACCTGCATGAGCAGGTCTTTCCTGCCCTTGAAATCGCCGGTGAGGGTTTCCAAGCTGGTGCTTGGCGATGCGGCCTTGACCGCGCGGATGGTGGCGGCCCAGACGCCTGCCCCGCCGTCGGCCAGCTCGTCGCGGTTCACGCTCGTGATCACGCAATGGCGCAGCTTCATGAGCGCCACGGCTTCAGCCACGCGGCGCGGTTCGTCCAGGTCAAGCTCGGTGGGAAGCCCGGTGGCCACGGCGCAGAACCCGCAGGCGCGGGTGCACACGTCCCCCAGGATCATGAACGTCGCGGTGCCGCGCGACCAGCATTCGCCCATGTTGGGGCATTCGGCCGACTGGCACACCGTGTGCAGACGGTTTCCGTCCACGATTCCGCGCACTTCGGCGTAGACGGGACCTCCCGGCAGCTTGGAGCGGATCCAGGACGGCTTGCGGACGATGGCGTTGGGAGCGGATTCGGTCATGAGGGAGAGCAAATTACCAACCGGAGGCCGATCAGCCTTCGATCAGCCTGATTCCGCCCACCTGGGCCGCCGCTTCGCGGATCACTTCGCAGTCCTTGTCGCCGCGCAGACCGCTGAGGGCGATCGCGATGCGCGAGCCGTCGGCGAGTTCGGCGGGCATGCCGCCTTCCCAGCCGATGAACTCGTTCTTGGGCACGCCGAACTCCCACCAGTTCACCTGGTCGTTGTAGACGAGCTTTTCGTAGACTCCGGTGGGCTTGTGCGACAACCAGACCTGGGTGACCTTGTGCCAGGCCACCTTGCCGGAAATCCGCTGCTTGGCGCGGTCGGTGCCGAACATGCGGCCGTACATGTTGCCTTGGGCGTCCAGGATGTAGAGCGCCATGTTGCCTTCGGCGATCTGGAAGTCCTCGGGCACCTGCAGGTATTTGGGCACGATCGATTCGATCGCGGCCATGAGGGCGTGGATGGTGTCGGAATTCGTCATGAATGGGTATCCCGGGTTATTCGGCGATCAACAAGGGGCCGCGGACGGAATTGTTCTTGTCCTTGACCGACCAGAAGTACAATCCGGGACGCAGCTTCCCGAGGTTCTTGGCATCGGGGAGCTTGACCTGGAACAGTCCCCCGGTCTGCTGCGAAGCGTCCATGTGCATGACCAGGGTGCCGTCGGCGGCCAGCAGATCGAACCGGCTCCCGGGGGTCGCGCCGTCCACGAACAGGGTGGGGTTGTCGCCCATTTGACGCAGCCGGACGGGATTTGGCCAGACCTGGATCCTGGACTTCACGAGCTTTGGGGCGATGGGTCGGTACGGCGAAGTCCAAAGCGCGACCGCCGAGGGTGTCGCGACCAGAGCCTTGCCGGTGGAGGCATCCAGTTCCAGGTCCCAGACCTGGTTGTCGGGAAGCCCGTCGGCGGTGGTCACCCGGCGCACGTGCCGGAACGACGGTGCGCGCCCCGCGATTTCAGGGGGATCGATCTGGACGATGTCGATGCCCTTTTCGCCGGCGGCCCAGATCTGCCCTTGGGCGTCGACGGCCAGCGCGACGAAGTTCTGGTTCATGCTTGCGGAGCCCGCCGACGAATCGGACAGGACGAGCGAGGTCGAGCGCGTCGTGTCGTCGATCCACCACGATCCGCTGGCAGGGAACATCGCCAGCCGACCGTTCGACGATCCGACGATCCAGGGGGAACCGGAAATCTCGGTGCGGACCAGGCGCTGGAGGTCCATGAGCGTGCCGTTGGCGGGCTTGAAATAGTCGGTGGCGACCGTCACGGGAGCTCGATTCGGTCGCGGCGAGACCACGCGGGCCAGGCCGATGTTGGTTCCCATCCAGAGGGTGTCGCCGATGGGCAGGAAGTCGTAGACGAGGACGTTGATGTTGCTGCCGAGGTTGTCGATCGGGATGTCGAAGCAGGTCGGAAGGTTCTTGCCGCCCGGCTCCACGAAGAGCACCCTTCCTTTGCGGGTATGGTGCAAGGTGGACATCCAGGTTCCGCGTTCGAAGGAACGGGCGGTGAGCATGGCGGCGCCGTTTTGCACGTAGTTGGTTTCGGTGAAGCTCAAGCACGTGTCGGACGGGGAAGACACGAAATGGGTCCATTGTCCTTTGGAATTCGACACGTAGTACCCACCCAGGGTCTTTGTGCCGATGCTGTTGTTCCAGGAAGAGACGTATGTCTCGCCTCCGGGACCGAACGCGAGGGCTTGACGCAACCTTCCGATGTCTTCGCCCACGGCCCAGGCCGCCGTGAAGGTGCCGTCGTCGTCGGTGAATCGGACCGTGTCGGAAGTCCAACCCGAAGCGCCGTAGGAGAGCACTCGGTTGTAGTACCTGGCTTGCCAGGTACCGTCGGGTTTGCGCCCGACGTTCACCGGAGGGTTGTCGGGGAACGAGCCATCGGGCGATGCGGTCTGCTGGATGCCTTCCGGACCCACCAGCTTGGCGCCGCCGGTTGTCGTGGAAACGACCAGATTGCCTCCGGTTGCAGTGGCGTGGACGGCGGTGGGAACCCGCGGGATGTTCCCGTTCCAGGAAATGGTGTCCCAGCGGATGTTCAACTTGCCCGAGAGGTCGGACCATTCGAATCGCGAATCGCCCAGCCGCACGCCGCTGGAATCGCGGATGAGCGTGAAGAACGGCGACGAGATCCCGTAGTTGGTGGCCAGGGTCCATTTGCTCGGGTCGGCCAGGAAATGTCCGGGCTTGCCGACGCTGTCCCAGTCGGGAGTCGCGTAGTACAGGGCGCCCGCGTCCAGGCTCACCCACAGGGTGTCGGGTTTTGACTTGGCACCCGGGGTGACCATCACCGCGGTGACGGTTCCCGACATCGAGCCGAAGCTCTTGACATTGTCTTCCGCCGACATGCTGCGGATGGAATAGAGGCTCAGTCCCTTGTCGGTTCCCAGGACCAGGAAATTCTTCCAGTACAACGCGGCGCGAGGGGTGAAGTTCCATCCCTGGCTGGCGTAGGAGTTCGCCGATTGCCATGCCGAGGCTCCCAGGGGACGGTAACCGATCCGTCCGTCGGATCCGATCGCCCACAGGGTCTTTTGCGAATCGAGCACCATGGAGGCGAAATCCATGGTGGGCAGGCCGTCGCGTCGGGAATGCATCCGGCTGGCGATGGAGGCTTCGGCCTTCAAGTCCCATTCCATGACGCCGCCACCGGTGGCCACCCAGGCGGTGTTTTCCAGGACGACGGCCATGCGGGCGTCGTGGGTCGGAGCCCAGACCTTCCAGTCGCCCAGAAACGCCATGCAGGTGGATGCCAGACCCAAAGTCAGAATTGTCGCGCGCAGCATGCCAGCAAGATACGTCCCTCGGAGCCGATCGTTTCCGCGCCTGTCGCTGCGGCCGCCCGGCGGGTAGTTAGGTTTTGCCCATCTTGAGATCGATCATCCTCATCGGCATGCCGGGATCCGGCAAAAGCACCGTGGGCGTCCTGCTCGCGAAGGCGCTGCGCAAGAACTTCGTCGACACGGATCTCCTGATCCAGGAAGAGACGGGCGAAGCCTTGCAGGACATCCTGGACAGGCAGGGGATCGCGTCGTTTCTGGCCATCGAGGAATCGGTGATCGTGCGCTGGAAGCCCGAAGGCCAGGTGGTGGCCACCGGAGGAAGCGTGGTCTATTCGGAAGCCGCCATGCGGCATCTGGCCGACCACGGGATCTGCGTCTACCTGGATGTGCCCGTCCCGATCCTGGAAGAACGCCTCTCCAACCTGGATTCCCGGGGCGTGGTGCGCCAGCCCGGGCAGTCGGTGCACCATCTCTGGGCCGAACGCGATCCGCTCTACCGCAAATGGGCCAAGCTCACGGTGGAAAACGGCCACGACAACCACGAACTGGTGGTGCACGAAATCGCCACGGCCTTGACCGCGCTCGAAGCATCCTGATCCGGAAACCCGGATTCCCGAGCATCGGGGATGCCCAGGTTCCCAAGGACCGCATCCTTCCCGGTTGATTTTCGGGTTTCCAAAGTGGTAATCTGCTCGCGTGGTTGCATTTACCTCGCGGAAGGAGAAACCCGATGGAACGGAGTGAGGCTAGAGAGCGCATCGTCCGCAAGGCGATGGAAGAAATCCTCGTCAAAGGCTACACCAAGGTCACGATGGACCAGATCTCTTCGGCGCTGGGCATGAGCAAGAAGACGATCTACCAGCTGTTCCCGGGCAAGCGCGAACTGCTGCGCACGATGCTGAACAAGCTCCAGAAGGAGATCGAAGAAGGTGTCGCGGCCCGGGTGGACGACAAGCAGATGGAGTTCCGCGAACGCTGGCGGACGGTCCTGGAATACATCGGGATGCAGTACTCGCGGTTCGGGCCCGGATTCGTGGAAGACCTCCACACCGCCGAACCCGAGATCTACGAGTCCTTGAACGCCTTCCGGATGGGGATCGTCAAGAACCATTTCGCGCGTCTGGCCCAGGAAGGCACCCAGCTCGGCGTCTTCCGCAAGGATCTGGACCCCAGGTTGCTGGCGACGGTCTACATGGCTTCGGTGCAGGTGATCCTGAACCCCGCCTCGATCCAGGATCTGGGGATGGCGCCCGCGCAGGCCTACCATGAAATGGTGAGGCTCCTGTTCGAAGGCGTCATGGAGGCGACAAAACCCGCCTGAGGTTCAACCGCGCATGGCCCTGCGGACGGAATCCAGCAGGGACATCAGCTCCAGTGTCCGCGACAGCGGCCAGACGGGGCTTTCCAGCAATCCCTCGCGAACGCACCGCCCGGCATGGGTGGTCTCCCACTGGTAGCCGTGTCCGTCCCTCGTGGCCGGAATCCGGACGGACGATCCCCTGTGCGCGGAAACGAACAGGTCCGTGGGCGTGTGGAACATCCGCTCGAAGGTCAGGCGGCCTTCGGTGCCTTCCACCACGCAGACGCAGGGGGTGGATTCGTCGAAGGTCGCGAACGATTCGGACGTGGCGCCGTCGCGATGGTGCCCGCGCACCCGGATGGATCGGTCGGTCCCGTTGGGCGCGAGGGTGGTCTGCGCCTCGAAGCTTTCGAACGGACCGAGGAATTCCCGCGCGAAGAACAACGGGTAGAGCCCGATGTCCAACAGCGCGCCGCCACCCATGGAGGGATCCCAGAGCCTGCGCGCCGGATCGTAGGGAGCCACGAACCCGAAGTCCGCGGTGACCGACAGCGGTTGTCCGATGGCTCCCGAATCCACCAGGCGCTTGCCTTCCAGGAACGATGGGAGGAACCTCGTCCACAGGGCTTCCATCAGGAACACCTTCCGCTCCCTGGCGGCATGGACCATTTCTTCCGCCTGGGCGAGGTCCAACGCGAAGGCCTTCTCGCAAAGAACGGGAATTCCCGCCTGGATGCAGGCCAGGGCGTCGTCGCGGTGGCGTCCGTGCGGCGTGGCCACGTAGACCGCGTCCAGATCGCCTTCCGACAGGAGCTGTTCCACCGACCCCGCCACGCGGGCGGCCCCGAACCGCTCGCCGAATTCCGTCGCCTTGGCCGCGTCGCGCGCCCAGACCGCCTGGAGCGAAGCGCCTTCCACGAGCGCGAGGTCGGACGCCCATTTGCCGGCGATGTGCCCGGCTCCCAGGATGCCCCAGCGGATGGTGTCCATGTCAGTCCCTCGAGAACCGGTATCCTTCGCCGGGAACCGTCAAGATGAAGCGGGGCTTGCGCGGGTTGTCTTCGAGCTTCTTGCGCAAGGCCACGATGAAGTTGTCGATGGTGCGCGTCTGCACGCCGTCGGTGTAGCCCCATACGTCGCGAAGCAGTTCGTCGCGGTTCACCGTCCTGCCTTCCGATTCCACCAGGTGCCTCAGGAGCATCCCCTCCTTGAACGAAAGGTCGAAGGTTCCCGCGGGGCTCGTGATCGTGGAATTGCGGAAATCCACCACCCGGTTCCCGATCGGGAACGTCTCGCCCGCGGGGCGCTCGGTGGATTCGCTGGAAAGCCAGGCGCGGGAGCGCAGCAGCGTGCGGATGCGCGCCAGCAGCATGTCCAGGTCGAACGGCTTGGTCATGTAGTCGTCGGCGCCCTTGTCGAGGGCTTCGATGATCGTCTCCGAGTTCGCGGTGGCCGACAGGATCAGCACCGGGGTCTTCTGGTCGCGCTGGCGCAGACCCTGGAGCACGTCGAGCCCCGAGATCCCCGGCAGCATCATGTCGAGCACCACCAGCGAGAAGCCGCCTTCCAAGGCGCATTCCAGTCCGCACTCGCCGTCGGGGCAGTGTTGCGTGGCGAATCCTTCCGCCCGCAGGTTGAACTCCAACCCGATCGCCATGGCGAGGTCGTCCTCCACCAGCAGGATGCGAGGGGGATGGGTCGTCATGAGATCACCTCCGGAAGTCGGAACCAGAACACGCTGCCTTTGCCGACGGGGTTGTCCTTGACGCCCATGGATCCTCCCATGAGTTCCACGGACGACTTGGCGATGTAGAGCCCCAGGCCCGTTCCCGTCTGGCGGCGGTGTTCGCGCGCGGGGATGCGGAAGAACCTGTCGAAGATCCTCTTGCGGTACTTCTGGGGGATCCCGATGCCCTTGTCGGCCACATCGACCAGGACGAATCCCGACGCGACGGAGATTTCCACCACCGGCGCGGTGCCGTCGCCGTACTTGAGCGCGTTGCCCAGAAGGTTGTTCAGGACCGCTTCCAGCATGATCTTGTCGACCCGGACCGTGGCGATGGGGCCGTCCTTGAGCACGAAGATCGGGGCCACCCTCTTGCGCGCGTAGTCCGACAACCACGAGCGCAGTTCCAGGCGCTCCATGCGCAGTTCCTGCACGCCTCCTTCGATGCGCCGGGCCTGCAGGATGCGCGAAACCAGGGCGTCCAGACGACGGGTCTCCTGGAGGATCAGCCCCACGAACCGTTCCCGGTCCGGCTCTTCCAGGTTCTGCCGTTGCAGGGTCTGGGCGAACAACTGGATGTTGGCGGTGGGGAGCTTGAGCTCGTGGGTGGTCATGTTCAGCCAGTCGGTCTGCTGGGAGCGGTACCGGCGGTTCACCAGGTAGGAAGTGAAGAACAAGGACAAGGCCACCAGGATGATCGCCAGGAACGAAGACCCGACGGCCACGATCGTCCAACGGCTGGTCGGATCGTGCCCCGGGCTGCCCGCCGGGTGCCGCACGTTCCCGAGCGAAGCGCTCAATTCGTTGATGGTGCGGAAATCGCCGATGATGTACACGTTCCACAGCACCAGGATCGTGATGACCATGAGCACGACGACCACGAAGCCGGTGATGGCGAAAGCGAGGCTCCAACGACCCATAGGTTCGGGAAGATAACCCAATCGTCGACCGGCGATCCCGCCCCTGCCCCTGGAGGTGGAATTCCCAAATTCTCCTCAAGTTCGCCCCTGATTCAACCGAAGAGCGATATGGGGAGTCCTTGCCTCCGTCGGAAGCGGTGGACGAGCCCCGCCACAAGGAGGTGGTGGCCATGCGAATCAACACCAATGAAAACTCAGTCCGGGCCCAGGCGTCGCTCAACAACGTCGAGGCGTCGCGGTCCAAGTCGCTGGAGCGACTGGCCACCGCCCTGCGGATCAATCGGGCCTCCGACGACGCGGCGGGTCTTTCCGTGTCAGAAAGCCTGCGCTCCATGGTCCGCGACAACCAGATGTCGCAACGCAACGCCTCGGACGGCTTGGCCATGCTCCAGATCGCCGAGTCGGGGAGCCAGCAGATCACGGACTCCCTCCAGCGCATGCGCGAGCTGGCCATCCAATCGTCCAACGGGACTCTCAACGACCGCGACCGCAAGGCGATCCAGGAAGAGTTCGGGCAGTTGCAGCAGCACATATCGGGGGTGGCCGAATCCACCACCTACAACGGGAAATCGCTCCTGGCGGGCGGCGCGTCGGCGGTATCGTTCCAGGTTTCGGGTTCGGCCGGAGCGGAAGCGACCATCAGTTTTGGTCATGCCACCGGGTTTTCCGGCAATCTGGGGGTTGGATCGGTCGATTCGGCGGCCTCTGCCCGCGAAGCCATAGCCGGCATCGACAAGGCGATCGAGTCCATGATGACCATGCGCTCGGGGATGGGCGCGACCATGAACCGGTTGGACAGCACCGTCCAGAACCTGGGCAACACGTTGTCCAACTACATGGACGCCGAAAGCCGCATCCGCGACACCGACTACGCCAACGAAACCATGAAGCTCATGCGCGACAAGATCCTGGGCGAAAGCTCCACGGCCATGATCTCGCAGGCCAACCAGCTGCCGGCGGGCATCATGAAACTGCTGGCAGGGTGATCGGGCGCCTCTCCGGGGGGATCCGCCGCCCTTCGATACGCCGACCCGTTCCCTGAGTGGCCAGCCAATGGCTGGCTGTATCGAAGGGAGGGTCGGCACTCAGGGAACGGCGGATCGTAACCAATGGCGCAAATGTCCCTACGGCCTTTCGTGCCCCTGGCGCGGTGTTAAACATGTTTAACGGAATTGGTGAATTTGTGTATTTTGTTAAACATGATTAACGAAGCGATCCAGCGGCCGCGTGTCCGTACCAAGATCCAGCCTTGGATCGGAAGCTCGTTGATCAAGGTGATCACCGGACAGCGTCGCGTGGGGAAGTCTTCTTTCCTACGGTCCTTGGCGTCGGAGCTGGAAACCTCGACGGGTTTGGTGCCTTTGTTCGTGCAATGCGAATTGGCCGAATGGGGGCATGTGCGCACCGGCGAAGAGTTGATCGCCCAGGCGCAAGCCCACTCCAGACAGGGCAAAGCGATCCTGATGATCGACGAAGTCCAGGAAATCGAAGGATTTGACAAGGCGCTGCGCAGTCTCGTGGCCGAGGAGCGTTGGGACATCTACGTCACGGGCTCCAACGCCGAACTGTTGTCCGGCGAGATCGCCTCGAGGTTCGCCGGACGTTCGATCACCATCGAAGTCCCTCCTTTGGGGTACGACGAATTCCTGGTCTTCCATGCGCTGGAAGATTCGGAATCCAGCGTTGGGTCGTTCCTGCGCTACGGGGGTTTGCCGTTCTTGCGGCATCTGCCGCTGCGCGACGACACGGTTTTCGAGTACTTGGGAGGGGTGGCACAGACGGCCATCCTCAAGGATGTGGTCAGCCGCCATACGATCCGCAACCACGATCTCCTCTCGCGGTTGTCCCTGTTCCTGGCGGATTCCGTCGGGTCGCCCGTGTCGGCGGGATCCATCGCCAAGTTCCTGAAAAGCCAGCATGTCTCGGTTTCCGTTCCCACCCTGCTGGAATACCTCCGTTACCTGGAACAGGCGTATCTGGTCCGTCGCGTCAAGCGTCACGACCTGGTGGGCAAGCGTATCCTGGAAGTGGCGGAAAAGCACTACTTCGAAGATCTCGGGATCCGTGCCGCCTTGCGGGGAAGCCGACCCGACGACGTGGGCAAGATCGTCGAGAACGCGGTGCACCACCGTCTGATCGTCGACGGTTGGAGCGTGGCCACCGGCGATCTGGACGGCCGGGAAGTCGATTTCGTGTGCGAACGCGGTCCCGACCGCTTGTACGTGCAGGCCGCCTACGTCATGTCCGATTCGGGAACACGCGAACGGGAATTCGGGAACCTTCTGGCGATCGCCGACAACCACCCCAAGTTGGTGGTGAGCATGGACCCGTTGGTCCAAGACCAACGAGGGATCAAACACCTAGGGCTGCGCCAGTTCTTGCGCGACGGATTCCGTTAGGGCCGCCTGCGGCCGAACTTGGTACCATTGCCGTACATGCCGCCCATCGGACTGCTCTTGTCGAACCTGGGGTCTCCCCAGGCGCCCACCGCGGCGGCGGTGCGGCCGTACCTGCGGCAGTTCCTGACCGACCGGCGCGTGATCGACATCCCTTGGCTCTGGAGGCAGCTTCTGGTGCGGGGGATCATCGCTCCGTTCCGCGCGCCGCGCAGCGCCCGGGCCTACGCCAAGGTCTGGACTCCGCAGGGCTCGCCACTGGTCGTGCATTCCCGCGCGCTCGCCGCCAAGGTGTCGGATCACCTGGGGGCGGATTGGAAGGTCGCGCTGGGCATGCGCTACGGCCAACCTTCGCTGGAATCCGCGCTGGGAGCTCTGCTGGGCGCGGGGTGCCGACAGATCCTGGTCGTGCCATTGTATCCGCAGTACGCTTCGGCGACCACGGGTTCCACCGTGGAAGAACTGTGGCGTCTGGCGGGACGGTTGGAGAACATCCCCGATCTGCGCATCCTGCCGCCATTTCCCGATCATCCCGGATTCATCCAGGCCCAGGCCGATCGCATCGCGCCGCTGCTGGGAAGGGCTTCGGGCGAGCAGGTCCTGTTTTCCTTCCATGGGCTTCCCGAACGCCAGATCCACAAGGCCGACGCCACGGGCAAGTGCCTGACAAACGGCTGTTGCGCGACGCTCGGCGAATCCAACCGGCTCTGCTACAAGGCGCAGTGCCATGCCACCGCCCGCGCCCTGGCCGCCAGGCTGCAGCTTCCCGAGGGCGCCTGGACGGTCTCGTTCCAGTCGCGGTTGGGTCGGATCCCTTGGATCGGGCCTTCCACCGAATCGTCGGTGCGCGATCTCGCGGCGCGGGGTTGCCGGAATCTGGTGGTGGCCACGCCCGCGTTCGTGGCCGATTGCCTGGAGACCCTGGAAGAGGTGGGGATCGGGTTGCGCGAGACCTTCGCGGCGGCCGGGGGAGGCTCGTTTACGCTCGCGCCCTGTCCCAATTCGGGCGACGACTGGGCGATGGTGGTGGCCCAAATGGCCACTTCCTATCTTGGACGGCACACATGAAGAAATTGTCGATCGCCTTTTCCGCCATCGGGCTCGCCCTGCTTGCCGTTTCGTGCTCCAAGCCCGAAGGCACGGTGGTCGCGCGGGTGGGCAAGGAAGCCCTCACGCGCGAGCAGCTGCTCGCCCTGGTGCCCAACGAGATCCAGAGCCACGCAAGCCGCGAGGTCTACCTGGATCTGACGCGCCGCTGGATCCGGTCCAAGCTGCTGGCCGCCGAGGCGCGCCGCCTGGAATACGACGACAACCTGGAAGTGCGCCGCCGCATCCGCGAGAAGACCGACGAAGTCCTCGGGCAATTCCTGCTCGACCGGATCCTGGACACGCTCCCGGAAATCTCGGAAGCCTCGCTGCGCAAGTACTACGAGGAAAACCAGCAGGAGTTCCTGCGCCAGGAGCCCGAGGTCGCCTTCCGCAAGATCCGCGTGGCCGACCAGCCCACCGCCGCCGCCATGAAGCTCGCGATCACGCCGGCCAACTTCGCGGCCGAAGCCCAGCGCCTGAACCCCGATCCCGCCGCCGCCGCCGAAGCCCAGCGGCTCTGGAAGCGTTCGGAGCTTCCGCCGGCCATGGCCGAAGTCCTGTTCTCCATGTCGGAAGGCCAGGTGAGCCCGCCCGTCCAGATGCCGGACGGATGGGGTCTGGTCCTGCTCCAGACCAAGACCGCGGTGGGTTCGGTGCGCTCCCTGCAGGAAGTGTCGGATCTCATCCGCCTTCGCCTGGCCGAAGCCGAACGCAAGCGCCGCGTCGACGAGGTCGTCTCGCAGCTGTCCCGCCAGTCGGGTGTCCAGATCGTTTCGCAATCACTGCCCGGCGGGGCCGATTCCGCCGCGACCGCTCCAGCCAAGAAATGACAACCATGATTTCTTCCCTGATCGCCCTCTCCCTCGCTTCGGCGAACCTTCCCATGTCCGACGGCGTCGCGGCCCTGGTCGGCGACCAGCCGATCCTGGTCTCCGAGGTCCGCGAGGCCATCCGGTTCCAGGAGCAATCCAATCCGGCCTTGCAGAATCTGGCACCGGCCCAGCGCTGCGAACGGATGCTGTCCCAGCTTGTGGACGAAAAGGTGATCCTGGCCAAGGCCAAGGCCGAAACCCTCGAGGTCTCGGACGCCGAGGTCTCGCAGCTGGTCGACCGCCGTGTCGCGGAAATGACCGAACGCGCCGGTGGACCGGAAGCGCTCCAGAAGATCCTGATGCAGCGCGGCAACCTGACGATGGGCCAGTACCGGTTCCGCATGGCCAAGCAGCTCAAGGAAGAGCGCCTCAAGGAGAAGATCCGCGACAAGTACGTGCCCAGGACGGAACCTGTCCGCGAGGACGTGCTGGCGTTCTACCGCCAGTACAAGGATTCCATGCCCATGCTCCCCGACCAGGTGAAGCTCTCCCAGATCCTGGTCAAGTTCGACGTCGATCCGTCCCGCGAAGCCGTCGCCCTGGGCCAGGCCAACAGCGTGATCGAGCGGCTGCGCAAGGGCGAGGACTTCGCCACGCTGGCCAAGGAGTTCAGCCAGGATCCCGGATCGCGCGACGCCGGCGGCGACATCGGGTTCATGAAGCGCGGCGAACTGGATCCTTCCTACGAACGCGCGGCGCTCAACCTCGAGACCGGCCGGTTCACCCAGGCTCCGGTGCGTTCGCGGTTCGGCTGGCATGTGATCGAGCTGGTGCAGAAGCGCGACCAGGAATTCCGCACCCGCCACATCCTGTTCGCCCTGATTCCCAATTCGGCCGACTCGGCACGGGTCAAGGAGTTCGCCGACTCGCTGCGCCGGGTGGCCATGGGCGGAGGCGATTTCGCGGAGCTGGCCCGCAAGCACAGCGCGGAAAAGGCCACAGCCTCGTTCGGCGGCGTGCTCGGCTGGTATCCCGAAGGCGAACTCCAGGGACAGTTCAAGGAAATCATCTCGGGGATTCCTTCGGGCAAGGTGGGCGAACCCGTGAAGTCGGGCGAAGGCCTGCTGCTGTTGCGCGTCGACGAACGCATGCAGTCGCGCCGCCTGACTCCCGAAGAAGACTGGATGCGCCTTTCCCAGATGGCCTCGCAGGTCCTGGCGGGCAAGAAGCTGGAATCCCACATCGCGCAGTGGAAGCAGGAGATCCCGGTGGAGTTGCGGGTTTCGGGCCAGGAAATGGCCAAGCGGATCGGGTTGTGATCGAACGTCCGTACCAGGCCTTGGCGGCCAGGTACGACGCGGTGATGGAGCATGTGAACCACGCCGGCTGGGCCGTCTACGTGGAACGGATCTGGAAGCTCCATCGCCTTTCCCCCAAGCGTCTTCTGGAGACCGGCGCCGGCACCTGCCGCTTGGCGCCGTTTCTGGCCAAGCGCGGCCGCCGCCACGTGGCGACCGACCTTTCGCACGAGATGCTCTGGCACGGGCTGCACCGCGCCCGCGAGATCGCCTGCTGCGATTTCCGGGCGTTGCCGTTCAAGGACGCGAGCTTCGACGCGATCCTGTGCCTGTACGACGCGGTCAACTACTGCATGGAGCGCGCCGACCTGGAACGGTTCTTCGCCGAGGCCCAGCGCGTGCTCGAGCCCGGCGGATCGCTGGTGGCCGACGTCACGACCCTGGCCAATTCGCGTCGACATTTCCTGGACACGACTTCCCACGAGGAGCTCGACGGGGTCCACGTGGTGCGCCACAGCTGGTTCGACTCCCATGCCAAGGTGCAGCACAACGACTTCCATCTGTTCTGCCCCGACGGCAAAGGATCCTTTGCCTTGAAGCGCGAGGAACACGCCCAGCGGGTGTGGCCCCTCAAGGAGTTCGACCGCGCCGCCGCCGCCGCGGGCCTGGTGCGCATGGCCGCCTACGACGACGACTATTCGCAGGCGACTCCGCGCTCGGAACGCGTGCACCTGCTGTTCGTCAAACCCAAGGTCCGCAAGCGATGACCGACAAGTTCCGTCTGGGGCTCGTGGGAGGGATCGCCAGCGGCAAGAGCACCGTGGCGGGATTCCTGCGCGATCGCGGCTGGGCGATCGTGGACGCCGACAAGGTGGCCCACGAGGTCTACGCTCCCGGGACCGACACGGTGGATTCGATCCGCTCCCTCTTCGGGGCCGGCGTGGTCCTTCCCGACGGAAGCGTCGATCGCAAGGCGCTGGGAACGATCGTCTTTTCCGACCCGGAGGCGCTCAAGCGCCTGGAGGCGCTGGTGCATCCCGCCACCCGCGAGCGGATCGCGTTGCGCATGGACGAGGAGGCCGCGCGCCGCGGCAAGGTGGTCCTGGAAATGACGCTCCTGTACCGCTGGCCCGAGATGGCCTCCAAGCTGGATTCCGTGGTGGGCGTGCGCTGCCCCGACGAAATCCGTCTGGATCGGCTGGTGGCGCGATCCGGCCTGGACCGAGCGGAAGCGCTGCGGCGGCTTGCCGCGCAGGTGGCGCAGGAACGGATTCTGGCCCCGGCCGCGCACGTGCTGGACAACGCCGGGACGGTGGACGACCTGGAACGAGGGATCGCCCGGTTCCTGTGACCGGTGCCCTGGCGGCGTCAAAAAATATCCAACTGTATTGATTTATCCCGAAACATGGGATATCATTGGATCTACAGTTCGCCCTTTGTCACTCCAACCGCCACCAACGGGAGGCGCAGGTGATCGCACGCATCGCGCGCATCTTCTGGAATCTGCGACCACCTGCGGGGTGGAACCTTCCGGTGCTGCTGGCCCTGGGGGTGTTCGCGGGTCTGGTCGCCGGGACGGCCCATGTTTCCCGCGCCACGTCCTACCTGTCGGACGACCCGCGCGCCTGCATCAACTGCCACATCATGACGCCCGAGTACGCGAGCTGGGAACGCGGATCGCACGGGCGCGTGGCCACCTGCAACGACTGCCACGTGCCGCACGACAACATCGTGCGCAAGTACTACTTCAAGGCCAAGGACGGCGCCCGCCACGCGAGCATGTTCACCCTGCGCATGGAACCGCAGGTGATCAGGATGCACGAGCCCGGGCAGAAAGTGGTCATGGAGAACTGCCTGCGCTGCCACTCCAACCTTTTCGCCGGAACCGGCTCCGACGTGTCGGGTCCGGTGGGTCTGGCCAGCGCGGCGGTCCACAAGGACGACGGCCGCCAGTGCTGGGAGTGCCATCGCGAAACCCCGCACGGCCGCGTCCACAGCCTTTCGTCGACGCCCGACGCCCGGGTTCCGCCTCTCGAATCGCCTCTCCCCCAGTGGCTGGAGCGCTCGCTTTCCCAGGAGAAGAAACCATGAAGATCGCGCAACTGGTCGAACGCAAACCCTGGATCGGATGGCTGTTGTTCGCGGGCACGGCTGGCGCGGTGTTCGCCGCCGCCGTGGTCGGCGCGACCATCGTCGAGCGTCGACAGGAATCGGCGGCCTTGCGCAGCATGGATCCGATCGATCCGGTGGAACCGCGCAGCGAGGTCTGGGGCGAAGGACGGCCCCGCGAATACGAGACGTGGAAGGCCACCGCCGACACCTCGTTCCGCAGCGAATCGGGCGGCAGCGCCATGCGCGATCTGATCGAGGAAGACCCCCGCATCGCGATCCTCTGGGCGGGGTATCCGTTCAGCCGCGACTACAACCAGGCGCGCGGCCACGCCTACGCGATCCAGGACGTGCGCAACACGCTGCGCACCACGGGCCCCATGCCGGCCACCTGCTGGACCTGCAAGAGCCCCGACGTGCCGCGCCTGATGGACACCATGGGAGTGGCCGCGTACTACAAGGGAAGCCTGAACGATCTGGGGCACGAGGTGGTGAATCCGATCGGTTGCAAGGACTGCCACGACCCCAAGACCATGGACCTGCGGATCACGCGCCCGGCCCTGGTGGAAGCCTACGCCCGCATGGGCAAGGACGTCACCAAGTCCACCCACAACGAGATGCGCTCCCTGGTGTGCGCCCAGTGCCACGTGGAGTACTACTTCAGCAAGGACACCGCGCGTCCCAACTACCTGGTGTTCCCCTGGGACTCGGGCTTTTCCGCCGCCAAGATGGAGAAGTTCTACGACCAGAACCAGTTCCACGACTTCGTGCACAAATTGTCCAAGACCAAGGTGATCAAGGCGCAGCATCCCGATTTCGAGCTCTACAGCCAGGGCGTGCACGCGCGCCGCGGCGTGAGCTGCGCCGACTGCCACATGCCCTACAAGTCGGAAGGCTCGGTGAAGTTCACCGACCACCACATCCGCTCGCCCCTGGCCGACATGTCCACGTCGTGCATGGTCTGCCACCGCCAGAGCGAAGAGACCCTGCGCGAGGACGTGTACATGCGCCAGCGCCGCGTGAACGAGCGCAAGTTCGCGGTGGAGGACCAGATCGTACGCGCCCACATCGAGGCGGCCCAGGCCTGGAAGGATTCGGCCACGGAAAAGGAGATGGAGCCCGCGCTGGACAAGATCCGTCGCGCCCAGTGGCGCTGGGACTGGGTGGCCGCCAGCAACGGACTCGGATTCCACGCCCCCGACGTCGCGCAGCAGACCCTGGGACAGGCCATGGAATTCGCCCAGGCGGCACGGCTGGAGATCTCCCGCATCCGCGCGCGTCGAGGCAAGACCGACACCGTGCCCATGCCCGACATCTCGACCAAGGAGAAGGCCCAAGCGTACATCGGATTGAACATGGACAGCCTGCGCTCGGTGAAGGCCGGGCAGGCTTCGATGTTCCGCGCATGGGATTCCGCCGCCAGGATCCGCGAAGCCGGATACGGCAAGAAGACCCCCTGACCGGAACGGTCGATTTGGACCGCGGCCTGTTCCGATGGTACCTGGGGCGGATGGGTTCGGTGCCCGCCGCCCTCGTTTCTTTGGGCGCGGTCGCGCTCCATGCGGCGGTTTCGCAGTTGGCTCCGCAGTGGCACGTGTTCGGCTGGACAAGTTTTGGCGTGTCGGTGGTGGCGGTCGTCTTGAACATGGTCGCCGCCGCGTGGCTGAGGATCCTGGAGCGTCGCGCGGAGCCGGGTTGGTTGCTGGTGCACGCGGGGCTGGTGGTGGCGATTTCGAGCGCGCTGCTGGGAGGCCTGGTCGCCACGCGCGGCAAGGTGGTGGTCCGCGAAGGCGACGCGTCGGAACGGGTGGTGGACTCCCACGGCGACGCGATCGCGAAGCTTCCGTTCCAGGTGCTGCTCCAGGACTTCCAGCTGGAGGAATCGGTTCCTCCCCTGACCCTGGTCGACAGCGCCGCGACCGAGATCGTGTTCCGCAAGGGCGATCCGGTGCTGGAGCTGCGCGAAGGCGCCAAGGGCCGTCTGCGCGGGATCGAGTTCGAAGTCCTCCGCTATCTGCCGCGCGCCGAACTGGACCACGACACGGTGCGCGCGTCGAGCGATTCCTTCGCTCCCCCGGCGGCGTTCCTCCGGTACCGGAAACCCGGTGCTGCGGAGGAATCCGTCCACCAAGGATGGATCACCTGCGGCGGGAACACGATCCCCACGATCACCCAACCGGCGGGCGCGGTGCGTCTGGCCATGGCGCTGCCTCCCGCGAAGGCCTACCGGTCGGTGGTCACCGTGGTCGAACGCGGACAAAAACCGCGCGAGGCCGTGATCGAGGTGAATCGCGGCTTGTCGCTGCGGGGCTGGACCCTGCAGCAGCTGGACTACGACAAGCTCGCGGGCCGGGGCAGCAGGGTCTCCATCCTGGAAGCCGTGCGCGATCCGTTCGCGCCCTGGGTGAGGATCGGGATCTGGACCACGCTCGCGGGAATCGCGCTGTTCGCCTTGCGCGAATGGAGGAGGCCCACGTGATCTGGGACCTGTTCCCCGCGATGGCATCGGTCCACCTGGCCGCCAACGCGGCGGCCCTGGGGTTGGTCGCCGCGCGACGCCCCAAGGCGGCGACGGTTTTTGTCGCAACGGCGGCGGGCATCCTCGTCGCGTTTCTTGCCGGAATCTGGCTGGACATGGGCCGGCCGCCGCTGCGCACCTACGGCGAGACGCGACTGTGGTATGCGCTGGGGGTGGCGGGGCTTTCTCTGCTTCTGCACGGGCGGACCCGCCAGACCTGGACCCTGGTCTACGGCACGTCCATGGCCGCGCTGTTCGTGGGCATCACCTGGGCGATTCCCGAATCGCGTTCGCGCGAGCTGATGCCCGCTCTGCGCAGCCCGTGGTTCGTGCCGCACGTCACGGTGTACCTGCTGGCCTATGCGGCGGCCACCGCGACCTCCATCGCGGCGTTCCTGGACTTGCGCAGGCCGGTTTCCGGTGGACGGAATCTGGACGCCTTGCTTGCGGCCACGGTGGTGCTCCTGAGCTGCGGACTGCTGTTCGGGGCGCTGTGGGCCAAGGAGGCGTGGGGATCGTACTGGACGTGGGACCCCAAGGAGACCTGGGCCTTCCTGACCTGGGCCGGATACACGGGTGTCCTGCATTGGCGAAGAGCCCGGCCCGCGCAGGCGACCGCAGGCGCGTGGTCCCTAGTAGCGCTGTGGGGCGTGCTCCTGCTGGCATGGTTCGCGGTGGGATACCTGCCGGGCGGAGCGAATTCGGTGCACGTGTACGCGAACTGAAGACTTGGTCTCCGGAATTCCCGTTTTCCGGGAGTATCGATCCGCCGGGGAATGCGCCGCCGATCCCACCGACCTAGATTTGGACCTTCACCGTCCATCCACATGGAAAGCGGCATCCCATGTTCTTCCGATCTCTGGTCATCGCTTTCCCCGCCGCCCTGCTCCTGCAATCGTGCCACGCCGAACGCCCTCTGGACGATTCCGACGGAAGTTGGAACACCGTGCGGGTCGGGCGCGATTGGCGCCTGGACTTCGAATCCAGGTTGCCGCGCAGCGCCACCTATTTCAATGGAACCACCCACGACGTGGTTCTGGAGCACAACCGCAACCAACCTCTGTCAGGAGGCGCCGACCTGAAGCTGACCGCGGTGCTGAACGGCACCGAACGGGAGGGTTGGGCGGGAGTCTGGGTCAAGGATCCGTCGGACCAGGACATGGACGCTTCGGGCGCCATCGGGATCCGGTTCAAGTTCAAGGCCTCCACGGCCCGCACCATCCAGGTCACGTTGTCTTCCATGTCCTACCCCGATTTCGAGAACGGCGCCAAGCTGACGGGGACGTTTTCCGCCGCCAAAGGGGTGCAGTCGGTGGAATTGAGATTCGCCGATTGGGTCTATCCCGCCTGGCTCTACAAGAGCGGCCAGCTGTGCGGCAGCGCGCAGGGAGCGGACACCTATTGCACGACGAAGATGTTCGACGTCCTGCGTCGCGTGAACGCGATCCAGTTCCAGATGGACCCTCGCTGGGACAGTGCCGGGACGGTGGAGGACGACTGGTCTTCCATCCAGGTCGACGACATCCAATTCGTGTTTCCCTAACTTTTCGGGAACACTTCTCCAGCGAGGTCGGACATGCAGCTTTTCGTGGCAGCTTCCCTTGTCTATCAATTCCTGTCCGCCGGCCTGCCCGACGGAATCAAGAAGGCCCTGGAATCGCATCTTCCCGCCTGGTCGCAGGTGGCTGGCAACCCTGCGCCGTCGTCGGAGTCCGAGGAACGCATCGCGGTGGAACGATCGACCGGATCCACCATCGCCGTCTTCCTGATCGAACGGAAGATCAAGGCGGTGGTCCTCAACGAGGAAGACAATTACTGGCTGACGGAAGTCGTCTGGTGCGGGGTGGGCGAAGGTCGTTGCGAAGACGTCTGGAAGCGCACCGACGCGCAGTGGCGTTCCGACAACACCACCGCCAACCACACCGGCTACGCCGTGTACCGCGATTCGCTGCGGTTGTCGCCGAACGCGTGGACGAATCCTGTCCCGGCCCTGGCGTTCGGGAAGAAGGCATGGGACAAGGGGCTCTGCGAAAGCGGCATGTGTTTTTCCGTGTCGGCCAAGGATTCCAGCGTCGCCCGCGGCGCGGTGCGCGAGAACGGAACGGTGGCCTGGTGGGATGGAGGCTACATCCTGGGCGGGGTATTGGAAAAGGAGCTGGTGCACTCCTACAAGTACCTGCTGGACAACGGCAAGGCGGTTCCGGCCCGCAAGTAGACGCGATCCGGAGCGATCAGCTCCTATGGGGAGGCGGGAACCGTTCCCGTGGCATCATCTCGATGCACCGTGCCCACCCACTTGGCGACCTCCGCCGCCAATTGTTCCCTTCGGAACGGCTTGGGGATCACGCCGTCCATCTTCGCTTCCAGGCACCGTTCGCGGATTCCCGGCAGCACGTCCGCCGTGAGCGCGACGATGGGAGTGGCCGCCGCATGCCTGCGGAATCCGGAGGACTCGTTCGCCCAGGACCGGATCTTCAGGCTGGTTTCGAATCCGTCCATCTCGGGCATGTGGCAGTCCATCAGGATCAGGTCGAATTCCCGGGATTCCAGGATGGAAAGGGATTCCTGGCCGCCCGAGGCGCCCTGCACCCTGCAGCCCATCTTTTCCAGCGCGGCGGTGGCCACGCGCAGGTTGACCCGGTTGTCGTCGACGACCAGGATCCTGGCCTGGACCTCGGGTGTCGTCGTCGGAGCGGGCGGGAGCGCTTCGACCGGCTCGTCGACAACGGGCGATTCTTCGACAGGGATGGAAAAGGAAAAGTCGGATCCCTTCCCGAGGGAGCTGCGCACCTGGATCGACGATCCCATCTTGACCGCCAGCCCTTGCGCGATCGACAACCCCAGGCCGGTACCGCCGAACCTGCGGGCGATGCTGGAATCCATCTGGGTGAATTTCTGGAACAACCTCCGCGTCTCGTCGGCGGACATTCCGATCCCGGTATCCTCCACCTGGAACCGGATCTTGTCGAGACCATTGACGGAATCCGTTTTGCGCGAAAGGGTCGCGCGCAGATGGATCTCGCCGGATTCGGTGAACTTCACCGCGTTGGACACCAGGTTGACCAGGATCTGCTTGAGCCGCAGCGGATCGCCCAGGATGGATCGCGGCAGGAGCGGGTCGACTTCGACGCGCAGGATCAATCCCTTTTCCGAAGCCCGGGTCTGGAAGATGCGACCCACCGACTCGACGAGCTGCGGAACGGAAAACGGCACGCGTTCCAGACTCATCTTCCCCGATTCGATCTTGAAGTAGTCCAGGGCGTCCTGCAGGATGGCGGCCAGGTGGTCTCCGGATTCCAGGATGGTCTGGACCAGGCTTCTCTGCTCCGGGGTGAGCGGCGAATCCTGGAGCAATTGCGCCGGGACGATCATTCCGTGGAGGGGCGTGCGGATTTCATGGCTCATGGTCGCCAGGAATTCCGTCTTGACCCGCGGAACCACGTCTTCGGCGCGGCGGGCGCGCCACATCCAGGCGATCCAGCCCTTGGCGAGGAAGGCCACCGCCCATGCGATCCAGAGGATCTGGATTCCCAGCATCAGCTTGGAGCGCGCGACGACCGGACCTTCCATCCAGACCCTCCGAACCTCCACGGATCCGGTGTCGCTGTTGGCGTTGGCGTCGGGAGTCACGACGCTGATGGAGACCACGTCGTCGATCCGGGCGTACTGTTCCTCGATGGGGACCATGTACTGCGAGACCCACCAGCTCGGAAGGCGGAGGTGGACCCAATCGACGGTCACTTCGTGCCAATCGGATACGGGACGGAACTGGATCTCGTTGGGCGTGATGACGGGCTTGCCTCGGACCGTGCGCCGGCTGTGGATCCAGATCCTGAACAAGGCGGAATCCATCGCCTTGTTCCGCAGCTCCATGCGCAGCCGGTGGAACTCCTTGAAATTCCGGTATCGATCGGCGCTGGAATCCAGTTTCAATTGCATTCCCACGAAGGGGAAGGCGAATCCGGGCCGGAGATGGTATTTCATCTCCCAGCCGGAATTCGACGTCTGGATGGTGCACTCCGATCTTCCCCGGACGCTGGAATCGGTGAAGGTGTTGGCCTTCAGGAGCGGGGTGAGTTCGACTTCGCGCTGGTTGAACTTGAAAGCGAAGACGGCGACCGCGGCGGTGATCGCCAGCAGCACGGCCACGTCAAAACTCGCGCCCTTCCCCGAAACCGAAGGAGGTCGCATGCTGCCTGGAAATTGGTTCACAACAGACGTAAGGGTGTAATTGTTGTGCTCCGGAGTCAAGTCGGAAAGCGAAAACCGGAGTGGATATCCTGACAAGGGTCGGTGGCGGAATCGCCGTTGTCGGAACCGTTCCGATCCACCAAAGACCCTTTGCCTCGCGCCAGCGGACCACGAACTTGGCCGGTTTCCGCAGGAGCGCCGATACGCCGCGCCAGGCTTGGCTTCCGGTCCTAACGGCGCTTCAGGGCGTCCAGAAGGTCGTCCAGGCGCACGCTGGCGATGGAGCTCGCCTTGTCGCTCATGGCGTACGGGAGCACCAGATGCCCGTTGTGCAGGAGCGATCCGCAGCTGTAGACCACGTTGGGGACGTAGCCTTCGCGTTCGGCTCCTTCGGGAGACAACAACGGTTCCTGCAGCCGTCCGATGATCTTGGTCGGGTCTTCCAGGTCCAGAAGCACCGCGCCGATGCAGTACTTGCGCATGGGGCCCACGCCGTGGGTGACCACGAGCCACCCGGATTCCGTCTCCAGCGGCGATCCGCAGTTGCCGACCTTCACCGATTCCCAGGTCGCCGCGGGGCGCATGAGCATGACGGGGTCGTTCCAGTAGTGGAGGTTGTCGGAGAACATGATCAACAGGTTCTCGTCGTCCTGCCGCGAGAGCATCGCGTAGCGTCCACCGATGCGCCGGGGGAACAGCGCCATGCCCTTGTTCTGGACCGCGCCGCCGTTGAGCGTGATCACCCGGAAATCCAGGAAGTCGCGGGTCTCGATGAACTGCGGCAGGATGGCGCGCCCGTTGTAGGCGGTGTAGGTCGCGTAGTACATCGCGCTTCCGTCGTCTTCCACGAACCGCACGAACCGCGCGTCTTCGATGCCGTGGCTTTCGTTGGGCGACACGGGAAAGATGATGCGCTCGCTCAGGGCCAGGTTGGGCGCGAAGCGAAGTTCGTAGTTGGAATCGGCGAGCCACTGGACGCATTCCAGGGTGCGGACCAGTTCGTTGGTGCCGGGCTGGTTCTCGTGGCGCGTGGTCCCGATGCTCCTGTTCAGGTCGCTCAGGGTGAATTCGTCGGCCAGCGGCGCCATGATGGAGGCCGCGTAGGCGTTGTCGAATCCCATCTCGTTGAACTTGAGGGCAAAGCTCCTCTTGTCGTAGCGGGGGTTCGGGAGGACTTCTGGCATCGTGACGTGCCGCGACACCGGATCGAGGCTTGTACTGCCGTCGGCGGCGATGGTGCCGGCCCGGAACTCGATGGACGAAATATGTCCTTCGCCCGTGGCGCGAAGGCTCATCACGAACCGCATGCCGCCTTCGGGGGCGTCGCTCTGGTCGGGATGCGGCACGATGGACGGATTGAACAGCGCCGCCGATTCCAAGGCGTACTCGCCGGAGAACATCGCCCCGACCAGCATCTTCCGGGCCGGCGAGATCTCCCTTTGCGAGAAGATCAGCGGACGCACCCTCTCGAAGTTTTCCAGCAGCGAGGCCTCGATGTCCAGATGGCGCGCGTCGAACTCCGCGTGCAGCGCGGCCACTTCCAGCGCGACTTCTTCTTCCGACAACGCCAGCGTGCGGAACAGGACCGCCTTGACGCGCTCGGGGCTGGACGGAACGAATGGACGGATGATGACGCGGGAGCAGTCGGGCTGCAGGGCGATGGCGTGGCGGCGCATGGTGGCCTGGTTCACGAGCGCACCGGCATTTCCACGAGGTTGTCGGCGCGCTTCATTTCGGCGAGCGCCAGATGGAACGCGAGGGTGGATTCGGCGCCCTGGTTCTCGCTCACGCGGTCGACGTGCAAGCCGTCGCCGCATCCGCCCGACTTGGAATCGTACAGCGGAACCCCCAGGTCGTTGCGCCCCAGGAACCACTCGAACGCGAGCTTGGCTTGGGACGACCACGAAGCGTCCTTGGTGACGGAAAACGCCGTCAGGCAGGCCGAAACCATCGCCTGTGCCTCCACGGGCTGCTGGTCGAAATCCGCGCGGGCCCCGCCCCTGACGCAGAATCCGTTGCTGCCGATCGGGCGGAAGTGCCCCGCCTGCGTCGTCTGGAGCGACGCGAGCCACCGCAGGGACGCCAAAGCGATTTCCGATGCGCCGGATTCCGGCATGGCCTTGCCGCTCAGGATCAGGGCTTGGCACAGGCGGGCGTTGTCGTAGGTGGCCGAGCTCTCGAACCACGGCCATTCGGGATCGGAGCTGTTCTTCCAGAGCTCCACGAGCCTGTTGGTCAGCGATGCGCGAAACCCCACCGCCTGCTCCTTGCGCGGGAATTCGCGGAGGTATTCGTGCAGGCCCAGCAGGCAGAACGCCCAGGCGCGGGGCGATGTGAACGAATCCAACGCCGGCAAGGCGCGGTCGAACAGCTGTTCGCAAAGGTTGCGGTGCCCTTCGTTGCGGGTGCGTCTGGCGCCCACTCCCAGGGCCCAGAGAGCCCGGCCGTGGCTGTCTTCGCTGCCGTGCTCTTCCAGCCACTTCCTGTCGTAGCCCATGAAGTTGCGGAACCGCCCCGAGTCGGGATTCTCGGCCGCCGAAAGGAACGCCAGGTAGCTGGTGGCGAGCAGATCGAGATCCTGCGACGGAGGGTTTTCGCCCAGTTCGTCGAGCAGGTTGCACAAGATGAACGCGCGGGCGTTGTCGTCGGTGCAGTAGCCTTCCTGGAAACACGGCACATTGAACCGCGCATGCTGGAAGATTCCGGTCCGGTCGCTCATGCGCACGACGTGGTCCAGCCGCAGCGGGGGCAGCACGTAGGGTCGGCTGGCCAGCGTCCATCCCGCGAACGCCGTGCGGGAAAGCGTCCTGCGGTCGGCGCGTGCGCGCTGGAACGATTCCAGGTAGCGATCGGCTACCGAAGACCAGATCATGTCCCGGCCCAGGCCGTAGGCCTCGCGGCGCGTGCGTTCCATGCGCACGGGGTCGTCCAGGAAGGCGCAGACGCCTTGGGCGATGGCCTTGGAATCCCGGAACGGGACCAGGATCCCGCGATCCTGCCCGAGCAGTTCCTGGGCGTGCCAGTACGGCGTGGAAACCACCGCCTTGCCCGCGCCGAAGACGTAGGCCAGGGTGCCCGAGGTGATCTGGGCCTCGTTGAGGTACGGGGTCACGTAGATGTCGGTCGCGCTGATGAACTCGGTGAGGTCTTCCAGCGACACGAACCGGTCGTAGAAGATGACGTTGTCCTTCACGCCGCGGTCGGCCGCGAGGCGTTCCAATCCCAGCCGGTAGCTCTCGCCTTCGCGGGCCACCAGGTGCGGATGCGTGGCGCCCAGGATCAGGTACACCACCCCCGGGTGGCGCTTGACGATTTCCGGCATCGCTTCGATCGCGTGTTCGATGCCCTTTCCCGGTCCCAGCAACCCGAAGGTGAGGAGCACCGGCCGCCCCTCGACGCCGAACTGCGCCTTGGAGACTTCCGAATCGGCGAAGGGGATGTCGGGGATGCCGTGCTGGATCGTGTCGATCTTGGCCGAAGGCGCGCCGTAGACCTCCGACAGGATTTGTGCGCCCTTGCTCGCCATGACCACCAGCCGGTCGCTGCGGTGCACCAGTTCGTCCATCACCTGGCGCTGGGCCGAATTCGGATCGCGAAGGATGGTATGCAGGGTCGTGACGACCGGCATGCGCACTTCCTTGAGCAGGGCCAGCAGATGGCTTCCCGCCGAACCGCCGTAGATCCCGAACTCGTGTTGCACACAAAGGACGTCGGCGTTGTCGAAGTTCAGGAAGTCGGCGGCCCTGCGGTAGGAGTCGGCGTCCTTTTCGGCGATCTCGAATCGCACGCGCGGAGGGTAGGCGTATCCTTCGGGTCGGTCGTTGACGGCTCCGGCGTAGCAAAGCGAAGTAGGCAGCGCGGTGGCGACGGCCTCGCAGAGGTCGTGGGTGAAGGTCGCGATTCCGCAGCGGCGAGGGTCGTAGCCGCCCAAAAAGGCGATGCGTCGGGGAAGTGGGGCTGTGCTCAAGAAGGATGGACCATCGTCCCTATATAGTACCAGTGCCGTCGGAGGCGATCCGAGGGCCGTCGCGACCTCAGCTTCCGACGGCCTCGATCCACTTGCTTTCCGACACGATGCGCACCGGGTGGCCGCGCTTCTTCAGGTCGATCGCGGCGTGGACCTTGCGCCCCACGTCCATGTTCGTCCAACTCTTGTCGGAATAGTCGCCCACCACCACGATGTCGGGTTCTTCCTCGATGCTCCTGCAGACCGCGCATCCCGATTTCACGGCGTGCTCCTCGAGGATCCGCTTGCGGTTGGACAGGAACAACCCCACGAACCACACCTTCTTCCCGGCCACCCGAGGCGGGATGTCGCCGTCGAACACGATCCGCTGCATTCCCGGATTGAATCCGTCTTCCACGAAGTTGGCGCCCACCATGCGGCAGACCGACGCGAAGGAGCCTGCCAGGTTCCCGTTGCTCACGCTGCCTTCGGGCATGGAATCCAGCCATTCGAACAGCAGCGACGCCGGGAACACCTCGCGCATCTGGGGGTTCGCGGACAACAGCTGCTTGAGCCTGGCGCATTCTTCCAGTCCGACGTTCCCGTCGGCCGAAATCCCTCGCAAGAACCCCATGATGTAGTCGATGCGGTCGTCGACGACCCCAGGGTCCTTGCCGTATTCGATGCAGTCCTCGATCGTTTCCAGGATCCTCGCATGGTCTTCCTTGCAAAGGCTCCCGTCGGACAGGATCCCCGAAAGCACGTCGCACAGCTCGCGCAGCCTTCCGTGCAGCGGGCGCTCCCGGAACCACGAAGACAGCAGCTCGATCTCCGAATCCGACAATTTCCGGTCGAAGGTCACGCCGGCCAGGATCCCCTTGAGGGTCGCCGCCGCCTTGGCGTCGCAGCGTTCCACCTCGAGCTGTTCGGCCAGCGAATCGTCCTGGATGTCCATCGATGTCGTCATCGCGTCGGTTCCTCGGCGATGGCGCGTCCCCATCGCGGTGCCGTGATTGTCCCATTTTCGATCCCCGCCGATCCGGGAAGAAATCGCTCAGACGGGAAGTTCGATGAAGAAAACCGTTCCCGAGTCCGTGGTGGACCGGAACCCGACCTTTCCCCCCAGGTAGTTTTCGCCCAGGATCTTCATGGCGTGCGTCCCGATGCCGCGTCCGGCCTTGGATTTGGTGCTGAACGAGCGATGGAAGATCTGCCAGGAAACGTCGTCGGGGATCACGCCCGGATTGTGGACCGAGAACACCGGATGTCCGTTTTTGGCTTCGAACCCCAGTCGGACCGCTTCGCCGGGTGCGACCGCCTCCAACGCGTTGACGCCCATGTTCTGGACCACACGGAACAACAAGGCGGGATCGGTCTTCACCACGCCCGACTTCCGGCCGGCCTTGTCGATCTCGACGATCCGTCCGTTGGAGGCCGGATGCGCGCGAAGGGAATCCGCCAGCGAAGCGAGGAATTTGGCGACCTCGATCTCGCAATCGTGGACCTTCAGGCTTCCCGTTTCGGCCAGGAGCAGCGTTCTCTGGGTCTGGACCACGTCCGACAGATGCGAGGAGATGTCGACGATGCGCCGGGCGACCTTCGCGTCGTCGACTTCTTCGCTCAGCACCTTGGACCATCCGGTGAGCGCCATCACGGAGTTGGCCAGGTCGTGGACGAACGCCGATTCCAGCAGCTCGCGGCGCTTCTTGTCGCTGATGTCCTGGAACACCACCACCAGCAGTTCGCCGCAGACCAGCTCCAGCGGCGATGCCCGCACCTGGAACTCGCAGGCCTGCCAGGCTCCGTCGCGCTTCATGGCCATGCGGCATTCGGTCTCCACCGGAGCGTGCTCCTTTTGGGCTTCGAGGATCCCCAGCGCCGCGCCGCAACAGGAACAGGCGCGCGAGGTTCCGCAGCCGTCGGGGCCTTCCTTGGAATGCACGCATTCCATGACTTCGCCCCATCGGCGCCCCAGGACCTCGCCGGGTCTTCTGGCCCGCAAGGCGTCCAGCAGCGAAACGCTCGCGGCCAGGATCTGCCGCTGCTGGTTGAGCACCACGACATGGCCGCCCAGCGACTCCAGGACGACTTGCGTCATGGGGCTGCTCATGCAGGTGCCGATCTGGCCCATCAGAACCGAAGCATCGGCACGTCCGGCGGGCGCGAAATAGGTGTCCACGTGGTCTGATGGGCGGGTCATCCCCCTGAAGATACTCCTTCCCGGAACCCCTCCGCCATACGAGAATTCGGGCTCGCCGTCCCCTGTGGCGGGAGACCGGGTCTCAGTCGTCCTCTTCGATCAGGATGTCGTGGTCGACCACGCGGCGGAAGCCCTTGAAGTACTTCTCCAGATCGGCGCGGAGGGTGTCTTCGTTGTGGTCCTCGTCGACCACCAGAAGCTCCGGGTCGTCGTCGGACAAGTCCGCGTCGCCCTTCGTCAGGTTCCAGCAGACGGCCTTCACGTAGGAGGGCGATCCATCGGGACCCTTCATCTCCCGCGCATGGGGCTCGATGCTCACATGCACGCCGTCGGCGCTCGGGTTGGCCACGAACGCGTCGTGGATCGCGCTCATCAGTTCGTTCGATTCGGGAGGCTTGGTGGGCGTCATGGGAGTCCTCTTCTGGGAAGCGGATGCCAAAATAGATCGGGCGCCTCCCATCGCGCGATGGCGAACCTACCGGACCACGATCGACCCCGTGCGGGTGGATTCGCCCTGCTCGCATCGCAGGAGATAGGTCCCGGCTTCGAGTCTTCCCAAGTGGATCCCCACGTCCCGGTCGGCCGATTCCACCTGGATGTCCCTGGAAAGCGCCAACGAACCGTCCGCCGCGTGCAGACGCACCCGCATGGCGCCACCGCCCCCCGCGACGTGCAGAGTCCCGCTCGCGGGATCGTACCGGTGCGACAACCCGGATTCTGTCCTACCGGAAATCGTCGACGAAGACCCCACGACCGCCGCGTTGGAGCGTGCTCCCAGGCCACCCATTTCGTTGGCGGCCCGGACCGTCAGGGTGTCGCGCGGAGAGATGGAAGACATCATGGAGAAATCGAAGGCGTTGGTCGCCACGTTCGCCAGGTACTTGCCGTTGCGGAACACCATCCAGCAGAGCGCATCGGGATCGTCGTTCCAGCGCAGGACGAATCCTTCCAGCCGGACCCCCGGCGCGGCCACCTGGCGGGTGGCGTTCTGGGGCTGCCAGTTGTCGGTGCCGCCCAGCACGTTGGCCACGGTGTACCTGGCCGCCTGGGCGTCGGTCAGCACCGGATTCAACGTGACCGTGGTGGTGCCCTTGGTGTAGCTCGTTCGCCGTTTGCTCAGATCCACCGCCGCTCCGTTGGCGGTCGTGCTGTTGTATTCGGCGAACACCTTCGGGACCGAATTCATGGGGTCGCCCCACCCGGCGGCGCTGGGCAGCTTGTTCATGGTGGTGTTCAGGAAGACCGCCTTGGCGTCGTTCCAGGAGCGACCGAGCGTGAAGTTGGTCACGGTGCCGTCGATCGTGCAGTCCTTGAAGACGTAGCCCCAGGTGTTGTCGGTGGAAGACGGCGCGACGATCGCGCTGGATTTCATTTCCCAGATCAGCACCTTGTGGAAGAACACGTCGCCGCTTCCGCAGATGAAGTCGGTGGTGCCGTGGATCTCGCCGCCTTCCCAGTAGGTGCGCGTGCCCTTGGTGTAGTAGGTGTCCTGGGTGCTCTTGAGCTTGACGTTCTTGTAGACGACCTTGTCGGACTGCTCCTGGATGGCCACGTGCCGGCCCGTGGTGTTGTAGGCCGCGGTGTTGCCGTAGACCGCCTTGTTGAAGATGGTCATGTCCTGCATGTACAGGTTGTCGGCGTTGTTGAAGTACAGGGTGGCGGTGATGCCGATGCCTTCGTCCACCGACTTGTTGAACAGCACGGTCTTGTCGGGGCTCTGCCCGATGAACGAGACGTTCGGTGCGGTGAAGGTTGTCTTCTGGTTGGAATCGCCCGTCAGCGATCCGATGTCGTATTCGCCGTCGGGAAAGAAGATGTGGAAGCGCTTTCCCGACGAAGCCGCGCTGGACGCCGCCGCCATGGCCGCCTTGAAATCGCCCGTGCGGCCCACCACGAAGTCGAACTTCTTCTTGGTCAGGGCGAACCCCGCCTGGGGCACGGCCAGCGCCAGCGCCAGAAGTCCCTTCCACAGGCCCGATCCTTGGACAAAGCGCCTCAGGACTCGAAACCGCAGCGACGATCGAACGCGATCCATGGATTCTCCAGGAGGTGTTTTGATGAACGAAGAGTTCCCAAGAAGGTCGGGGAAACGGGGTTCACGGGCTTCCACCTGGAACGATTCCCTCCGACAAGGTTCGCCCCCATCATGCGGCATCGAGCCGTTGCGGCCAGGTGTTCGGCCCTCGCCAGGACTTCGTGGATGAACCATTCCTCCGAATCTATCCGCGGCCGCGGCCGCGTGGCGACCGCTTCGAAAAGATCCGTTGTGACAAATCCACAACACCCGCCCCGAGAGGGCTTTCCCGATGCGGCATCACCGCCCACAACGGACCGGAAAACAGTTTGTCGGCCAGATGTCGGCCGGACTACCGCCGAGGCCTTGGGGGAGCGCGCGTCCGCCGCAGGTCTTCCACTTCCGATTCGGTAAGCGACCGAACGCCGCCCTTGGCGAGGTTTCCCAGCACGAGGTTCCCGATGCGGACGCGGATCAGGCGCAGGACCTCGAATCCCAATGCCCCGAGCATCCGCCGGATCTCGCGGTTCTTGCCTTCGTGCAGCACGATCTCGATCCAGGAACTCGTTCCTTCCATCCGGAGCGTCTTGACGGAAACCGCCCGCAGCCGCTCGCCTTCGTCCACGATCCCGGCGGTCATCCGAGCCGCCATGGCCGCGTCCAACGATCCGTCGATGCGCACATGGTAGGTCTTGGAGACCCGCCGCGCGGGATCCAGCAAGGTGCTGGCCCAACGCGTGTCGTTGGTGAACAACAACAATCCTTCGCTGGCCAGATCCAACCGCCCCACCGGCCCCACATGCGGGAGGTCCATCCCTTCCAGGCATCGGTAGACGGTCGGGCGCCCTTTGGGGTCGGTGGCGGTGGTCACCAGTCCGGCGGGTTTGTGGCACATCAGGTAGACCATGCGTTCGGCCGCCAGCGGTTCGCCGTCGACCAGGATCGCGTCGCCTTCCCGAACGAGCCATTCGGGATCGCGGACCACGCGCCCGTTCCAGCTCACCCTCCCCTGCGCGACCAGTCGCGTCGCTTGGCTCCGCGAGGCGAACCCGGCTTTGTTGATCGCCTGGGCCAGACCTGAGTGGTTGGACGGTTTCAGAGCGTCCAAACTTACTTCCCACCCCCCCCAATCATGGCCCCGACACCAATTTGGTAACGCGACCAAAGGACAAACCGCTTGGATTCGCCGACATCCCCGCGACATATTCCGTTCGACCACCGCCCATCGCGGGTGGTCCATCGAATCGCCCAAGACCCGGAATCTTCGGCGTCATCGCGGATCCGTCATCGCACCCGAATCGCCCATACTCGAGGCACAAATGATCCTGAAATCCTGCGCATCCGTGCTCCTGTGCTGGGGCTTGGCCTGTTCCCAAACCCAGGTGAGCGTGTCGGGCACGGTGAAGAGCGCGCGCACGGGCCAGGCCGTGGCCGATGCTTCCGTCAAACTGCTATCGTCGCGGCTGGTCGCGACCACCGACGCGTCCGGAAGCTTCGCGCTTTCGGGATCGACCGCGATCCGTCGCGGATCCGACCGGTCGACCCCAGGCATGTCGCCGGGATCCAGCGAGATCCGGTTTTGGCAGGACGCCGACGGCCCCGTGCTCCTGCGCGTGCTGGATCCGGCCGGAACGCAGCGAGCCGTTCTCCATTCGGGCTTCCTCGGCAGAGGGGAATGGGTCTTCGCGCCACCGGCCCTGCTTCCCGGCGTGCACATCCTGTCGATCGAATCCTCCAAGGGGAGTCGATCGGTGCGGTTCGTGTCCGGGATGGAATCCGGCCAAGCGTCCTTGGGTGCTTCCAACCGGCTCGCGTCTTCTACCGATGCCCGGGATGTCGCGGGAAGGTCCTGGGCCGCGACGACCGACACCCTGCTGGTGACAAAAAACGGGTTCCGCGCCGCGCGGGTTCCGCTGGCTTCCCTGGAACAAAGCGGCTTGGCGATCCTGCTGGAAGATTCCTCCGATGGAAACGTCGACGATGCCGCGATCGTGCCCGATCCCTCGTGGCCGTGCTACATGCCCGACGGAATCCCCCCTCCAAAGCTCGGGACCGCCGCCTTCAGCATCACGCTCCAGATCGGGGCCATCCGCGACGTGGGGCTCACCCGGTTCGGCCAGCGCCGCCAGATCGACATCAAAGGTGGATCGGTGACCGGAGACCGCATCACGGCCACGGTCTTGACAGGCGCGTTGGACTACGAACTGACCCTCTCCAACGGTTCCATGGAAATCGAGCAGATCGTGATCCTGCGGGCCGGCTCCACCCCGATCCTGATGCGCAACGCGGGAGTCGCGCCCGTGGGCGCCAAAAACGCCCGCATGGTGCTGGACTTCGAGGCGCCCAATTCCAGTTCGTACGCCTGGCTCAACACCGGCAAGTGGGCCGCCATCCGCGTGGTCGACACCGTGGCCAAGACCATCCGGTTGGATGTCCACGACATCTCCAAGGCCACCCTCCCGGCGGCCAAGATCCAGATCAAGGACCCCGCCACCGCCGAAAACCAGAGCTGGGACTGCCCGGCGCAGTCGGGCGGGCAGGGCGCCCAGGTCCTGACGGAAACCGTCACACTGGGGTCGTCCATCTCGATCGGCGCGAGCAAGCGCGGCAGCCGCAACATCATTCCCATCACGGGCGGCACCACCAGCGGCAAGGTGAAGGGCAAGATCCTGGACGGCGGCGCCGACTACCAGTTGGGCGGCCTGGACGCGCGCTACACCCTGGCGCCCGACGACGGCGAACTGATCATCGTGCGCAACTGCGGACCGGGAAGCCTGTACCCCGTCTTCGAGGCGCGCGTGGACGGCCCGTACAACTTCCTGAACGTGAACAAGTACGTCAGCTCGGGCCCCGGCATGGTCAGCGGCGGGGTGACCATCACCTTCTACGAAAAGAAATGAGGCGCACCGGAACCTGCCACCTGCCGGCGGCGCGAAGCCTCGAACACGCCACGGAATCGAGTCCGGGGTCGATGGATGTCTGGCCAAATGCCGAAGGTGTATGTTTTCTCAATGGCCATCGCGACGGAATGGGATCTGGAAACAGCGCTTCGGGGCATCTTGGCCCATGTCCAGGCCAGCGCGATCGTGCTGTTTGGATCCCAGGCCAGGGGAGAAGGCCATTCCGGTTCGGACCTGGATCTACTGGTGGTGGCCACCAAGGACGCGCTGCGAGGGCGTCCGAGTTACGAGGTCCTGGGGGAGATCTACCGCGATCTATCGGTGCTTCCGATGAGCGTGGATCTGCTCCTGTACACTCCGGAGGAAGTCGAAGCTCGCCGACATTCCCTGAACCACGTCATTGCCCACGCCCTACGCCAAGGAAAGATCCTGCATGGGCATGTCTGAAGAGTGGAAGGCCATGCTCGAGATGGGGCGCAAGGACCTCCGTGCGCTGGTTCTGTTCGAGACGTCTTCCGAGTTGGCCGACGAAATCTTTGGGTTCCACACTCAGCAAGCTGCGGAAAAGGCTCTGAAGGCTTGGATCTCGCGCCTTGGTGGGGCTTATTCACCCACCCACGATCTGAGCAAACTGATCCCGACCTTGGAGCGATTGGGGATCGATGTCTCGGAGCTTTGGTCCTTGACTCGCTGGAACTCCTTTGCCGTCCAATTCCGCTACGACGGAATGCCCGAAGACAGCGAACCGCTCCCTCGGCGCGAGATCATCGTCGCGTTGGAGCGATTGTTTCTGCAGGCCGAGATCTCGACGCCCGTCTGATGTCCTGACCGTCCGCGTGCCCGCGAGCGGTGAGACAAATTCTGGCAATGGATTTCCTGGTCCGAAACTATGGATACATCGGCATCTTTTTGTCGAGTATGCACATGTCGTGCCATGAAGAATGGAAACGCAAAGAGGGGCGGTCGATCCGGTAGTCTTCTTCGTATATTGACTTCAAGTCTCATTCTTGGAGTGCCGAAGCAATGACACAGAAACCTCTCCCAACGGGAGCCGGAATCCTGGCCACCACCCTTCCGATGCCCGATTACGGCAAGGCGCCCGAGCTTTCGCGCGACGATCGCCTGGAATGGTACAGGCTCATGTACCTCACGCGCAAGTTCGAGGAACGGACCTACCAGAGCTACCAGACGGGGCTCATTGGCGGATTCTGTCACCTCTACAACGGGCAGGAGGCCGTGGCGGCGGGCACGTTCGCGGCCATCACGGAAGCCGACCCGGTGATCACGGCCTACCGCGACCACGCCCACGGGCTCATGAGGGGCATCCGCCCCGGACCGGCGTTCGCCGAGCTGTACGGCCGCGCGACGGGAATCGTCAAGGGCAAGGGCGGTTCCATGCACTACTTCAACGTGGACAAGCAGATGTGGGGCGGCCACGGGATCGTGGGCGGACAGACGGCGCTGGGTCTGGGCCTCGCGTTCGCCACCAAGTACCTGGGCGAACAGAGGGTGTGCTTCTGCTACATGGGCGACGGCGCCGTGAACCAGGGCGCGTTCCACGAATCGCTCAACCTTGCGCAGCTCATGAAGATCCCGGTGATCTACGTGATCGAGAACAACATGTATTCCATGGGCACGGCTGTGGAACGCCACTCGGCGCCGGTGGAGCTGTACAAGCGCGCGTCGGGCTACGACATGCTGGGCGTGCGGGCCGAAGCGCAGGACTTCGACCAGGTCCGCGAGATCGCCTGGACCCTGGCCGAACGCGCCCGCAAGGAGAACCTGCCGGCCATCCTGGAGCTGATGACCTACCGCTACCGCGGCCATTCCATGAGCGATCCGCAGTACTACCGCTCCAAGGACGAGGTGGAGGAATACCGCAAGTTCGATCCGGTGGAGATCCTCCGCAACCGGATCCTGTCGGAAGGCACCGTGAACGAGAAGGACCTCGAGGCGCTGGAGGACAAGGTGCGCAAGGAGGTGCAGGAGGCCCACGAATGGGCGCTCGCCTCGCCGTACCCGTCCCAGTCCGAGATCTACACCGACATCTACGCATAGAGGGAGACAGAACGTGTCCAAGATCGCCTACCGCGACGCCGTGCGCGATGCCATGTCCGAAGAGATGGCGCGGGACTCCCGCGTGTTCCTGATCGGCGAGGAGGTCGCGCAGTACAACGGGGCCTACAAGTGCTCCAAGGGGCTGCTCGACAAGTTCGGTCCCGACCGCGTGATCGATTCGCCCATCTCGGAAGCCGGGTTCGCCGGACTCGCGATCGGGGCGGCCATGTACGGCCTGCGCCCCATCGCCGAGTTCATGACGTTCTCGTTCTCGTTCGTGGCGTTCGACCAGATCGTGAACAACGCCGCCCAGATCCGCTACATGAGCGGCGGCCAGATCAAGATCCCGCTGGTGTTCCGCGGCAATTCGGGAGGCGGCCACCAGATCGGCGCCACCCACAGCCACGCGCCCGAGGCCATCTATTCCAGCTTCCCGGGCCTCAAGGTGGTGGTGCCCGCGTTCGCCGCCGACGCCAAGGGCCTGCTCAAGAGCGCCATCCGCGACGACAATCCGGTCCTGGTCATCGAGAACGAGGCGCTCTACGGTCGCGAATCGGAGGTCCCCGAGGGCGAATACCTGACCCCGATCGGGAAGGCCAACGTGCTGCAGCCGGGCACCGATCTCACGATCGTGACGCACGGCCGCAGCTGCTGGACGGTGTTGGAGGCGAACCAGGAGCTGCTCAAGATGGGCATCCGCGCGGAAATCATCGACCTGAGGTCGATCAAGCCGCTGGATTGGCCGACAGTTTTTGCCAGCGTCCGCAAGACGCACCGCCTGGTGTGCGTGGACGAGACCAAGCCGTTCGCGGGCGTGAGCTCGCAGGTGGCGGCCGAGGTCCAGCGAGCCTGTTTCGACCACCTGGACGCGCCGATCCTGCGCGTGACTTCGGTGGAAGCGCCAATGCCGTTCTCTTCGGCGCTGGAAGACGAATGCATCCCCAACGTGGCCCGGATCATCGAGGCCGTGAAACAGGTGGTGGCGTAATGGCTAATGCAATTCTGATGCCCCGGATGTCCGACTCCATGGTGGAGGGGACGCTCACGAAGTGGCTCAAGAAGGAAGGCGACGTCCTGAAGAACGGCGACCTGATCGCCGAGATCGAGACGGACAAGGCCACCCAGGAAGTGGAGTGTTTCGAGCCGGGCGTGCTGCTCAAGCAGACCGTCGCCGAAGGCGGCGTGGTGCCCGTGGGTGGTCCCATCTGCATCATCGGCAAGAGCGGCGAGGACATTTCGGGGTTGCTGGCCACCGCGGCATCCGATACCTCGGTGCAGGCTTCCAAGGTCAAGGCGGAAAGTTCCACCAAGGCCGCCGACGAAAAGCGCGCGCCCGTGGCGCCGCCTTCGGAGCCCAGCGCACCCACGACACCGGTGCAGCCGGTGGTGGCCGCCGAATTCAAGAACGCCGCGCGTGGCGCGGTGATCGAGAGCCAGGCTGTGGACGAAGCCGCTGAAAAGGGCGAGCTTGCCGGACGCCTCAGGGCGTCACCTCTTGCCCGCAAGCTCGCGGCCGACAAGGGCGTGAACCTCTACAACGTGAAGGGCACGGGTCCCGGCGGGCGCATCACCGCCCAGGACGTGCAGGCGGCATTGGAGGGCAAGGGAGGACTCGCGGCGCTGGCTCCGGTGGAGGGCGGATCTCCTTCGTTCGCACCGTCCGCGCAGCGCACCGGCGTCGACGAAAAGATTCCGCTGACCAACATGCGCAAGACCATCGCGCGTCGGTTGCAGGAAAGCAAGCAGCAGGTGCCGCATTTCTACAGCACCATCGAGGTGGACGCCGAACCTCTGCAGGCCTTCCGCCAGCAGCTGAACACGGGGCTGGCCGCGACCTCCACGAAGCTGAAGCTTTCCGTCAACGACCTGGTGCTCAAGGCCGTGGCCTTGGCCGCCAAGGAAGTTCCCGAGGTGAACGCCGCTTGGGAAGGCGACAGCATCACGCGCTTCGCGGCGGTGCACGTTTCGTTCGCGGTGAGCCTGCCCACGGGACTCATCACTCCGGTGGTGCGCGACGCCGACATCAAGCCCCTCAAGCAGGTGGCGTTCGAGGCCAAGGAGCTGGGCAAGCGCGCCAAGGAGAAGGGGCTCAAGCCCGACGAGTTCACGGGCGGGACCATCACGGTCTCCAACCTGGGCATGTTCGGGGTGGATTCGTTCCAGGCGATCGTGAACCCTCCGCAGGCCGTGATCGTCGCGGTGGCGAGCATCATCGAAAAACCGGTGGTCAAGAACGGGCAGATCGTGGTGGGCCACACCATGAAGCTCACCCTGTCCGGCGACCACCGCGCGGTGGACGGCTCCGACGGCGCGCGCTATCTGGTGGCGCTCAAGAACATCCTGGAGAATCCCACGCTCCTCGTATTGTGAGGCGGTTCGACAGGAAATGACGAATACCCCGCTCGGAGAGGATCCGGGCGGGGCGTTTTGTTTCACGACGCCTTGCGGAAGCTGGGGCGCTTCTTGCTTGCGGCGCATTCCATCAGGTACATGTTGATCAGGGATTGGTACGGCATGCCGATTTCTTCTCCCAATCCCTTGAAGTATTCGATTGCCTGGGTGTCCAGCCGGATGGAGATGGGCTTGCGCAGCTTGGATGCGTAGGGGTTCTTTTTCGCTTGCGAAAAATCGTATTCGGTTCTCATGGTTTTCTCCGATCGTATTGGGCGGCTTCCCTGCGAGTCGCCTTCCTGCTGGAGATGATGCGCAGGATGTCGTCGGATCGCTCGCAATGGACCACGATCAACACGCGCAACTTGTAGCTCGTCCCCAGCAAGATGAATCGTTCTTCCGTTTCGGAGTGGTCGGGATCGGGAATGATCAATGCGTCCGAATCGTCGAAGACGCTGCGGGCCTCCATGAAGGAGACTCCGTGCTTCTTCAGATTCCTGTCCGCTTTGACGGCATCCCACTCGAACTCCATGTCATGTATATACAATGAATCTACAGAAGGCGCAATGGCCATTGCGGAATCCGACGCTGCAGCTCAGGGTTCGAAGGCGGGGTCAGCCGCATGCGCGAAATTCGTGCGGCGGACTGAAGTCCTTGCACGGCAACGCCCGTTGCCGGGCGGGTGTGGTTTGGCTTGGTCCCTTGGCACCACTGGTGACGGATCGCCTGCGAGTGGCTTCAGCCCGAGCGCGATGGGGAACTTGGATGCGCAGGGGGACTGCTTCCTGCGAGAATCGTCGGACTTGGCGATCGCCAAACACAAAACCCTCTCCCGGACTGTTGTGCCGGAAGAGGGCGTTCGCGCCACCAGGGAACCCGTCTCTCCAGGTCGGATTCCCGATGAGGCTTCATGCGAGCGATGCGATCACTTCCCCTTGGCGGCCTTCTTGGCTTCGCGCGCGGCCTTGCGGGCTTCGCGCTCCTGTTGGCGCTTGGCCTTCAGGGCGGCCTTTTCGGCTTTCTGATCCTGCTTGAGCTGGGTCATCTGTTCCTTGAGTTCGGCTTTTTGGGCCGAATCCCCGCGGGCTGCCTTCACCTCGGCCTTCAGTTCCTTGCGCTCGGTCTGGTGCTGGGCTTCCAGCACGGCGTTTTCCGACTTGTGGGCGGCCTTGACCGAATCGTGGCGAGGGGTCGCAAGGGTGGAGTCGGCGGCGTTGGCGGCAAAGGCCAGGGCGGCGGCGAGGGTTAGGAAGATCTTGGTGTTCATGGTGGTGTTCCTTGTGCTCGAGTGGTCCCTGCGATCACCGCAGGATCGGGACGTGCTCCCGGATTGCCGATTTGGAATCGCAATCTCCGTGCCGGAACAGCAACGCCAAGCGAACGAATGGGACTTCCGGCCTTTGCCCTCAAGAACCGGAACGATCGGTTTCGGCTCCAGGCGGGAATCCCGGAATCGGGCCAGATCAGATCTCCGGAGTCCACTCCAGGCCGATCCCGACGTCGAGCAGCCGGGACGACATTTCCTGGCGCGCTCCGGTGGCCTTGCTGATCCCGTGGCGGTCCTTGCCAAGGCCCAACATGGCCCCGGTGTTGATCTTCAGACGAGGCGTGGCCTGCAGGCTCGCCCCGATGCCGACGTAGTGCGAGGGGAGGTCGCCGTCGGCTTCCAGGCGGGCCGCGTCGTTGTAGTAGGTCCAGTCGTGGCTGTAGCCGGTCGCCAGCTCCAGCGTGGGAAGCACGCGGTAGCGCACCCCGAACCCGCCCATCAGCGAGTTGTGGAAGTCCTTCTCCGCGCCATCGCGGTCGACCGATTCGGCGAAGCCGTAGATCCAGCTCGACTGCAGGGTCAGGTCTTCGATCCCGCGGAACGAGACGCCACCCGCGATCACGACGGGCTCGGTGATCTTGGTCTTGGCGCCGTCCCGGTAGGCGGCGAGGTAGGGAAGGAGGGCATCGGGGGCGGTGAGGGTCTTCGTGTCGTTTTCGATGGAGAGTTCGCTGTTCCATTCCACGCGCATCCCGACATTCCAGGCGGACGTGGGTTGGAAGTCCAGGCCGAAGATGGCGCCGTGCGCGATGCCGGTGGCGACGACGTC
>ENA-UPSM01000745-UPSM01000745.1-activated-sludge-metagenome-genome-assembly--contig:-NODE-745-length-45607-cov-5.840446_pt1 | contig 45607 bp, 46 predicted proteins | sample MGYA00238181_ERZ773283 | MGnify/ENA primary metagenome ERZ773283 (study PRJEB29023, sample SAMN05720199) | activated sludge metagenome | isolation source: Anaerobic digester | place: Japan... | reverse complement strand
GAAGCCTCGGCCCGGAAGTCGCCGCGCCAGACGGGGATGAGCGCGAAGCCGGGGGCGTGGAACTGCCAGATTCCGGGCTCGAGGCCTTCCACGTCCAGGACGATCCAGTACAGTTCCACAGGGTACAGGCCGCCCGCCGAAGGGTTGGTGCGGTACAGGTGAGGATCCTGGGGCGAACCGCCCATGGCGCTCACGCCCGCGGCGAACCACGACAACCGCGCGAGCGAAGCCAGGTCCATGCGGTCGGGGAGCGGCGGGTACTCGCCCGAGCCGTCTTCTTCCACGAAATTGGACAGGAATTCCAGGTGCGGACGGATGTCGACGTGCTCGGAGCCCGCGATGGACTTCCAGGCGCGCGGCTGTTCGGCCCAGTTCGCCTGGCCCAGCCGGTCGATCGTCATCGGGTCGTACTTGGTCAGTTCGTGGTAGCGTTCGATGAAGCTGCTCATGGCGTGGAAGCGTTCCTCAGTCCCGCGTCAGGGGCGCGTAGGCCTCGCGGGCCGCGATGTGGTAGAACCGGTGTTCTTCGGGGCACCAACCCGTCAATTCGTGTCCATAGACGCAGCCCGTGTCGAGTCCCTTGACGTCGGGACGGTCCACGAATCCACGCATGGCCCAATGACCGAACGCCACCGGCACGGGCCAGCGGATGCAGTCGAACCAGGCCGGGTCGTGCGGGTTGTCCAGGTCTTCGCCCTTGCCGTCCCAGGTGCGGATGGTCAGGATGGCCTGGCGGGACATGTCCTGCAGGCTCGTCTTGCCAGGTTCCAGGCCGGCGTGGACCACCAGCAGGTCGCCGAGGTCCACCCACAGCGGCCAATGGGCCACGCGGGCGGCGGTTTCCGACACCGACGCGCCCAGGCGGTGCTCGTAGCGCCGTTCCTTGTCGGTCCATTTCTCGGGGATCGTGGAGGCCATCTTGAGCAGCTTGGCTTCGTGGTTGCCCATGGCGCAGACGATCCCGTGGCGCTCCACCAGATCCAGGACCCCGGGAGTGTCTGGGCCCTTGTTCACCAGGTCGCCCACGGCCACCAGCCGGTCGCCGGACACGGGACCGAACGCCGTCAGGAGCTGGTTTAGCTCCCGGCTGCATCCGTGGACGTCGCCGATGACGAGCGTGCGGTTCAGGCGACGACGAGCAGGTTGTTCGCCGAACCGAACGGACCGGGCACCTGCTGGCGGTCCGGATCGGGCTCGTAGGACATGCCGTCGTACACGTACTTGTATTCGTAGGAGCCGCGCTTGAGCTTGAGCTTGGTGCTCCAGAGCCCGTTCTTGTCGCGCTTGAGGGGGTTCTTGCCGAGCTTCCAGTCGTTGAAGCTGCCCACCAGGTCGACCGCGCCGGATTTGGGCGAGTAGCGTTCGAACAGGACTTCGACCAGCTCGTTGGACGCCTTGGGGGCCGCCACCGCGGCGACCTTGGCGGGCGCGGCCTTCTTGGACGGCGCGACCTTCGCGACCGGAGCCTTGGCCGCGGCCTTCTTGGCGGGAGCCGCCTTGGGCGCGGCCTTGGGGGCCGGCACCGCGGCGGCCTTCTTGACGGGGGCGGCCTTCTTGGCCACCGGAGCCTTGGCGGCGGCGGGCTTCGCCGGAGCGGCCTTCCTGGCGGCCGGCTTCGTGGCGACGGATTTTGTCACGGGTTTCGGGGCACTCTTCTTGGCAGCCATTTCTAGCCTCCTGAGCGGTGATGTGGTAACGCTCCAAATAGAACAATACCATTCGCGTCGGGCATGGGCGCGGATTCTGTCCGCGGTTTCGCGGCAGGGGCCGAAGCCCGGACGGGCCGGGACCCGGCGACGGGGGAGGATGCCGAGTCGGGGAGCCGCGGCCCGGCTCGCGAGGACCCGACCGGCGCATCGCGCCGGTGCCGCCCGTATTCCCGATGCAACCGAGCCGGGAGGAAGGGATGGCGCTGGCGGTGGAAATCGAACGCACGAGGCGCGAATTCAGTTGGGATTCGGGAGTTTGCGCGATGTCGGGCGAAGTATATTTGCGGTTTCGCAACCTCCGCGCAGAAATCAAGAAAGAGGATATGAGCGACAAGGAAACGGTCCGTAAAAGGATCAACAGTTTCATCGACCCCAAGTCGGGGACGGACAACGCCACGGAAATCACGCGGCTGATCAAGAGCGTGTTCGACGATTTCCTTGCCCAGGGGTTGACCCCGGAAAAGGCGACCGAGAAATCGCGCATCGAGATCCTGTCCTGGAAGTACCTGTTCCGCGTCCGCAAGTCGGATTTCGCGGAACTCTTGGCGCAGATCGAAAAGGTCTGCGCGGCTTGCGACTTTTCGCGGCTCGTGACACCTGCAATCGAGGTGATCGAGAGCGATTCGGGCAAGGTCAAGATCTACTTCCGCAAGAAGAAGTTCCAGATCCAGGTGCCCAAGGGCTACCAGATCAAGAAGGAACACCTCGACAAGATGTCCAAGACGCTCGAAGAGTTCTACTTCGACAACTTGGACGATTTTGGCGACCGGACCCTCAAGGCGACCATGACCGTGGCGCGCCTGGAGACGCTTCCGCGCTACGATCTCTGGTTCGAGTGACCTGAAGCGCCGCGTCGGGCCGCGTGCCCGCGTCGGTGCTCGAGTCGGTTCTTTCCGGTCGGCGACGACCCGAAGCGTATCCTACCTTGCGGGAGGATGGCTTTTTCGCGTCTGCCTTTTTTGCTGGTTCTCCTGTCGGTGGTCGACGTGTGTTCGGCCGGAATCTGGTCGGATCGAGGGATCGATCCCGGGAACGCGCGTCTGGCCGAACTCGATTCGGCCAAGGCGCGAGCAAAATACGCCGGTCGCACGCGTGCGGACCTGGAATCGACGCTCGGCCGCGATGGCAGACGGATTCTGGTTCCGACCGCCGACGGGGGGTGGATCGAATGGGACGGCGGAACGCCTCCCGGCGAACAGACCTGGGTGTACGAACTGCGCCGATCGGAAAGCCGCGGACCCCGCCTGTCCGAATTCCGTCGCGAAGACCGTCGCCTGGTGCTGGGACTGGACGATTCGGGCAAGGTCGTGTCGGTGGGCTGGAGCTGCGACACGTCGGCCTGGCGGAACAAGGCGACGCTTTCGCGCTAGCCCGGCTCTCGCCTGGAGCGGAGCTATTCGCGCCCGGGGCAGACCTCGTGGCCGTGCCAGGTCTCGGTCCCGGAAGGCTCGACCTGGATCGTGGCATGGATGTCGGGGTGCTCGTGGTGGAGCTTGTCGAGCGCTTTGCGCAGGATTTCGGTCGGATCGGTTTGGTCGCGATGGACCAGGTGCACCGAGAGCGCGGTGCGGGAATCGCCCAGCGGCCAGATGTGCAGATCGTGGAGGGATTCCACGCCTTCGATGCCGGCGAGGTCGGATTGGATTCTTGACGGATCGTGTCGCAGGGGCACGGCGTCCAGGATCGTGTCCAGCGTCTCGCGGAAGAACGGCCAGGTGTGCGCGAGAAGCCAGAGCGAGATCCCGAGCGCCAGGAGAGGATCGATCCAGGCCAACCCCGAGAAATGCACGGCGAGCCCGCCGACCACCACCGCCGCCGAGATCGCGGCATCGGACACCAGGTGCAGGTAGGCGCCGCGCGCGTTGATGCCGACGTTCCTGCTGCCGATCCACCAGGCGGACAAGACGTTCACGGCGATGCCGCCCAATGCCCACAGGGAGACCTGGAGTCCGTCCACCGCGATGGGATGGGCCAACCGCCAGATCGCGCCGATTCCCACCGCTGCAGCCCCCACCAGCACCAGCACGGCGTTGGCGAATCCGGCCAGTTGTCCGGTGCGATGCAGACCCCAGGTGCGGATGTGCGTCGCGCGGCGGCGGCTCAGGTTCGCGGCGATCCAGGCGAGCACGAGCCCGGTGGCATCGCCCAGATTGTGGACGGAATCCGACAGAAGCGCGGTGGACCCGAGCGCCAGTCCCGCGGCGGCCTGCGCCGCCGACCAACCCAGGTTCGCGATGCTCGCCTTGGCCAGGGCGGGGCTGGGGCTGGGGCGGTCGGGCATGTGGCCCATGTGGTGGATGTCGTGGTGGTGGTGGGATCCCATGTGCCTCCAAGATACCGTTCGCGGGCCCGGTGCCGGGAAATCGCCCCTCCGGGAAATGTTCCGAATTCGTTGCCGGGGATTGTCGGAACGCCATCGGGAGGCTTTGATTTGCGGACCATGCGAAAGATCCGATTCCAGTTCATCAGGGCGCTTCTTCTTTTGTCGACCACCGCCTGCGCGGGAGAGGATTCGGCCAAGGCCAAGTACGTGTTCCTGTTCGTCGGAGACGGCATGGGATCGGCGCAGGTGGCGTTGGCCGAAGCCTACAAGGCGTCGCTGGAGGGCGATTCGGTCGGGTTCGTGCCGACATCCTTTTCTCGGTTCCCGGTGCGCGCCGACGTGACCACGCACTGCGCGGTGCGGCGGACCACCGAATCGGCCGCGGCGGGCACGGCCATCGCGTCGGGCTCCAAGGCGGGCGAGGCCGCGATCGGGGTGGATGTCTCGGGGAAGACTTTGCGGACGCTGGCCGAAGAGGCGCGCGACGCCGGGGTGCCGGTGGGGATCCTCACGACGGTTCCTGTCAACCACGCGACGCCTGCGGCGTTCTACGCCCACGTGCCCAACCGCAACGACTACTGGGAGATCGGCAGGCAGCTGGCCGACAGCCGCATGAGCCTGTTCGCGGGCGGCGACTTCCAGGAACCCAAAGGGAAGAAGGGCCAGGACAAGGAGGATTCGCGGGTGCTGGCGGCCAGGAAGGGCTACAAGATCGTGCGCGGGCGGGATTCGATCGCGGCCAACACCACTTTGCCCGCGATCCTGCTGGGGCTGGACCCGGACGATGCCGCCCTGCCGTGGGAAATGGATTCTTCCGATGCACGCACGCCGGTGCTGGCCGACTACGTGGCCGCGGCGATCCGGCTTCTGGACAGCCCCAAGGGGTTCTTCGTGATGGCCGAAGCGGGCAAGATCGACTGGGCGGGACACGCCAACGACGCCCGGGCGAACATCGACGAAGTGTGGGGGCTGGACAGCGCGGTGAAGGTGGCGCTGGAGTTCGCCGCCAAGCACCCCAAGCAGACGTTGATCGTGGTGACGGCCGACCACGAGACCGGTGGTTTGAGCTTAGGCAGCGGAGCGACGGGCTACAAGACGGATTTTGGTCTGCTGCGCCACCAGAAGTCGTCCAGGGACCGACTGGAAGACCTGCTGGCTCCGATCGCGGCCTCGGTCGAGACGGCCAAGACCGCGGGCGACACGGCGAAGGTGGTGTCGCAGGTGTTCGCGCGGATCGCCACCGAGACGGGCCTTGGGCGCGTGCCGGAACTGGCGCTCGCGGCGACGGATTCCGTCGAGATCCTGGAGTCGCTGCGCGCCCGGTGGGGGACCGCGAGGGCTGCGGCCAAATCCGGCTACGGCGCGACCGGATCGCCCGCCGCCACGGCGATCCGGATCCTGAACCGCAAGGCCGGCGTGGGCTGGACCACCGGCGCGCACACGGCGATCCCGGTGCCGCTGTATGCCATGGGCGTGGGACAGGAGAAGTTCGCCGGACGCCTGGACAACACGGACATCCCCTGGCTCGTGCGCGAACTGGCGGCATGGAGAAAGATGCGCTGCTCGCCGTGAGGGGGTGAACGATCCGCCCATCCTCGGCGGGCGTCCTTGCCACGGCGATCCCAGCACGCAAAAAAAGCCCGCCCACCTTCACGGGTGGACGGGCCAGGTCTCGCGGGGTTGCGGGGGACGCGGTCAGCGCAGGATCTGCACGGCCAGGGTGCGACGGATTCCGGGGGCCTGGACGCGCAGCACGTACAGTCCGTTGGCGGCGCCGCGCGTGCCCAGTTCCAGGCGGTGCTGGCCTGCCGGGAGCGTGGCCGCGGTGCGGCTCACGATGCGGCCGCGCATGTCCAGCAGTTCCAGCGACGCAGCGCCGGATTCCAGGAGCGAGAGGTCGGCGCCCAGGCGTCCGGGAAGCCTGCGCAGGGCGAACGAGGCCGCCTTGCGCGGGGCCACCGAGACCTGCCCCGACAGGAAATGGATGCGACCGGCGTCGGTGGGGTAGCGGGACGCGGCGATCGTTCCGCCCAGTTCCTGCATCACGAAGTCGCGCAGGAACATGTGCTGCGGCACCGTGGTGTGCACCACCGAGTCGCCCTTGAACGGATAGGCGTCGCCGCCCAGCGCCAGGAAGTTCAGGGTGGCCACCACGACACGACGGGAACTGTCTACGACTTCGCCGTCGCGCACCAGGGTGTCGGCGTCGCCCAGCACCAGGGTCCGCACGCGCGATCCGCGCTGGACGATGGCTCCCGACGCGTCGATCCTGGCTCCGGGGCGGGTGGTGTCGATCCACATTTGTGCGCCCGCGATCTGCGCGAAGGCGCCGCTGGGGGCGGGGAGCAGGCGCACGGCGTTTTCCAGCGCGTCCTTGAGGGTGGTCGCCTTGGTGCGGGGCAGGATGCTCAACAGGTTCCCGAACGGATGGATGTCGAACACGGTGGCCATGGAAAGGTCGCCCGCGGGCACCACGCCGTTGTTGCGGATGCCGCCGCCGTTCTGGATCGCGATCCGGGCGCTGTCGACCCCGAACGCACCCGCGACGCGGTGGGCCTGCCAGAGCATGGCGTCGGTGCTGAGCGATCCGAGATTGGTCTGGCGACTGCGCACGCTGTCGCGCACGCCCACCAGGCCCACGTCGCTCGTGCCAACGCGGGTGGTGGCCAGGGCGGTGGAGTAGGCGAACACGGGATCCACCGCAAGGCGCCTGACGGCGGTGTCTTCGCCCACGCCGTCCACATAGCTGGATCCCATCACGCGGCGCGGACCCGATGCGGTCCCGATGCGCAGGACCTCGCCGGCCGAATCGAAGTCGGCTTCCAGCTGGCCCAGGTACAGGTAGTCGCCGGGGGCGGTCACCACATGCACGACGCGTCCGTCGGCGTCCTTGACGCGCAGCGGATACGGAGCCTTGGGCGCCGCGTCGCCGGGCTGGATGGCGGTATTGGGCGCGCCAAGCAGTTCGTCGCCGCCGCCGGCGAGCATGATGTCCACGTGGCGCAGGCTCTTGGCGAGCAGGGTGTCGTTGGCGACCGCCTGCAGGTGGCTCACGACCACGATCTTGTTCACGCCCGCGGCGATCAGCGAATCCACTTGCTTCTGGATCGCGGCGACCACGTTGGTGTCGATGCCGGTGCGGCGAGGCGAGGAGATGAACGCGATGCTGGGCGTGGTGGCGCCCACGATCCCGATTTTCTGTCCGGCGCGCTCCACCACGATGCTCGGACGGATTCTGCCCGATTCGGCCAGGGCCTTGAGCGCGGGTTCGTTTTCGAACGACAGGTTCGCGGAAAGGAACGGCGCGTTGGACACCGGGAACGACTTGATGAACCGCGCCAGGGTGTCGGGCCCGAAGTCGAAGTCGTGGTTGCCCAGGCACAGGGCGTCGTACCCGATCCGGTCCAGCGCCAGGCCGTCGTAGGTGGGTTGCGCAGGATCAAGATCCAGCGACGCCTGCCATTCCTTGCCCGCCAGGAAATTGTCGCCCGCGGTGAGAGTCAGGACTTGTCGGTTCTTGGCAGCCGCCTGGGCGCGGGCGGTGTCGACCAGCGCCTTGAAGCGATGGATCCCGCCGCGATCGGTGGCGCCGTTTCCGGCATCCACCAGCTGCGATTCGCCGTCGTTGTTGTGCAGGATGGTCAGACGGAACGCCGCCGTGTCGGGGAGCAGGAACGAGCTGTCGGCCAGGCGCGCGGCCAGGCTGGGCACCCTGAAGTACATGATGCTCGGCACGATCTGGTCGGGGCTCAGGATGTGGGGGATGCCGTCGCCCGAGTAGTCGGTCATGCCGTAGTCGTTGTCGTTGGAGATCGCCAGGGTGGAATCGTCCACCACGGCCAAGCCTTCGGGCTTTTCCGATTTCCAGGGGGTGGTGCGCAAAAGATCTTCCAGCAGCGGACGCTTGGCCGCCGGGCGGACCAGGGTGTTGGCGAGCGCGCCGGGGATGCTCGCGAGTTCTTCCATCGTGCGTCCGCCGATCAGCATTCCGTCGGGTCCGGGAGCCGACACGTCGGTCGCGCGGGAAATGTCGATCTCGTGGATGTCGATGCGGTACTGCTTGGGGCCTGCGTTCTCCTGTCCCTGTTCCAGGACCAGGAAGCGGGTTTCTGAAAGCGCCACCATTTCGCTCACCTTGGTGTCGCGTCCGCGGCGGTAGCCTTTCTCGAGATCGAGCGGATAAAGGAATTCCCTGGTGTCGCCTGTGGCGGGATCCAGCCAGAGCATGCGCACCACTTCGCCGTCGCGCGTGGTGTTGGCCTTGCCTCCGCCGGCCTGGTTGTACATGGGCGATTGCAGGATGCCCACGACCTTGCCCGACGGCGTGACGGCCATGGCTTCCATGCCGCGGTTGGCGCGGCGTTTCTTGAGGACTTCGGGAAGCCCGTTGCCGGGGTACCATTCCTTCTTGATCCGCAAGTCGGCCAGGTCCACTTCCACGATGAACGGACCGTATTCGTCGGACAGGAACAACGAACTCCCGTGCCGGCGCACGCTCTCGAAGTCGTATCCGTTGGGAACCGGGGCGAGCGCGTTGGAGGGGGCGGTGTCGACGACCGCGCTGTCCAGACGCATGCGCAGGGCGGTCTCGCCGGTGCTGGCCTTGGTGCTGACAAGCCCGGTCGTGAAGATGTCGGCGTCTTCCAGCGACCGGATGGAATCGGTGGATAGAACCTTCACGGCGCCGTCCTCCACCTTCACGCGCAGGAGCTTGTGGTGGTAGCCTGGGAACGGGAACACCTTGTCGGCCCGCCCACCCAGTTCGTGGGCCACGTTGAGTCCGCGATCGTTGACGGTCCAGAAGGTGTGCCCGGTGGGATCGGACGTGTCGGGTTCCAGTCCCGACCATCCGCCTTCGCGGACGGGAACCGCCAGGCGCGCGTAGACGCTGTCGACGTTTTTTGTCGAGTCGAAGTACCAGGCGGTGTCGGTGCGCCCCGATTCCCCGATCAGGGGCATCTTCGGGAAATCGTATAGCTTGCCCGTCTCCCAGGCGTGGCCCGCGCCGGCGACGGCCATCAGGGCCAATCCCGCGCGCGCGATCGTGCTTGGTCTCATGGAGGAACCTCCCGTGGGACACGCGCCGACATCGGGGCGTGCTAAGTCCATTCCCAAACGGTGCGCGAGGGATGTTGCGACCGGTTTTCAATCCGGTTCGGCCGAAGAGACGGAATCCGTTTCGGACCGATCCGGAATCTGAAAGCCGGACGAGACACTCCTTCAACAAGTCCGCAACAGCCGATGCAGACCTTTTGCCTCCATGATCCCACAATCGCCTGCCAGGGAGAGTTCGACGGAACGGGCCGATGCCGAATCCGTCGTCGCCGCCAAGGGCCTCGTGCTCGGCTACGGCGAACGGATCGTCCTCCACGGTCTCGACATCGAGATCCCTCGGGGACAGTTCCTGGTGGTGGTGGGACCTTCGGGTTCAGGCAAGTCCACCTTCCTGCTGGCCCTGAACGGGAGCGTCCCGGTGCGTTCCGGAAGCCTGGTCGTGCTTGGACGGAATCCGTCCACGCTGCACGGATCCTCGCTGGAACGGTTCCGCGAACGGATCGGGTTCATCTTCCAGTCGTTCCATCTGGTGGGGCGGCTTCCGGTGCTGCACAACGTGGCCAGCGGCATGCTGTCGCGGATCCCCATCCCCCAGGCGATCCTGCGCATGTACACCCGCGACCAGTACCGCAAGATCCTCGAGGCACTGCGCGTGGTGGGGCTCGAGGATCGGGTCCTGGACCGCTGCGACCGGCTTTCGGGTGGCCAGAAGCAGCGCGTCGCCATCGCCCGGTCCATCGTGCAGGAGCCAGATCTGATCCTTGCCGACGAACCGATCTCGGCCCTGGATCCGCGTTCGGCCGACCGCGTCATGGAAACGCTCCGTCGGGCCTCGACGGAATTCGGCATCACGGTGGTCTGCAACCTGCACCATCTGGAGGCGGCCAGGAAGTACGCCGACCGGATCGTGGGCTTGAACGAAGGCCGTGTGGTGTTCGACGGCCCGCCGCGGGAACTGACCCCTTCGGCCGTGAAGGCCATCTACAAGGGCGATTCGGACCCCGAGGACGCGCCCGATCCGTTGCACGGCGAAGAAACGCCTTCGCCGCCGAGCGCGGCATGACGGCGTGGTCCGTAACACCAAAGCGGGGCTTGCGCCCACCAACCGACAGGACACAACCATGAGAACCATCCAGAAGACCATCGTGCTCGCCGCCGCCTTGGCGATGTCGGCCCTGGCCGCGCCCGCCGAATGGCCCAAGAAGCTGGTGATGGGCGTCGTGCCCACCGAATCGTCCAGCCACCAGACCGAACGCTGGGACGGTCTGGTCACCTACCTGTCCAAGAAGCTTGGGATCCCCGTCGAGCTGCAGAACGCCAGCGACTACGCGGGCGTCATCACCGCCATGCAGTTCAAGCACGTCGACATCGCCTACTTCGGTCCCAAGTCCTACGTCGAGGCTTCGGCGCGGGCCAACGCGGAATGCTTCGTGGTCGAGCTGGGCCCCGAGGGAACTCCCGGCTACCACGGCCTGATCATCTCCAAGAAGGGATCCAAGATCAAGACCCTGGAAGACGCCAAGGGCAAGGTGTGGGCGTTCGTGGATCCCAATTCCACTTCCGGAACGCTCGTGCCGACCATCTACCTGGTGAAGGAGCGCAAGATCGATCCCGCCACCTACTTCTCGAAGGTCTTGTATTCCGGAACCCACGAGGCTTCCATGCTGTCCATCAAGACCGGCAAGGTCGACATCGCCTCCACCAACGATCTGGACATGCTGCGCGGCGAAGGCAAGATGTGGAACAAGGACAAGGACTTCCAGATCGTCTGGACCTCCCCTTTGATCCCGGGTTCGCCCATGGCCTGGCGCAAGGATCTTCCGGAAAGCCTCAAGAATTCGCTGCGCGAGGCGTTCCTGGAATACAAGGACAAGGACGGTCTGGCCAAGCTCAAGATCGGCGGCTACGTGGCGGCGTACGATTCCACCTACGCCCCGACGCGCGAGCAGATCGAATTCAAGAAGGCGTTCGACAAGAAATGACGTGACCCCCCCCCTCGGGGATTCCCGGGTGGTGGTCCGATCTTCCAAGGAGCGGGCAGATGGAACTCGAAGAACTGCGCCGGCGGACCCATCCGCTGCGCCCCGCCAACCTGGGGATCCTGGGTGGTGGGTTGCTCGTGCTCGGCGTGTGCTGGCACCAGACGGGAATGGGCGTGATGGAGCTGGTCGCGGGTTCCGGGAACATGTGGGAATACCTGCGCGGGAACCCCGAGGTTCCCGACAGCGGGTTCTTCCCGCCCAACCTTTCCGGGAAGATGCTGGGTCGGTACCTGCTGGCCATGCTCGAGACGGTCCAGATGGCCCTGCTCGCGCTGGTGATCTCGGTGGTGGTGGCCTTTCCCCTTTCGTTCCTGGCCTCGCGCAACACGCTGGAGATCATCTTCCCCGGACATTCGTCCTTCTGGAAGACGCTGCGCGCCGCGATCTACACCTCGGTGCGGTTCTTCGCGAACTTCACCAGGTCCATCAACGAGGTGATCTGGGCGTTGCTGTTCGTGTCGGCGGTCGGGCTCGGTCCGATGCCCGGGATCCTGGCGTTGGGACTCCACACCTCGGGCGTGTTGATCAAGCTGTTCTCGGAAGGGATCGAAGGCGTCTCGCGCGATCCCATCGACGCGCTGGCCGCCACCGGTGCGGCCTCCCCCAAGATCATCCGCTACGCGGTGATCCCGCAGATCACCCCGTACCTCGTGTCCATGTCGCTCTACCGGCTGGAATCCGACCTGCGTTCGGCCACCATCCTGGGGTTCACCGGGGCCGGGGGCATCGGCATGCTGCTGTTCGACAAGCTCAAGAGCTACGAAAACGGCGACGTCACCACCATCCTGATCCTGATCGTCGCCACGGTGGCCGCGATCGACCGGGTCAGCGCGTTCATCCGCAGCAAGGCTTCCTGATGAATCCGACTCTCAAGATCCGTCCGGCGACGGAATCCGACATCGACGCCATCCTTTCGCTCCAGGCCCAGCTCGGCCAGGACGACGGCGTGGCGCTGACAACCGACCAGGCGCTGGCGGTCCTGCGGCGCATGGCGGCCTACCCCGACTACGGTGTCCGGGTGGCCGAGCTGGACGATGGCGTGGTGGGATGCTACGCCCTGCTCGTGATGGACAACCTCGCCCACCTGGGCGCGCCCAGCGCGATCGTCGAAGACGTGGTCGTCGACGCTTCCTGTCGCGGCCAGGGGATCGGCAGGGCGATGATGCACGACGCGATGTGCGTCGCCCGCGAGAAGGGCTGCTACAAGCTGGTGCTGAACTCCAACCTGCGCCGGCTGGACGCGCATCGGTTCTACGAAGGGCTCGGGTTCGAACGCCACGGGGTCAGCTTCCAGGTCCCGCGGGAGGGATTCCATGCGTGAGCCTTCGCTTTGCGAGATCGTGGCCGCCTGCGACGAACCGTCGCTGACCCGGCTGCTGGAACTGCTTCCCGACGACATCGAGCTTCCGCGCGCCCCGCGCGACGGCGTGGTCCTCATGACCTGCCGCGAAGGTTTGGGAGAGACGTTCCACCTGGGAGAAGTGATGGTGACGGAAAGCCTGGTGCGGTGGCGCGACGCCGACGGCTACGCGGTGGTGGTGGGCGACGACGCGCGGCGCTCCCTGGTCGCGGCGGCGATCGACGTCCTGCGCGCGGCGGACGGCGGCCAGGCCATTCTCGCCGACATGGAGCCGTTGCTTTCGCGATCGCGGGAAGCGCTTCTCTCGCGGCGCGGCGAAGACGCCCGCGCGGCGGCATCCACCAAGGTCGAATTCGACCTCCTGCCGGGAGCATGAGGATGAACAGGGCATTCACGATCGAAGAGCATGGAGCCTTCCGGAGCCTTCTGGACGCCATGTCCCGGCCCGGAACGGTCCACAGGTTGTCGGATTCCGTCGCGGATCGCGACGGTGCGCTGGCGTTGCTGGCCAGGACGCTGCTGGACGCCGAGGTCTCGGTGGCCGGTGCGGCGGCCGACGACGAACCGTCCGTCCGGACCGTGGCGCGCGCGAGCGGATGCCGCGTCGCCGAGCTGTCGGAGGCGGATTTCGTGGTGGCTGGACGCGGTTCGAGCGCCGGAGCCGTCTCGCGCGTGCGGACGGGAACCCCCGACTGGCCAGATTCTTCGGCGACGCTGGTCTACTTGGTGGACAGCGTGGCGCAGGAGGGCGGCGACGCGGTCTGGACCGGCCCCGGGATCCCGGGCGAACGTTCGCCCAAGGTCGAGGGGTTGGATCCCGCCGAATGGGAACGCCTGCGCGAAGCGAATTCCGGATACCCCATCGGGATCGATTGCTTCTTCCTGGACGCATCTGGACGGATTTTGGCAATACCGCGCTCGACGCGCGTCAGGGGAGGTTCCCGATGAGCTACGTCGCCGTCCAAGGTGGACGCGAGGCGATCGAGCGCGCCTGCGAATCGTACGAACACCGGCGCCTTGGCAGGGACTCCGCGCCGTTGGGATTGGACCAGATCCGCGAGCAACTGCATCTGGCGGTGGATCGCGTCATGGGCGAAGGCGGACTGTACGCTCCGGAACACGCGGCCCTGGCGTTGCGACAGGCGGCGGGCGACACTTTCGAGGCCGCGTTCCTGCTGCGGGCGCATCGTGCGACGCTACCGCGCATTGGTGAATCGAAGGTCTGCTCCACGGGGGAGATGCGGGTGATCCGACGGATTTCGTCGGCCTTCAAGGATGTTCCAGGAGGACAGATTCTGGGTCCCACCAGCGACTACAGCCTGCGTCTTCTGGAACTGGATCCGCTGGACGATCCCCAGGCGCGCAAGGCCTATCTGCGCGAGCGCCTGTTCGGAGGGACCGAGCCCGCCGGGGGCATCCCCGACGAATTCCCCAGGGTGGTGGATCTGCTGCGGGCCGAAGGACTCGTGGAGGACGTGTCCACCGAAGCCTCCGAGCCGTTCGACATCACCCGGCGTTCCATGGTATATCCCGCCCCGCGCAACGCCCGCCTGCAGTCGCTGGCGCGAGGCGAGACCGGCGCCCTGCTGTTCCTGGCCTATTCCAGCATGCGCGGCTACGGGCACATCCATCCCACCCTCGCCGAGTTGCGCGTCGGGTACGTCCCGCTGTGGATGGAGCACCCCAAAACGGGGGAGCCGTTCGTGGCGGGCGAGGTGCTCGCCACCGAAGCCGAGGTCGTCTCGAGGTTCTCCGATCCCAACGGCGATCCCAAGTTCCACCTGGGATGCGGCATGTGCTTTGGTCAGAACGAGATCAAGGCGATTTCCATGGGCGTCCTGGACCGCTGCCTGCGGTCGGCTTCGCCTTCGTGCCCTGCGGAAGACCAGGAGTTCGTGCTGTACCACGCCGACGGGATCGAAAGCATGGGGTTTTCCAACCACTGGAAGCTGCCGCACTACGTGGATTTCCTGTCGGATCTCGACAGGCTTCGCAAAGCCAGGGAGGTCGCCCATGCGGGTGCGTGAATGGATGGATCGGGACACCGCGCCCAAAGGGACCTTCGCGTTCCTGGACGACGGCGCCAAGAAGGACGTGCGCCGCGCTCTCTTGAAGGCGGTGGCGATTCCGGGATACCAGGTCCCGTACGGTTCCCGCGAGATGCCTCTGGCACGCGGATGGGGGACCGGAGGCATCCAGATCACGCTGTCGATGCTTCTTCCCGACGACGTCGTGAAGGTGATCGACCAGGGGTGCGACGGATCGGTGAACGCGGTGAACATCAAGAAGTTCTACGAGCGGACCGCCCGGGTGAAGATCACCACCGACACGGCCTTGGCCAGCGTGATCCAGACCCGCCACCGGATTCCCGAAGAGAAGATGACGGATCGACAGATCCTGGTCCTCCAGGTCCCCTACCCCGAGGCGCTGCGCGAGGTGGAACCGTCCGAGGCGCAGACGCGGAGGATGCACGCCGAAGCCGACTACGGGCGCATGTGGCTGCACCTGTACGAGGACATCGTGAGGTTCGGCGAGATCCGCATCGCGTACCGGTATCCCTGCACCGTCAACGGCCGCCATGTGATGGACCCGAGCCCGATTCCGCGTTGGGACGTTCCCAAGCTGCACATGGCCGACACGCTGTTCCTGTTCGGGGCCGGTCGCGAACGCCGCATCTACGCGGTCCCTCCGCACACGCGGGTGGAACCGCTCGAATTCGACGACCACCGGTTCCGGGTGGAGGACTTTTCGGGCAAGGCCTGCGCGCGCTGCGGCGCGACCGACACCTTCCTGGACGAGATCCTCATGCCCGACGGAACGCGCACCCACTTCTGCTCCGACTCGGGGCACTGCGACAAGAGGAGAGCCTAGATGGACGCGTTGCTGAGGGTGCACGGGATCACCCGGAGATACGGGTCCGGATGCCCGCAATGCCTGGACAACACCGGCGCCGCCGCCGGAACCAACCGCTGCGACGCCTGCGGGAGCGTGTGGGCGTGCCGCGACGTGAGCCTGGAACTGCGCGCTGAAGAAGCCTTGGGGATCGTGGGCGAAAGCGGATCGGGCAAGAGCACGCTCGTCAAGCTCCTGCACTTCGACGACGCGGCCACATCCGGCTACGTGGAACTGGCGCGCATGCCGGCCCTGGAGGGCGTGGACGACCTCTACGCGGAAGGCTGCGACTGGAGCCGCGACGTGCTTTCCATGGACAGATACCGTCAGCGAAAGGCGAGGGACGCCTCCATGGGGATCGTCTACCAGCATCCCCACTTGGGGCTTCGCATGGGAGTCAGCGCGGGCGGCAACGTGGCCGAGCGGTTGCTGTCGGCCGGGTGGCGCTCGATCGCCGCCATGCGCGCTCGCGCATCGGAGCTTCTGGAGCGCACCGAGATCCCCTTGTCGCGCATGGACGAGCCGCCCCGCAACTTCAGCGGCGGCATGCAGCAGCGCGTCCAGATCGCCAAGGCGTTGTCGGGCGATCCGGCCATCCTGCTTCTGGACGAGGTCACCACCGGACTTGATCTGTCGGTCCAGGCGAGAGTGCTGGACATGATCCGCACCCTGCGCGAGGAATTGAGGCTTTCCATGCTCGTGGTTTCCCACGACCTGGGGGTGATCAACCTGCTCTGCCAGCGGACCATGGTCATGAAGAACGGCCAAGTGGTGGAATCGGGCCTCACCGACCAGATCCTCCAGGACCCCCAGCACGGCTACACCCAGTTGCTGGTGGCGTCGCAACTCCAATGAATCCCGCGATCCAAATGGAACCGAACATGTCCGATCCATCGTCCGCGCCCTCGGGGCGGACCCGGATGCTTTCCATCCGGAATCTGTCCAAGACGTTCAAGCTCCACATGCTGGGGGGAGTGGAACTTCCCGCCGTGTCGGGTGTGTCGTTCGACGTCCTCCAGGGCGAGTTCGTGGGGCTGGCGGGTCCTTCGGGAGCGGGCAAGAGCACCGTCCTCAAGTGCATCCACCGCACCTACCTGGCTTCGTCCGGCGAGATCCTGTACGCGTCGTCACGCCAGGGAAAGCTGGACCTCGCCAGGCTGCCCGAACCCGACGTCCTGGAGCTGCGCCGGACGGAAATCGGATTCGTGTCGCAGTTCCTGCGGGTGATCCCCCGGGTGGGGGCGCAGGACCTGGTGGCCGAACCGATCCGGATCCGGCTGGGCCTGGACGCCCCGGCCGCGGCCGCACGAGCGGCCGAACTGCTGGATCGGCTCAGGATTCCGCGAAGGCTCTTTTTCGCCTATCCCGCCACCTTCAGCGGGGGCGAGCAGCAGCGCGTGAACATCGCCCGCGCCGTGGCGTGGGAGCCGCGCCTGCTGCTTCTGGACGAACCCACCGCCTCGCTGGACGCGGCGTCGGTGGAGACGGTGGTGGAATTGTTCGCGGAGCTTCGCAGGGGCGGAGCGACGCTGGTGGGGATCTTCCACGATCCCGAACTTCTCGAACGCATCGCGGACCGCACGGTCCGGATCGGAGACCCGGGATGACCTCGTTTGTTGTCAAGAACTGTCGCGCCGTGCTTCCCGAGAGCGTCATGGAAGATGCCGTCGTGCGCGTGGAGGAAGGTACCATCGTCGAGATCTCGCGCGGCAGGGAGCCCGTCGCGGGACTGGACGCCCAGGGAGCCTGGCTTCTGCCGGGACTGGTCGACATGCATTCCGACGCGATCGAAAAGGCCGTGGAGCCTCGACCCAACGCGCGGTTCCCGACCGAGGTGGCCTTGCGCGAACTGGACCGCTGTCTGGCGGCCTGGGGCGTGACCACCATCTTCCATTCGCTTTCGTTCGCCGACATGGAGATCGGGTTGCGCTCCAACGGGATGGCCGCGGCGCTGATCGACGAGGTGGTCGAACTGTCGCCCCGGCTTCGCGTGGACACGCGGATCCACGCGCGGTTCGAGGTCACCGACCTGGAGGCGGTGACTCACCTCCGCCGCTTGGTGGCGGAGCGCAAGATCGAACTGCTTTCGTTCATGGACCATTCGCCGGGGCAGGGCCAGTACCGCGATGTCGCCGCGTACAAGGCGTTCTACGGAAAGACCTACGCCATGAGCGATTCCGACCTGGACAAGGTCCTGGAACGCAAGACGGCGGCCAAGGAGAACGGAGTGTTCCGGGCCATGGAGGAAATGGCCGCGCTGTGCCGCGAGCACGGGGTGGCCATGGCCTCGCACGACGACGACTCAGATGAGCGGATCCAGTGGTGCCTGCGCGAAGGCGTGGCGATGAGCGAGTTCCCCATCAACCTGGGCACCGCCCGCGCCGCCAAGGCCGCCGGAATCCGCACCTGCCTGGGGGCGCCCAACCTGGTGCGCGGCGGATCGCAGGCTGGCAACCTCAAGGCCTTGACGGCCGTGGAGGACGGCTGCGCCGACATCCTCTGTTCGGACTACCTGCCGCAGTCGCTGGTGCACGCGGTGTTCCTGCTCCATGCCAGCGGGGTTCTTTCCTTGCCGCAAGCGGTGGCCATGGCGAGCCTGGCGCCCGCGCGGGCGACGGGCATGGGCGACGTGGCGGGATCGATCGAACTGGGCAAGCGTGCGGATCTTGTTCTGGTGAAGGTGCGCCACGGCCTGCCCGACGTGGTCCGCACCTGGTCTCGCGGGAACGAGGTCTACGCCTCGTGCTGACGTTGTCCACCAACATCCACGACGGCAGGCTCGACGGCTCGCTCGCCAAGCTGCCGGGCGACCTGTCCCGCATCCTGGCACTGGGGCTTGGCGGCGTGGAGATAGGGGTCCATGGAACCGACGCCATCCGCTGCGGGCGCCTGGACCGGCGCAGGACTTCCGAATTCGCCTCGATCCTGCGCGACCATCCACTGGCGCTTTCCGTGCATTCCCCCGACACCCTCGACCTGATGGCCCGTCGCGACGGGGCGCTCCACCTCGAAGTCTTCCGCTCCTGCCTGGAGTTTTGCGAGCTGGCGGGAGCGCGCGTGCTGGTGGTGCATCCGGGACGTTGGGTCCCCGAGACGGATTTCGGAGTGGTGGAACCCTGGCGCCCGGGGCCCGACGAGGCCCTGGAGGCCCTGGAAGCCGAGGCCGAGACCATCCGACGCATCGCCGCCGAGTTCCCGAACGTGGTGGTGGCCCTGGAGAACGCCAGGACCTACCTGCCCTATTCGCCGTACGCCTACGCCGAATTCCCGGACCGCCTGGCCGAGCAGGTCGATCGGATAGGCCTTCCCAATGTCGGGATCTGTCTGGATACCGGGCATCTGCACATGTCGTCCAGGCTGCACGGGTTCCCCGAATCGGAAGGCGCCGCGCGGCTGGCGGGGCGCCTCGCGCACCTGCACGTGCACGACAATTTCGGTCGCACGGGGTACTGGACGGAAAAGACGCAGACCCACCAGATCCCGCTGGGCCGAGGCGACCTGCACATGCCGCCGGGCTTGGGAGACATCGACTACGCCTTGGTCCTGGGCCCGCTCCTGGCGGGGTTCGACGGCATCGCGGTCTGCGAGCTCCGGGGGCGCTACCTGGACGGTCTGGGTGGGCACATCGCGGCGTTCAAGGCCATGATGGAGCGGATCGGCGGGGGCTGATCCGCTCCCACCCCCGCGATCTCACGGAACCCCGACCAGCCTCAGTCCCTGCACCGTCACGGTGGCCAGGATCCATGCCAGGACCACGAACGCGGCCATCTGGCCCAAGGCGAACCGCGTGGACACTTCCCGTCGCATCACCGCCACGGTGGTCAGGCATTGCAGGGCGATCAGGAAGAACACGATCAGGCCCGCCACGCTCGCCGGAGTGAACACCAGCTGCGACGTGCCTTCGAAGGTCGCGCCGCGCATGGCCGCGAGCAGGCCTTCGGTGGCCTCCTCGGCGCCTTCCACCGCGTAGATCACGGCAAGGGCCGACACGAACACCTCGCGCGCGGCGAAGGCCGCGATCAGCGCCACGCCCACCTTCCAGTCCAGACCCATGGGCGCGATCAGCGGCGCGATCACCTTGCCCAGCATGGTCATCGCCGAATCGTCGGGCGAAGGGAAGTTCATGAGCGCCCAGAACGCGATCGAGATCGCCAGGATCACCAGGCCGGCGCGCTGCACGTAGCTGATGGTGCGGTCCCAGGCGGCCACCACCACCGTTCGGAACGTGGGAGGGCGCCACAAGGGCAGTTCCACCTGGAATCCGGTGTGGGAAGGCTCGATCTTCAGGATCTTGCCGCCCACCACCGCGACGGCCGACGCGAACACGATGCTCAGCAGGTAGATGCCCGTCAGGGCCAATCCTCCCACCAAGGGTTTGTCGGGCGGCACCAGGAATCCAAGCAGAAGCCCCCACACGGGCAGTCGCGCCGAACAGCTCATCAGGGGGATGACAAGAAGCGTCAGGTACCGTTCCCGCTTGCCGGGGATGGTCCGGGCGGCCATGGCCGCCGGGATCGCGCAGGCGGCGCCGGACAGCAGCGGCACGAAGGACTTGCCGTTGAGGCCGATCGAGACCAGGAACCGGTCGACGATCATGGATCCGCGCGCGAGGTATCCCGAATCCTCCAAAAGCCCCATCACCAGGAACAGGACGGCGATCTGCGGCACGAAAACGAAGACGGCACCGGCACCGGAGATCATGCCGTCGACCACGAGTCCCTTGAGCAGGCCGTCGCCCAGGTGGCCGCCCGCCCATTCGCCCAGCCAGCCGAAGAGCCCTTCCACGAGGTCCATGAGCGGAGCGGCGGCGGAAAAGACCGACCAGAAGAGCCCGGTCATGACCGCGACGAACAGGACCAGTCCCATCACGGGGTGCAGGGCAACGCGGTCCAGTCTGCCCAGCCCCGGGTTCAGCGACGCGGGACGGTACGATCCGTTGCGGATGGCGCGGGCCGCGACGTCGTCGGCCCACCGGAAATTGTCCTGGATCTGGGTATCGGTCAGCGAGGTCGGCACCGATACCGGCGCGGGCGATTCGGGGAGCAGCGATTCGATGCCCGAGACGAGGTCCGAGACCCCGATCCCCGAGCGGCCGTCGATTTCCACCACGGGAACGCCGATCAGCTCGGAAAGCTTGTTGGAATCCAGATCCCAGCCCTTCTTGCGGGCCAGGTCGTTCATGGTCAACGCGACGATGGTGGGGAATCCAGCCTTGACCACTTCGCGCACCAGCGGCAGATGCCGCGCCGGCTGGGTGGCGTCCAGGAGCACCACCAGCAGGTGCGGGGACTTGTGCGGCGTGCCGACCACCGTGTCGAGCGAGGTCAGGGCGGAAAGCGCCACCTGTTCGTCCTGCGAGCGCGGCACGATCGACACGATCCCGGGGGTGTCCATGATCTGGACCGTGCCGGGTTCGATGGACGGTTTCTGTTCAGGAGTGTGGCAATCCTGGGTCTTGGCGGACACGTGCGCCGCTTCTCCCGCGGCGCGCAGCTTGCCCACGGAATATTCCACCGTGGCGCCGGGGTAGTTGACCGTCTTGAAGCGCGATCCGGTCAGGTGGTTGTACAGGCTGGTCTTGCCGGCGTTCGGTGCGCCCAGCAGGACGACGATCCGCGCCGAGGTCGGTTCGGCCATCGGTCAGATCTCCACGCAGGCGGCGTCGGCCCGTCGGAGAGCGATGGTGGATCCGCGCACCTGGAAGGCCATGGCTCCGCCGAAGGCGGCCTTGGCGACGAGCCGCACGGTGGCGCCCGGGGTGAATCCCAGTTCCTGCAGCCGCTGGCTCAAGGACGAGTGGCCGCCGACGCGGCGGATGGACGCTTCCTGTCCGTTGCCAAGTTGGGAGATGTTGCGGTCCATGTCGGGTTCCTTGGTGGAAGGTTATAAGAGAATGATACCAAATCTCAATTGATAAAACAAGAGTACAGGTTCCGTTGATGAAAATTAGGGTATCGCCAGCGGAGCTTCCAGGCCGACGCGCAGAGTCAGGATTCCGTCGCCGTCCAGATCCTGCAGCCATTCGGCCCCGACGTAGGCGATTTGCGCGAACCGACGCGTTGCTCCGACGGCGATCGATCCGTTCCAATCCTCCAGGTCCTTCGCTTGCCGGGCATCGAACCGGCTCGACACGCTGAACGCATCGGTGGCGTTCCATGTCAGGCCGGCCAGGGTCGCCCATCGCGCGCCAGCCCAGGCGCCATCGGCCACGAAACCCTCGAGGTCGACCAGGAAATCCCCGAGTCGCGCTTGTACGCCCAGATCCAGGATGCGCTGCTGGCGGGCGATCTTCCCCGACAACCGCAAGCTCGCCGATTCGCTCCAATCGAAGTCGAACGCTCCCACGGCGCTGGTGGACCGCAGGGTCTCGCCGGAATCGGATTCCCGGGATTCGGAGGCGAGGGCCAGGTGGATCGTCGCGGGCCCGAACTCCTTGGTGGCCAGGATCGAGGGGGCGATGGTTTCGAGATCGGCCTGCAGCAACGGATCGTGGATCAAGCGCGCAGGGTACGAGCCCAGCGGAAGCGTCTGCTTGCCGAACGCCAGGCCGATCGAAGGTGCGCTCCAGGCGGCGAAGGCCTGGTCGAGCGTCGCCAAGCCGTCCTGGTGGACAAGAATCGCCTGCGCCTGGATCTCCTGGCTCAATCCCAATGTGGCCCCGATTTCCGCGTCGGCGAGTTCGATCGGCATGTCGGAAATCGACAGGTCCGCCGGGCGCGCCCCGCCGATGTCGAGGTTCAAGAGCGTCGAAATCTCCAGGCGCGGAATCGAATCCGTCTGCGCGGGGACGCCGAGCGCTCCGGTGCAGGCGATCGCGATGGCCAGATCGACTTTGAAAAGAGAATGAGACTTCATATCAAGAAGGCAAACCGGATCTATTAATCTCGCAATAGGCGGTTGCGAAATTTTCTCATGGCGCCGTCTTGGAGTCCTGGCCGCCTCCGATCGCGGCGGCTCGGGCTTCGCGCTCCAGGCGTTTTCCCAGCCGATGGTGGATCAGGATCTTCTGGACGGTGGGGGAGCTGGCCTTGATCCCCGACAAGGCGAGGTAGTAGGAAATCCTGTCGCAACCCCACGATGGACGCTCGAGCGCGATCGCCAGGATGGCGTCCACCAGGTTCGGATCCTGGTGCGTTCCGCTGGTTGTCGGATTCCGGCCATCGGCTCGGCGGTACCAGGTCGACCGGTGCACGCCGTGTAGCTTGCAGGCTTCCGAAACCCCCATGCGCGCCACGTCGGCCTGGAGTCTTGTCCAGAGTTGTTCGTCGTGTCGCATCGCGCTTAGGAGATCCTTTCGATCGGGCTATTGGTGATGATCTTGTCCGTTAATATAATGAGAACGAGACTTATTCGCAAGAAAGATCAATCGATCGGAAAGGCCGTCAATGTCGACCCAATGGATTTCCCAAATGCTGCCGCTCCTGAAGGCGACGGAATTCGTCTTGTTCCTGGTGCTGGCCGCGCTGTTCGTGGCGGTGCCTGCCGTGTACGCCTGGCGTCTGGCCGCGCTGCGCGCCGTTTCCGGCAAGGCTGCGCACTGGACCGGCGTGCTCGTGCGGGACTTGGGTCCCGGTGGCGCGGCGCGGTCGTTGGAGGCCGCCGACGGCGGACGTTCGCTGCCCGACCGGCTGGCCGCCTTCGCGTTGTCGCACACGCACCTCTGTCCCGACGCACTGGAACGGCTCCTGGAGGCGCGCGAGATCGAAGACAAACGCGAGCTGGAACGAGGTCTCGGATTCCTTGGCACGGTCGGTTCCAACGCGCCCTTCGTGGGGCTGACAGGAACCGTCCTTGGGATCCTGGCCGCCTTCCAGGTCATGGCGGCCGCCGGGGCGCAAGGCGGAGCGGGAGTGATGTCGTCCATCGCGGGGGCCTTGGTCGCCACGGCCGCGGGGTTGTTCGTGGCGATTCCCGCCGTGGTGTTCCACAACCTGCTGCAGGCCAGGGTTGATTGGATCCTTGACGAATCGCGCCAGCTGCGGGGCATCCTGGTCGCGCGATCGGTGCAGGCGGTCGCCGCCGGGGTGGAGGAGCCCGGCTGATGGCCGCGGCGGTCGGGCGCAAGGGCGCCATCCACGGCATCAACATCACGCCCCTGGTGGACATCTTCCTGGTGCTTTTGATCCTGGTGATGATCTCCAGCACGCTGGTGCAGCCCCAGGGGATCGAGGTCCAGGTGCCCAAGGCCGCCGCCGCCGGGAGCGTGGCTCCCGACGCCTCGGGCCTGGTGCTGGCTCCCGACGGAACGCTGTTCCTGGACGGCGTGGCATCGGCTCCCGATGTCGTGGTCTCGCGCATCGCCCGCAAGGTCGAGCGCGATTCCTCGCACAGCGTGCTCGTGTCGGCCGACGGCAAGCTCCCGTACGAACAGGTGGTGGCCGCGCTGGATCTGGTGAAGAAGGCGGGCGCTCGCAAGTACGCCCTGCGGGTGCGCACCGATGCCTGAGCTGGTGGCTTCGCGCCGGTTGCGCCGCCGCGTCCCGGCCCTGGAGGCGTGGGAGTCGGTGGGGTGGGGCGAATCCGCGCGACAGGGGGCGGGCCCGGCCGGGGTGCGCTCGGGATGGCTGGTCGCGGGATCCCTGATGGCGCTGGTGGCTGCCGGAATCTGGCGGGCCGCGCGGACGGATTCCGTCGTGACGCGGCAGGATGCGCCGGTGTGGATGGAGCTGCCGCCGCCACCGGTGGAGCAGGCCGTTCCTTCGCCTCCTCCTCCGTCGCAGCCTCCGGAGGCGGTTCGTCCTCCCGAACCCCAGGCGGCTCCCGCGCCTTTGGCGCCGGTGCCGGATGCGCCCGTGGATCCCGATCCCGCCTTCGGCCTGGACGACGCGGTGGAAACGGGCGGAATGGCCGTGGCCGCGGGTGCCACGCTCGCCAAGGAACCCGATCCCGTGGTGCGCTCGGCCCAGGCTCCCTCGGGCCCCGTGCAGGTGGCGTCGGTTCCGGCTTCGGTGCGTCCGGTGGTGCCGGTCTATCCGCGTCGGGCGGAACAAGCCGGGATCGAATCGCGCGTGGTCGCGATCGTGACCATCGATACGACAGGAAATGTCGTGGATTTCAGGGTGGAGCGGTCGGGCGGCCGCGACTTCGACCGTTCGGTGCGCGACGCGGCGATGGCCACGCGGTTCGTGGTGCCGCGCGGAAGCGACGGAAGGGCTCGGGCGGTGGCGTTCCGGCTGCCCTACGACTTCCGGCTGGAGTGAGGGTGGTGGCCGGAGCGGTCGCGGACGCCGATCTTCGCCGACCGGTCGCGCGCCTTCGTTGGCCATGAATCCGGTGTCGCGTTCGCGTTTAGGAGCGTTGTCCTTGCAGAGAAGGTCGGACGGTAGCATCTTGATATGAGAATAAAACTCAATCTCATATCGATCCGAAAGGAACACCAAGATGTTGCACTCCGTACTGCTGGCCGCCGCGCTCCATGCGCAGGCGCCGGTTCCTGTCGTACCCGATTCGGTGGCCCCATCCGCCGTGGTGTCGAACCCGGCATCCGGACCCGACACCCTCTCCCAGCAGGGGATCCAGGTGACCGGGAAGCGCCGCAAGACCGGCGGGAACATCGTGGACGCGTCGGTGGGGAAGATCGCCGCGCCTCTCCACGAGACACCGAGGTCCGTCACCGTGATCACCTCCGACCAACTGCGCGACCGCGACGCGCGGACCGTGGCCCAGACCTTGAGCATGGTGCCGGGCGTGTTCACCAACGGTTCCAACGGCGCGGGCGGCTACCACTACAAGGCGCGCGGCTACCACATGCCGCCTTCGGTGTATCTGGTCGACGGATTCCAGGGAGTGCGCGCGGGCGGCGACTACAGCCCCAGCACCTTCGGGATCGACCGCGTGGTCTTCATGCGCGGTCCGGCGGGATTGGCCTACGGGGCCATGAGCGTGCCGGGAGGCATGGTGAACATGGTCACCAAGGCCCCGCAGGAAAGGACCCTGCGCGAAGTGGACCTTCGGCTGGGGCCGTGGTCCGACAACTCGACAGGATTCGGCAGCGCGGCCTCGGTGGGCGTGGATGCCGACTTCGCGGGCAAGCTCTCGGACGACGGTCGCCTGACCTACCGCGCGGTGGGCAACTGGGAGAACCTGTCCGGGTTCACGGCCGATTCGCGCGATTCCAGCCGTCGCTTCATGGGATCGCTCCTCTGGAAGATCGATTCGGCGGGGCGCTACACCGTGCGGCCCGTCGTGCAATGGGACTGGACCAGCCGCCGCGCCGGCGCCAGCACGCTGGTTTCGCCGTCCACGTCGCTTTCCGCCAACGACGGTTCCACCGGAATCGACCTCGACGATCTCACGCCGGTTTCCGTCAACCATTCCGCGGGCGGACGCCAGGACGAACAGTTCCTGCTGGGCTTCGACGCCAAGGCCCGTCCGGTCGACGGCTGGAGCCTCGACGCCGCCTACCGGTGGCTTTCCTACGACACGCGGGTCGACCAGTGGACGCCGGTGGCATCCACCCTCAAGCAGGCCGATCCGTCCGATCCGAAGAGCTGGACCGTCCAGCGCAGCCAGTCCAGGAGCCGGACCGAACGCTTCGGGCACGCCTTCGACGGCAACGTCCAGTGGGAGACGGGTTCCGACAAGTCGTGGCGCAACGTCGCCACGGTGGGCGTGAACGGACGCTGGAGCGGCACCGACCGCTCGGCATCGGCCACCGGCAGGGCGCATTCGGCCGTCAACGTGTACACGGGGAAGGTCTCCGAGGCGCTGCGCGATTCCAACCTCGTGCCGGTTCCCTCCTATCTGACGGAATCCGTCGCCTGGAACCTCTACGCGATGGACCAGCTGTCGCTGTTCGGGAATCGGTTGATCCTGTCGGGAGGGCTGGCCTGGGCGGGCGAATCGCTCGATCGCGACTACGGCCCGACGGGGATCCGCAAGGACACGGTCAAGAACCTGTCCAAGATCCTGGCCGACAAGTCGGGAGGTCCGATCCCCACCGCAGGAGCCTTGTTCCAGGTCACGCCGGCTCTGGCCGTGTACGGATCCTACGCGACCAGCTATTCCCTGGCCGCCGGCGACGCCGAAGACAGGTCGGGCCGGACCGGGGAGTTCGATCCGTCCACGGGGGTGAACCTGGAGGCCGGCCTCAAGTACGACATGGACAAGGCATCCGCGGCGATTTCCGTCTTCCACGTCTCGCAGAAAGGGGTTCTGGTGCAGTCGGCCGCCACCGATCTGAACTCCAACGGGAACCGCTACTACACCCAGAGCGACGACGAAGGACGCGAATCGTTCGGCGTGGAGCTGGAGGTTTCGGCGAATCCGGCCAGAGGCTGGACGACGTCGCTGGTGGGTGCCTGGATCGACGCGCAGGTGAAGAGCAGCGTCGATGCCGTCGCCGACGGGTCACCGGTCGACAAGACGCCCGAATGGTCGGCCACCCTGCACAATCGCTACGCGTTCGCCGGTGGCGCGCTGGATGGCCTGGGAGCCAGCATGACGGTGAACTGGCAGACCGAGCGCTGGATGTCGACCCGCTCGACCGCCGCTCCGGATCCGATCGTCATGCCCTGGACCACCAAGGTGGACCTTGGTTTGTCCTACCGGATCACTCCCGAGCTGGAGCTCGCCGCCAACCTGGAGAACGTCTTCGACGAGACCATCGTGGAAAGCGGAACCACGGGTTCCTCCCTTGTGATGGGGTCGCCGCGCAACCTCGTTCTGCGAATGGGATATTCGTTCTGATCCGATCCTCGTCCGGCGCCGTTCGGAGCGCTCGCGGTCTTCGTGCCGCGGGCGCGTTCCGATTTCGGGGAATCGGCGATCGCTTCCAGGCGTCTTCGTTCCATCCATCCTCCCTTCCACTTTCGAAGAACACCGCCCATGATTCGCAAAGCCTTCTTCTGGATCCATCTGGCCGCCGGACTCCTGTCGGCCCTGCCGTTGGCCGCCATGGCCTTCACCGGCATCCTGCTATCCTTCGAGCACCAGATCGTGGACGTGGCGACCCGGGAAAGTCGACGGATTCCGTCGGCGACCGGGACGCGGCTTCCGCTGGACACGCTGGTCGCGAGGTCGGCGGGCGATCGCGCGGCCAAGGTGACCGCCGTGGTGCTGCACGCCGATCCGTTGCGCACCGTCGAAGTCCGCATGGGCAAGGAGGCGAACCTGCGGGTGGATCCATGGACCGGCGAAACGCGATCCCGAGGCGCCGCGATGGAAGCCGCGTTCGGATGGATCGAACGCATCCACCGCTGGTTCGGTTCTCGCGAGATCGGTGGCAAGATCACCGGCGTCTCGGTGCTTCTGTGCCTGGCGCTTTCCGTCACGGGATTGGTGCTCTGGTGGCCTCGCAAGCTCGCGGGAGTGCGGCACGTCGTCTGGCCGAAGCTCGGATTGCGCGCCAAGGCCCGGGACTGGCAGTGGCACAATTCGGTGGGCGTGCTGGCGCTTCCTCTGCTGGTCGTCCTGTCTTTGACAGGAACCGTCATGTCGTGGAAATGGGCCGAAGGCCTTCTCCACGCCGCGGCCGGATCCGAAACTCCCCGCCGTCCGCAACCGCAGGCGCCCGGGAAGGGCGCGCCGCCAAACGTGTCGGACGCCAAAGACGCGCGATTATCTGACAGGAAATGGCAGGCATGGATGGACACCGCCATGGCGCACGCGCCGCGGGGATGGACGTCCGCATGGCTGTCCGCTCCCCGGAGTCCGGGTTCGGGGGCGTCGGTCAATTTCCGTACGAGCCTGGATCCGGTGCCTTCGGGCGGCACGGTCGCCATGACCGCCAAGGGCGGGTTCGATTCCTGGAAGCCCGCGAAGAACGATCTCGGGACGCGCCTGCGGTTCATGGTCAAGCCGCTGCACACCGGCGAACTGTTCGGTTGGCCGGGGCAATTGGCGATGGCCCTGGCGTCGCTGGGGCTGCTGGTCCTCGCGTGGACGGGCGTCGCGCTGGGCTGGAGGAGGTTCTTCGGGCGGACCCGGTCCCCGGATCCCGCCTAGATCTCCTTCCGTCGCGCGTATGACGGAATTTGGCGTCTGTGGATCCGTTCCCGGCGTTCGAGCGGAAGGGTGTTACTTCGGAGGAATCCGGACTCTTGAATGCTTATTTGACGAGAATGAGAATCAGTCGCTATATTATTCTCGATCGCTGGGCTTCGGCGAAGCGTCATCATCCAACATGAAAGCGACATCCATGCGATCCTTGCTGCGTTCCAGACTGGCGACAATCCTCCTGACGGCCTCGGGAGCGGCCTTCGCCGAGGGCGAATCGAAGACCACGCTGGGCGGCTACGCCGAGGCGGAATACGTCAACCCCGTCGCGGGTCCCTTCGCCAAGTCCCACGCCGATGTCCATCGCCTGGTGCTGTTCGTGGCGCACGGGTTCGACGACAAGCTCAGCTTCCACAGCGAACTGGAAGTCGAGCACGTCCTGACCGAACTGTCCAAGAAGTCCACCACGGTGACCACGATCGACAAGGTCTCGGCCAACGGCGACTCCGTCAAGACAAAATCCGGATCCGTCCTGACGGACGTCTCTTCGCCGGGGTACGTGGCGGTCGAGCAGGCCTTCGTCGACTACCGGTTGGGGACCACGGCTGGATTCCGAACGGGTCTGCTCCTGGTTCCGGTGGGCATCGTCAACGAGACCCACGAACCGAACACCTACCACGGGGTGCATCGTCCGCTCTACGCCAATTCGTTCATCCCCACGACCTGGCGCGATTTGGGCATCATCGCCTACGGCAACCCCGTCGAGGGGCTCCACCTGAAGGGCGGCGTGATGGCGGGCCTGTCGGGATCCAAAATCGGTGGCGCCTCGGGACTGCGCTCGGGACGCCAGAAGGGCGGCAAGTCCAACGCCGAGAACCTGAGCCTGGTCGCCCGGGCCGAGTACACGCTTCCGTTCGCCAAGCTGGGACTCGGTTCGTGGTTCGGCGGGACATCGGGTGGCGACACCGCGATCGGGGACGGCAACTTCGACGGTTCGGTCCTTGTGGTGGCCGGAGACGTGCGTGCCGAATACCAGGGCTTGTTCGTACGCGCCGAAGGAGGCGTGATCGAACTCCCCGACGCCGAAAAGTTGCAGGCGGTCCACAAGAAGAATCCGGGCGAACGCATGGTGGGAGGCTACGTGGAGGTCGCCTACGACGTGCTCCCGCTGCTGCTTCCGGAAACCGAACAAGCCCTGCTCCCGTTCGTGCGCTACGAGAAGATCGACACCCACTTCGAGGTGCCTTCCAACGTGGTCGGCAACCCCGCGAACTCGCAGACGCAGATCGTCGCCGGCCTGACCTGGAAGCCCCATTCGCAGGTGTCCTTCAAGGCCGACTACACCTGGCTGCGCAACGAGACCGGCATCGGCGGCGTCGATCTGCTCAAGCTCGGCGTGGGCTGCAGCTTCTGATGGCCGACGTCGCGCTCGACGCACGCATCTCCGAAAAGGCCAAGCTCGCCTTGCGCCGCATCTTCGGCGCGGCTTCGCGGGCCACCCCGACGCTTCTGGAAGCGAAGTTCGGCAAGCGTCCTTCTTGGACGGTCCGCGGGGAGTCGGGTGCGATCGTCGGCGCGGCCGTGGTCGACGAGGTGCCGGGAAAGAGCGAACGGATCACCATCCTGGTGGCGTCGGGTCCCGACGGTCGGCTCAAGGACCTGGAAGTGCTCGCCTACCGCGAGTCGTATGGAGGCGAAGTGGCCCAGGAAGCCTGGCGAGCCCAGTTCCGCGGCAAGAAGCCGGGCGACCCGCTGCGGGTGGGGCGCCAGATCCGAAACATCAGCGGTGCCACCATCTCGACGAATTCCGTCAGCGCCGGGGTGTCGCGCAGCCTGCCCGTCCTCGCGGGACTGTTGGGGATCCCGTGAAGGCCCTCGACGATCTTCCGCAGGCCTGGCGTCTTCTGGTGGGATTCTTCGCGGCGAACCTCGCGTTGGGATACACCACGGCCCTTGTGTACGTGTGGAACACGACACGCATGGCTCCGCAAGGCATCAATGATCGTTTTCGCGGCAACGAAGGAGATCCTGAAGCTGTCGAGATCGCTTTCGCGAAGTCCTTGCAGGAGATGCTGGGCCTCACCCATTCCCATGTCCTGGCGATGGTGGTGTTTCTGTTCCTTCTGGGCGCGCTCACTCTTTCGGCACGTCGCCCGAGTCCATCCTGGAAGACGTTCCTCGCGTTGGAGCCACTGGTGGCGCTGCCGGTGTCGTTTGGCGGACTTTGGCTGGCTTGGGGCGTACACCCTGGATTCTCGTGGCTCGTTTCGGCGTCGTCGGGTCTCGCCGCGCTGGCGTTCTACGGACAACTCGCGGTGGTGTTGCGCGCCTGCTTCGCCCCGACCCTCGAGGATGGCTCGTGAACCGCAGGCATTTTTTGACCACGCTGGCGGGTGCCGTCGGCGCCGCGGCCATCGCACCCAGGTTCATTCCCGCCGAAGACCTGGAATCCGACGGACTCGTGCACCACGCGACGTGGATCATGGGGCAGATCGCCAACATCTGGATCCACACGGACATCCAGGATCTGGCTGGAGAAGCCGCTACCGAAGCGTTCGAGGCGATGCGGAAGGTTGAATCGGCCTTGTCCCTCTTCGATCCGTCGTCCGAGCTTCGGACATTTCTTGACGGACCGGTCGGCGGGGCGTTCCGCGCTTCGCGATGGTTCGGCGGGGCGCTTGAGCTGGCCGCACGGGAGTGGCGACGCACCGAGGGGGCGTTCGATCCTTGCGCGATCCCCGGTCGCGGCTCCAACGGGCCGGGAGCGTTTTTTCGTGCGGGGGGTGGCATCACCTTGCCGAGCAGGGAGGCGAACCTGGACTTCGGAGGGATCGGGTGCGGAATCGCGCTGGACCAGGCCGGGCGCGAACTGCGTCGTCGGGGTCTGGGCAGGGCATTGCTCGAATTGTCTGGCGATTTCCTGGCCTTGGATCCGCCGCGTGGTTGGAGCGGCTGGCCCCTGGCTGCGGCAGATCCCTGGACGGGCGCACCATCGGAAGCCCGATTTGACCTGGTCGGGGCAGGGCTGGCGACTTCGGCCACGGTCGATCGGCGATCGATCCTGGATCCTCGCGACGGATCCTTCGCCGAGCGCCTCGCCCAGGTGACTGTGGTGGCGCCGACTGCCGCCCAAGCCGATGCCTGGAGCACGGCGCTCGTGGTGCGGTCCGTGGACCGGCTGTGCGACTCGAAAGCGGAGTTCGATTTCCACGGACGCCTCGCGGTGACTTGACCGGAAGGCGGGTCTGGATGGAGATTGGTCGGTAGGAATCAGGTGGGGAGCGGCCGTGCCGCCGTCGGTGGCAGGTCTGTTCCTGGCGCCAAGTACCGGAGGGAACATGCGATGAGTGGATGCGCTTGCGAAGAGAGTTGTCGAAATCCGTCAGGTGGCGACGGGTACCGCCGGGCGCTGGTCGTCGCCTTGGTCCTGAATCTCGCCCTCTTCTTCGTGGAGATCGCCGGAGCTTGGAGCAGCGGTTCGGTTTCCCTCCTGGCCGATGCGATCGATTTCCTGGGAGATGCCGCGAATTTCGGCGCGAGCCTGCTCGTGCTTGGCATGGCGAAGGTGTGGTCGTCGCGCTTGGCCTTGGGCAAAGGGATCGTGATGTCGGGCTGGGGAGTCCTGGTCCTGGCGCGCGCGCTTTGGGCGTTTTCTGTCGGAGGCGTTCCCGTTCACGAGACCATGACCTGGATCTCGTTGCTCGCCTTGGCGACCAATCTCGCGGTCGCGCTCCTGCTCTACCGCCACCGTGCCGGCGACGCCAATCGCAAGTCGGTCTGGCTGTGCGCGCGAAACGACGCCTTCGCGAACCTCGCGGTGCTTGCGGCGGCCCAGGGAGTGGCCTTCACGGGACAAGGCTGGCCCGACCTGGTTGCTGCAAGCGTGATGGCTGGCCTTGGATTGAATTCTGGTTTGGCGGTCGTTCGCAGGGCGCGGGCCGAACTCGGGGAGCGAGTATGATCGTCGATCGTTTGATTGTATATTCATTCTCGTACATGAGATCAGTCTTCCGACATGGCAGCCTCTGGGCGTGGTTGATCCTCCTGGTGGCGGGCCTGGGGCCCATTCATGGGTTTGTCGACGAAATCATGGAAACCTGTCCGGTCGTCGACCACGAGTTCGACGCTGGACAGGGGCAGGGTGTCTCCGAATCCGACCCATGCCACGAACACTGTGCCATCGGATGGTCCATCGCGCCTTCCAGGTCAAATTCTGCTGCAATAGTTCTCTACTCTGATCGCCCTTCCGCACCACCCATTTTGTCGTTTGTCGGGGAAGTCCCCGGAGCTTCAATCGTTGACGCTGCTCTGCGGGTTTCCCGGAGTGCGTCTCCCAGCGCCTATCATCAGCGAGTCGGTCTGCGTCTATACGCCTGAGTTGCCGGTTCCTGTCTAGGTCGTTGAAGTGACCGCCGTCCCGATTCCGGCACGGCGGGTTGGGTGGCAATAGATTCGCCGGCATCGCCTCTTCGCCTCCGTGATCGGTGTGCGTGCGTCGGTGTCGGCAATAATTCGGGAGGAACTATGATGCGACGAATCGCGTTGGCGATGGGTGGCTTGTTGGCTGTCCAGGCGCATTCCCAGGACGATTCCTGGGAAAAAATCCGGCAAGGATTGTTGCTGCATCCGGGGCTGGATCATGCCCGCAAGATGCTGGAAGAACGAAGGGCAGAAGTCCAGTGGGCTGGTCGGGTTCCGGTTCCTCGCCTGGAACTGGAACTGGAAAACTTCGCGGGCAGCGGTGGAGCCTCGGGATTCAGTGGATCCAGCTTGGGTGCTTGGGCCGTCGGTGACTACAGACTGGGGGATGTCCGGGGGCGCGAAAAGGATCTGGCGGCAGCCGACGTTTCGCTCCAGGCATTGGATACCCTCCGTGCACGACGCGAGTTGTTGGTGGCCGCGCGCGGAGTCTGGGAAGAATGGCGGAGAGAGCGCTGGATGGCGGGATTGTTGGATTCCATGGCTGTACAGGCAAACTCGTTGGTGGAGCAATCCGAGAAGGGTCGCAAGGTGGGGCGCATCGGGCCGTGGGAAGTGTCGATGGCTCTGGCAGAAGGCGCACAGTGGCATATGCGTTCCGCGGCTCATCGGCAGAAGGCGAAGGTGTTGTGGAGTCGCTTGGCTGCCTGGGGTGGCGTTGATCAGGAGCCTGATCAACTTCCCGATCCCATAGTCGATACATCAAGAATTATCGAAGGGCTCGGCATGGACTCCGTGGTGCTGGAAGCCGAACGCACCCGCACGCAGGTGCAGGCGGCGCTGCTGGTCGCCCAGGATCGCCCGGTGTTATCTGGGGCGGTGGGCGTGCTGCGCGACCAATCCACCGGCGATGTGGGGCTTGGATTGCGGGTATCTCTGCCACTTCCTCCGTGGAAGCGCACCGGTATCGAGACGGTCAGATCCAAAAATCAAGCCGTCGCATTGGAACGACGCATCGTGCTTGCGGCACGGGAGCGGCAGATCCGCCGTGTTGGCTTGCACGGTGACAAAGCGGTTGCATTGGCGAATTTACGTTCGTGGGAATCGAAGGTGATCCCCGCGCGTGAGCTTGGCTTGGACCAGGTCGAAGCTTCGCACGCCATTGGCGCGGTCGATGCCTCCGCGGTTTGGGCGGTTCGCAAGGAATTGTGGGAAGCACGGATCGAGCGGCTGGAAATGATGATCCGCGTGCTGGAAATCCAACGAGAACTGGAAATTTTGGAAGGGATCGAACCATGAACAAATTGACCATTGTCGCGATGTCGTGCCTGGTAGGTGGTGGCCTGTTGGGCTGGACTGGAACGAAGCTGTTCGGTGCGGGGCATGAAGAGCACGCCGCAGAACACGGTAACGAAAAAAACGCTGCGGCAGAGAAGGGCCACGACGAGCACAAGGACGAAGCCCACGGGGACGAAAAGCACGAGGGAGAGGCGAAAGAGAAGCATGAAGAGTCCGAACACGCCAAAGAAGGCGAAGCCGGGCATGGTGACGAGCACGGCGAGGAAGGTGCCGAGCCGGGGACCATCCCCGATTCCATGCTGGTCCCGGCGGGCATCGCGATCGATTCCGTTCGGCCCTCCACGCTGGCGCAGGTGATCGTTCTGCCCGGGCGGATCACCAACGATCCGACGCGCACCTTCACCGCGACGGCGCGGTTTCCGGGTGTTCTCCGGAGCTTCGGCTTGAAGGCGGGTTCCAAGGTGAAAGTGGGCGATCTGGTGGCTCGCATCGAAAGCGATGCGACGCTGGAGCCGTACGAGATCCGCGCGCCGCGCGCCGGAACGGTCCTGCACACCGAAGCAACCGAAGGTCAGGTGGTCGCGTCCGGACAGATTTTGGCCGAGATCGCGGATCTGGGATCGGTCCTTGCCGAACTCAAGGTCGGCAGCGGAAATTTCGGGAAGTTGCGCGTCGGCCAACCGGTGACGGTGACGATGCACGGCGACGAAATCGGCAAGCGCACTTCCGTGACGGCGCTCCTCCCGCAGGTGGATCCGGCCACGCAGATGCGCACCGTACAGGCGAAACTCGACAATTCCCGTGGCGTGTACGGCGATGGTCTGTTCGTGCAGGGGTTGGTGGAAACCGGGCGTTTCGCGGCCGCGCTCACCGTTCCGCTGGCCAGCGTGCAGACTTCCAAAGGAAAAACGGTGGTCTATGTGCGCGAAGGCGAGCGCTTCGAAGAGCGACAGGTGACCACGGGCAAGAAGGACGGAGAACGGATCGAGGTGTTGTCCGGATTGAAGCGAGGCGAACGCGTGGCCGCGATCGGCAGCTTTGTGGTCAAGGCCGACCTTGGCAAGAGCGAGGCCGAACATGCACACTGAGCCCAAAGCCGGATTTTTCGGCGCATTGCTTTCTGCCTGTGTACGGCACTGGGGAATGGTCTTGGCCGTATCCTTGGCTCTGCTCGGGGCGGGCATTTTCAGCTTTGTGCATCTGCCCATCGACGCGGTTCCCGACATCACCAACGTGCAGGTCCAGATCAACGCCGAAGCCCCCGGGTTCACTCCCCAGGAGGTGGAAAAGCGTGTGACGTTGCCACTGGAAACGCAGCTGGCCGGGATTCCAGGATTGCAATCGACGCGCTCGCTGAGTCGCTACGGACTTTCGCAGATCACGGCGGTTTTTGACGAAGGCACCGACATCTACTTCGCACGCGCCCAGATCGGGGAGCGATTGGTGGAGGCGCGCGAAGCCCTCCCCGACGGGGTCGGTACGTCAATGGGCCCCATCAGCACAGGGTTGGGCGAGGTCTTCTTCTACACGCTGGAGCCCGACACCTTGGCTCCCAAACCGATCACGGATCCGGGCGAACTCAAGACCATCCACGACTGGGTCGTCAAGCCTCAACTGCGTCGGTTGCCCGGCGTGGCCGAGGTGAACTCGACGGGTGGTCGCGACCAGGTGATCCAAGTGGTTCCCGATCCATTGCGCATGGCGGCGCGCAGCGTGACCTTCGAACATCTGATCCAAGCGATTCGCAAGAACGTGGAGAATGTCGGAGCAGGTTATGTCGAACGCGGCGGCGAGCAGGTCCTGGTGCGTTTTCCGGGTCAACCCGTCGAACCCAGCGAACTGTCCGGAGTGGTGGTCACCCACAAGGACGGCATTGCTGTTCGACTTTCCGAGGTGGCTAGCGTGGTGTGGGGCGCACAGTTGCCCACGGGCGCTGCGACCGCCCAAGGCAAGGAGGTCGTGCTGGGCACGGTGGTCATGCTCAAAGGGGCCAATTCCCGCGAAGTCGCCCAGGCGTCGGCCATCGCCATCGACAAAATCCGTCCATCGCTGCCGCAAGGTGTGACACTCACGACTGTCTACGATCGGACAAGTCTTGTCAATCGTACCATTGGGACGGTGCAAACAAGCCTGATGGAAGGTGCGCTCCTGGTGGTGGTCGTCCTGTTCCTGCTTCTGGGCAACTTCCGAGCGGCCCTGCTCACGGCGCTGGTCATTCCATTGTCGATGGCGGCAACATTGCTGGGCATGCAGCGCTTCGGGATCTCGGCCAATCTCATGAGCCTGGGGGCGTTGGACTTCGGGCTCATCGTGGATGGAGCCGTGATCCTTGTGGAGAACTACGTGCGGATGCTCGCCCACCGGCAAGGCTCGGGTGGCGCTTTGTTGGACCTGCATCAGCGACAGGATCTGGTGCGAGAAAGCTCTCGCGAGGTGCGGCGTTCCACGCTCTTCGGCGTGGGTATCATCACGGCGGTCTACATCCCCATCCTGGCTCTGGAAGGCGTGGAAGGCAAGATGTTTCACCCCATGGCCTGGACAGTCATCCTGGCTTTGCTCTCGGCCTTGCTGCTTTCCCTGACCGTGATCCCCGCTTTGCTTCCCCTGTTGGTGAAAGGGCGGGTGCAGGAAAAGGACAGTTGGCTGCTTGCGCCCTTCGCACGCGGCTACGTGCCTGGACTGGAGTGGGCCATGCGCCGTCCGGTGATCGTTGCGGGAACAGCCCTCGCGGTGCTTGTCGCCTCGGGAATTATCACTTCGAAGATGGGCACGGAGTTCATTCCCGATCTGGACGAAGGCGACGTGGCTCTGCACGCGATGCGCATTCCCGGCACGTCGGTGAGCCAGAGCGTGGCGATGCAGCTTCCCATCGAGAAGGAACTGCTGCGCATGGGGGAGGTGGACAACGTGTTTTCGCGCATCGGAACCTCCGACGTGGCCACCGATCCGATGCCCCCGAACGTGGCCGACCAGTACGTGATCCTGAAGGATCGCGAGAACTGGCCCGACCCTTCACGTTCCAAGGAGGATGTGGTCGCCGAAATGCGCAATCGTCTGTCCCGCTTTCCCGGCAACAACTACGAGTTCACCCAGCCCATCCAGATGCGCTTCAACGAACTGATCTCGGGCGTGCGGTCGGACGTGGCCGTGAAAGTGTTCGGCGACGACATGGACAGCCTGCTGGAGACGGCCGAAGGGATCGCGGCGTTGTTGCGCGAAATCCCGGGAGCCGCCGACGTGAAGGTGGAACAAGTCGCGGGCTTGCCGCTCCTCACGGTGCTTCCCGACCGCGAGGCGCTGTCGCGACACGATCTGACCGTGGCCGAAGTCCAGGACGTCGTCCGGACCGCGATCGGCGGGAGCGAGGCCGCGAGCTTCTTCCAGGGCGATCGCCGGTTTCCGATCGTCGTGCGCCTGGACGATCGCTCGCGCACCGATTTCGACGCCCTGGCCAGGCTGCCGGTACCCGACCCGCACGGCGGAGACGACGCCTTCGTGCCGCTGGGCGAACTCGTGCGGTTCGACGTCGCCGACGGCGCGGCCCAGATCAGCCGCGAGAACGGCAAGCGTCGCATCGTGGTCACGGCCAACGTGCGCGGCGCCGACATCGGTTCGTTCGTGGCCAAGGCCCAGGAGGACGTGCGCGGCGGGGCGAAGGTTCCGGCGGGCTATTGGCTGGAATGGGGCGGCACGTTCGAGAACCTGGAATCGGCTTCGCGCCGGTTGCAAATCGTGGTGCCGTTGGCGCTGCTCATGGTTCTGGGGCTTCTGTACATGGCAGTGGGATCCGTGCGGGATTCGATGCTCGTGTTCACCGGCATCCCTTTGGCCCTCACCGGCGGCGTGGCGGCCTTGTGGCTGCGGGGGATTCCGCTTTCCATTTCCGCGGGCGTGGGATTCATCGCGCTTTCCGGGATCGCGGTGCTCAACGGGCTGGTCCTGCTCACGAGCATCCGCCAGAACGGGCGGCGCATGCCGCTGGACGAAGCGATCCGCCAAGGTTGCCGCACGCGCCTGCGCCCGGTGCTCATGACGGCTCTTGTCGCCTCGCTCGGGTTCGTGCCCATGGCCCTGGCCACCGGCGCCGGTGCCGAGGTGCAGAAGCCCCTGGCCACGGTGGTGATCGGAGGCGTGCTGAGCTCCACCCTGTTGACGCTTCTTGTCCTGCCCGCCCTGGTGCGCCTGGCCGCGAGGTGGAGGTAGCCGGTACACATAACATCCCCAGCGGGGAAATTCCCCGCCGCTACCCATAACATCCCTGGCGGAGAATCTCCGCCGGGGCCCGGGGGGGCCTCAATCCGCGAAGACGGTTTCCGTCAGGGTCTCGGCTTCCAGCACCAGCAGGACGTCGTTGACCAGGCCGTGCAGCTCCTTGGCCGATTCTTCGGTGAGGGGCATGCGGTGGTCGCCGTCCTTGCTTCGCAGGAGCATCCCGTCCTGCAGGTGGCGAGCCTTGAACGGGCAATCGAGGATGTTGGCGATGGCGTTGCCCACTCCCGCGAGCTGTTCGCGGGTCAGGGCCATCCAGGTGCCTCGGAGCCCGAGCAGGGTGCGGCTTCCGGAGCCCATCCTGTAGGCGATTCCGTTGGTCGATTCGACGATGGGGCTGTCCGAGCGAAGCATGGCGACTCCTGTGTGGAAGGATCAGTATGAGATTGAGACTTAATATAAAGATGGAGGCGTCGCTCGGCAAACGCTTTTGGGCGGTTTTTCGGATCGCTTGTAGCGGAGATGGATCGGCCGGGGTTTTGGGGGAGCGCGGGAACGTCGGGTGGGAAACAAAAAACGCCTTGGATGGGCATCCAAGGCGTCGGAAGAAGCGATCGCGGGTGGTCACCCGGACCGGTTCAGTCGTCCAGGAGGCTTCGCAGCATCCAGGTGGTCTTTTCGTGCACGTCCAGGCGCTGCGTGAGCAGATCCAGCGTGGGCTGGTCGTTGGCGTCGTCGGCCAGCGGCAGGATGGACCGCGCCGTGCGGGCCACGGCCTCGTTGCCGGAAATCAGGATCGCGATCATCTCTTCGGCCTTGGGGACGCCGGCGGGCTCCTTGATGGACGAAAGCTTCCCGAACTCCTTGAAGGTGCCCGGAGCCGGGAATCCGAGCGACCGGATGCGTTCGGCGATGGGGTCGACGGCGTTCCAGAGCTCGGTGTACTGCACCATGAACATGTTGTGCAGCGTGTTGAACATGGGGCCCTTCACGTTCCAGTGGAAATTGTGGGTCGCCATGTAGAGCGTGAAGGTGTCGGCGAGCAGCTTGGACAGCCCTTCGCTGATCTTCTCGCGGTCCTTCTGGGCGATTCCGTTGTCCATGGCGGGAGCCTTGGTCTTCTTCGACATTTTCCGGTCTTCCTTTCTCGAGGTCTTCATTCGGTGGATGGATGGAGGGGTGACGCGATGCGGACGCGGATCAGGCCAGCGCCACGTCCAGGAACATCATGGCGACGAATCCCGCCAGCAACCCGAAGGTCGCCGGGGTCTCGTGGCCTTGGCGGTGGGATTCGGGAATGATCTCGTGCGAGATCACGAACAGCATGGCGCCCGCGCAGACCGCCAGCGCGACCGGCAGCGCGGCGGCCGAAAACCCCACCAGGACCGCGCCGATCAAACCCGCCAGAGGTTCGACCGCTCCGGACGCGGCGCCCACCAGCGCCGATCTCCAGGCGGGGACGCCGATTCCTGTCAGGGCCAGGGCCACCACCAGCCCTTCGGGCGCGTCCTGGAACCCGATTCCGATCCCCAGCGCGGCGGCCTTGCCAAGGTCGCCGGCCCCGTACGAGACACCCACGGCAAGGCCTTCGGGGATGTTGTGCAGAGTGACGGCCACCACGAAGAGCCAAATCCTGCGGATGCGCATCTGGTGGTGGTTGGGGCCTTCGTATCCGGTGACCACGTGGGCGTGCGGCACGGCGCGATCCAGTCCCCAAAGGAACAGCCCCCCGAACAAAAGCCCCGCTCCCACAAGCGATACCGCGGGCCATCCCGGTCCCACGAGTGCGGTCGATTTTTCCAGGGAAGGCAGCAGGAGCGAAAAGATGGAAGCCGCCAGCATGATTCCCGCGCCGGTTCCCAGCAACGTGTCCTGCAGAAGGGCGCTGGTGCGGCGCACGAAGAAGATCGCGTAGGCGCCCAGCCCCGTGGCCAGCGCGCCGCCAAGCGTGGCGACCACCGCGCCGCGGATCTCGCCGACGAACACGCCCGCGCCGACCATGCCCACCAGAACCGCGACGGCTGCCAGCAGCGCGGCGCTCAGGACGGATTCCGGATTGTTGCGGATCGTGGCGACCATGGACGACATCTCCCGAGTCAAGCGATCTTCACGGCTTCATCCCAATCTACCACACCAAAAAACGATTCGTTCATCGGGTTTTCCTATCGGGTGTCGCGATCGCGCCGATCGGACCTCGCTTGGGCGGCGGCACCTGGCATCGCGTCGCGACGGACCGTTCGCATCCGGGCGATATGGATGGTGACGCCGACCCCGATCGCCAGCAACATCAACTGGACCGCCCACATGTTCCGCGGCACGCCCCAAAGCGCCGACGCCCCCAGGCTCAGCCAGAGGAACGCCAGGATCCCGATCTTGCCGTGCAAGGGGATTCCCTGGCCGCTGCGGTAGCTGCGCAGGTAGGGACCGAACCATCGGTTGTCGTGCAGCCAGGCGTTCAGGCGTGGCGACGCTCGCGAAAAACACGCCGCGGCAAGCAACAGGAACGGAGTGGCCGGCACCAACGGCAGCACGATTCCCGCCACGCCCATGGCCACGGCCAAGCAACCGATCGCGATCAATACATGGCGCATGGCCGATACTCCCCGGAAGGACGCGACTCGCCGTTCATGGGCGTGGAGCGTCATCCGGAAGATACCATGCCAAGACGGGGTGCGCACGGCGCGGCGGTTCCGGGCGATTCTCCGTCGGATGCGAAAAGCCCCCGTCGAGCGACTCGACGAGGGCATGGATCATGCTCGTGACCGATCGAGCGGATCTTACCAGTTCTCTCCCAACAGCTCGAACACGCTCTGCGGTTGGGCGCAGGCGGGGCAGACCTTGGGGGCTTCGTCGGCTTCGTGGAGGTAGCCGCAGTTGATGCAGCGCCAGACCACCTTGCCGTCCTTCTTGAAGACCTTGCCTTCCGACAGGTTCTTCCACAGGTCGCGGTAGCGCTTGCCGTGCTGCTTTTCAGCGACCGACACAGCGTCCCACAGCTTGGCGATCGCCTCGAACCCTTCTTCGCGGGCGACGCGCGCGAACTCGGGATAGTCGATCTGCCATTCGTGCTCTTCGCCCATGGCCGACGCTTCCAGGTTCTCCAGCGTGGTGCCCACCTTGCCGGCGGGGAACGTCGCGGTGATCTCGAGGTCGCCGCCCTTCAGGAACGAAAAGAACCGCTTGGCGTGCTCGCGCTCCTGGTTGGCGGTCTCTTCGAAGATGCCGGCGATCTGTTCCAGGCCTTCCTTGCGGGCCTTTTCCGCGAACATGTTGTAGCGATTGCGCGCCTGCGATTCGCCGGCGAACGACATGAGAAGGTGCTTTTCCGTGCGGGAGCCCTTGAGTTCTGCCATCTGATCCTCTTCTTGTGGGTGGGTTGTGGACGCGGACCGGAAGGAAGAAAGATATTGTCGGATCCGGATCTCCGCGCCAGGCGTGAATCCGGTTGCGATCCCCGGTGCGGGAATCGGGGCGCGCCCGCCTCGCGCGATGCGGGCAAGGAAGCCAGGTTGGCCGCGGCCAAGTAGATTGGGTGCCTCGAAGAACCGGAAGGAGCCGCGGTCGATGACAGTTCTCTACATCCTGGGCGGATTGGTCCTGCTCGTGGTCGGCGGCGACCTCCTGGTGCGATGGGCGTCCAGGCTCGCCACGGGGCTCGGCGTCTCTTCCATGGTGGTGGGGCTCACCGTGGTCGCCTTCGGGACTTCCGCGCCGGAGCTGGCGGTCAGCTTGGCCGCCGCCTGGAACGGCAAACCCGAGATCGCCTTGGGCAACGTCGTGGGCAGCAACATCTTCAACGTGCTGTTCATCCTGGGGCTCAGCGCCCTGGTGGCGCCATTGATGGTGCAGCGGAGCTTCCTGCGTCGCGAGCTGCCCATCATGATCGTGTCGTCCGTCCTGATGATGGTCGTGGCGCTCGACGGCCGGGTGTCGCGTCCGGAGGGGCTCTTCCTGTTCGCCGGGGCGGTGGCCTTCACCTGGTGGCTGGTCCGGGAGGGGCGCCGCCAGACCCGGCTCCAGAAGTCCAAGCAAGCCAATGTGCCCGAGGTCGCCGACGAACTGGAAGAGGAAGCGCCTCCGCCGCGGATGGCCCTGCTGGTCCTGGGAATCCTGTTTTCGTTGGGGCTGCTGGTGGCGGGCTCCAAGCTGCTGGTGGCCGGGGCCACCGCCGTGGCGCAGGAGCTGGGCGTGTCGGATCTTGTCATCGGACTCACCATCGTCGCCGCCGGGACCTCGCTTCCCGAGGTCGCCGCCTCGGTGGCGGCCACCCTGCGCGGCGAGCGCGACATGGCCATCGGCAACGTGGTGGGCAGCAACATCTTCAACATCCTGATCGTGCTGGGCGGATCCGCCGCCCTGTCGCCCATCGGCATGGCGGTCCCGCCCGCGGCGATGGCCTTCGACATCCCGGTCATGATCGCGGTGGCGCTCCTGTGCCTGCCCGTGTTCCTGAGCGGCGCCCGGATTTCCCGGCTGGAAGGATTCCTGCTGTTGGCCCTGTACGCGGGCTACACCGCCTTGCTGGGCTTGGCCAGCGTCGGGGCGGTGGTCGACCGGTCGTCGGTCATGACGGGGTTCGTCGCGGCCGTCGCCCTGGTGCTGGGCTGGGAATTCTGGCGCGCCCGCCGACCCGTGGCAGAACCGGACTGAGTTTCCGGAAGCCCGGGTCAAGGGCATCCAAAGCGGAGAGACGGCGGACGCGGTGACGGATTCCGGTCCGTTGTCCGCCGCGTCGCGCCGCCTATTCCACCCGGCAGGCGAAGGACGCGAGTCCGTCGCCTACTTGCCCCGGATCCGGTCGTCGAACGCCGCCAGGGCCACCTTGGCGCCGTCTCCCATCCCGATGACGATCTGCTTGAACGGAGACGTCGTCACGTCGCCCGCCGCGTAGATGCCCGCTCGCGAGGTGCGGCCGCGGTCGTCCACCACGATCTCGCCGGCGCGGTTGGTCTCCAGAAGATCCTTGAAGGCTCCCGAGTTGGGCGCCAGGCCGATCTGCACGAACACGCCGTCCAGCTCCTTTTCCTTGATCTCCTTGGACACGCGGTCTTCCCACCGGATGGCGGTCACTTTCTGGCCGTCCCCCACCACCTCGGTGGTGCGCGCCGACACGACCACCGTCGTGTTGGGCAGGCTCGCGAGCTTGCGCTGCAGCACGGCGTCGGCCCGCAGCGCGTCGCCGAACTCCAGCAGAGTGACTTCGGAACAGATTCCGGCCAGATCGATCGCGGCTTCCACCCCCGAGTTGCCGCCGCCGATCACCGCCACGCGGCGCCCCTTGTAGAACGGGCCGTCGCAGTGGGGACAGAAGGCCACGCCGCGCCCCATGTGTTCCTTTTCGCCGGGAACGCCCAGTTCGCGCCATTTGGCTCCGGTGGCCACGATCACCTGCGAAGCCGTGGCGGTTTCGCCTCCCTTCATGTGGAGCGTCTTGGTCGCCTCGTCGTCGGCCACGCCTTCCACGGTGCGGTTGTCCAATACGGTCACCCCGGCGGCGTCCATGTGGGCGCGCAGGTCGCTGGCGAGCTTGGGGCCTTCGGTGTACGGCACCGAGATCAGGTTCTCGATTCCCAGCGTGTCCTTCACCTGCCCTCCGATGCGGCCCGCCACCAGACCCACCTTGAGCCCCTTGCGGGCGCTGTAGATCGCCGCCGCCGCGCCCGCTGGGCCGCCACCCACGACCACGAGGTCGAACTCGTGGCGCGCACCCTCCGCGGTGTCGACGGATTCCGTTCTGCCGAGCTTTTCTTCCAGGGTGTCCAGGAGCCCCGCCAGATCGCTCTTGCCCACGTGCAGCAGGGTGTCGCCGGAAAACACCGCAGGCACGCCCTGGATCTTCAGGCGTTCCACTTCGGCTTCGGCCATGGCTCCGTCCCAGGTCTCGTGCTGGAAATCGTCGTGCACCAGGGCCATCACGTTCAGCGCCTGCACCACGTCGGGGCAGTTGGTGCATTCCAGGCTCACGAAGGTCCGCAGGCGCACGGGACCGCGCAGCGCCTTGATGCGCGCGAGGATCCCCGCATCGGGGAGCTTTCCCTTGCCGTCGGAGTTGAGCAACGCCAGCACGAACGAAGTGAATTCGTGGCCGCCCGGAATGGCCCGGAACACGATCCCGGTGGGCGATCCGTCGCGGCTGACGGAAAAGCGAGGCACCGGCGAAGCGTGGCCGGATTCCACCCATTCGATCTTGTCCGACACCGAAGCCACGCCCTGGAGCATTTCGCGAAGCTCTTCCTGCTGGGCGTGGTCGCTGGGCGACTGGACCAGGGTCAGGCGCGACTCGAGCGGCTGGAACAGGGAGCGGAGTTGTTCGAGGAGGTCTGGATCGAGCATGTCGGGAATCCTTTGCGAAGGCTTGGTTGTCTGCTTGGTGCCTCCAAAAGATCGCGTCGCGAGCCCGGGAACTCCAATCGCATGTTCCGATCCCGGCGATCGGCGCGGCCGATGGATGCCCCCTCGACGGCTCGACGTCCGTCCGGGAGTGCACGAAGGTCCGATCGACGATCTTCGACTTAAGTAGACTTTCCCTCCGATGCCGGATGCGATGCGATCGAAGGTGCAACTGGGGGATGCGGAACGCGAGCGCGTCCTGGCGATCGTCTCGCGTCGGTTCCCGGCGGCGGTGGTCCGGGTCTTCGGTTCGCGTTCCCGCGCCGCCACGGTGCGCGCCAGTTCGGATCTGGATCTGGCCGTGGACGCGGGCCGGGTGCTGGAACTCGCCGAGCTCGCCGAGCTGCGCGAGGACTTCCGGGAATCCGATCTGCCGTTTTTCGTCGACGTGGTCGATCTTCGCGCGATGGATGCCGGATTCCGCGCGTCGGTGGAACCCGATTTCGTTTCCTTGGAGGGGCCGCGGTGAAACTGGATTGGAGCGCTCTCGAACAGTCCTTGGACGCGTTGGATTCCGCGATGGCCGAACATGAACGGCTCGAGTCCGATCCCGCCGCCTCGGTGGCCTTGAGGACCGTGGTGCGGTCGGGGGTGATCCAATGCTTCGAGGTCGTCTACGAACAAGCGTGGAAGGCGATGCGACGCCGTCTGGTCCAGGACGAGGGGCCCCAGACCATCGATCCCCTGTCGCGACGCGATCTGTTCCGTCTGGCCCATCGCAAGGGGCTTGTGGAGCATGCCGAGCCGTGGCTGACCTGGCACGAAGCCCGGAATCTGACCAGCCACACCTATTCCGGCGAAACGGCCTTGTCGGTGCTCGCGCAGGCGAAGTCGTTGGCCCAGGGGGCTCGGTGGTTGCTGGAAAAGCTCGGTTGACGCGCAAGCGGATCGAACACGTATGTTGACGTAAACTGTTTCGCGCCGGGTCCGCTGGCGCAGGAGCGAGGAATTCCCGATGAAGATCGCCATGTTC
>ENA-UPSM01000736-UPSM01000736.1-activated-sludge-metagenome-genome-assembly--contig:-NODE-736-length-45875-cov-13.278765_pt1 | contig 45875 bp, 30 predicted proteins | sample MGYA00238181_ERZ773283 | MGnify/ENA primary metagenome ERZ773283 (study PRJEB29023, sample SAMN05720199) | activated sludge metagenome | isolation source: Anaerobic digester | place: Japan... | reverse complement strand
AGGGTCTCCCTCCTTTTTGCATTGGTTGGGTTCGACCGTATCCGGCGGCTGCTCTGAATCGCCGTTGCCATCGTCTGAAGAAGGCCCACCACCGTTGTCGCCGGTATCACCTGGTCCCGAGTTATCATCGCCAGGCGTCACGTTATCAGTCCTGCCACTTACATCCTCGGCGTCATCCTTGGCGTCATCCCCATCGGGGGTAATCTGATCACCATGATCAATCGTATCATTGCCATGGATAGGTTCAGTTGGGTCATCGCCACCACATGCCGCGAAAACCAACGCGACCACCAGAATTAAACCACGCATTCTTCGCATCTATTCCTCCACAATGGCCGATTAAGATCAGCCAACATCCCCTGATACAACAGTGTAAGCGCCACTTCGCAGTACCTCGCGAATCAGAATCGAAATCGAGGCATCTCCTGGCAAGCCTTCAATCAAACCTGAAAGGTCAAATTCAGGAATTGGGAAAGACCCCAAGGAATCTCCAGTCAAAGATTCAAGCAGTTGTGGGATCAGCATGTCACGCACAAGCCCTCCAAGCAAGTCTTCAGCCGTAGCCAACCCTCCGGAAAGACTGGCAATTTCCACATCTATAAACCTCGGCTCCTGAATGGCCAAGGAAATCTCCTTCCCGGCCTCACCATCGATTGCAACAATATCGACGTCCGCAGCAATAGAAGCATACATAGTCATCTGGACCGGTGTCCCGAAAAGCTTCATATCCGCCTGAATCTCGATGTCGCCAACCTCGATACTTAAAGCCTCATCTTCATTGCAGGCAGTAACAATAGGCGGCAGCAAGAGGTCAACATTCAGCACCATGTCGGTAATCCCATAATCCGAGACCTTGTCCCCGATCAACTCTGGGGGAACAGGCATAGTTGTGGCCCCAGACCAGTACAGACCATATGGGATCAGATTCAGCAAGTCATCCATTAACCCAAGCTCTAGCGACGGAATAGACGGCTCTGGAGACCCAACGGGGAAAGCAGGTAACCCCTCAGGCAAGCCAGCAAGACAAGAGGCCCTTCCAATAGAACCCAAAGGATTATGAGTGGTTCCCTTTGGCGTAACCACGGTGGCTGCCATTCCGACAATAGCCCCAGCAGGTGAGAAATCAAGCCTGCTTATTTTGGTGCGCAACCCCAGCGTCACGGGAGACATACCATCAAAGAAGGGTGGAATATCGAAGTCCTCACTTAACGCCAAGCCAGCCAAGGCTTCTTCAAGCTTGGGAATGATTTCCTCAATCTTTTCTTCAAACGCTTCTTCAATCTTCCTGGCAAAGGTGTCTTCAAAGAAGTTGATCAACCAGTTGGTCAAAGCACCAAGAACGCCGTCCAAGTCAATATTCAGATTATGAACCGTAACGTTGGTTGAAATAGGCACAACTCTGGGCTCACCTGTAACTGCATCCAAAGTAATCGCCAGCTGTGAATCAATGGTGATTGAAGAGGCTGTGACGGTACCCTTTATGTTGGGACAAAGAAACCCAGAAGATGTGGCCCTGATTTTAGCCCTGAAGTTTGGAATGACAACGTGCATACTTAGGCCCCCGTCTATCAGACTCAGACTGACTTGAGGCGCCCCGTAGGTAATATCTTCAATGTAAATATTATAGGTACATCCAAGAAAACTCTCCCTAGCAGCAGGACTCGGAATCATTGATGCCAAATCCATGTTCGCCAAGTACATCTGTAAAATTGTTGCAATATCATCTGGCGTGGAACGATCCCCATCGTCCCAAACCGGCTGTCCCAAATACAGTGCCAACCCATCTGGAACCATCGAGCTCTCGGGGTTATCAATGTCGACAGGATAGTACTGTGTCGAATAGTAGTAAGTCTGGACAACGTGATCCTTCAGCCCAAGGCTGTCATTCACATCAATCACAATAGGATTCATCCCCTGTTTGGAGTGCATAGGGAATGTGAAATTCCAAATAGGATCACTTCCTGGCGTGGGGGGCATCGGAATAACAGGGCTGTTGTTGATGGTCATAATCCTGGGCATACGCTTGTCAGCGTCCCGCGTATACTGGATATAACCGGTCACGTTAATGTCTCGGTCCCCATCAAGAGTTACACCCCTCGGAGGATAGGTTACAACCACCTGAGGCCGACATTCCGGGTCGTTAATGGCCGTGTTTACACAACCAGAATTGGGATCACAAGAATCTGCGGTACATTCCAGGCCGTCGTCGCACATGGCGGACTGATCAACCCCTGTGCAGACACCTAGGACGCACATATCCTGAGCGGTGCAGGCATTACCGTCATCACAAGGATCGGAGTTGAAGTTGTACTCACAACCAACACCTGGAGTACAGAAATCGTCAGTGCAAGGGTTGCCATCATCACAGTCGGCATGTTCCAAGCCAGGCACACAAACGCCTTCGTGGCAATAGTCGCCTACTGTACAAAATTCGCCGTCGTCACAGGGCCCATCGACGAATTCGTACTGGCAGCCAACAAACGGAACGCAGGTGCCACTGTGGCAGACATTGCCGTCATCACAATTCAAAGCTTCGGTTCCCGGCTCACACTGCCCTTTATTACAGGCATCCCCAACGGTGCAGGGGTCGCCATCATCACAGTCCCTCGTGTGATTGATGTATAAGCAGCCTTCGACTGGAGAACAGTAGTCGTCAGTACAGGGGTTGCCATCATCGCAGTTCAGCTCATCCGAGCCAGCCATACATTCCCCTTGTTGACATGTATCACCGACGCTACAGGGGTTTCCATCGTCACAGGGTGCGTTGTTAAACTGATAAACACAACCAAATTCAGGGTCACAGGAGTCATCAGTGCAGATGTTGTTGTCATCACACTCGACGACCTCGCCCACACATTTTCCTTCAACGCACTTGTCATTTATCGTGCAGAAGCTGTTGTCATTGCAGGCAAGCCCATCATCGACAGGCACGTGCTTACAAACTCCATCCTCGCAGGAGTCCACAGAGCACTCATCACCGTCATCACAGTCCATGGATTGGCCCACGCATATACCGTCCATGCACTTATCATTCAGGGTGCAGGCATTTCCATCATCACAAGTCAGGGTGTCATCCACCAAAAACTGGTCAGTTGCGATAGCAGTAATGCAAATTTTACAAGGATTTTCAGGGTCAAGGTCGCCATCTTGGAAACATTCACCCTCGATCAAACACCACCCAGGGGCCAGTTCGTGTGTGCAATCGTCCTCGGCAACGCAACTATCTATAGTGCAATCAAGGCCGTCATCACATCCTGCGACAAGAGTCCCTTCGCAGATCAAATCTTCGTTACATTTGTCGTCAATCGTACATGGATCATGGTCATCACATGCCTCGCCAACCACACACACAGGCTCTTCGTCGAGGTCAGGCAAGTCCGGTGAAACATCATCGCCGGCCACGTCCTCTCGCCCAGCACTGTCGGGGCTGTCATCATCGGTTACGTGTATCGTGTCTTTCCCACCACCACCTACGTCCTTAGCATCTAATTCTTCAATAGCTGTACCACCACAGCCAATCACGAACAGCCCAGCAATGAACACCGGCCAAAGTTTTCCCATCTGACGCCTCCAAAAAGAAACTAATTAGCTATCAAAATCTCACATTACGTCGCCACTAACGACGGTGTTTCCTGTCTGACGGATGATGCTCTTAAGGTCTATGGCAATTTTACTACCCACCGGCATTTGATCCGAAATCGCATGCAGATCGATTTCGGGAATTGGGAAGCTAGCCAGGGTACGACCAGACAATTGAGCCACTATCATAGGCATTAACATCTCCCTGATAAGCTTGGTCATCGTATCCCCAGAAGATTCAAGGCCACCATCCATTTCTGCAATCTGCACATCGACCAACAGCGGCGGATCCAGCTGTAAACCCAGCTGTCTCACTCCCTCTGGGGTAGTCTCTACAACGAGCCTAGCCTCGGCACTTAGCGTTGTATAAAGAAGCATCTCAAGCGGCCTGCCCGCCATTGTCAGGCTGACTCTGATGGCCACGTCACCCATCTGCATCATTAGCGCACCGGAAGGATTGCATGCAGAAAGAATGGGTGGCAGCTTAAATTCAATGCTAAGAGCAAGGTTGGCCATTCCAAATTGGGCCAACTGATCTGCAGCTCCTTCCAGCATGCTCGGGTCGATGTCAAACTGCAACCCACCACCGTACCAAAGGGCAAATGGAATAAAGTTGAGGAAATCGTCATGAAGCCCAAGCTCAATTTCACCAAGGCGAGGCATTTGCAGTGGCGGCTCTTGCGGACCAAAGCAGCTTGCACGACCAATGCTGCCCAACACAGTGCTGTTATTGACGTTTTTGTCAGTCAGGACCGTTGCAGACATCCCAATCACACCACCATCAGGTCTGAAATCCAAGGTCGAGAACTTAGTTTTAATCCGCATGGGAACCGCCGAGGATCCGGGTAAAAATCCTGGGACAGTAAATTCCATATCAAGCGCAAGCCCCTTGATTGCATTCTGAACGGCAGCAGCTACATCAGCGGCCAAGACCTTTCTAAACTCATCCTCAATCATTCTTGCGAATCTGTCCTCAAAGAAATCAATGATCCAGTTGAGCAAGAAGCCCCAGATACCATCAAGCGAAATATCTAGGCCGTTTATGGTAACCCTGGGGTTTTGAAGATTGGCTACCGGCTCACCATTGCCGTCAATCGACAACATGACGTTTGCCGCGATGACAATACTTGAGGCGCTAGCTCTACCAGAAAAGCTTGGACACAGGGCCCCGCTGACAGGCACGTCAATTTTGACCCTAAAGTTCGGAATGATCACGTTTAAGGCCAGCCCGCCGTGAATGGGAACCAGATCGATCGCAGGCCTTCCGTACCTTATGTCTCTGATATTAACTTTGTACTTACACCACCCTTTCTTACCTGACGCTACAGGGTTTTGGATCAGGCTTCCGATATCCAGGTTCTGGGCAAACAACGTCAAAATCGTGGCAATATCATTGGGTGTTGAAGTGTCGTTATCATCCCACACCTCTTTACCCAAAAACATTTTGAACCCATCAAAAACCATTGAATTTTGAGGGTTTGCGTGATCCACAGGATACCACTTGGAAGAAAAGTAGTAGGACTGTACCAAGTGGTCCGTAAATGACGAGTAATACTGCTGCTCTGGCCCAGGGTTCAGGGACTTCATGTGTTTCGCATCAGCATAAATCGGGTTCATCCCCTGTTGCGCTATCATCCTGTAGCCGTGCAAAGTCTCGCCTGTTTCTTCACCCGTATCGGGGTCGATCTCGGCGCTCCAGAAGTGCCCATCTCGGGGGTCAGTCATCATCTCTTGGCCATTGATGTTAATCCAATAGCCCAGAAAATCGCTGTAGGTTTCGATATGGCCAGTCACAAGAAGCTGGCGGCCAGTCTCGGGATCTGGCATCAATGTCGCGGCCCTTGGTGGCCAGTCAATAACGATGTGGGGCCGGCAGAAAAATGCGGCCGTGTGCCCACATCCGGCCTGATCACCGTTGGGAATGCAGAAATCTGTGGTGCATTCGTCATCGTCATCACAACCGTCTATAACAGGTTCCCCCACACAGACGCCAGCAACGCACGTATCAAACCTAGTACAGACGTTGTCGTCGTCGCATGGATCTGAGTTCGGGGCGAACTGGCATCCCACCATGGGCAAGCAAAAATCGTCTGTACATATGTTGTTATCGTCACACACCAGCGGGGTTGGGCCAGGTTGACACTCGCCAAATAGACAGTAGTCGTCCAAGAAACATGGTTCCAAGTCATCACATGGCGCGTTATTGAAGTAGGGCACGCACCCAATTCCAGGCTCACAAACATCGTCAATACAGGGATTTCCGCTGTCGCACACTAACTTTTCAGTACCGGGTTCGCACTGCTTGTTTTTGCATTTGTCACCGATGGTACAAGGATCTCCATCATCGCAAGGGTTGGAGTTGGGCATGTTAAGGCACCCACCTGGTATATCCGGCGAACAGATGTCATCTGTACAAGGATTGCCGTCGTCACAAGACAGTATGGTATTACCCGGTTGGCAGACCCCATCAAAACACTGGTCTCCAACAGTGCACACGTTTCCGTCGTCACAAGCGACGTTGTTGGGGATGAACAGACACCCAAAGAAAGGATCGCAAGAGTCGTCGGTACATGGATTTTGGTCATCGCAAATCACCGGCTCTCCGACACATTCCCCTTCAATACACATGTCGTTTTCGGTGCAGATATCGTTGTCGTTACACGGACCTTCGAGAGGTTCGTAGACGCATACTCCATCCACACACATGTCGGTTGTGCAAGGGTTGTTGTCATCACAAACCATGAAAGACCCAACACAGGCCCCACCGATGCAACGGTCGTTTACAGTACAGGCATTACCGTCATCACAAAACAGGGTGTCATCTGGGACCAGACGATCTTGATAAGCAGCCGTAATACAGGCCATGCAAGGGTTGAACGGGTCGACGGCGCCTTCTTTGTAGCAGTGACCATCTACAAAACACCAGCCTGGGTACGGCTCATGATGGCAATCAGTTTCAAGGGGACCTTCACAGTAGTCGTCAGTACAGTCGATTTCATCGACGCAGAATTCAGAGAGGATGCCAACGCACTCGCCATCTTCATTGCAGGTGTCGTCGTATGTGCAGGGATCAAAGTCGTCACAAGCGGTTCCAGGAACACAGGGTTCATCTGGAACTGGTCCCACGGTGTCCCTGCCAGTGTCCCTGCCAGTGTCCCTGCCGGTGTCGTTGGAAGTCACATCACCGCTAACATCGTCGCCTGTGGAGTCAGCTTTAGGGTCTAAAGAATCTTTGTCGCCCGGCCTATCACGAGAGTCGTTGTCAGACGACGAGATATCTGTGCGGTCTCCACCAACGCCCTCGTCACCAACTGGGGGGGATCCTCCACCCTCACAGCCAATCACAAGCGCCGCGATTAGTAAAAAACTAAGGCTGAAAAAGCGCGACACCACAGCGACCTCCATTAAATCAGCAGGTTTATTGCAGGCACTTAAAAATGGCCCGCCACCCGCGAATCAAGAAACCCAAAAAAGTCAAATAACCTTCAAGGTACACGCGTTCCAATTGTATTGAAAGGGCGCCCATATTACAAGGAACAAGGGGCCTATCCAAAGAAATCTGTGGAGGTTTTCATCATTTTATTTCGCCTTTCAGACAGCCTCAAGTTCAGAACTTAAAGACCAGGTTTAAAGACTGAAACGCTCTGAAATAGCTTCTTGAAGTGATTTTTGAAATCTTTTCGCAGTGTTTTTCGCGGGCCACATGGCTGCCCTATGGACGTGAGGTTGTAACAATACTTTTACTGCTTTTGCTTCAAAATCACTATTGTTCGCGATTGTACACCATAATTATTGGACTCAAGCACCGCATCGCCCCGAGGATTGATGTTGTAGGAGATTCTTTTGTTGTCTTTATCACCGATGTGATCCGACCAGTCGTAATAAAGTTGCGTGTCAACTGCCACTTGCCAACCATCTGCAACCTCTGGGAGCTTAAATATTACTGGTTCATTTGCCATGTCCATGTTGATAAGGCTTACCACAGCGGGAAGGTCGCCATTTTGCGGCCAATACATCATGATAGAGCGGCTGTCCCAGTCGGGGGCCCCGCCATAAGGATGTAAAAATTCTACCTCCTCGTAGCCGTCGGGCGAAAATCGTGGGGCCAAGGATTTGCGCAGTGCAATGGCGTTTTTCACAAAGTCGAACATGCGCTGACGCTCCTGGTCAGGCTTCCAGTTGCTCCAACTAAACCAGTTGAATTCATTATCGGCGGCATCCAAATAAGCGTAGTTATTGCCGTATTGAGTGCGCATCCACTCGTCGCCACCCAAAATCATGGGAGTTCCTTGTGAAAAGAGCGTGGCGACAAAGAAGTTGCGAATCATCTGGCGCTTTACGGCATAGCAACGTTGGTAATCTACCTCGTTGGAATCGCACCAATTGCGCGAATCATTGTTGTCTTCACCGGCAGCGAGGTCGCAAAATGGTGAAGTTGGATAGCTCAGACATATGGGATTAAGGGGACCGCCCCCATTGTGTTTTTCGTTGTAACTGACAAGGTCAAAGAGCGTAAAACCATCATGGCCAGTAACAAAGTTTACGGAATGATAAGGTTTGCGCCCGTTGGGATTGAACAAATCTTCGCTGCCAGTAAGGGCGGATTTAACGTTTACGCTGGTCAGTGATTGGTTATCAAAGTTGATGAGTCTGCGCCATGTGTCGCGAAAGTCCGAATTTAACTCAAACCAGCCAAAGTTTTCTTTCTGGCTTGATGCTGGAAAGCCACCAAGTTGAGCCTGCCCTATGCGCCAAGGCTCCGCAATGATTCGTGTATTGTGCTTTTGCAGGATGGGATCGTCGATGATGTCTTGCAGCACACTACTAGCAGGGTCGAAAGTGGCAGGCTCCAAGTCTTTTACCCCAAGAACTGCCGCCAGATCGAAGCTAAAGCCATCTACGTGCATCTCCTCGACCCAGAACCGCAAGTTGTCGATGATCAAGCGGCGAAAGGGAATGTGATTGGTTCGCACTTGATTTCCCACCCCAGTATCATCGTAGTAGGCGCATTTGCCCAGCTCCGGCTTTTCCTGGCTTCCAAGTTCGTAATAGGCGGCGTTGTCTAGGCCGCGGAAACTGAAGATCAAGGTTAAAGAGAGGTCGTCAAACCCATCATCCCATGCATAGGAAAAGCTGTTGTTAAATCTCGCTAACTTGCTTCCCCAAAAACCGCCTTCGCCTGTGTGGTTATAGACCACATCCAAAATAACCTCGATGCCTTCAGCGTGCAAAGCTTCGACCATGGCCTTGAACTCGTCCATAACGCCGTTTAGTTCCTTGTTGTTGGGGTCGGCATACTGCTGTTCTGGGGCAAAAAACGCCAGTGTGTTGTAACCCCAATATGTGCCATTTTCGGGCTTTTCCATGACTGGCATAAGCTGCACCGCAGTAATCCCCAGTTTTTTCAAGTACTTTGCCTTTTCGCCAACGCCCTTAAAGGTGCCAGGAACACTGACGTCAGAGCCGGCCCCTTTGGTAAAACCCTTGGGGTGGACTTCGTAAATGATTAAATCGCTTTGGCTGTGGCCTTCAAATGCATCGCCCTTCATGCGGTTTTCGCGCCAGGCTGTCTCTGCATCACTCCAAACATAATCGCTGGTTATGACCACGCTCTTGGCGGCAGCTCCCCATGACGAGACATTTCGCTTGTTGCCACTGCCAGCGTTGCCTTTGGTCCAGTCAAAATCGCGATGAATGCGCCTGGTGTAGGGGTCAATCAGCAATTTGTTTGGGTTAAAACGGTTTCCGGCATCATCGCAGTCCGTTATGTAACCGATGTCTGATCCTGGGGAAAAGTCCTCTTGGTAAGGCCAGTTTGGCCCCCAAGCGACATAGCCATAATGTTGGCCCACGCCCAGGCCGGCGACGTAGACGGTCCACACATTCGAGGAGGACTTTGTAAGGGGAATTCTAGCTTTGGGGAGGTCCGCTTCAGGGTCGTTGAAAAGCAAGACTTCGATTCTCGTGGCATTTTCCGAGTAAACCGCAAAGTTAATGCCTTCATCCACAACTTTTGCGCCCAGGATGTCCATATATTCATCGGGCGATAAATCTTTGTAACTTGGAGCAATGCTTGAATACTTGTCCGGGGTGATGTCAGGTGATGTGTCGTCTGAGCTGTCTTCCGTCGTTCCTTCGTCACCGACGGGAACGTCTGCAGCAGGCCCCTCGTCACCAGTTGGCAGATCTGCTCCACCACTGCAACCAATCAAAAAAGCCGCCACCATTAAAAGGCCAGAACCAAAAAAGCGCGACAGCACGGATACCTCCATAAAATCGCCATCTTCCGCAGGTACTTTGAAAAATGGCCAGGAAATTACGAATCAAGCAAACCATGAAAGTCAAATGACTCTCAAGACACGGCGCAATTCTAGTGAAAGAGTCTAAAAATTTAAATAAAGGGGCCGGGCCAGTCCGAAACTATTTGAAAAATACAAAAAGGTTCTCGTCATTTTTTGTCATTTTCAATCAATTTGCACTATCATCTGGCCGATGAGGCATCGAAGACCAAATTTGCCAACATTGATTACTATCGGAAGGCTGGTATTTAGCCCGCTAGTGATAGTTCTGTTTTATCTTTCCGTACGAAAATCCGGCTACGGTGCCCCGATTGACGCGATGCTGGGTCAGCTGAATCCCGTCATGTTGGCATGGACCTTTGGTTTGCTGGTGCTACAAGAAATAAGCGATGCCGTTGATGGCGAAATTGCCAGACGTAGCAAAGCAGTTACCGACCTTGGGAAGTTGCTTGACCCATTAGCGGATACGATGTCTCACATTGGAGTTTTGCTTGGCCTGATGTGGGTTGGCTTGGTACCGCTTTGGCTTTTGGTGGTCGTCTATTACAGGGAAGCGGTTGTGGCGACCTTGCGGACACTTGCCGCAAAGAATGGGGTTGTAGTTGCCGCCAGAATATCCGGCAAGGCAAAGGCCTTGTCGCAGGCCGTCTTGGCCAGCGGTCTGGTTGGCGCCATCCTGCTAACCTATTATGTTCCTTCCTTTCCCCTTGAGACTGTGGCGGAAGTTCTTTCCTGGATTGTTGGGGTGATTACTGTCATCTCGTTGGTTGATTATGCCCAGGCAATTCGTAAACTGACCAGGAAGGCCCAGATTTCAGGGTTGGAATAAAAACTAAATTCCACATTAGCTTTTTGGGTTATGGGGTTATGGGGTTATAAAGATGAAAAATACATCCCTGTTTTTGGCAGGTTGTGTCTGCGTCTCATTGATTTTGGCCAGTCCAGGAGACTGTAAAATGCTGACAATTGATGACGTTAGTCCTGACTGGACTGAGGCAGAGGCAAAGCTACTGCCGGCGGCCCTAGAGGCAAAAAACTGGGAGGCAGTGCGCGACGCGGTTTTCACGGTTTCCAAGGCGCCAGAAAATGCTTACCGCCGGTTTCTATTGGGTTATGCCTGTTTCAAATCGTCGGATCATCTGGGGGCTGTAGCCGCTTTGATGGGGCTTGAGTCTGAAGTTCCTTTGATGGCGCATTGGGTGCGGTACTTAAGAGGCCAGTCGATGTTTGCGCTTGGGCGTTTACAGGATGCCGAGGCGGATTTGGCTGCTATTGGCACGGGGTCACCGCTTTACAGGTGGGCGCAGTACCATCTTGGCGATGTGTATCTTGCACTTGGAAAAGACAGCCAGGCGGCGCTGGCCTGGGAGAGGTCTGGTCGTACGGACGCCGAGACCATCAGCAAGCGGGCTGCTGCGATGAAGTCCAGTGGGCAATCGTCTGATGCCATGTCTTTGCTTAAAAAGGCCTACTACCGAACGGCTAGCGCGGGGCGCAAGGCTTACAAAGCTGCTTTAGATGCGCTTGGATTTGGGGCGGAAGCACAACAGGAAACGGCGGCTGACCTGCTTGAGCAAGCTCAGGCGCTGCTTGATGCTCATATGAACGTAGATGCTGAAAAGGCGGCCGGTGCGCTTGTGGATTCAAAGTCGCCAGATGTTCGATGTAAGGCGCTTTTAATCCGCGGGTTGGCGCGACAAAAGCTTAGAAAACATAAGCTTGCGCTTGAGGACTTTGGTCCTCTGATTGAGGGCTGCTCACAGTGGGTAAACAGGGACCGTGCCTTGTTTCTTGCTATTCGCAGCTCTTACAGGGGTGGTTTTAACGACAAGGGCGAGGCTCTGGCCATTACCCTGAAAACTGACCATCCAGACGCGACGTTTAACGACGATGTGGCCTTGATGCGAGCCAGAACGGCGCTGGGCGGTGGGAAAACCAAGCTGGCTATGGAGATTTTGGATGATTCGCTCAAGCGATGGCCAGACGGAGATATGGCAGATGAATCACGCTGGTTGCTGGCGTGGTCTGCTTATCGGGGCAAGGAATTCAAGGTGGCGCTTCAGGCTTTGAAGGATGGCGCCCAATTCGCCCAAAACATCGATTATCGTTCGCGTTTTGCATACTGGGAGGGGCGCACGCTGCAAAAGCTGAAGCGCGAAAAAGAGGCCAAAAAGGTTTATGAACAGACCGTTTTGGCGTTTCCGCTGAAGTACCACGCTTGGTTGGCTTTGAGTCGACTTGCTGACATGCGTCGGGGCGGTAAGGTTAACGCTGTTTTAGATGGCCTGTTGAAGAACCAACCGCGTGGGCAACAGTTTTTGACTGTCGCAGATGTCACCCAATTGGACCAGGGGGCCATGGGCAGGGCCTTGTGGCTGTGCAAGGCTGGATTGCCGCATCTTGCAGAAAACGAGCTTGGCACAAGCACGGGCGATTCTGTTGACAGCATGTGGCTTTCGACGTGGATTCTTAACCTTAGCGGCAGCTACACCAAATCTCATAGGGCGGCAATGAATTTGATCCATGAGGGGCAGCCATACTGGCCAAACTCGGATAGCTTGGGTTATTACAAACTGTCTTACCCAAGGCCGCACTACCCTGTTGTTCAGGCAGCCGCCAAAGAGTCCGAGATTGAGGAGGCCTTGATCTACGGTGTGATGCGGCAGGAAAGCGCATTTGTGACTGGCATTGAATCGCGTGCCAATGCAATAGGTTTGATGCAATTGATAATGCCAACTGCCAAATCCATGGCAAAGCGCCTGAAACTGACGGCGACGCCCCAGACTTTACGCACGCCAGAGGTTAACGTCCGACTTGGGTCTCAGTATCTGGCCGTATTGTTAGCGCGATTCAAGCTGCCCATTTTGGCGATCCCGGGCTACAACGCTGGTGGTGGGGCGATTGGCAAGCATCTGAAGAACAATCCAGGCCTACCCCTAGATGAATTTGTAGAGACCATCGGGGCGCAAGAAACCAGAAACTACGCCAGAAAGGTGTTTGAATCCTACGCCGCCTATCGATTCCTATACAACGAAGGTAACGACCGGTTCACTAGGGTGGATTTTAATTATAAAAACAAATAGGTAGGATGGTTAAGTCTCTGCTTCCTCACACTTGGTGCCGCCCCAACCCCCGGGACACTTGCAAGTGTTGGGACCTATACAGGTGCCGCCGTTTTGACATGCAGGATCGCAGATAAAGTCTTCGCAATAAGCCCCAGTCCAACCATCATCACATTCGCAAGTATTGATACCAATGCAGGTGCCATTCGGTTCACAAGATTGCTCACACAAGGACTCCTCGCAAGAGGGGCCGGTCCAACCAGCAGCACATGCGCATGTGTGGTCTTCGGTACAGGTGCCACCATTTTCACACACATAATTGCAGCTGGGGACATCGCACTGACTCCCACTCCAACCAGAATCACATTCGCAAGTATCGATACCAATGCATGTACCATGCGGTTCACAAGATTGCTCACATAAGGACTCCTCACAAGAGGGGCCGGTCCAACCAGCAGTACATGCGCATGTGTGGTCTTCGGTACAGGTGCCACCATTTTCACACACAGAATCGCAAATGGGGTCATCACAAGAATCCCCAGTCCAACCATCATCGCATTGGCAAGTGTTGGGAGCGACACAGGTGGCATGGTCTCCACAAGGCTGTTCACACATGGACTCGGCACAAGTGGGACCGGTCCAGGCACCAGCGCAAGTGCAAGTGTTGGGACCAGTGCAGGTGCCGCCGTTTTCACATCGAGGATCGCAGACAAAGTCCTCGCAGGAGGACCCAGTCCAACCACTTGCGCAGGTGCAAGTGTTGGGACCAGTACAGGTGCCGCCATTTGCGCACGGAGGATCACATTCCTCAGCTGGCTGCACCGCGTCACCAGTGGGAACATCGTCGCCAGGTAAAACGTCCGAGCCACCCCCGCATCCTATGAAAAGCACGGCAGTTAGTAAGAGACCAAAACCAAAAAAGCGTGACACAACAATGACCTCCATTTAGTCAGCAGCTTCTTTGCAGACGCCTAGAAACTACAACCCGAAAATCCAGCCGCCCATAGAACAACCTCTAGGGCACATGCGGGTCATTCTATTGATGGGGGCTGATATTACAAGCAAGGATGCAATGCTGGTGGTCAAAAGCGCACTCAGAGGTTGGGGGGCATGGCCTGGCTGCGAGCACCGGTTGGGACTAGTCTGAAGGGGGGAGTTCTTCGCCTGGAACGCAAACACCATCTTTGCATTTATCCCCGATAGTATTGGGATTTCCGTCGTCACAAGGCTCTTCGTTGTAGGTGTAAACGCAGCCTATTTCGGGGTTGCATTCATCAGTTGTGCAAACTAGGCCGTCATCGCAATCCACTTCTTCAGCAACGCATTCACCATTTACACACGTGTCGTTTTCGGTGCAGGCATCTAAATCGTCGCATTCAAGGCCTTCGTTGATTGGTTGGTCTGGAACGCATTCGCCTGTTTGTGGGTCGCACACGAAGCCCATGCAGGCCCCTGGCGGGTTTTGACCACAATCGATGATGGTGGCTGGGTCGACAACGCAAACCGTTGGAATAACGGATGAATCGCAAATTAGTGTGCCATTACAAAGGTTTCCGTCCTCAAGCCCAGCGCAGTCATCATTGGTGGCACATTCGCACTGGTTTTCACCTGGTTTGCAGGCCCCATCAATGCATTTGTCACCAAAGGTACAAGCATCGCCGTCATCGCATGGAAAGTTGTCTAGCTTGGGGGCTCGCTCACAGGAGCATGAGTTAGGGTTGCATATCGCCCTTTCACATTGGTCAAGGTCGGCAAAGGCGGTTGCACAGTCGTCGTTATTTTTGCAGTGGCAGATGATTTCTGGCTTGGTGTCGTCCTGTGAGGAGTCTAAATCTTGGGGCGTAAAGTCGTGCTCGCCAGTAGTGTCTTGGTCGTTGGAGTTTAAATCTGGCAGATCAGAAGTGGCATCGACCGTGTCACGCTGAGCCTGTGCGTCTGGGTCGTTTTGATCACCTGAAGAGCCACAACCCAAAACGGTTGCAGTTAAAAGGACTACAAGAAACCGAATCACCGCCACCCCCTCGGTCATGAACAACGGCACAATGTTACAGATAAGCAGAGGCAATGTCATGTCAGGTCGTTCATTTTGAGGCGCGGGGCGGTAGAAATTTAAAGGGCCGTGAGGGGATTTGTGGAGCGGTAGAAATTTGAGGCTCAGTGAAAATTGCGCCCATCGTGTCGGACGGGGGCGGCAAGTGCAAAGCAGGCAATGGCAGAAACGTTGACCACGCCTTCGCGATTTTGAACTTGCCCGTCGACAAGCAGGAAATTGGCGGTTGACAGCAGTGCCCTGTTTGCCTGGAACATGTCAGGTTTTATGACCAGATTTGCCAGCCCAGTCTCATCTTCCAAGGTCAAAAACACGAATCCTTTAGCGGTCCTTGGCCTTTGACGAACTATTACCATGCCTGCGACCCAGATCCTTTGGCCATCTTTGTACTTGGCAATATCGCTGGCAGCCACAACGCCACTTAGTTTGCTGCGCAAGAAGACCATTGGATGCTTTCCAGTGGTCAGCCCCACGCCCTCGTAGTCGGCCAAAAGCTTGGTCGCGGCATTCATCGCTGGCAAGGCCGGCTCGTGGGCATTCGAGATCGCACCAGCCAAAAGCCCAGAGTCGGCGCGCAAGGCCAAGGCCTGCCACATGGCCTCACGCCTGGATGGACCTAGCGCCCCAACCTTTGCAAGGGCGTACAGTTCAGTGGAAGAAGCGCCTGTTTTGCGGCCCAATTCAGTGACGCTGGTAAAGGGAGCAAGGCCTTGGGTGGCAACAATAGCGTCGCCGGTACGCTTGGACAGGCCTTTAACGTACTTCAACCCAATCCTGATCGACTGGCCCTCGTCTTCCAAGGAACAATCCCAAAGGGAGTGATTTACATCGACGCCCTTGATGGACACGCCGTGTCTGGTGGCATCCTGGGTCAGCGTCGAAGGGTGGTAAAAACCCATGGGCCATGAATTCAGCAAGGCGGCATAAAAGGCGCCTGGATAGTGAAACTTAAGCCACGCCGAGGCGTAAGCAATCAAGGCAAAAGAGGCGGCATGGCTTTCAGGAAATCCATAAAGGGCAAATGATTCAATGGATTGTACGATTCTGTCCCTGGCGCCCTGCCCTATCCCACGTTCTTGCATGCCTTGAATCAGCTGTTGGGTCAAAGCCTTCATCCTGGCCCTAGACCTTTTGGAGCCCATTGCCCTGCGCAGTTCCTCGGCTTGGCCACCTGTAAATCCAGCCACGGCCATGGCCATTTTCATCAGCTGCTCTTGGAACAAAGGCACCCCCAGAGTGCGCTTCAGGATTGGCTCCAAGAGCGGATCATCATAGACCACGGGCTCGCGGCCAGTGCGCCTAGCCAGGTAAGGATGAACCATCTTGCCAACTATTGGGCCAGGTCGTATCAGCGCCACCTCCACAACAAGGTCATAAAAACGAGTCGGCTTCATCCTGGGCAAAGTGGCCATCTGGGCCCTGGACTCAATCTGGAAAACACCAATAGTATCCGCTCGTTGCAGCATGGCATAAACGTCCTTATCATCTGGGGGCAAACGCCCCAGATCAATTTCAACGCCATGATGTTTCTTAACTAATTCCAAGGTTTGATGAATCGCGTTCAGCATACCCAGGCCCAGCAGGTCGACCTTGATAATCCGCAGGTCGGCCAAGTCGTCCTTGTCCCACTGGATGACCATGCGGTTTTCCATCCTGGCTGGCTCCAGGGGAACCGTCCTGTCCAAGCGCCCTTCGCTGATGACCATACCCCCATTATGCTGGGCGAGGTGGCGCGGCAGGTGCAAAACGCTGTTCCAGATCTGCATGAAGCTTTGCACCCTGGAATCGTTCAGATCAAACCCGGCCTCTGCGACTCGCTGCTCGAAACCATCGCCAGCGTCTCGAAACTCAAAATGGCCAATCAAACGCCCAAGCCTGTCCAAGCGCTGCAGATCCAGACCCATAACCTTGCCGATCTCTCTGGACGCCAAGCGGCCTTGATAGGTAATCACCGAGGCAGTCATCCCGACCGAGCTGGCCCCATACCGTTCATAAACATACTGGATCACCTTTTCACGATTATCACCTGAGGGAAGGTCCAGGTCGATGTCAGGCCATTCGCCGCGTTCCTTCGAGAGGAAGCGCTCAAACAGCAGGTCGTACGCGATTGGATCAATGGCTGTGATTCCAAGGGCATAGCAGACGATGGAGTTGGCTGCGGAGCCTCGCCCTTGGGCCAAAATGTCGTTTATGCGGCAGAAATGGACGATGTCGTCGACCAGCAAAAAATAGCCGGCCAATTTCAGTTCGCTAATTAGGTTTAGCTCATGCTCCGCTTGGCGTTTGGCCCTTGTAGATGGCGAACCGTAGCGATTTATCATGCCTTGTGCCACCCTCGCCCGCAGCAAATCGGCCTCCTCGTCAAAGGAGCCAGTAGCAGAAAATCGTGGGAATCGATATCCAGTGTCATCAAGGGAAAAATCCAGGCTGGCGGCCAAATCGGCGGTTGCCCTGAGTACGTCTGGACGGTCGCAAAAAAGCTGGTTCATCTGGGCGCAGGAAGCCATCGCCAAGCGATGAGACTGGGGCAGTATGTGTTTTGCCTGATCCAGGGTGGTTTTGTGGCGGAGGGCGGTAAAAACATCCAAGATTTCCGCTTGTTCAGGCAAGGCATACCGGACATCGTTGGTTGCGATGCATTTAATCTTCAGGCTGTTGGCCAGGTCCGTCAGGAGGCGGTTGCCGTGCCCCTGTAAGGGGATGCCATGGCGCTGCAGGTCCAGGTAGGTGGAGGTGGGTCCAAAGGTGCCTACGATGCGATCCAGGATTTGATGGGCGGCTCGGGGGCCCCGGGTTTTTGCGGCGCTAAGGATTGGGCCATCAAGGCCACCTGCTAGGGCAACTAGGCCATCTGCATAGCGATCCAAGGCGTCCAGGGTGATTACTGCCTCGCCTTTTTTGTGGCCAGCATGGGCCAGAGTCAGCAGTTCACACAGGTTTCCCCAACCGGCTGCGTTCTTGCACAAAAAGGCCATGGTGGGTTTGCCAGGGACTGCAGGGCCGAGATCCAGGAAGACTTTTGCCCCAATAATCGGGCGGATCCCAGTGGTTTTAGCGGCCTTTACAAACCTTGGAATCGCATAGACGCCATTTTGGTCTGACAAGGCCATGGCAGTTTGGCCAAGCTCTGCCGCACGATCGGCCAATTCTTCAGGATGTGATGCTCCATCTAGGAAGCTGAAGGCGCTCGCCGCCCGCAGTTCTGTGTAGTTGGGAATTGTGTATGCCATGTCTTTGATTCCGTTAGTTCAACCCAAAATCGCCGCCTGTCTGATGTCAAAGGGTTGGGGGACAAGGCTTGTGTGGTGGCGATTTTTTCATTATTTTTCCCTTTAATCCCAAATACTTTCGATAAACCACTGATCGCTAATGAAATCGTGCCATAAGCGATAGACCCCATGTTGAGCGACTTCCACGTCCCAATTGGCACCTTTGACCGGTTGCTCTGTCCACCATTCTCTTTCAACGCCCCAGGGTCCTGCCGCCCTGTTGATTGGCCCTGAAAGGCCCCCACCATAAACGTAGGAGGGCCTGCCATCCTGTTTTAGCGAGACTTGGACTTTTGGCAGCTCTGCCAGGCGCCTTGCAGCCAGAATCATTGGGCGCTGACCAAGGCTTGGGCGACTTTGTGGCAACCTGCGAGGGGCAAAAGGGACAATCGCCCCATCATCGTCAGGCGCTCCAACCGAATCCGCGCCTGCCAGCACCGCAAGTCGCCCAAGCAGCGCACCCAGTTCCCTTGGATTGGGCATTGGCACGCCAAACAGGTCGCCTTGAACTGGGATGGCTGGCGCACCTTCGGCTTGAAGGGAAAATCCCAAGACTGGCGCCGGTGGAGGGTCCTTTTCAATGGCTCGCCTTACCAGGTTTGAAAGTGAACGAATATCGGCAGTTGGAGCCGCGGGATGTGCCGAGACGATGTGCTCTCCAACCGGCTCCAGATTCAGGGACACAATCAGGATCGAGGGCACGAGGTTGTGGGAGTCGAGGCGCAGCACAAGCCTTTCGATGGAGGCTGACATCAGAAACGACAGTTGTTCGATGCGATCAATGGTCCATTCCAGGTCGACCGCTTCCTGGAAGGTCTTGTTGGGCGCGATTGGGTCCAGGACCAAGACATCTTTGCCTCGGGCCAAAATCTGCAGGTTTACCGCCTCAAGGCCGAGCCTGTCGCCGATGCCACTGCCAAGGGATGCCAATTGGCCAACGCTTGTAATGCCTAACGAAATCAGGGTCTGAAGCAGCTTTTCTGAGGGTTCCAAGGCACTGACAGGCAGGTTTGCAATGGCGGTGGCCTCTTGCCCGCTGATCACCCCAAGTCCAGCTTTGGCCGCGACTCTGGCCAGTCTGGGGCCGTTGGCAATCCCAATCCTGGCCATCAAACCGGCCTTGGTGATGGTTGCTTCGATGGCTGCGGCAAAGGAGTGTGGTGATGGACACATGCTAAAAAGGCCTGTCATGTCCAAGACGACAGAGTCGCCGCCAAGGGGCATAACGTTGGGGGAAAAGGAAAAGGCGACGTCAATCAAGGCCTGTCTGGCGGAATCGATCATCCTTTCAGAGACTGAGCGCAAAATCACGGCGGGTGCGATGGATTTGGCTTGAACGGGGCTCATGCCAAGAAAGATCCCAGCCTGCAAAGCGGCCCTAGAAGCATTAACAATCAAGGCCTTAGAGCCATGGCCGTGCACAATGGCCAAGGGACAATCACCCACTTCGGGCTGCACCCGGCGCAGGGCCTGCAAAGGCAAGCCAGGAATTAAAGCACAAGCGTACTTGGTCGTTGTGTCCATGGTCTTCCCTTTAACCGCGAATTATCCTGCCCCTGCCCTGTCCCCTGTCCCTGCCCCCTGTCCCTGCCTCCTGTCCCTGTCCCTGTCCCTGCCCCTGCCCCCTGTCCCTGCCCCCGCCCCTCCAAAGGCCAGCGCCTCAAACGCCCACACATCAAGCTCCTGCCCACCAAGCTCCACCTTGGCCCCTGTCAGCAGCTGACCTGGCCCTGCTATTCCCTCCCACAGGGCATTGGCAGAGCCGATCTGCACCTTGACCGACGCATGGGGGGTATTATCCAAGGCCACAACCGTGGTTCTGGCCTTTTCCGCCTCGCGGGCTAGACGAAACCACCAGCTTTGGTCCCTGCCAAACGAATTTGGGGGGCGAACTATCACCATTTCAAAGCCATCTGTCTGGGTCACAGCCTCGGCGGCCGCCATCATATTTGGCCAAGTTAACGGCCCTCGCACCCACAAAACTCGCGACAAATCCGCCCCAGCCTGGTCCAAGGCTTTAACATCAAGCGAACCATCACCATCTATCCACCCAACCAGCCCTCCAGTAGCCGTCACTTCGGCCACCCCAGCCCCCACAATCGAGGTCCGCCCTTGTCCCAACAGGGAACACAGCCGTCCAACAGGCCACCCACCATTCAAAGCCCGATCCAGGCCAGCCATACCAGTAGAAAGCCTAGGCACCTCAACAGGGATCGCACCCCATTGCACCAACCCAGCAGGCATCCGACTCAAAGCCTTTGCAACAGCCTCACGCCTAGGCACTTCAGCCTCGAAAAAACACCAAAGGCGATTATACTGAACACTTGTTCAGGTGACAAGAAGGAGGTGGTGGCAACGACCCAGCCCAGCCTAAACAAAGCCGGAACCCTAATCCCCTTCACCGGCAAGAACTTCCCATACTTTCTTGTAGCCGGCTCCACCTAGAGGGGCTTGCTCCGGTCTTACGCGATCCCAATCGTTGGCAGACATTCCTTTCAGGAAATCATGGGCTTTAGCAACAGAGTATCTTGCGTCATCACCACTGAAAGCTTCACGATAGTGCAAGCCGAGCCTTTCAGCCACACTTCGAGGCGCAGAGTTCATCCGCATCAGCACCGCATCTTCCGTGCGAACACCGTAATAAATCATTGCAGGCAGATTGTGGATCCGGCGACGTTCAGCCTCGGACATGTTATCGAAGTCCATACCCGAAAAATGGCTCAAAGCTGACACCCCCCAAGTACCGTTATTGAGAATCGCACGATAGATCGCCTTACAAGCCTCAGTAAAGGCCTCGGTGTCCGTTCGCTTGCCATCCTGTGAAAAGTATTTTTTCGCTATATCCTCCAGTCCTACACCGTTAACCCAATCACTGGTGATGTCGGATAAACGCGAGTGCTTGGTCCCCTCACCAACAATATCATCCAGTTGTTCCTTCAGTTGGGGAATGCTGACCATGATTCCAAAAAGCTCAGCCATACGGCCAGCATTTCCAAACAAGCTCTCCGGTGTCCAGTCATCTGGTCCCAGTTGCCCCTCAAGCTTTAGCAAACCCTGCATCGCTTTTTGGACTCCTTCAGGCGAAAAACCGGTAAGGTCAGCCAGCCGAGCTATTCCAGGCGTCTTGGCCAGTGTACGGACGTAGTTTTTGGTAGCATGCAGCAAAACATCTGCTTTCTTTTGTTGCTTGGGGTCATTACGCAGGGTCGTATAACCATAAGTGTGCCGAAGAAGTTGCTCAGATTCGGCTAGTACAGCATCCAGATTCTGCTTTTCAGCACAAAGATGGGCGATATAACAGCGGAAATCTTGCCACTGGTTTTGCCAAAGAACGGATTCAAGATTGTGCAGTTTCCCTTGGGCGTCAAGCTCATCAAGTAACACAACCAAACGGGAGGCAAGAGCGCCTGTTGCTTGGCTTAGGAAACCAATCTTAGCCTCTTTATCATTGCCTTGTGCAAGACCAATTACACCAACACTGTCCTGTCCTATCCGTCCTGCTCTCCCAGCAAGATTCCAAAACTCTCTAGGACTCATATCGACACCATAAGGCAACTTATGCGATTGTAAAAACATTGATGAGACCGGAAAGTTAATTCCCTGCGCTAGGGTAGTTGTCGCGCACAAAACACGTAGATGTCCAGACTCCGCAAGCCACTCCATAAGCGTCCGGATTTCATCGGATAAACCTGCATGATGGACCCCAACCCCATGGTCAAGCATTTCAATCAACTCAAAATTTCGGCTGACTTCGGTCTTTAGAAAATCTTGTACCAGCCGCACCTCGTCGGGAACAACATCGAACTTGCGAATGCTGCTCATCGCTTGGCGTGCCATGCTCCAAACCAAGTTAATCTTATTGGCAACAGCAACACTAGTGCCTCTGGCAGACATAATGGTAGCCATCGCAGCAGTCTGCAACGCTAACCCACTTTGTTCGTCACCCTTCAGCACCTTGTTCCTTGGCACATCTATAGGCTTGCAATCACCCACACGATGCTTGCCGCGCAGCTTCATGGCTCGCTCGGTGACAGTCAGAGTTTCATACTCCAGCCGCCATCCGGCTCGTTGGCTATCATCCGCCACCGCACTATAGAGCCCAATAATCCGTTCGTTAGGCCTCCAAGCCGTGGTACTGAAACTGATAGCATTACCTGCCTTAACATCATCTGCAAGCCAACGCGCCACGGTCTCACTTTGTTCAACGTATGGCATCAACAACAAAAAATTGGCTAAACGACAATCGCGCTTGATGGTGGCTAGAAGGAATTCGATTCGTAATCCTCGCCCCTCTGATTCAAGATTGTGTGCTTCGTCCATCACCACCAGCGCTAACGGGCGCGACACACGCTTGTTACGAATAACCAGAGATAGCTTTTCCGGTGTAGCCACCAAGACATCAAAGGGCTTTTCTTTATCGGTCAGTAGCTCTCCTTCAAAAGCATTAATCTCAATAGCTCCAGTAAGTTGCTCAACCCGCAGTCCCATAGACTGGAAGTCGCGGCGCAATCTTCTTGTAATCTGAGCGGTTAATGCTCTGGTCGGTGCAACATAGGCAACCCATCCACCATCCGCATCAAACTGGTTTAGTGCCTGAAGAATTCTAAACTGTGCCAACAATGTCTTGCCACCTGACGTTGGCATGTCAATCACTATCGCGGTCTTAGCTGGGTCAAGCAGGTTTTGCTCAAGCAGTGCAGACCGCTGTGGCGGTAGCAATTCATACATCGCTTGCTGCTTTCGTTCGGTTAGAGCCTTGACAAAAGATGACACGCGGGAATTGACAGCTCGTGCCCCCCACCACAGTGAGTTACTAACCATTATCCGGCTAGCCGCATGTAGCCACCGCATAATCATTTCAAGCCTTACATCACCCGCTGCAGTTGCAGCCTTGATGCCAGACTCAAAATGTTTGTCAAGATCGCCGAAAATGGTTCCAGATTGCCCTTGCAACATATATTCAGCAAGGATTTCCGTTGCTTTGGCCCAGTGATAGAGGGCAATTAGTCTCAGTGCAATGGCTCGGTCTTTAGCTGTAGAACCGTTGTCTAGCCGCGCTTTCTCGTGTATCTGCTGGTCCTCCCTCAATCCGGATATGATTGCAGAGATACTGTTCAAATCATTCCAGCCATCCTTGCGAAACAGGTGCACCCAACATTCAAACAAACGGTAAAGCAAACGTCGGTCCCACAACGTATCCGCCAATGACGGCACTATAATCGCGTTTTTGTTTTCCTTGAACCAACGCCGCAGATCTGACCAGCGATCACCACAATATGCAATCGAAGCCAATTGCAGAACATGAAAAATACGCTCTTCTGTGTTTTCCGGTATGGGGGCCAAACGGCGAATATCAAAAGCATTATGCGAAGCAGCCGCAGCTTGCCCCCGCAGGCTATCATCTCCGCCATTTGTGCGACTCAGGGCATCTAGGCCCTCGACAGCAGCTATTTCATAGGCCAATGACATGCGCTCCAAAAGCGCTTCGTCAGCTTCATCAGCAGCAAAGTCAAAGGAGATCTGACCGCCAACAGTCTGTTGAACCAGCCTTTCATTAACCAGTTCAGCCGCACGAACACGATCTGCCTCGGGGATTAAACTAACCGCCCAATGCGATTGAAGATTTTGCAGTGTTGCAGCGGTAATGCTCATCACTAACTCCCGGCCCGTGTTGCTAGCGTCAGTGCAGCAAGATTGTCAATAGCCCCAACGGGTAAGTATAAGGCAAGCAATTCGATCTGCGTTCCCGCCGGACAATCCACGCCAAGCTTCTCAACCCGTACTCGAACGTCCTCCACGTTTGGCTCGACATCGCGTACTAGCACACCAAAAAGCTGAATATCCGACTTGTTTTTAAAATAACGCTTACTGGCCATCTTGAAACGATCTTGCCAAGAAGCGTCTTTGGCACGATAACCAAGGTACTTAAACAAGTCATCCCGAATAGTTACATTGTCCCTAAGGTCTTCCAATTGCTGCTTCAGTCCGGTTCGCCCATGAACGGTTGCGGGCGGGTACTTGGCCTGTCCGGAAGTCTTGACCTCACCGAAAACAAAACGATCCCCCGACTCATCCTTTTGAAGACCCACAAGATCAGCCCCTGGCAAACTGGAGCCTCCTTTACGCTTGTCTCGGCCGTCTGGCCAAGGAAACACACAATCTCGATGCACAGTCAGATAGGATTCGGCAATGGCCTCGCCAACCTGCCAGTTCTCAATGTCATGCGAGCTATCCAGTGCTTCGCCGAGTTGTTCTTGCTCAAAGTCAGTCTCCACAACCCCTGCCAAAAGTTCTTGAATGTCGGCCTTACCGCGTTCGTCGAAGACCAACGCCGAAACCTCGCCATGAATAGCAGCCTCAAGTTCCTGCACGTTCCACGACCGGCCCATTCCGACGCTCGGCAACGTCCCATGGCTATAGCACTCAGCCCCGACCGCGATCATACCACCATCTCCCTGTTCATAAGCCCGGCTAGAACTAGAACATCTTCACTGTACTAAATCGTAGCATGCACCTGTGACACCCCTGTGCGAAAAGAATCTATCCTGGTTTTTGTGGTAGCTGCTCTGTTCTTACGTACGCGATGGCGTTCATCATCAGTCAGGTCACGATTGACGATGTTCTGTACGTCTCGCTTGCGCCCTTGACGTATGGTTGAGTCGGTTAAAGACAAAACTAAGGACAGCAAACGATTTGGGTCTCATCAAAGCGCTAGGTAGTGATTTTTAAAGAAAAAAAACTTGAAAAAAAAAAAAAATAAAATAGAAAGGCCCAGCCAGCTGACTTACGGGTGGATTTGCTTGGCGTTCCGTTCATTGCGATGCCGTCGTTAGGTTTAGTCACCCGTACAGAGGCTGCGGTATGTGCGACGGCCAAGAAAAGGAAAGCTGAAGCGTGGCTCTAAGATAAGTAATCGGGAGGAAAATACATGTCATCTTTCGCCGGAGAAGATCCTGTACGCCTTTTGAAAATAGTCGAGATGGACATCGATGCTCTCGACAAACAGCGTGAGAAGCTTGAGTCAGTCGCAGACAATAATCATGCTATAGCGGCAAACACGTTCGACCGAGATATTGGCCCTGAAATCGACAGGCTTCGTTCTACCATCTCGAAAATCATAGACATTTGTCCAGAAAACGATGATTTTGCGCGTGTTGATTCTCTTCTATCATCGCTCTTCTTTATTGAAGCCCGCTGCTACTCAATCGTCTATCACGGCTATGCCAAATACTCCGTTGTTGAAAAAGCTCGTTACGAGATGGAAAGGATTGAGCCTAAATGGAACTGTGCTGAACAGGAATCATTGTTTTTCGGACGTGACTCATCCAGTCTGTGGAACGTAGCTTTGCATGAAATCGACGCAGGCAAGAACAATCTGGCCGTGTTTTTACTTGAGGAGCTTGAGCGTAAATGGCCCGACGAAAAGCTTGCGCTCAAAGCAACCAAGAAGCGCCTAGAACTTAATGTTTCTCCGGTTCCCTATGGACCTCCAGCCGCAGGAAAGTACTTCAAAGAGTTATGTCGACGTCACCCAACGTATCGAAATTCCGTTAACAACGCACGTAGGCAGCTTGCCCGAGCAATAATGGCGGAGGATTCTAAATACTTTGACTGGGTCTTTGAACACTATCTTGGCATAGATGACATACCGCAGCCCTTGATTGCTTCGCTTTTCGAACTGGGTTATGACTTTATGGTTCGGTCACGTGGGGGTAAGGCCACAGTGGATTTTGGCCTGACGCTAAGCAAACGGCTCGAAGGCGAATCACTGAAAAAACTAGGCGCTATGCTTCAGGATACTCTGTTGGCTTCGATTGTCAAAAAACCAGTGGGAAACAACAACGTTGATGCAGTTGAAGCTCTGATCTCACTGAACCCCTCTGATGCCACCTTCGAAAAGCTTCTTGGCTGGTATCAAGAGGAAACAAAGGGTGACCTTAACCCAAATACCGCCGCTATCGGTGGACTGCTTGCTGAGGGCTCTTCAGGTCAAATATCGTCCAAGTTTTCTGCATGTGCTTTCGAGTACAGCTTGTCCTGTATCAACAGTAGTTCATGTTCTGACTACTCCACGGTAATGTCCACAATTCTCAAGCTTGACCCTGAATTCAAGGCTTCCGGTCAGGAACTTGTAACAGCTCTCGAAAAGAAATCGAATGTTGAGGATGCGGAACAACTCCTGCCTATGGCGGAAGTACTTGTAGCCAATCTAGGGGAGACGAATCCCCAAGCTTCTGGCGAAACCCTCCTGGAAAAAGCCACCAAAATTACCGCAGGTCTACTCGCCAAATCACTTGAGCATTCATCTGATGAACATTGGGCAGAAAGATCTAAGCGACTGCTTGATCTTGGGTATGCCGATAAAGAGGTTGTTAGTTGCATTGAAAAGTGGTTGAAGACTTCTGTTTCTGAATCCCTGGACAAAGCCATAGAAGCAGCGCTGATTCTTAGCGAACTTGACCAGCAAGTGCAGTCTATTGTAGCAACGGTGGTCACAACCTCCATCGTATCCGCTTTACCAGAGATTCCAGGCAATCGATGGCTGCACTACGTGAAGACGCTGAAGACCCTAGGAACGCTGGACGAAAATGGCAGCTTGATAGCAGATGCCTTTCAGCAATTGTCCAACTCAGAGCAGTACCTAAAGGATGGACTTTCGTTCTCTGACAACTTGATTCCTGAATTACCCGCTGATGCCGCCGAGGTTGTGCGCTCCATCACAAGAACGAGACTAGAGCAACTAGCGGACCGAGTAATGACGATAGAAACCAAGCTCGCTTTGCTACGAAGAGCAGCCTCTCTTTATCCGAAAGACAAGGCTCTTGCTGCGAGGATTCTTTGGATTGAACACGGCGGAATGGCAACAATCATTCTGCTTGTAGTTTGTGCTGTCCTTCTGTTCGTAATCATAACCATTGTTCTGACATATCAACAATGATCATCCTTCTCAAGTAACCACAGCCTCAAGCTACAAGGCGGTCGGGGCGCAAGGCTATATTTGCCCATCAACCTTCAGCCCATTTAGAAGTTCATCGTATGTGATCACCGGTTCGGCCAGACGCTGCCAGAGAACGAACTAGAACTTGTGGCTCAGGCGACGTTGCCCTGCTTTCGCGATTTTTGTGCATTTTTGGGATTGCACACCGCTGTCATAGATGCTAGATTGCCTGCAACTCGAACAAAGGTGGTCATCATGTCCGCTCAAGTCATAGGGTCCGTCAAATCAGGCTCTGGAAAAACCTACCAGGTTAAATGGGATTCGTTGTCACGTGAGGTTTATGTAACGTACGCCGGCTCGACATACTGCGGCAAGGCCAGTTCCGCAGGCGAAGCAATGCGCATGGCAGAAGCTTACGTGTATAACAAGTGACCTCAAGCACAGAAACTAAATACTCTCAGTTCCAGGCTAACAGTGGGTGACGATGGCAACGCGTGTTTATAGGGGGGCTTCTGGCTGGGGCATTCCGATTCTGACCATTGAGGCAGGGTTGGTGTTTGAGGGGCCTTCTACCGCCTCGGTGCAAATCATGTGCGCTAGCGGTGACCAATTGTACAATGGAACTTCCACGTGGGGATTTCCTATTGCCTGTATTGAGGGTGACGCTATATTTAAGGGCGCTTCATCTTGGGGCGTTCCCGTGGCTTGTTTGTCAGGGCGACGTCTGTTCAAGGGCCCTTCGGCAGTTGGCGTTCCCATTGCAACCATTGACGGCCCCGATGTCGAACACGCAGCCATGGCGGCTGCAGCGTATTTATTGTTTTAAAATCGGGACCGATGTCTGAACACAAACATTTACATTCAGGCATGACCGCCTTACCATGACGGGCGACGTTGGGGTCTGCCATTTGGGAGCTTCGCTAGGTAAATCAACATGTTACTAATATTCGACATTGGCAACACAAACGTTAAGGTTGCCGTATTTGAGTCAGGCACTTTGGTGCAGTTATGGCGTATCAGTTCCGACATAAACCGCACTGGCGACGAGTACTTTGCGCTTATCAATACCCTGTTTAAAGATTACAACTTGGATGTTAAACGCATCGAAAACGCTGTGATAAGCGCGGTGGTACCCCAGCTTATAAGCGCTTTTGTTATTGTAACGCGGCGATTTTTAAATAAAGATCCACTTGTAATAGGGCCCGATATTTACCATAAACTGCCGGTGACCATACCTCCTAGTGCCGTGCATGAAATAGGCACAGATTTGCTTTGTAATGCTGTGCAAGCATGGGAAACTTATCACCAACCAAGCATTGTCGTGGATTTTGGGACTGCCCTTTCATTTGTAGCTGTGGGCAATAAAGGCAACATTTTGGGCGTGGCCATAGCTCCTGGCATTGGTACCGCTTTTAAAGCGCTGTTTAGCAATACCGCTCAACTGCCGTCGGTGCCGCTGGAAATCCCATCATCAAGTCTGGGTATTGACACCACAATGGCCATTCAAAGCGGCATCATGTTTGGCTATAAAGGGCTAATCGAAAGCGTTGTAAACCAGATGAAAGCGGACATGTACAAACAGGCAAGCATCAAGCCTGAGGATATCATCACCATCGCCACAGGCGGTCTTAGTAGCGTGCTGACGCCAATAACGAATGTATTCGACAAGTTTGATAAACAGCACACCCTCAATGGATTACTTACCGTGGCAAAATATGCCTTAAAATAGGACGTTGGTTGTTGTAAGCCTGTCTGTAATTTGCCTGAAGAAGTCTGAACTCCAAATATCCAGCACGGAGGGGTCGTTTATAAACGGCTCAACATCCCGTTTGGCCTGCACAAAATCAATGCTGTCAAAGCGTTCAGCAAGCATCTTTTTTATGTCATCTACTGAACACTCTGCGTCTTTGGAAATGTACTTGGAGTCAATTAGTCGTGCCCTAAGGTGCCTTTGATTAACTGCCACGCCTCTTGAAAGGTAAAAAACATAATCGTAGAGGTCCCTGCCCTTGACGCGGCTTTGCCATGCACGACAGATGACGGCATGGATTTTACCGGCAAATAGGGAAGGCATATCATACATTTTGACCTCATAAGGAACCGGTAACAGCTGATATTTATGCTCAAATTGGGCAAAGGCAGGTGGACTGATATCAATTTCAAACTTTATGCTAATGACCTCACTCTTGGGCACGCTTCCAGCAACTTTTTCATCGGCATAGAACAGCAAGAGATGTTCTTTTGTGTTTCCTTTTAGAAAGGCTGAACGAATCGTGCTTTCCTTGGTTTTTCGTTTCTCCTGAATCTCCACATTCAAACCAAAGGACTTCACTTCCTTGGCTAACACAGGGAAATAGGAAGCCAAGTCAAACCCTAAATCCTGAGTTTCAAGCGAAAAATCCAAGTCTTTTGAGAAGCGGTCAAGACCATGAAAGATTCGAAGCGCGGTCCCGCCGTAGAATGCCGCCTTTTTAAAGAAACCGGCACGAGACAATCCACACAGCAAAATCTCCTGCATAATCTCCTTCATGGCGTTTTTTCTGTCGTGGATACTTTCTACCCGGTAGTTTTTTAGCATCGCTTCAATGATTGCGCTCATATCTCAGCCTCCTCAAAAGTGAGCAGAGTTTCTTGATGTTGGTTGTGCGATATGCTGGGCTGTACTTGCAGACCTTGTCTGCGTCTAGCTCTTTTAGGGCATCTTCGTCAATCCTTAAATCTTCAGTCAGGAGCAGCATTAGCTCCTTTATGTTCGGTACGGGAGAAATCTTGTAAAGCTGGTCGCACAGCGCCTTTTCCGGCTCGGCGATTCGATAGAAGTAGTCACCCTCCTGAACTAGCCTGATACCCAATGGAAAAGCTTTGGACGGGACATCCTGATAGGTGAATGTCCCAAAGGCCGTTTGATACTTCTTTTTCTTTTTCTTTTCAAAGGTTGCACTGGTCACGGTGTATACGGCCTCGGGGATAAGTCCGTATTGGCCCAGGGCAAATTCAAAAGAGATGTACGACGGCCCATAGATGCTGCCTGCAAGTAGGTAGGGCGCCACATGTGGGTCGGTCTCGTAGAGCCCCTTTGTAATCGGAAAGCACTCGCCGCGCTTTACCATGCGCGAAAGCTTTGACTTCGGAGAGCCATAATCGCCTAATTCTTCCAAGAGCATTGCTGTGGTTTTAATCATATTTTCACCTCGCAGTCGCATTATATGCAACTATCAGGTGAAAATATAGCAATTTTGAACAAATTTACCTGTGATGCTGTCGCTTACCGTCCGTGAGTTGGCGCTGAGTGACCCGGGGCCAACGATGGACGCGATTTATCTGACTGGCCCTGGGCCAACGATGGGTGGCCCCATCCATGCGCTTAGCCGCGATGGGCGGCATTTATCGTTGACCGTAAGTTTTTGTGGTTGTACTCTCCTAGCAAGACGGGCGCAATTATCGAGTAATAGGAGTGCACAAGTGAAGAAGGTTATCTTGATGGTTTTCATCACCGCGATTGCGGCATCTGCGTGCTCGAAGGTCGGAGTGGTCGTGCCGGTTACAAAGCCGGCGGAGATCAATCTGAGAGGAAAGAACGAGATCATTGTAAACGACCTCACCCCTGCGAATCCGTGGGACCCAAACCTGATTCGCGGAGGTCAGATCCTGGCGGACATGGTTCGCGAGAATCTGGCAGGCTCAGATTTCAAGATTATTGATCGTAACCATCTTGGCAGAATCATGACGGAACTGCAGCTTGCGACAAGCGACCTAGCCAGCCCTGAAGGACAGCTTAAACTTGGCAGGCTTATGACTGGTTCAGTTATGGTTACTGGACGCATGGACAATTATGAAGCCGGCAGCGAGGTGACTGGGGAAAGGCAAAAGTGCAAGCGATACGAGGACGGCGAGGAGATCGTTTACCGATGCGTTGTGTACACGCGAAACGCATATTCGACCGTTAGAGCCAGTTTCAGCGTTATCGACATCGAGTCCAGTCAGAACCTGAAGACCAAGATGCTGGCCTGTGAGAACACGGCCTGGACCCAGGCAACCGATGCCGAGCCAGCTCATATTGACCTTGAGGCCCTGATTCAACAATGTGCGCTGCAAGTTGCTGATGATTTTACAAAAGTTGTCGCGCCATGGACCCAGTATGAGAGGGCTTATTTCCAAAAGGACGGCTCACTGCCAACTCTCGAAATCGGAATTAAATACGCTCAGGCTGGCGAATGGGACTTAGCCATCGTCAATTTCCAGCGGGCAATCGATGTTGCGGCTTCGAATCCCAAGATCAAAGTCAAGGCGGCCGGCAAGGCTTACTGGAACATGGGCCTGGCATTTGAGTTCACTGGCAGATTCGACGAGGCGGCCGAGTATGTAAAGAAGGCCTACGAACTAAGCAACGACGGCGATTATCTGAATGAATTGGACCGGATCAGGAGGATGAAGGCGGATTCTGCAAGGCTTCGGGAGCAGCTACGTGATGCCGAGTCGGCACCGGGCTACGAGTAATCTTCGACCCGTGCGACAATCCTGAATCGGCCAAGCCGGCAAGTTGATCCAACTTCTGTATTGGAGGTGCGCCCCGTTATGAACACCAGCGTTTTAAGACAGACGCCCTTTTCACACCGCATGGCCCCGATACATTGCCGGATTCTATTGACGCTGCTTGTTGTTTCCGTCAGCGCCTGTGCGGGACAACGCCAGATTATAGTGCGCGAACCATCGTCCCGAATCCCCCCAACTTGGCTCACGACGCCTCCGCTCAGTGAAGAATTCGTATACGCCGTTGGGTCTGCAACTGGTGCCGAGTCCTTGCAAGCGGGCCGGGATATCGCTCGAAGCAACGCGGCTAACCAGCTGGCATCCTTCGTCGGTGTCGACATAGTCAGCGGTATCGGCATAACGACCAAGCATGACGACAGATTCGGTACCAATACGACCGTTAGTACTCAGTCCCAGACCCGTACTGCAGCCAGGCTTGTCGAGGTCGATGTGGTCGACGAGTACCACATCAAGACGACTCGCGAAGCAGGGCGAATTCACCAGGAGCGCTTCGATGTCAGCCTTTTGTGTCGATACCGGAAGTCAAGCGCGGCAAAAGAACGTGAAAGGATGGACCAGGAAAACAGGCAACTGGCAAGCGATGCCCTGAACCTGTTTGTTGATGCGACCAACAGTTCAGAAACGGCGCAAGATCTGGCCTTGCTGATGAAGCTGACTGAGGCCCGAACAATGCTAGACCAAGTGCCTGACTCGACGCCGTTACCATCTGACACCCAATTTAGGGCTGGCATCGACGCTGGATCCCTAAAAAGGGAAGTAGCACGCGAGCTGAGCATTGTTGAGACGCGCCATCGAACGCTGGATATCCATTTCGAGGACACCATCCTAGACCCAAAACAAAGACAACTTTTCGTGCGTGAGCTTGGAAAGACTCTGACCACGAAAGACATCGGGATCGGCGAAAATGGCAGGTTCTTGCTGGTGGTTGGGAATCTGGAATTAACTGTTGGAGGAATTGTCCTTTCAAAACAAGCAGTATCCCTTGCCTACACATACGAGATTCGCGACAAATGGAACAATGACAGGGTGAGCAGCAGTGGTTCAGGCATCACAAAGGGATTTGGAAACGACGCCACCGAAGCAGCAGACGAAGCAGTACGCGCCGCAGCAAAACAGATCGCTTCGGAGACGATCAAAAATCAATTGCCATAGAGTTCAACTGAAAGACATTAACTAATAAACCATGTATTGCAATCAGTTTGAAATTCTGGTAGAATTACCCAACATATTTGGGGGGTTGCGCCATGTTTTCAACTACAGTCTCTAGGCAGAATTGGACGCCTACGCTTCACAGCAAACAGCTTCTACAGCCTTTTACTGGGTTTGCTTGGAGATGAGTGACCAACATCTGGCGTTATGTTGGCGTTTTTGCCCTGATTCTGGGTGTCTGGGGGTGCGGTGACGAGCCAGATACGCCAAATAATGGGGTTCCTGATTCTGTTCAAACTCCCGATAACGCTAATGATAACCAGCCTAATGAAGACATGGACGTGGACGCGATAGATGTGGACGCGATAGATGCGGACGCGGATTTGGTGCCAGACGATACCGAAGTCAAGGACCCTGCTGACGATGTCTTTTACAAAGAGCCTGATTTCAGATTGGTATTGCGTTCGTCGTTGCCGGGTGCTAACGAAAATGAGCGCCGTGGGGCATTTTTAATGCTGGATGATGGTGTGCGGCGTGGTACAAGTGGTGAGGCCTCTCATGGAATGTTGCTGGCTTCGGCTCCTTTGTGTTCCGTTTCGTTAACGAAGGAGCAAGTTCAAGAGCTTAGCCAATTGATTTCCGAATTAGAGCCACAAGATTTTGGGGATCTGCGCCCAAGTGGGGACTGTGGAAGTCTGCTGTACACCCACAACTTGGAAATTGAAACCGCGCACGATTTTAATGTCGCTGTAACTTTCTGTGCTGGCGCTAACCTTCCAAAAGATATTGATTTTTTGGTCCGACATATCTCTGCTTTGATGCAAGAATCCTGTGGCCAGCTTTATGAGCCACCACTTCACTTTGAAGATTCAGCTGCTCAACAGCTGCTCAACAGCTGCTAGTTGTTGTAACACTGGATGACCCAATTCTTCACAAAACCGTCGAGTTGACCGCAGCGGATAACACTTTGTTTGTAATTGCCGGAGGTAAAATTCACCTGCCTGGTAGAACCCCATGTTCTTTGACTGTGCTAACATCACGCCTTGAGTCCACAATGAAGCATCTGCATGCACTAATGGCCAAGTCTTTAGACGACATTTTGGGACTTGGGCCCGACAATCTGAATTTTCCTGGCTTGCCTCGCATAGTGATCGACGCCTATGTTCCTGAGGCAGATGGGGTTTTGCGAGACTTTCACATTTCAGTGCCACGTATAGTCGACGCGGAATCATTTGATTCAGACCTTGGAAAACTGTTGAACAACCTTGAGAGCATTTCAGGGCGTTTCCTAAGGCCAGTCAAGGCAGCTTTAGATGACGTTATCAGCGGCCCTGCAGTGGTTATCGAAACAAACGAGCCAGACGGACGACGAGAAGTCCTTGGCCTTGCATCCAAAGTGCTTTGGCATGGTGCCCATGGTCAAAGGGAGATGCTTGCAAACGGGGACCAGCTTCCAGACGAAATCAAGCCCTATGACACGGACCGAGTCAACATCTACTCAAACGAGGATTTTGGTAACGACGAGTTTTCAGCTGTCGAAGCAAAGCTGGCAGCAGTTGATTGGGAAGAATTGGCATCCGAAGAGCCTTGCCCTCCTGACGCGACTAGACATGTGTTTTATGTTCGAGGGGGAGATGTAGTAACTCAGGAGTACGAATGGCAGTCCTTTGTGGTGTGCGATTCAGTTTCCCAGACCGAAAATCCGGCTTTAAGGGCGCTAGTCGATAGCATGCTGGAGATGCGTGATTCATCAAGCCAGAAGAATTTTTACCTGGTGGATACCAGCAAATCTAGCCATCCAAATTCAAACGTTCACAGGTCTTGGACTTTGAACGCGCCACCCCAAGCACCGACCTTCGATTATTTACAGATGGCAAATGGTTCTGAGGCGTTAGGCTTGCAACTTTGGCTGCGTTCTGAATTGCCACACAATAACATTAGCGATCTCTTGTACTTGGAAGCCCCTAGTGCACAGGATCCGCAAGGAACGGTTGGCAATCAGGGTATCTTGGTTATTTCAGACCCACCTTGTGTACTGTCCTTAACAAGCGATGACATAGCCGCAATAAATGCGTTAGTGTCATCGATCGATCTTGATGAAACTGGGAATTCTAATCAGGAGTGTGCTTCAGATAAGTGGCGGCACTCTTGGCGTTTTGCTGGTGTTAAGCTCCATCAGGTGGATGACGCCCAGTCCTGCGAATCAGCACCTACCGGGTTATTACCTCTATTACAGGACCTTGCAGACAGGGCACATACAAAATGCGGTTCTCCAGCTTTACGCAGTCTAATAATTGAAGTCCCTGATTTTGTTACCACATCAGCAACTGTCATCCCAAGTGACGCTCAGCTTTTTCCTGGGTTTTCAATGCACCAGGATAAAGAGATCGTACTTGACCATTGTACGGTACAACCACAAAAGGAGTCCTTGGAGATACTGAAGCAGGCCCTGGATACATACCTACTTCACGTAACTGCAGGGGGACCCTTGACGCCGTGGTGTGCGCACTTGCCTTGGTTTCAGTTTTACGCCGATGTTCTTGTGTCCAATGCCCAACAACCATCAGGTTTCAGTGTTGCTTTCACCGCATGTGGTTTTGATACTGGTCAGCGATTACCTATTGGTTTGATTGACCTTTTTGACGTGCTGCAGCGCTACAAAATGGGATTGGAGCCCATTTACAACTGGTCTATGCCTGTCTTGATTCAGCCATCATCCGAGGGTGACGGGAAGGGGACGGCGGATGAATCTCCACTGGATGCTCCTGGTTTCTTTGTTAAAACATCTGGAGGCATGCTTAATCTGACAATTATTCACGCCTATTCAAACGGTAAACTGTGGCGTGTAACGAATACACCTGGTCAAAGTGGCGTCCCGGTGTGGAAAGTCTTTGGGGATTGTAGACAGCAGTTGTCCCCAGAGGACAAGGCTAGTTTAGAGGCAGCAATCCTTGCTGTGGACTGGGCAAACATCCGTGATGTTGAGACGGTCATGCCTGACGCAATGCAAGCCGAATTCCAACTATGGCTGCCAGGCGGTGAAGGCAAAGTGGAATTAGGCAAAAAGCTGTACGGTGTTGAATCAGAACTGGAAGAGTTCAACCAGGAATTAGCCAGAATAGGTATTAAGTACTGTCAAGGGTGGACGCAGTATTAGGCAGGAACAGGATTCTTGCCGTAGTGCACCTCCGCAGCCCAGAAGTGCCTGTATGTTTTTGGTCTTATTCGCCTAGCTGTTTGTAGATGATACGGCCGGTGACGCGGACTGGCCAAGACTCTGACGAGGCCAGTGAGGCCGAGATGTGGTAGGTCTCTGCATCGCCCATCGAATTCTTCGAGGCCTGGTCAACGTATGCCACCCAGTAGGTGAAGCCCTGTCCATTTTCATCGGGATGGAAGAAGCTGACCGGCGACGCAACAACCATGTGTGGGAAGTATCCGAACGTGACTCCGAAATCGGTTGCCACGTTTGGTTGCAGCGACGCGTCGCGTGCCCTTGTTTCATCGACGTAGCGCATCTCCAAAAGCATCTTCGCGTGGGTATTCTTATCCGCGTCAATGTCGTCATTTACGTAGTAAGTATTTAGCTCGAAAGTGGGATTAGCGCTGTCTAGGACCTTTATCGCCTTAATCGCGTTGAACCCGGGAAGACCAGTTCCCATGTCTGTCAGGCCGGCCATGTCAAGCGACACCCCGTTTGGAGGTGGCCAGTCTAGGGTCCCCTTCACCATCCCGTAGTCCGGATGATAGAAGGCGTGCCCATTGACCGTGATGCCCTCAATGGTGACTTCACCAGTGAATTCGGTGCAACCGGCAACAGGCCCCATGGACGTCTGGACGGTCACATCCTTAGCCACCGCACGATAAGTGCCGACCGTATCAATAGCGTGCGGACTGGAAGGGTCGGGCGCATAGACTGTTCCCTTAACTTCAACCGTCTGCTCCTCGCCAGTCGGCGGGTCGAGGTTGACCACGATGGGGGAATCAGGGGCACCGGACACAAACGGCACACCAGGAGTCGCCGAGGGATTTCCATTCCAAAACAGTTCGCCACCACCAAACTCGACAACGTCAGGCTCGAAGTTGGCAAAGACCGAGAAGGCCTCGCTTGAGGCACCAGCCGGCGTTACCTTGAGCTTCGTAAACGTCCGCCCATTGACGGTGACAGTTTCATTTCGGGTAGCCGTCAAGTCTGGGACGCTCCCATTCATCGAGGTGCCCTTAAAAACAACGACCGTGCTTGGTGTATGGGGACCAAAGGACCCTTTCGGATCATTGGCATCCGCGCCGCAACTGGTGACGGCCAGCGCCAAACAAGCCAAGGACAAGAGTCTCAACCCAGAGTTGAGCATTGATACGGAATTCATTCGACTATCCTTATCAAGAAGACAATGCGGATTATACATGCGTGTCGTGGGAAAAGAATAGTGCATATTTGGGCGACTATGCCAGCGCTTTGCTGAGGGCTTGTTCCAGCTCTACTATGCCGAAGGGTTTGCTTAGGACGCTGGTTGCTTTTAGCTTTTTGGCCTTAGTTTCTACATCTTCTACGGATAGCCCGGTTACCAAGATTACTGGTGTGTCAATCTGGTGATTTCGTAGCTCATCCACTAGGTCCAAGCCAGAACGGCCGGGCATGAAGACGTCGACTAGCATTAGGTCGACTTTTTTGCCTTGGTCGACAACGAGTTCCAAGGCGGCTTCAACGTCGTCTGCGTGCAAGGTTTTGTGCCCCATGCCCTTTAGAATCTCAATGAGCACGTTCCTTACCAAGGAATCATCGTCCACAATTAAAATTGACTTGCTGTCGATTACAGCTGGAGCAAGCGCCAGTATTTCCGAAGAAATAGTTCGTTTTGACGAAAATGGTTCACCAACTGGAAAATAGAGGGACACTGTTGTCCCATGCCCCACTGCGGAATCAACCAAGACATAACCACGATGAATCTTGGAAATGCCTTGGACTACTGCCATTCCCAAGGGCCCGTAGCCTGGATAGTGTTGTGACAAAAAGTAAGGATCAAAAAACCTGGCCAGATGCTCGGGCAAAACCCCATTTCCCTTGTCTGACACGGCTATGACGACATATTCCCCGCCAGGCATGTGCGGCAGCGGCTTGCTTCCATCATCAAGCAAAGTCAGGTTGTTGACAGCAATCTGAATCTTTCCGCCACGAGGCATTGAATTCGCCGCATTTGTAACAAGGTTTACTACGGCTTGTTCGATGAGAGGGCGGTCTCCATAAATTGGCTTTACATCATCCTCAACAATCAGTTCAATCGACAATTGGGGCGCTGTGGGCCGCATAATATCCAAGGTCGTAGCTAATAATTCTTCGATGTTAAGCTGCTTCATCTCCGGAATTGTTTGGCGGCCAATGGTCATCAGCAAGCCGGTGGTTGTAACCGCTCGCTCGACTGCTTCGAGCACGGTGATAGCCATCTTATGCTCGCTGGAATCCGGGGCAAATCTGGCTGCAAGAAGCGAGGTGTAACCGACAATCCCTGAAAGGATGTTATTGAATTCATGGGCTAAACCGCTTGCCATAGTTGAAATGGTTTCAAGCTTTTGGGTTTGGCGAATCAACCCCTCAACAATCCTCTGAGCGGTTATATTCTTGCTTAAAATGCCCACGTACTGGACCACACCCTCGTCATCCCTGATTGGAAAAGAGCTAATCTCCACCCAACGTTCATCACAGTCGGCATCACCAGCCACCACAAACGACGCCTCTACAGCCTCACAACCAGCCCCTGTTCCTGTCCCTGGCCCTGTCCCAGCCCCTCGAAAACACACAGACAGCCTAGCCTTCGACTCCGGAGAATACCTCTCGATTAAATACAAAAGATTCACAGACTCAATCGAAGAAAGCGAAAACATAGCCAAAAATGAAGGATTAGCAAACACCAGTCCACCATCCAAGGCACAAATCGCTAGCCCAGCCGAGGATTTTTCAAATATACTTTTTAATCCAAGGACTTGTGGACCAACAACCCCCAAATCACCAGGATCGAAGCCAGACTTGGACCCAGCATTGGAATCATTTACATCATCAAAGGTACTCACGGCTTGATACCTCATGCCAAATAGCACGATCAAGCTATCATTTATTGCTAAAACTGTCACTAGTTGCGAAGGAAGCTGCCACCGAGGTAGGAAGCTGGGTTGTAACTAGGGAGGCGAGGGATGGGGGCAGGGGGAAAAGGGAAGGAAGGGGACGGGGACAAGATCAGGGCCAGGAACAGGGACAGGGGCAGGGACAGGATCAGGAACAGGAAGATCATTGTGCTGATCTGCAAGATTTGGAGCCAAAAGAACGTCGAGAGGGCACCCTGCAACATGGTCCGGGGGCAATCCTGGAGGGCGCTATCGGGAGTTGCCGGGCCGTTGATTTTGCCGGCCCAAAAATCCCTAGATTTGATAGAATGCGCCGCCTAGGAGGTTTTCATGGAAAGACTAGCTAGAACTCCCGTTACCCCAAAAGGCTATGAAGAACTACAGGACGAACTGCGCAAATTCAAGGACGAAAAACCAGTTGTAATCAAAGCCATCGGTGAAGCAAGAGACCAAGGTGACCTATCAGAAAATGCCGAGTATCACGCCGCCCGCGAACGCTTGGCATTGATTGAAGCAAACATCACCAAACTCGAAGACATAATCTCCAGAGCCCAAATCATTGACCCAACCACCCTAAGTGGCAGCAAGGTCCAGTTTGGCGCCACAGTAACCGTCTACGACGAAGGCCGCGACGAGGAAATCACTTACCAGCTGGTAGGCGAACCAGAAGCAGACATCTCGAAAAACAAGATTTCCGTGATGGCACCACTAGGAAAGGCCCTACTAGGCAAAGAAGAAGGCGACGACGTCAAGTTTCAAACCCCTAAAGGCACCAGGGAGTTATCCATTGTAAGCGTTGAATATATTTAGCATTTTCAGGAAACTCAGATAACATGCTCCAAAGCTTCACAAGTTTCAGCCCACAAGACACCATGGCTGTCGCCAAAAAGCTGACCCCCATCGTCACACCAGGCATTGTTTTTGGCCTTGTAGGCGACCTAGGAGCAGGCAAAACCGTTTTTACCAAAGGCTTTGTCCAAGCCATGGGTGGCGACCCAGACCAGGTCCGCTCACCCACGTTCACGCTGATGAACATATACGAAGCCAGCCTTCCCATTTATCACTTCGATCTATACCGGCTAGAAAGTATTGACGACCTTGAATCCATTGGCTTTAGTGAGTTTGCCCGAGGTGAAGGCATAAGCATCATTGAATGGCCCGACCGAATTTCATCCGTGGCCCACGACGTCGACTACTGGATTTTCATTGAGTTTGGCGAAGGCGACGATGAACGACTAATCAAAGTTATGAAAAGCGCAGATTTGGAACCTGAAAGACTGGCCCCAAATCCCGCTGCGTGCTAATAATTACGCTCTTTGAGAGCTACTATTAACGAGGTTTTCATGGGATTTACAAGTAACACTGTCAGCTACACAACTTACGAGGTATTACAAGCTCCTAACGACTTAAAAGAGGCGTTGGTGGATGGCTTAAAGCAAGGCAAAATCCATGCCATTGATATCGAAGCAGGCAGGGACAAAGCCGCTGGATTCGCAGTATTTGACGACCCGTTAAGCACTGATTTTGCCGAAGAAAACACAATTTTTAACCCACTCATCCTGTTTTCGTTTCGAATGGACAAGCTTACTGTTCCCACTTCAACGTTGAAGCTGTACGTCGCCCAAAGAGTGCGCGAGAATCTGCTGGCAACCAGGCGCGAAAAGATGCCCAGACAGGAAAGGGATGAACTTTCCGAGATGGTAAAAACAGACCTTATGAAACGCGCTATTCCGGCCATCAATGGGTACGACGTCGTTTGGGACACAAACACAAACCGGATTCGCATATTCACCACCTCGGCGTCTGTTTGCGAAGAGTTTGTCGCCAGAGCCCAAACATTTCTGCAATTAGAACTGCGGCCATTGAACACGGTGGGAGTACTGGAGCAGCATCTTACGGAAAGAGAGCTAAACGAAGCCTACCATCTGCTTCCTACAACCTTTCTGGCCCCAAGTGCGACCATGATCCGCTTCAAGGAGGATATGTAAATGTTAGAACTTAGCATGTCAGATAAAATACGACGCACACAGTTTTTGGGCCGGGAATTCCTGACTTGGCTGATGTTTAAAGCAGCTCAGGACGACGGCGTTTTTTATGATGAAAACGGTAAAATCACCGAGATATCCTTCGAGCGAGCGTTGACTTTGGATGGTGAAAATCCAGCCAGAGAGATGAGCACCATCAAGGTGGACAGCCCAATGCACTCGGAAGAGGTAATGCTGTCTTTGCGGCTTGGAAAAAAGGTCAGCAGGGCTAGATTGGTTGTAGTTTCTGAAGGTTGGGAGTTTTCCTTGGTGCTCGATGCCGCAAATCTTGGGATGCGCTCTGTCAAACTACCGGACATCCCAGCTTTCGATGCAATCGAACATCTGATTGAAAAAACTGAACTACTTTCAACCCTTGAAGATATTATTCACAATCTGTTTATTAAGTATGTACGCATTCGAATCGATCAAGACGCATGGTCGCAAGAGGCATTAGCCATTGGAAATTGGATAGCCAATGGACCACTTCTCGAAGAGGACTTTGAATGAAACTAAAACCCGGGAATCTTAAGGCACCTGAATGTATTGGCCTACGTTGGGTGCAAGGAGAGCCCAGATCCTTGAAGGACCTTGAAGGACAGATAGTACTGCTTTTCTTTTTTGATTATTCCAATGAACACTGCCTCAGAGTTTTATCTTATCTGAAGATCTGGCATGGCCGCTATGTCGATAAGGGCCTGGAAATACTAGCTATTCACACACCAGAGTTCGATTTTGGTGCAGACAAGGCAAATGTCAGGCGGGCAGTTGAGGACCTTGGGATTCCCTTTTCAGTGGCCTTGGACCCAGAAAGCAAGACCTGGGATACTTACGCCAACAGACATTGGCCAGCTCTTTATCTAATCGATAAGAACGGTTACATCTTTGACTATCAATTTGGCGAAGGCGGGTATTTTGATTTTGAAACCTCGATTCAGGCTTGTATCAAGCAGGTAACCCCTCGAATTTTCTTGCCTCGCCCGATTGAGCTGAGCACTACAGATGATACAGGAGCTCTTGTTACTCCGATCACACCCAACATTTATTTCGGTTATAGGCGTGGAAGGATTGGAAATCCCGAGGGTTTCCAGGAAAATTCGGTGGCCAAGTATATCTTACCCGAACAAATCAGAAGTGATGTCTTTCAGGCTGAAGGTTTCTTTTTGGCCAGAGAGGACATGCTTGTTCACGCCGACACTGAGACAGTACGTCTGGTCTTATCATTTGATGCCGCTGAAGTTTATCTGATAGCTGCACCGGATCCCACCCGTACCGGGCCAGCCAAGTTGACCATATTGCAAGATGGCAACCCACTTTTACAATCAACCCTGGGACGGTCCTGCACTATCGAAAACGGCCAATCAATATGCGAAGTCTGGTTTCCGAACTTGTATCACATCGTAAAAAACGACTCCTGTGAGCGCAGATTGCTGGAAATCCAGACTGCTACACCAGGAGCCCGTTTTTATTGCGCTACATTCACTACCGAGAGTTGATGGTGGGGTGCCCCTTGCCCTAGTACCGCCCTGCCCTGTTCTTTTCAAGCATCAAAAGCGTCTTGAGGGCGTACTTGGTCAAATGGCCAGACTTCATAGCTCCGCCCCCCCTTATTGAAACCAACGATGCAAAGGCAATTCTGGGCTTTTCAGCGGGGAAAAAACCAACCATCCATGAATTATGAAGGCCTGAACCATCACGACTGTTTAAGGTCCCAGTCTTTAACGCCACGGAACCGCCACCTTTTGGGTCACGAATGCCACCCACATGTCGCGTGCCAGTCCCACCGGTCGCAGCTTGAACCATTACCGCCTTTAAATTCCTGACTGTCCTATCGGAAAGAACCTGTTCATCGACATGTTGACCATTAACCAAGATCTTTTCAGGCCAATAACCACCGTTTGCAATCATTGCCGCCAAGGCAGCACCATGAAGCGGAGAAAGGAAACTGTTTGTAAAACCAGCAGCCATCCTCCCCAAACCCAGTTGCCCTCCAGGCCTAGTTGTCCTCGATCTGGTCTCCCGACCATCAACGGACAGCTTCTTGTTAAAGCCAAAGACCTCAGCCATCGAAACCAACTCGTCAATCGTCAAATGATTCACAGCCAGCTTGCCAAAAACCGAGTTAGTTGAGTAGGCAAAGGCCGTCCCCAAAGACCTGCGCTGCCTATCACGCTTGGGAGAATCAACAAGATTACCCATAGTTAGCCCAGACGAACCACCGTGATACTTGACTGTTGTAGCTCTGGTGGCGTGATTTCCCTCGTACAAGGCGGCAAACGTGATAATCTTGAAAATCGATGCCGCAGGAAAACCTGAAGAAATTGCGGGGTTTGCAATTTTAGCACCCTTAGGCTTACGCTCTGAAACCGTCAAAACCTCCCCGGTTTTAACATCGATTGCCACAAAGGCCCCATACGTCAAAGGCGCGGTCTTAAGATAGGCGTTAACATGCTGCTCAAGGGCCTCGCCAAGCGCAATTTTTGGATCATCCGGAAGGACTGGCTCCCGTAATTTTAAAGGCCTTGGCTTTTTGCGCTTTTTCTTGGATGCGGTGCTCTTTTTCTTGGTAGCAGTGGCCTTTTTAGGTGCAGGTTTCTTGGCCCTAGTAGAGGTCTTCGCCCAAGCTACCCCCCCGTCTGGGGTAACTAAATTGGCTCCAAAGCTGAGGCAGACCGCCATCAGCAAATAGATGGCCAATCTTTGAAGGGCTCTCACTACGGTTCCTCAATAACGAAGAGTTGGAGAGCAGCGTCAATATCAAAGGGCCCTGATTGCGGTTCACCAATGTGGGCAAATTGATAGGTGTATCCTCCATCAAGGGAGAAACGATAAGTAACGAAGTAATCCCCTAAAGGTAAATCGTTAAATGTTGTTACGTAAAGGAAGAATGGGCCGCATTCGAAACAATCAGCCGCCTGAACAGGTCTCCAGGTCCAACCAGCATCATGCAGGGGTTCACTTGGATTTGGGCCGTAGCCAACCTCGGAAATCAATATTCCAGGGTCCCCCAGAGGGTCAGTGTCTGTCAGTCCTTCGACCTCCACTCTGGCCTTAATCTCAGGAGTTGTCTGCCCCAAATTAATCGAAATTGAGACCGTAGGATCTACAATCGCGGCTTCGATACCGTCAGCGTAACCAATCACCCTGATAAGGCTTTCAAGCTCGGTTGACACGCCATCGGCAAGGGCCACAATCTTGTAGTCCCCAGGCCCCCCATCCATGGCAGGAGTTGTCATCACGATTGTGTTGACATCAACCAACTCAAATTCTGCGGGGATGTCTCCAAAGACAATTTGGGTAACCAAGTCAAGATTACGGCCAGTAATCTCAATCTCTGAACCGCCCCACATCGAGACCACCAATGGCGTGGCTGAATCCAGGAACATGCCACACAAGGGGTCTTCTTCGTCGGTCAAACCATCACAGTTGTTGTCAATACCATCAGAGCAGGTCTCATGACCACCACCACCTTCCAAGGCGTCCGGGTCCCATTCGTGCACACACTCTTGCGCTTCTTCATCGCACCAGTCGATGGTACACGGGGCCTCAATACCCTCGTCTGAACAATCTCTTGGCTCGCCATTACCGCAGACGCCGTCGTTACAAGTCTCACCAACGGTGCAAAACAGACCATCATCACATGGCTCACCGTCGCCAAAAGGTATCATCACACAGCGGCCATTTTCGGCAGAGATCGCCTCACACGCACTGTAAACGAGGTCTTCATAGATCTCCAAACAAGCCTCGACATCATTGTTTCCAGCGATGTCGCTATTAGGCCTACCAGGCGTACCAAGATCCTCGTCTTGCCACGGGTCACGCTTCCATCCTTCAGCAGCAGTGGCAGGATGCCAAGAAGAATCCAGAGTTCCATCACCAGGAACTGCATTACGCTCCATCGAGGCGCTCTGCCTAAACGGATTTCCATACCCCTTTACACCCACCCTTCCAGTAAGCTTAAAGGCGTCAATGACAACCCCGTCAGCATCCATCAGTTCATAAGTCTTAGGAGCTGTGGCAGATTCGACCAGTACCAGCCTATTTGGGACGATTCCAGTCGCCTGAGCAACGATGTTTATAGGACTGGCAACCGAAGATTCGTCCTGTTCGAACTGCTGAATCAAAAACAGCCCGTAAGGTTGAATAATGACATCGTGGACGATGCGCAAGTCATCATCAAACGCAAAGTCACTACCATACGGGTATCCAGCGTTAGATATCTTCCAACCGCTAAGATCAAAGGGCTCGCTTGTGGTATTTCGCAGCTCAATCCACTTTTCATTTGAGTCCGCCTCTGTCCCACCCCACATCACCTCATTAAAGATGACGTCGCCAGGTTGAGCCTCTCCGAGAAGCACCACCACTGGAACGCTGGGAGGATTCAATGGGTCAAAAATGCCGTCTGGACCCGCGTAGATATGACTCTCCCCACCATCAAACGAGAACCTTGCCATTACCAAATAGATGCCGCCCTTATCAGGCGTCAGATCGGTTGAATAAGCGAATTTGTCATCTTCTGCACCCTCAATGATAGCGGGCACCCATTTCCAAGTAGTTGAGCTGGTGGGTAGATCCGTCATGGGGCCATATCCAACCTCGGCGATTATGGAGTCGAGAATTGGATCGTCGGGACCTGAAAGGGGTTGATCCGTGATACCTTCCACCCTTGCATACACCCAGTAGGGTTTAGTAGTATCCCCAACTTTGCCCAAAAATCCCCAATTAAAATCTTTGACTTCCAACCAGAACTCGCCGACCGCGTCATCGGCGAAAATAACCTCTGTGGCCAGATAAGCCTTTTCCAGCGTAAATTCAAGCACATCAGAAAGTATGGTCA